>Ga0206813_1001_pt1 | contig 121281 bp, 103 predicted proteins | sample Alteio_BWOrgCont_92_FD_152856 | JGI IMG/M metagenome (GOLD analysis project Ga0206813, IMG submission 152856) | Enriched cells from forest soil in Barre Woods Harvard Forest LTER site, Petersham, Massachusetts, United States -... | ecosystem: Environmental > Terrestrial > Soil > Temperate forest...
CGCTTCGGATCGATCAGCGCGCGAATATTATCGAAGCCGTCGGCGGTGATCATTCCGGCCGTCACGAGCTCCCACAGCGCGGTTTCGACTTCCGCTTTTAATTTTCCGGTAGCGCGCACGATGTCCGCGAAGAACGACGCGCCGCGCTGCCGCAAATGCGTCAGCACCGCGCGCGCGGCCGGCCTCAGCACGGTTGATTCTTTTGCGTCGCCTTCCGCGTGGCGCGGAATCATCCACTCCGAATCTTCGCGAATGAAAAATGTCAGCGGCGCAACGCTGGTCGGGATCACGCGGCGAATTGCATCGCTCGTTTCGCCGAGTGTGGATGGATGCGGCGAGAGGCGTCCCCAGCCAACGGAGCCCGTCAGGCAAAGATTATCGAGGACTTTCGGATCGTAATCGGCAATGCGGCGCGCGAGAATCTGCGATTCCCAGGCATTCGCCGGCGCCTCGAAGCCTTGAAGTTGCTGCAGGATTTCGAGAGTGCCATGCTCGCCAAGCAGCCGCGTATTCGGCGCCACATGCTGCCAGCGCAGCAGCCAGCGCATAAATTGCGCCGCATTCACCGGCTCGATCTGCTTGCGCAGCGTCCCGAGCGTCATTTTGTGAATGTGCGCGAGCACGCGGCGGTTGCACCATTCGATTTCGCCGCGCGATTCGCCGGTGAAGGAGCCGCGCAAAATTGCGCCGCTTGCTTCCATGCGCAAAATCGTTTTTTCGATTTCGTTCGCTGGGATGCCGAGAAATTCGCTCAGTGCGGCGGCCGTGACGGGCCCCAGGTGCGCCATCCAGCCGATTAGGCACGCGTGCAGAGCGTCCTCGCGCGACGGCGGCGTGCTCTCGACGCCAAAAGAATCGGAATCAAACTTTGCAGCGGGAAAAAGTGCAGCGAACGTGGCCGCTTTTTCGGCAGCGACCCAGTAAATCCTGCCGGCGGCGTGAGCGCGACTGGCGCGGCGCGTCTCAACCAGATGCGAAAGATATTCCATCCACGCTGCGGGGCCGTTTGCGGCCGACGGAAGCGACGTCGAGCTGCTCGATTCGGGCAGCGCGATGAGATCGAGCAGCGCATCGTGCAATTCATCGGCATCGCGCACATCGGGCCAGACTTCTGCGCGTACCTCGGCGATGGCTGCAGGATCGAGACGGCCGATTTCAGAAAGCACGGACTCGGGCAACGAGCGTCGCATCTCGACGGCGCGGGCGCGGCGCTCTTCGAGCGGGGCATCGTCAAGATAGGCGTAGGGATTCGCGTTCAGAATCTCGTGCGAGAACTGCGATGGAACGGGAGTGTCGACCGCGACGCAATTGATCCCACCGGATGCGATCGCGCCGAGAACTTGCTTTAGGCCGTCCACGTCCATCGCTTCGCGCAGCGCGTCTTTCATGGTCTCGCGCGCGAGCGGATGATCGGGAATTTTGATATCGCCCTCGATATTTTCCCGGCAGGCGGCGGCTTCGGGAAAAACCGCGGCGAGCAGATCGTCCGAGCGCATGCGTTGAATTTGCGGCGGCACTTTTTTGCCGCCCATGAAGCGCAGTAATGCCAGGGAGCGGCCTGCGGTCCAGCGCCAACGCGTGTTGAAAATCGGCGAGGCGATTACGGCTTGCTCGAGCAGCTCTTCGACGCTTTCGCTGCGCAGAAAATGGAAAACATCGGCCAGCGGAAAGCTGTGCTGCTCGCCGAGTGAAATATTGATTCCATTTTCGGTGGCTGCGGCTTGCAGCTCGAAATTGAAGGAGCGGCAGAAACGCTTGCGCAGAGCGAGACCCCAGGCTTTGTTGATGCGTCCGCCAAAGGGGGCGTGAATCACCAGCTGCATGCCGCCGCTTTCGTCGAAGAAACGCTCGGCGATTATGGTTTGCTGCGTGGGGACGGCGCGCAGGATGGCGCGGCCGGCGATTATGTATTCCACCGTCTGTTCGGCACCGGCTTGATCCATGCCGCATTCGTCGCGCAGCCAGTGGATCGCATTCGACTGGCCGGAATTTCGGCCAGCCTCGTCATCGTTGCTTGATCGATTGGAAAACTCTGAATTTTCTTCCGTCGTCGATTGGAGTTCTCGTTGCTCGGGTGGTCGCAAGATGCCGGCAGGGACGCCGGCGCTACTTTCGGAGCGCGGCACCGCGTTCGCTGTTAGCCGGCTTACTCGCTCGCGGATTTCGGCGACCTGTTGAGAGAGTTCGGTCGTGCGCGCGGGGGCTTCGCCTAGCCAGAAAGGGATATTTGGCGGGGCGCCTTTTGCGTCTTCCACGAGTACCGAGCCGGATTGCACCCGGCGGATGCGCCAGGAACTATTGCCGAGAAGAATGATGTCCCCGCGCAGGCTTTCGACGGCGAAGTCTTCGTCGACGGTGCCGATCACGACGCCTTCCGGCTCGGCAACCACCGTGTAAAGGGCGTTATCGGGAATTGCGCCGCCGCTGGTGATGGCGGCGAGACGCGCGCCGCGCCGGCCATGCAGGCGATGGTTCACTTGATCGCGATGGAGATATGCGCCGTAGCGGCCGCGGCGCGCGGCGATGCCTTCGGATAGCATGGCGACGATTTCATCGAATTCCGCGCGCTGCAAATTGCGATAGGGATACGCGCGGCGAACGAGTGCGAACAAATCATTTTCCTGCCAATCATCTGCAGCGCACGCGGCGACGATCTGTTGCGCGAGCACATCGAGCGGCGCTTCGGGAATCTGCAGCCGGTCGAGTTCGCCGCGACGCATTCCGCGGACCAACGCGCCACACTCGATCAATTCATCGCGAGTGGTGGCGAAGAAACGGCATTTTGGCACGGCGCCGCGCCAATGGCCGGAGCGTCCGGCGCGCTGCAAGGAAACCGCGATGGAGCGCGGCGAGCCAATCTGGCAGACGAGATCGACAGTGCCGATATCGATCCCCAGTTCGAGCGATGCTGTGGCCACCAGCGCGCGAATTTCGCCAGCCTTCAATTTGGCTTCCACAGCGAGCCGCCGCTGGCGCGAAAGGCTGCCGTGGTGCGACGCCACCGCATCTTCGCCGAGCAACGCCGCGAGATTATGTCCGACACGTTCAGCCAGCCGGCGCGTGTTCACGAAAATCAGAGTGGAGCGATGATCCTGCACCAGCTTTGCGATGCGCGCGTAAATCTCATCCCACATTTCATTCGAAGCAACCGGCCCGAGTTCGCTCGATGGCACTTCCACGGCGAGATCGATGTGCCGGCGCTGCGCCACTTCGACGATCACCGGAGCGGGGCGATCGCTGCCCACCAGAAATCGTCCGACCAGCTCGATCGGCTTCTGCGTCGCGGATAGCCCGATTCGCACTTGAGCTTGCGGAGTCAACGCTTCGAGCCGTTCGAGCGAGAGCGCAAGATGCGTGCCGCGCTTGTCGTCGGCGACGGCGTGAATTTCGTCCACGATTACAGTGCTCACGGTGCGCAAAATTTCCCGGCTCTTTGCGGCCGTGAGCAGAATGTAGAAGGATTCGGGAGTGGTAACGAGAATATGCGGCGGACGGTCTAGCATCGCGCGGCGTTGAGCCATCAACGTGTCGCCGGTGCGCACGGCGGTGCGAATCTCCGGCATCAAGTAGCCGCGCTCGCGTGCCAGTTGCAGGATTTCGCCGAGCGGCGCGTCGAGATTTTTCTGAATGTCGTTGCTGAGCGCTTTGAGCGGCGAAATGTAAAGCACTTCGGTCTGATCCAGCAGATCGCCGGCAATCCCCTTGCGCACCAGTCCATCAATGCACGCCAGAAACGCGGCCAAAGTTTTGCCCGAGCCCGTAGGCGCGCAAATCAGAGTGCTGCGCCGCGCAAGAATCTGCGGCCAGCCCTGCTCTTGCGGCTCGGTGGGTGTGCCGAATTTATTGACGAACCATTCGCGAACGAGCGGATGCGCCCATTCAAGAGACGGAACGTCGAGGAGAGATGAAATCGGGAGTTCAATCATTTCTGTCGTCCAAATCCAAATCCGCGCGCCGCAGAGTCCATGAGCGGTGGGAGAATTCAATAATAACATCGCCACGCGGCGGAGGCGAATCGACGCGCGAGAGCCAGGCAGCCGTTGCGAGCCGCTGCAATCCATCGTAAACTCGATTTACGTCCAGCAACAACCGTCGGGGCGTGGCTCAGCCTGGCTAGAGCGCCTGGTTCGGGACCAGGAGGTCGGTGGTTCAAATCCACTCGCCCCGACCACTTCTTTTAGAATCAGCGATTTACTCCACCAAATTGATTCGGCGTAGCTGCTTTTGCTAAGGTCGTCGTTATGTCCGAGCATTCCACAGAGCAGATCCGCGAATTGCTCGATTCGCTTTATCGCGTGGAATCGCGACGAATCCTGGCAACGCTGATCCGTTTGCTCGGTGATTTTGATCTTGCCGAAGAGGCGATGCACGAGGCGTTTGCGGCGGCGCTGAGCGCGTGGCCGGCGAGTGGAGTACCCGGCAACCCGCGACCGTGGTTAATTTCGACAGCGCGATTCAAGGCGATTGATACACTGCGGCGACGGGCAAGATTTGATGCGTCGCAAGACGAGTTGGTGCGCTATCTCGAAGCGCAATCGAGTTCGGCGGAACGTTCCAATGAAGAGGACAGCCTTGAGGATGACCGGCTGCGCCTGATTTTTACCTGCTGCCATCCGTCGCTGCCGCCGGAAGCGCACGTGGCGCTCACTTTGCGCGAGGTGTGCGGGTTGACGACCGAGGAGATTGCGAAGGCGTTTCTTACTACTCCGCGTACGCTGGCGCAGCGCATTGTGCGCGCGAAGGCGAGGATTCGAGACACAAGGATTCCGTACGAAGTTCCGACGCCAAAGGAATTGCCCGAGCGGCTCGGCGCGGTTCTTCAGGTCGTCTATCTCGTCTTTAATGAGGGTTACTCTGCTGCGGCGGGAACGGAAGTCACGCGGACTGAGCTAACCGGCGAGGCGATTCGACTGGGGCGCTTGCTCGCGGAATTCCAGCCGGAGCCGGAAGTGATCGGGCTGCTTGCCTTGATGTTGCTACAGGCGTCGCGTCATGCCGCGAGAACATCGCCGACCGGAGAGCTGATTTTGCTGGAGCACCAGGATCGCTCGCTGTGGAACCGAGAGCAGATCGCGGAGGGATTGGCATTGCTGGAGCGCGCGCTGAAGTCGCGCCGCTTTGGCTCTTACACGCTGCAAGCGGCTATTGCCGCCGTTCATGCGGAGGCGGAATCGGTCGCTGCCACCGACTGGCGGCAGATCGTCGCGCTTTACGATCAACTGGCGCGAATTCAGCCTTCGCCGGTCGTGCAGCTCAATCGTGCCGTGGCGATTGCGATGTGCGATGGCCCGGAGGCCGGTCTGGCGCAGATCGACGCGGTGTTGGAGCATGGCGAATTGGCGGATTATTATCTGGCACATTCCGCCCGGGCCGATATGTACCGCAGGCTCGGCAGGAGTGCAGAGGCTCGGTCCTCGTATGAGAAAGCTCTGGCGCTGACGCAACAGGAACCCGAGCGGCAATTCCTGCAAGAGCGCATTCGGCAGCTGAAATAAAAAAGACTTGCGAGAAGCCGATGCGGATATTGGATGGAGGGTCAGTTTCCGGTTAGCGCGTTAATCAGGCACTACTCAGCCACGGATACGAATCCGGCTAGCCCGTAGCCGGATTATTTCCTTCGACAACTGCTTTCTTTCCTCCTGCGAGCTAAGGGCGGTCGCTGATATTCTCCAAGCGATACGAGGACCAACACGGATGAGATGGTCCCAAAGCAGACCGCCGTTTGGAGTCACCAGCTATGACGAGCAAGCAGGAATTCCAACTGGTTGCGCCACTCATCGGAGGCATAGGGTTTTTCATACTAGCGTTGGTTTGGATGGGGATCACGGGAAATTTGAACCGATATACGTGGAAAGCGTTGCTCGCCAGTGGAGGTCTCGTCGCCTACGCTCTCTACCTCACCTGTTGGCAAAACGAACTTAAAGAACTGTGGCATTCAGTTCCGTTGGTTCTCGTATCAATCGTGGTTTTGTCGCTGAGTATCCCATGCGGGCTCTTCTACTGGATTTGGCGTGTGCAGATTGAAGCGAAGGCTGAGCAAACTCGGTAACTCCAGATTAGTCGCATTCTCGGAAACCTGAAAGCACATGTCCGGTAAGCACGTTTATCAGGCAGTAGGGAGGCATTGTAAGTTTTGACAGATGCTGCTGCCCGAATACCGATGTAAACCCGGCTCATCTTCGTAGCTCAAGGAACCTCGATGACCATACGTTCGCGGATGGTGGTGTGGACGCTAGCTCTCACGTTCCTCTTTACATGCCGGCCGATGCAAGCGCAAACCGAACCCCTTGTCAACCTGCACCGGGGGCGAAATCATCGGTAAAAGACTTTGAAGAGCAGCTTACGTAACGGTCACCATCAAGTATTGCGACCAGACCGTCGTGGTCATCGTTCCCAAATAAATTCTGCCGCGCCTGTCAACCAAGCCGCTCAGAACATCGGGCGGGCTTTCCTCTTCTTGCGGTAGTATTGATGCCATGAACAAACGTAAATCAACTCGGATTACGGGCGTATTTCTCATACTGTTCGGTTTTCTGCCACTCCTAAACAGCCTAAGCAATCCTCGCCTCGCATCTGCCCACGGTTCTGATCGCTTACAACTGATCGCCGTTGGATTGTGTTTCGGAATTGGCGCGTGTCTATTGGCTGGCTTGTTCCGCTTTCCGGTTGAGTGATAGACCGCTTGGGTTAGCCAGCGAAGTTATTACCTTTCCGCGTCCCATGCTACACCGACACCCTCCCAACTCCTGATTAGTCGCCTTACCGGACATTGAGACCAAGTTTCCGGTTCGCGCGTTAACCAGGAGCTACCGAGAAAATTTGCGGTTCTCCGAGTCGATTCTGTACCTTCTCGTTCGACTAATGGGTAGGGCCGCAATTAAGCTGTAAACTTGAACGTCAGCCCAACTCCACCCGAAGGGACAATCAAAATGCGATTCATGGTCATCGTCAAATGCGCGGAAGAACCCGAAAACCAAGCCCCGGATCCCCAGCTCTTGGCCGACTTGAACAAATTCAACGACGAGCTCTTAGAAGCCGGAGTTTTGATAGGCTACGACGGTCTTCACCCCTCCTCCAAAGGCGCGCGCGTCCACTTATCCGGCAAGAACCGCCCCACCGTCATTGACGGCCCCTTCACGGAAAGCAAGGAAGTCATCGCCAGCTTCTGGTTCTGGCAGGTTAAGTCTCTCGAAGAGGCCGTCGAGTGGGTCAAGCGCTGTCCCAACGAAGGCGAGACCGACATAGAGATCCGCCAGGTCTTCGAGCCCGAAGAGTTCGCATCTGTCTTCAGCGACGAGGAAATTCAGCAGGAAAAGAACTTCCGCGCTCGAATGGCAGCTAACGCGGCCAAGAAATAGTCCCACTTGCACTGACGTCTCCAAACTGGTGTGATCGGTACCCGATTGGGCTTATATTTTGGTTAGGCCCCGATTGGTCGCCTTACCGGACATATGGATTCAATCTGCTTCACTCGCGCGCCAGCTGGCTTCGCGTCTCCGCATTCGCAGCTCGCTGCGCTTGTTTTTTTTTGCCCCTCGCCTCAGCAATGGGCCCCCGCACACGGTCGCCACATCAGTTCCGTCCCAACGCGCTCAACTACTGGGCCGCCCTTGGCTCAATCGATTGAAAACGCACCGTAACTTCATACATGGCGCAACCAGACGCCGGGACATCTTCCACGGCAACAATGCGAATTCCCTTGATGCGGTATTTCCCAATCAGAGTGCGGCCTTCGCCGTAGTTGGGAAAAAGATCGAGATCGGCGGATGGAATGACCGTGCCGTTTTTCTGAGCGGCGAGCAGCGGATCAAGGCCGCCATTGTCGCCAACGCCGAAGCTTAGCGTTCCCGGGCCGTGGTGACCGGATTTCATTTCCACGCTGAGAAGTCCCCAGCCTTTCGGCAGTCCAGCTTTTTTTCCGGCCGCCGCGTGCGTCTGCCCCGTGTTCTTAACCAAAACTAATTCGACGGCCAACCAGCCGCCCTTTTGGTATTGCTCGTTTATGACCAAGTTCCTCGGCACGTGGTCACCGATTGTGATGTGCATGTAGCTATGCCCGTCGTCGGCCGAATCTTGTGCTACAGATTGCCGTGGGAACATACCGACCCCCGCGGCGACAACCAAGACGACGAAGACGACCGCCCGTCGCGCATTCATGCAATAGCCTTCAGTTGCCGCCCATCGACGCTTATGGCCGCGCATACGGCCAATTTAATGTGTGACTGCTTGTTTGCCCATAGTACGAGTGTGTATAAGTTACTGAAAACCACGACGATGCCGCACTAAATCCTGGTTAGTCGCCTTACCGGACATTGAGATCAAGTTTCCAGTAAGCGCGCGAGGCTGGGCGGCGCAAAACCTTGGAATGGCGGAAAACGCAGGTTAGAATCGGTGCCATGAAAATCATCTTTCGTTCACTCTTCTCGTTTTTTTCTATTGCTGTTGCAACGGCCTCTGGCGTTTTTTTGATTTCCTCGTTGCATGCGGCGAACCCGCAGGCACGCTCAGGGCTCGGCCGCGAGATTTCCTCAGGCGATGGCGCGGAGCAGCAGGCTGTCCTGGCGCCCATAACCCAATTGTTTGATGGCATGGCAAAACGCGACGCCGCGATGATTAAGAAACCGTTGCTGAGCGGCGGCACGATGGTGCTGATGAGGGACGGCAAGCCGACTCAGATGACTTTCGAAGAATTTGCGGACCGGGTAGGAAAACCTGGAACCACTCACATTCAGGAGCGAATTCATGATCCCCTGGTGCGGATCGATCACGATCTGGCGGTGGTGTGGGCTCCTTTCGAGTTTTTGGTGGATGGCAAGGTGGACCACTGCGGAACGGACTTGTTCAACCTTGTTCGTACGGATGGTAAATGGGTCATTGCTAGCGTCGCAGATACAGGACGGAACGATTGCGTTCGCTGATAGTCCTAGCTGACGCTCTTCCCCGTTCTAATCAGCAATCTTCATTCAAGTGGTTCGTGTTGGCTAACTCCCGATTGGTCGCCTAATCGGACATCTGAACTCTCGCGCAAAACATAGTTCTAAAACGTGGAAAAAACCAAAATTTCTGGGACGATTTGTCGACTTCCGGTCCGGCCGTGCGTCTATCGGGTCAGTGTTGATGATTTGGTTGAAACGACGGCCCGATCTCGAAAACCTACTCTCGTTCCGGAGGTCCTGACCATGCTGATTGCTAGACGAACTGCAATTCTGTGCATTTCCTTGACGTTGAGCTTGACGGCAGCAGCGCAGAACCAGCCGTCTCCACTCGCATACTATGTGAAGGAAGCTGCGCCCGTTCTGGTGCTGGAGCATGTTCGCGTTATTGACGGCACCGGCTCTGCACCCCAGGAAGACATGCGCATCGACATCGCTAGCGGCAAGATCACAGCGGTGCAACCCGCCAGCGCGCACGTCCCTTATCCGCCCAACGCCAAGGTGCTGAATATGACGGGAAAGACAGTGATCCCTGGCCTGGTCGGCATGCACGAACATCTTTTCTATCCGACGCCGCAGCAACCGAATGGTGGCGTATCGTTCTACGGCGAGGCAGCGGACAGCGCTCCGCGCCTCTACCTGGCAGGCGGAGTGACGACGGCGCGGACGGCGGGCAGCGTCGAGCCGTACACCGACCTGGAACTGAAGCGAGAGATCGACGCAGGGTCGCTGCCCGGACCCAAGCTCGACGTGACCGGCCCGTACCTCGAGGGTAAAGGCCGCTTCGTGATTCAGATGCACATGCTTGCGGATGCGGACGACGCTGCGCGCACGGTGGATTACTGGGCCGCCGAGGGCGTGACCTCCTTCAAGGCCTACAACTATCTCACCGCGGATGAGCTGAAGGCCGCCATCGACCACGCTCACGCCCACGGGCTCAAAATCACCGGGCATCTTTGCTCCATCGGATTCAGGCAGGCGGCCACGCTGGGCATTGACAACCTGGAACATGGCCTGGCGGTGGATACCGAGTTCTTCCCGGGGAAGAAGCCGGACGAGTGTCCCGGTCTTCTTCCGAATTTGGCATATCTCGAGAAAAGCGTGGAAGTGGAGGGACCTGAGGTGCGGGAAATGATCCGCGACCTGGTAGCGCACCATGTGGCCATCACGTCAACGCTCGCGATATTTGAGAGTCTCGGCTCGAATCGCCCGCCCATGGATCGGGAGAGCGCGGCTCTCAAGACGCTCTCGCCGCAAGCCGCGAAGGAGTATCTGCTCGGGCGCGCTCAGGTGGCCGAGCAGGACTTGGGCGGGCCGATGCTGCCCAAAGAGATGAAATTTGAGCGGGAGTTTGTAGCCGCGGGCGGACTGCTGATGGCGGGATGCGATCCCACGGGCTACGGCGGCGTGGTGCCGGGCTTCGGCGACCAGCGCAACATTGAATTGCTAGTCGAGGCCGGCTTCTCACCGGTCGAAGCCATCCGCATTGCCTCACTGAATGGCGCACTCTACATGGGCAGAGACGCGAGCATCGGTTCGATTGCGCCCGGTAAGGCCGCCGATTTGGTGGTGTTGGGCGGCAATCCGGCGGAGAAGATTGAAAACATAGAGAAGGTCGAGCTGGTATTCAAAGATGGCATAGGTTTCGATTCTGCGAAACTGATTCGATCCGCCACCGAGCTGGTTGGCTTGCGGTGAGCACGTAGGAACCGGAGAGGCAATTCCTGCGATAGTGCAGTCGGCAGTCGCGCAAGGGTGCCATCTTCAGCGATGCGGTGGGCGAGGCGCGCGAGCTTCTTTTCTTCCCGGATCCGGGACAAGAACCCGGCGGAAGCAAGTAAACACTTTGGCTACGGCGGCCATTGTTGACGGACTCCGCTGGGTAAATGTGGGAAAATACTGCCGCTACAACTTGAAGGTTGATCGAAGCATCTTCTGAAATATCAGGCAGGAGGCAGAGATGAGCGAGGTAAGGGTTCTAGTCGGCACGCGGAAAGGCGCGTTTATCCTGACGTCGGACGGGAAGCGCGAGCACTGGGATGTGAGCGGCCCACATTTTGCCGGATGGGAGATCTACCACCTAAAGGGCTCTCCTGTTGACCCAAATCGCCTGTATGCATCGCAGTCGAGCGGCTGGTTTGGGCAAATAATCCAGCGCTCCAGCGACGGCGGCAAGACTTGGGAAACTCCCGGCGGGGAGGCGCTGCCGACGCCGGGTGCCCCGCCTACGGGGCAGAGTAATAAATTCGTCTACGACACTTCCGACGCCACCGGTAAGCCACTCACCACTCACCAGTGGTACGACGGCACACAGCATCCCTGGGAATTCAAGCGCGTCTGGCATCTCGAACCGTCGCTCACCGATCCGGACGAAGTTTATGCCGGAGTAGAAGACGCCGCGTTGTTTCGCACCAAAGATGGCGCTCATACCTGGCAGGAGGTTGCGGGACTCCGCGGCCACGGCACAGGGCCTTTGTGGCAACCCGGGGCCGGCGGCTTGTGTTTGCATACGATCATCTTGGATGCGAAGAACCCGAAGCGGATGTTTATCGCCATCTCCTCAGCGGGCGCGTTCCGTACGGACGATGGCGGCACGACGTGGCGGCCGATCAATCGTGGCTTGCACTCGCCATACATTCCCGACCCGAATGCCGAGATCGGCCACTGCGTTCACCATATCGCCATGCACCCCGCTCGCCCCGGCGTCTTGTTCATGCAGAAACATTGGGACGTCATGCGCAGCGATAACGCCGGGGACTCCTGGCAGGAAGTCAGCGGAAATCTTCCCAGCGACTTTGGCTTCGCGATCGACGTTCACGCGCACGAGCCGGAAACCATTTACGTCGTGCCGATCAAGAGCGACGGAGAGCACTTCGTGCCGGAGGGCAAGCTGCGCGTCTACCGCAGCCGCAATGGCGGTAACGAGTGGGAGGCGCTCACCAAAGGTCTTCCGCAAGCCAACTGTTACGTCAACGTACTCCGCGATGCCATGGCCGTCGACTCACTCGATAAATGCGGCGTCTATTTCGGCACCAGCGGCGGGCAAGTTTACGCATCCGCCGATGCCGGCGACACGTGGTCGCCGATTGTGCGTGATCTTCCAACCGTGCTTTCGGTTGAGGTCCAGACGCTGCCATGATTCGCGTCGTTCTCCCGCCGCATCTGCGCGGGCTCGCGCGCATCAGCGGCGAAGTGGAACTCGACCTTCAGGCGCCCGTCACACAGCGCTCCGTCGTCGACGCGCTCGAGAGCCGTTACCCGGTCCTGAGCGGCACGATCCGCGACCACGTCACGCAGGCGCGCCGGCCCTTCCTGCGCTTCTTCGCCTGCGGCGAGGACCTTTCTCACGAGCTGCCCGACGCCCCGCTGCCCGACGCGGTCGCATCGGGAGCCGAACCCCTCCTCATCGTCGGCGCAATCGCGGGCGGATGAATTTCGACGTTCTCCAAACCTAACGGTCCAAGTGCCTAGTAAATGCGCTCACCGGAGCGCCGAACTCAGGCCAAAATCATTTGCCGGTGGGGCAACTTTTCAGGACTTAGCCGAAAGTTCATTGCTGTTAGCGTGGACGAGAGTCTATGCTATCCGGCGGTAGCACTCAAAATGATGAGGTCTCTTGACCAGAGTTAGCTTCGCGACGGAACCACAAGGGCGTCGAAATGAATCGCATCAGCGGAATTCAGGACCACGAAGCCGGGTTTCGGACTCGGCAGATATTCAAGCGGATCAAGAGACGCTTAGGGCGCCTGCCTCTTTCCGCGCGGATTCGCGCTTATGATCACGAGCTACTGCGAATCTCTGAGGAAATGAGCGCGCATACCGCCAAGCCCACCGCTGCGGCGCCAAAATTGAAAGAGCTGGCGCAACTTAAGGTTGCCGCGATGGTCGGCTGCCCGTTTTGAATTGACCTTCATTCTGCCGTGAGCAGGAAACTCGGAATCACTGAGGAACCGCTACGCTCGCTTTCGGATTTCGAACGAAGCCCGCATTTCAACGAAGACGAAAAGCTTGTTCTGCGACTCACCGTGCAGCTTACGCGCACACCGGCAAACGTGGATGATTCTATGTACGAGGCCCTGCGCCGCCGCTTTTCCGAGCGCGAACTGGTGGATCTGAGTTCCGCGATCGCGTGGGAGAATTATCGCGCGCGACTCAACCGCACTTTTAACGTGGAAGCGGAAGGCTTTTCACATGGCGAGTTCTGCGCATTGCCGGAGGGCAGCTGATCTCCGTCCGGTTCACAATCGAATAGAGCCCCCTAAGATCGCCAAGTCCTCATAAACTCGCTTATCGGAAACTGACCCACTATCGGATATTGAGATGACGCGGCTCAAGGCATAGTTCTAAAGCGCGGAAGAAGCAAAATTTCTACATAGAGTTGTCGAATTCCGGCGCGGCCGTTCGACTATCGGGTAAGGGCTGATGATTCAGCTCTGCAATATATTATAAAGGCCGGGCAACCGGCCACTCGCAACTTTCCAGGCCCAGCGCGGTTCGGGCTCGGATATAAAAGTAGCGGCCCTGATACGGTGCCCGCTAAATACTCAAGGAGAAGACAATGCGTTTCATGATGATCATGTATCCGAAAATCTACCAAACCGCAAAAGCCGGCTTCGTACCCAATATGAAAGACATGGAGAAAATGGGTGCGTACAACGACGCGTTAGGGAAAGCCGGCGTGCTGCTCGCGCTCGACGGTCTGACCCCGCCCGCGACAATGAGCGCGCGCGTTACCTTCAAAGACGGAAAGTCCAAAGTTACCGACGGCCCGTTTACCGAAGCCAAGGAAGTGGTCGGCGGCTTCTGGATTATTCAGGTGAAGTCGGTAGAAGAGGCGCTCGAATGGGCCTCGCGCATCCCCGGGCAGGATAACGAAATGGTGGAAGTCCGCCGGTTGTTCGATATGACCGACTTCGAGCCAGACACCCAAAAGTATATCCAAGAGAGGTTTGGCGACGAGTGGGCTGAGACGAAACCGCAGTAAAAAAACCTCAGCAGCTTTTCGATTTCGCGACGACTCGTACGACGTTTATTTAGCCGCTACAGGAAAAGGAGAAATCATGGCGCAATATTTAGTTGCGATTCACCACCCCGACGATTGGGACCCATCCACCGAAACCGAAGCGATTCTGGAGGACATCCACGCGCTCAACCGCGAGATGATTGCCGCCGGTGCCAGGAAGTTCGTCGCCGGCCTGACCCCGGTCAGCGTCGCGAAGTCGCTGCGGGCGCAGCCCGACGGCAAAGTTCTCATTACCGACGGGCCGTATCTGGAGACCAAGGAGCACATCGCCGGTTTTTGGGTGCTGGAAGCCGTTGACATCGACGAGGCGCTGGCGTGGGGACGCAAGGCCGTTCTCGCCTGCCGTGCGCCGGTCGAAGTGCGTCCGATTTTTTTTATGCCGGCTCCAACATTGCCGTCGACGCCGGCCTGACGGCTAAAATCAGATAGCGACTTATATATATACGGGAGCGGCGCAACGAAATGAGAAAGCTAATCTACGCAATCAACATTACGCTGGATGGCTGTTGCGATCACACCAAACAAATGGTTGATGAAGAAGCACTCGAACACCATGCGCTGCTCCTGCGAGATGCCGACCTGCTCGTCTATGGGCGTAAGACTCATCAGTTGATGGTTCCTTACTGGCCTGACGTCGCAAAAAATCCTTCTGAGACGAAAGCAGATATCGAATTTGCGAAAATGTTTGTCTCCAAAAAGAAAATTGTATTTTCACGATCGTTGGAGAGCGCTGAAGATGAAAATACGAAAATTGTTCGCACCAACCTTCGCGACGAAATGCTTAAATTAAAACAAGAACAAGGCAAATATATTTTGGCCGGCGGTGTAGACATTCCTTCACAACTTATAGAGCTTGGCCTTATTGATGAATATCATTTTGTCGTTACGCCAATAATCGCAGGTGAAGGCAGGCGGCTGCTGGAAGGTGTTAGCCTGGCGGAGAAATTGCAATTAAAACTTGTTGAGTCCAAGGTTTTTAAATCAGGATGCGTCGCGCTTCGTTACTTGAAACAGTGACCGCTTCAATTTCAGAAACTGGAGTCAACGATGAATGAGCTCACGAGACGTGATTTCGTTCGCGGCGGTTTGACAGCGGGAATTGGGATTGGCATTGCGCCTGAATTGCTGCGCTCCGCCGTCGCCTGGCAGGCGCCCGCGCCTGCAGCGGGCGCGGACCCCTATGCCTTGGTCGATCCGGAGTTGCTTGCCACAGTCAAGCAATTCCCCACTCCGACCTTCACGAGCGAAAATCTCGCTGAAGCACGCAAATGGCCAGGGGTGCCTGCGCTGCCTCCGCCGGCCCCGCAGCCATTCGAACGGCACATACCCGGCCCATCAGGCGCCCCGGACTTGCGCCTGCTGATTGTCGACGCGGCTCCGGGCACGAAAGGGCGTCCTGCATTGCTGCACATGCACGGCGGCGGGTTTGTCACCGGCTTCGCCGGACAATTCAATCCGTTTCTGCAAGCAGTCGCACAGAACTGCGGATGCCTGGTCGTTTCGGTCGACTATCGCCTCGCCCCGGAAACTCATTTCCCGGGATCGCTCGAAGATAATTACGCCGCGCTGCGCTGGCTCCACAAAAATGCGGACGAGCTCGGCGTGGATCGCAAACGCATCGCCATAGGCGGAGAAAGCGCCGGCGGCAGCCATTCTGCGCTGCTCGCCATCGCCGCGCGCGATCGCCGCGAATTTCCCATCCTATTTCAGTTGCTGATCTATCCGGCGCTCGACGATCGCACCGGCAGCTCTCGCCAAGTTCCGCCGTATATCGGTCAGTTCCTTTGGAACGCGGCCTCGAATCGTTTCGCCTGGACTTCTTTCCTCGGCGTCCCGGCCGGCTCACCTACGGTTCCGGCAGGCGCGGTTCCTGCGCGCGTCGAAAATCTCGCCGGACTTCCTCCCGCATTCATCGGCGTCGGCGCTCTCGATCTGTTTGTGGATGAAGATGTGGAATACGCCCGCCGCCTGATCGATGCCGGAGTTCCGACGGAACTCCATGTAATTCCCGGCGCGTATCACGGCTTCGATGTGCTAGTCCCGGACGCCGCAGTTTCGAAGCGCTTCACGGAATGGTGGACGGTTGCGCTTCGGCGAGCATTTGCCACCGGCTAGCCCGCGAAGTCTGATTTTACTAGCGACAAGCAACCGCATCCATCGACGCGTTGCATGGTCTCTGACGGAGGACCCCATGAAATACATCTGTTTGGGCTATCTCGAGCCCGGCAAGTTCGAAAACATGACCGAGAGCGAGCGCAATACCATGCTCGACGAGTGTTTCAGCTACAACGACGAACTGCGAAAAAACGGACATCTGATTGCTGAGGAACCTCTTCAGCCCGCCAACACAGCGGTGACCGTGAGTTGGAAGAACGGAAAGGTTGCAGTGACCGACGGTCCGTACGCGGAAACGAAGGAGCAATTGGGTGGAATTCAAGTGCTCGAAGCGCGCGATCTGAATCACGCCATTCAGCTCATTTCGCAATCTCCGGGAGTGAAGTTGAATTGTGGAACAATCGAAATCCGTCCAGCGGCGGATATTTCCGAAATGATGAGAGAGAGCGAGCGGCGACGGCGAAAGCACATCTCGCGATGAGCGCGGCCACGGCGCAGTCTGCTTCATCCCACTTCAAGAAGGCAGCGTCCGCCCTTTCGTTTCGTAACCGAATGGCAGCACGAGCAATCCAAAAGCAAACGCGATCGAAGTAAGCGCCACGGGAATCCCGATGGTATGGAAGTGCGCCACTCCCGCTCCCACCAGAAATGTAAATCCCGCTCCGAAAAATCTTCCGACTGAAGTCGCAAAAGCAAACGCGCTGCCGCGGCACTCCGTGGGATATTGCTCCGGCAGCCAAAGCGTGTACATCGCAAAATTAGCGCCGCCCAATCCCAGAAAAAACAACCCCACAAAAAACCAACGCAGCGCATTCTCCGGCAAATAGAAGAAGTAACCAAATCCCACCGCGATCGATACTCCGGTAAGAACGAAATAAATCGCCAAAGTCCACCGCCGCCCCAAACGCTCCGCGATCGGCGGCAAAAGCACGCAACCCAAAATCGTGGCCGCAGAAAGCAGCATCGTCGCCACGGAAACCAGATGCACCGCCTGCGCCCCCACGATTTTCTGCTGCCCCGCCAAGGCGTTTACCGCCGCCGGCACATACACCGAGCCCGCCCACAATCCGATAATCGAAACCAGCACGTAGATCGAATTCAGCATCGTCCGCTTGCGATATTCCCGCGCAAAAAGCACCGCCAGCGGCCGGAAGATCGACCACGAGCGAATATCGCGCGCCTTGCTCTCCCAGCGCTGCGGCTCTTTCACTCCGTATCGAATAAATCCGACTAGAAGCGCTGGCAGTCCTCCCAACGCAAACATCGCGCGCCACCCATAATGTGCGCCAACCAAATAGTTCGCGAGCCCGGCCAAGAAAAATCCAACGTAGTAGCCGGTGTGCATCAATCCAGCGCCCATCTTGCGCCGGTCCTCCGGCCACTCTTCCGCCACAAAAGTTCCGCCCATGGCCCACTCGCCGCCAATCCCGATTCCCGCGAGAAATCGGAATAGCGCCAGTTGCCACACCTGCGCGCTGAAGCAGCACAGCAGTGTGAAGATCGAGTACCACAAAATCGTCAGCATCAAAGTCCGCACGCGCCCGAATTTATCCGCCAGCGGCCCCCACACAAACGCGCAGCCCCAGCCCACCAGGAAAAGCGCGAATAATAGTCCGCCGTGATATCCGACGCCGGCCGCATCGCCGCGCAACCCGGATTTGGGCAGGAGTTCCTTCAGTGCAGGGACCATCACCAACGCAAAAATGTAGGAGTCCATCCCATCGAGCGCCCACCCGCCCCACGAAGCGAAAAAACCGCGCCACTGATTTTTGGTAAGTGGCGATGAGGGCAAACTATTCATAAGAGGTAGTCTCGGTGGCGGCGTCGACGAAAAACCGTCGTCAACCCACAATCCATCGCGCTATTGGCCACGCTTGACGCGCCCGAAATGCACCGACAATTGCAGCCCAGTCAATAGTCCGCCCGCAGCAAGAGTCACCACGTTCCAATTTTGGCGCACGCCGAACTCCCCCACGCGGCAAACGAGCAGATACGCTACCACCAGATTAAATGCGCCCCAGAACATGTTCACGGTAGGCGAAGAGTTTCCTTTTCCAGGCGGCGAAGCAAACGGCGATGGGAATGGCCGCCCGCAAACGCCCTCCACAAAATGCGGCACGGCATTCACAAGAAATACTCCCCCGAAGAAATAAGACAAATACACATACCAAGGCATGATTCCCCTCCGCCAGTAGCACAGGCACTCCTGCCTGTGTCCGCGTTCATAATCACCACGCGCAAACTTGGGCCGGCTGAAACGAGCGGATAATACCACGCACCGAAATCACACAAGCAATTCGAACGGCGCACGGATCCCAATCGCGTCGCAAGTCGTAGCGAATTTATCGAGAGGGTATAATGCCGCCATGACGGATTCCCCCACCCAACACATGCAATGCATGGAGGTCTGGGGCGGCAGCCAACTAACGTCCAAAGGGGTCGAGCTAGGCGGCCTGGATGTGTGGGTCTACAGCAAGCCCTATGGCGAAGCCCAGCGCGGCGGCGATGTCTATTACGTCTCGAGTTGCGCCACCGGCCGCATCGCCCGCCTATTGCTAGCCGACGTTTCCGGCCACGGCCAATCCGTAGCCGCCACCGCCGCCGATCTGCGCACGCTCATGCGCCGCTTCGTAAATCGCCTCGATCAAAAAGAATTCGTCCGCCTGCTCAACGAGCAATTCACCGCGCTCTCCCGCCACGGCAGCTTCGCGACCGCAGTAGTCGCGACTTTTTTCGCGCCCACCGGTCGTCTTTCGCTTTGCAACGCTGGCCATCCCCGTTCCCTTCTCTATCGCGCCGAAGATCGCACCTGGTCGTTTCTCGGCCACCACGACGCCCCCGAAAAATCCGGGCCAAGCAATATCCCTCTCGGTCTTTTTCAAATCGCCGATTACGAGCAAATGGATTTGGAACTCAACCCCGGCGATTGCCTGATCAGCTACACCGACGCACTCACCGAATCCTGCGACGCCGATGGCCAAATGCTAGGAGAAGAAGGCCTGCTTCGAATTGTGAAGTTGCTAGGCGAGATTCCCGCAGAAAAACTAATCCCAGCGCTGCTCCAGGAAATCTCCGAGCGTTACCCCGAAAATCTCTCCGCCGACGACGTAACGCTGCTAGTAGCCCGCGCCAGCGGCGGTACGCTGCACTTCAGCCTCGCAGATAAACTCCGCGCCTTCGGCCGCTTCCTAAAAACTTTCGCACGCTCGCTAAATCCGAAAGCAGATCGCGCCCCATTTCCCGACGCCAACCTGGCAAATCTAGGCGGCGCCATAATTCCAGCGTTAGCGCGCAGATGGCGTGCTCCCCGCCCAACGCCCAGGTAACCGCAACTGGTTTCTTAACGCTGTAATCCCGAATCCCCTTCAGGCGTGACAGATCTGCTTTTTCTTTTGCTTTTGCCGTTGCCTTAATCTTAAATTTCAAATCTGAAATTTGAAATCTCTTCTATCGCCCCGGTTTCTTCCAAATCTTCCGCTTCTGCATCAATGCAATCTGTTTCTTGGTAACCTTCTCAAAATATTCCGCGTGCTTCATCGGCTCCCGCTTCAAATAAAGATTCTTCGGATAAATCGGCGTCTCATACGGAATGCTGTAAATCTCCGTCCGCAAATCTTTCATCCAGTTGTCCCACTTCGCCCGCGCCCGGTGATCCCGCAGCGCCTCAACATCGATCACTCCCGCCACATAGCTCGACCCGCCGCTATATTCCAGTTTCCCAACTTTCTGCCCGCGGTAATTGAAAATGTAAGAGCGCCCGCCAAACGTATCAATCGGCGTCTGATCCTCAGGAAAAAGAAAATAAGTTCCCACATTCGGCGCTACGATATACATATTGTTATCCAGCGCACGCGCCGCCGACTGAATCTCAAAATAATCGTTGCCCGTCCCCGGATGCGGATACGACGCCCGGTAAACAATCTCCGCTCCATTCATTGCCAGCGCCCGCGCATTCTCCGGATACGATCCCTCATTCGCCATCATGATGCCCATGCGCCCAATTTCCGTATCCACCACCGGCCAAAAAGCCTGCAAATTCCGCCCATATTTTTTCACCCACCAATCGTAAACATCGTGTGGGCAAACGGAATGTTCCACCGGCCAAAGCGGCACGACTTTGTAATGCTTCAGAATCACTTTCCCTTTGGGATCGACAATGAAGCCAACATTGAAAAAGCGATCCTTCCAATCCGGATGCCGCGCCTTGGCCTGCGCCATGATGTAGCAATCCCACTCGCGCGCCAGCTTCCCAATCTCCTCGGTTTCTTCGCCGGGAATATCGATGGCGCATTCGCGCGCAAATTTCACGTGATCCATATCCAGCACTTCATCATTAAAAGCCTGCAGCGCGCCCTCAGGTATCGCGATCAATCGCACCGGAATGCTCAATCCCGAAAGCCAGCTCGCCGCCTTCACAAGATGCTTCAAGTGCTCCAAATTATTTTTAATGTCCTTGCGGGAGCGAATTCCGCGAATCGTGGGAACCAAGCCAACAGCGGTGAACGGTTTAATCATGGATTTTTATCCTGACTTGCGGGTGTGGGCACAAAATACTACGCCCGGCGCTGCGGAGCATTCAATGTCACTCCGCAAGCCGGGCGGCCTGAAAACTTCTATCGCGCTAAAAATTCAAACGGAACGAAAGCTGCAATTGCCGCGCCGGCGCCACATATTTCGGATCGCCGAAAGTCGGGTTCCCCGGGCTACCGATGCCATCCTTATAATGTTGCGGAATCGGCCCCGTGAACACCGGTTCGCCATAAACGTGATCGATCTCTTCCACGTTCGGGCGATTGAAAATATTAAATGCCTCCAGGCTGATCTCGCCCTTAAATCGTTCACCGAACGGAATCACGCGCTGCAGCCGCATATCCGTCGTGTAATTCGGATCGCCCTGATAAGTATTGCGCCCCACATTTCCAACGCGGTCCGAGAACGGATAAATGTCCCCGTTCACGTCAAATCCCGCCAGAATCGTATACGCCAGCGAACTCTGCAGCGTGCTCAGCACCGAAAACTTGAAATCGCGCGCCGCAATGTTCCACTGATGCGGAGTTTCCGTCAAAAAGGCCAGCGTCAACCGGTGCCGGATGTCATTATCGCCGCGCGCCCGATCCAACCCCGGCCGCAGATAATTCTGCGGCGTATTCGCGAGCTGCACGTCGGTCGCAAGATCGATCGATTTCGAGTACGTATAATTCGCCAGCAAGCTGAAATGCTGCGTGAAATTCTTCCGCACGCTCAGCGTCCCGCCGTTGTAAACCGAGAACGCGATGGGCCACACGATCAGCGAAAAACCAAAATTCGGATCAGCCGGCGTAAACGCCTGCGACCCACCAGGCGTCATTCCGCTCGGAATTCCGTTGATGCTCGAATACAACGGCAGATGTTCGCCATGCGTGTACTGATAACCGACGGAAACGAACCAGTCCTTCGCCACTTGATTCTGAATTTCAAGGCTGCCCTGCTCGGCAAACGCGTTATCGAATTTTTTCACCGAATAACCCAACGGGAATTGCAGCACTGGCCCGGTAGCCGGGTCAGGATAAATTCCATTGTGCGTGAAATTGCTGAACGCCGGCCCGGCCAGCGCAGGGCTAGGAACACCAACCGCTCCAGAAGGCCCGGTACCGATCAGGAATTTCGAAGGATCAGCAAACTGCGGAAGCAGCGGCTGATTCATGTAAGTGAATTCCGACGCGCCCACCCAGCTCACCAGCACATCGCTGTAATCGAACGGGCCGGTAAATAATCCAAATCCGCCGCGGACGACCGTCTTGCCGCCGCGCAGTGAATACGCAAATCCAACGCGCGGTTGCACGTTGCCATAATTCGTCGGGCTAGCCCCGCCCTTCAATCGCAGTTGTTGCGCCGAAGGCATGATATCCACGTCATAGCGCAGGCCAAGCGTCAGCGTCAGATTCGAACGCACGTGCCATTCATCCTGTCCGTAAAGCGACCACATTTCATGATGGAATCCGAGCGCCGTGCTATCGAGAAACGTAGCTTCCGAGGGGCCGGCATAAAGGCCTGTCTCGAATGGCAACGTGCGCGTGGGAATCTGCGTGCCAAAAAGCTGGCTGGGCTCGAGGAAGATGAAAACCTGCGGCGTGCCGATCGGCGTCCCCAGCCCAAAGAAACTCGCAGGAGAAAATACGCCAAGTCCGGGGCTGAACAGCGTCACGTTCGCATTGATCCACACCGGCTCGATGTTTCCGCCAAATTTGAATGTGTGATTGCCATGAACGTGCGTCAGATTCTCGGCCACCTGGAAATGTTTTTCCTGATAGTAGTGCACGCTTCCGACGAATCCGCCCGAAGAAAGCAGGTCGGGAATGTTCAAAGCCGGCTCGAAGCCCGCGCCCACCGGATTCAAATTGAAAGTCCGCCACCCAAAATCGACCACCGTCTCCGACGTCCAGGTATTGCTGAAAAGATGCGCGAGGTTGGCATAGCCGGTTTGATCGCGCACCGGATTATCGCGAAACGCGGACGGCAATCCTTCGCCCGGCGCCGCCCCCGGAGCATTCTGCTTGCGGTCATCCGTAAAAAGGTACGCAACATTGAGCGTGGTTTTGTCGGTCAGGAGATTCGTGCTCTTGATAAAAAACTTATCGTAGTTGTCGATCTGCAAAATCGATCCCAAATTTTCCGGCGCCAGGCCCAAACTTTCTTTCACCTCGTTGATGCTCGGCGTTCCCGGCCCAAGGCATCCCTCCGCATTGATGCAATGCTGGATGAACGAAGAATAGAGCGGTGATTCCGCGCGCCGCTGCCCTTCATATCCCGCAAAAAAGAAACTCTTGGCCTTCACCACCGGCCCGCCGATATTCGCGCCATACTGATTGAATCGCAGCGTATTAAATCCCGGCGCGGACAGAAGATTGTTGGCGTCCAGCTTGTTGTTCCGGAAAAATTCGTAAAGCGAGCCATGGAAATCCTTACCGCCCGACTTCGTGATGGTATTCACCACCGATCCAAGATTTTGCCCGTTGTCCGCGGTGTAAGCGCCAGTCACCACGCGAAATTCCTGCACCCAATCCTGCGAAGGGCTCGCATGTTGCACGCCCGAAATGCTGGTCGAGTAATCGATTCCATCCAGCGCAAATAGCGTGCTGTGCGTCTCGCGCAATCCGCCAAAGCTAAGTTGCAGCACAGTTTCCGTGAAAGGCGATTGCGCACCGACGGCGGTGCTGCGGCCAATGTTGGCAGTCGGCGTCAGCAGCACGAAGTCGATAAAATCACGGCCCGAGATGGGCAGATCATTGATGTCCTGCCTTTGAATCACTTGGCTCACGTCAGACGTTTCCGTATCGATTGCTTGCGTGGTGCCGGTCACTTCGACCTTTTGCGTGACAGACAGCAGCATCGTCACCGTGAGCGCGGAGATTTGTCCGACGCTGAGCGTGACAGGTGATTTGTAGGGATTGAATTGCCCGGACTCAACCGTCAATTCATAATTGCCGGCCGGCAGCGCCGTGATAACCGCGACGCCCGTGTCCGTTGATAGCTCGGTGCGCTTCGCATCCGTATCCAGGCTGCGCACCGTAACGCGCGCCTGCGGAATCACCCCGCCCGACTGATCGGCAACGGTAACGCGCAAAGTCGCCAACTGCTGCGCCGAAGCACTCCCGGCTAACGCCAGCGCCACCACCGCAAAGCAAATCACAATGCGCACAATCGCACGCAAATTCATCCCCATGATCACCCTCCCCTGTTGAGCTTGCCCCGTACCCAGCCGGTCACAACGTCAGGCCGTTTGCTCCGTTCATTCCGACGGCCCAACAAAAATCAAATTCGATTTTGCGCCATCCGCTCGACAGCCGACTCCACATCCTGCCGGCTCACCCCGTGCCGCTCCGCATTTTTCTCAATCACATCGGGCGCGCTCTTCTCATACGCCTCAACAGCAAGATCGGCATACCCCTGCTGCCCGTCCTTCATAAACTGCAAACGAACGATGTCCGGCCGGGCGTAATGGCCCACAGTATCAATCAGCGCTTTTGAAACTTTGATCATGTCCGACTGGCACTCAGCATAAATAATCGTGTCCCCGGAAGTAGGAGGCACCAAAGGAACGCCGACAGGCGACACAATCTGGCTGCCGCCATGCGCGTAATCCAGATTCACGGTACCGCGCAAAGGAAAATCCGCGGGTAAATCTTTCTCCGTAAAATATCCGCAAGCCGAAAGCACAAACGCTCCAGCTTCCATCGCGTGCGCGCGCGTCGACGTGTGTCCCCAGAAAAACTGCCCTTCCGCATCCGGTTCCTCGAGCTTCGGTCCGCAATGAATCGAAAACGCCCCGGGAAAAACCGCAATGTGAAAATCCTCGCCCTGATCGATCATCCGCGCCCGGATCAACGTCATCAAATGCTCGCCGCAAATCAATCCGCCAATCCGGCCAATGTCCGTCTCGTAAGTCACCAGATCGCTTCCATCGCCATTGCCCCATACCGCGCGCTCCACAAACGTTGGCATCGTCTTCCGGTGCCGCCCCAGAATCCGCCCCGAGCGATCGATAAACAGCAGCGTGTTATAAATCGTATGCACGCCGCGACGCGAATCCATCTCGTTGCAGCCGATCACTACGTGCGCGTTGGCTTTCGCCGCCGCATCGCAAAGCCGCTCGGTATCCTCGCTGGGAATCAAAACCGCGTTGTCGTAAAACCGCACGCGCACCGGCAACCAATCCTGCAGCCGCGATTCCCATCCCTCGCCCCAATAGGGATAGCCCGCAAGCCAAGTCTCGGTGAACGCGATAAGTTCAGCGCCCTGTCCTGCCGCCTCGGCGATTTTCGCGCAGGCGCGATCGACGCTCTTCGCGCGATCCAAATAAACCGGCGGAGTCTGAACCACAGCCACCTTCACGCTGCGTCGTCCGCCAAGCACCTTTTGTTCAGGTTTCATCTACGTTCCCTGCAATCGAGCAGCCCGAACGCACCACCATACGTCGATCGGCCATCGTTGCATCGCGTAGTGCAAAGTCTGGTGTGAGCAGCCGGTGAAGAAAAAGTGAGCTCCGAAATTCCACCGCCCGCAAGCGGACGTTATTCAATACTGCGCACTATAATTTGTCAAGGAAGCGAAAGTAGCGCCGGCGTCCCTGCCGGCATCCGGCGAGCTAAACAGTAACGAAGAACCGCGATCAACGGCGGACTCCAATTTCAATTCCACGCGACGAACGTGTCGGTCATCAACCCTTAGGCGTCAACGAAGCAATCAATTTCCCCGCCTCATTCGCATCAAACCACCAAGGATTAAAATCCGGCGGATTATTAAACCCATTCGCAATGCGCCCAGCCAAAGGCGGAATCTGCGAAGCCGCTCCCATCAATTGCAAAATATGCGGCGGAGGCGGCGTAAGCAGCGAATTCGTCCACTTCACCACCCACTGCGCGTAGTTCCAGAATGTATCAAAAGTCTCCTGCATCCAGGCCGCATCAAAAGGCTTGTCCCCGCGTTCCGCAATGCGCGCCATATAAATTTTCGCCGCTTTGCTCGCAGTGTTCGATCCCTGCCCGGTAATCGGATCGTTCAACACCACCACATCTCCCATGCCCATCGCCAACCGCCCCGATGGCAGCTTACAAACCGGCTTGCGAACGCCAGGAGCAAATCGCCCGGCAAGAATTCCCATCTCATCAGTGAGTTCAATGTTTTTGCAGCGTTCCGCTTCCCAAGGCAAAAACTTCTGCAAAATTTCCTTCGAGCGCTGCAAATGCTGCGCCGGCGTCTTCACATCGGCCCAGCAATCCATCGGCCCGCCCGGCACGCCCTCGAACACCATAATCTCGCAAGCCCCGTTCAAAGTAAGCGCCGGAAAAACGAAATATTCGCCCACGCCGGGAATCAAATTAAAAGCCACCGCGGTAAAAGTTTTTCGCGGCACCATGTTCTTCACGTAGGTCAGCGCCAGCGCACGCATCGGCGTCGTGTAAGGAGTATTCGCCGCGTCCGTTTCAAACAAGCGCGCAATCTCGCCTTTTCCCGAAGCCACAATCACCAGATCGTTGTTCTTCGCATACTCCTCAACTTCCGCCACGCCGGCATCCTGAATCATCAACTTCCCGCCGCGCTTCGCAAACTCCTCCGTCCAACCGGCAAATTTCAAGCGCTGATCCACGGACTGCCCCGGATGGTCAAGCTTCGTCTCCCAAAAAAGCGCCGGAGTGCCGTCCGGCCCAGGCACCGCGAACGCGATCCCGTCGGTATTCGGGCATTCCTTCTCCCAAAAATTAATCCCCAAATCGCGCTCATTCTGCAGCGATTCATGAAACATAAACTGGCTGGAAGTAACGCGGCCCTTGCGAATCTGCTCCGGCGTACGGTTCGAAACCACAGTTACGTCGTCGCCGCGCTTCTGCAACCCCAACGCCAACTGCAACCCCGACTGACCGCCGCCAATAATCGCAATCTTCCGCATGAGCGCACCTCGCAATAGGTCTCAGAAGGCGGCCTATTTTGCGCGTTCCCTTTCCGCCAGTCCACTTTTTTCTACCGCGCCACGATGCCAGCGTGATCCCGCGTCCATCTCACGCTGTCATTCCGAACCCGCCGTTTGGGTGAGGGATCTGCATTTGCATTTGCATTTGCATTTGCATTTGCATTTGCATTTGCATTTGCATTTGCATTTGCATTTGCATTTGCCGTTTCCCTAATCTGAAATTTCAAATTTGAAATTTGAAATCTCCTACGCTTTTTCCGTCGCCTAATCCAACTTTACAATCCGCAAATATTTTGCCTCCCCCCACTCGCATGATAAGGTTACGCAAATCGAAATCACACAAGCCAAGAATCGAGGCCCATCCATGGAAGGACTCAAAGACAAAGTAGCAATCGTCACCGGCGGCGCCACATTGATCGGCGCCAGCGTAGTCCGCGCCTTCCACCGCGCCGGCACAAAAGTAGTAATCGCCGACATAAACGACAAAGACGGCCAAGCCATCGCCGCAGAACTCAGCCCAAACGTCCGCATCATAAAAACCGATCTAGCCAACGACGCACAAATCGCAACCTGCGTAGCAGAAACCGTAAAATCATTCGGCGGCATAGATTTCCTGGTGAATCTAGCCTGCGTCTATATCGACAACGCTCTAGCCTCCACCCGCCAAGAATGGCTAGACAGCTATAACGTAAACGTAGTCGGCGGCGTACTAATGCTGCAAGCCGCACGCCCGCACATGGCAAAACGCGGCGGCGGCGCCGTAGTAAATTTCGGCAGCATCAGCGCAAAAGTAGCCCAAACCGGCCGCTGGCTCTATCCCACAACAAAAGCCGCCATCCTGCAAGTAACCCGCAACGAAGCCCTAGATCTAGCCGCCGACAAAATCCGCGTTAATTCCATCTCCCCAGGCTGGACCTGGTGCCGTCTGATGGACGAACTAACCCACGGCGACAAACCCAAAACAAATAAAGTAGGCGGCGCATTCCACATGCTAGGCCGAGTAGGCGAGCCCGACGAAGTGGCACAAGGCGTGCTATTCCTCTGCTCCTCGCACGCATCCTTTATCACTGGCACCGATCTAGCCGTAGACGGCGGATATTCCGCCATGGGCCCAGAAATGGCCGAACCAGCAATCCCAAAATTAATGCAATAGCAGGCAGCAGCGCTCCAGGTCCTCCAGATGAAACGCATCGCCATAATCGGCGCGGGACAATCCGGCCTACAACTAGCTCTAGGCCTGCAAGATTCCGGCTACGAAGTAACAGTCGTCTCCGACCGCACCCCCGAACAAATTCGCACCGGCCGAGTAATGTCCAGCCAATGCATGTTCGGCTGGGCGCTGCAAACCGAGCGCGACCTAGGCCTAAATTTCTGGGAGCAAGAATGCCCAAACGTAGAAGGCATGAGCTTCGCCGTCCCCAGTCCACGCGGCGGGAAGGCTATCGATTGGGCCGCCCGCCTCGATAATCCCGCACAAGCTGTCGACCAGCGCGTAAAAATGCCGCGATGGATGGAAGAATTCGAGCGCAAAGGCGGCGAGCTAGTCGTAAAGGAAGCACAAATCGCGGATTTAGAATCCTACGCGCGCAGCCACGATCTAGTAATCATAGCAGTAGGCAAAGGCGCACTCGGCACTCTCTTCGAACCGGATGCAACGCGCTCGCCCTATCGCACTCCGCAGCGCATCCTAGCGCTCACCTACGTAACAGGAATGCGCCCACGCACGCCGTACGCAGCAGTCTCTTTCAATTTAATCCCAGGCGTCGGCGAATACTTTGTCTTCCCCGCCCTAACCACTTCCGGCCCGTGCGAAATCCTGGTCTTCGAAGGAATCCCCGGCGGCCCGATGGATTGCTGGAGCGACGCAAAAACTCCGCAGCAACACCTGGCCAAATCCAAATGGATTCTAGAAAAGTTTTTGCCATGGGAAGCAGAGCGTTGCACAAAAATCGCGCTCACGGATGACAACGGCATCCTCACCGGCTCACTAACTCCAGTAGTCCGCAAGCCAGTCGCCACTCTCCCTTCAGGCAAGCAAATTCTAGGAATGGCCGACGCCACCGTCCTAAACGATCCCATCACCGGCCAAGGCTCAAATAACGCCGCAAAATGCGCCGACATGTATGTCCGCAGCATAATCGAACACGGCCAGCAACCCGCCAATCGCGAATGGATGGAGCAAACCTTCGATCGCTACTGGAGCGGCTACGCCCGCTGGGTCACCGAATGGACCAACACGCTCCTAAATCCCCCGCCGCACGTAGTAAAAATTCTAGATGCCGCAGGAAAACTCCCTGAAGTAGCCGAAGCCATAGCCAACGGCTTCGATGACCCGCGCTCATTCTTCCCCTGGTTCGTCGACGCCGCCGAAGCAGAAACCTATCTCCAACAAGCCCAGCAAACCGCCGCCGAAAAATTCGATCGCCGCGATTTCCGCCGCGCCCTCGGCCAATTCGCCACCGGCGTCACGGTAGTAAGCACCCGCGCTAGAGACGGCCGCCGCATCGGTCTAACCGTAAATTCTTTTTCCTCCGTCTCGCTCGATCCCCCGCTGGTCCTCTGGAGCCTTTCGCGCAATTCCTCGTCGCTCGAAGATTTCACCAGCGCCACCCATTTCGCCGTAAACGTACTAGCCGCCAACCAGCATCATCTCTCCCGCCAATTCGCCACCTCGCTCGAAGATCGCTTCGGCGACGTCGATTGCCTCGAAGGCCGCGCCGGCTGCCCGCTGCTAAAAGGCGCCACCGCGCATTTCGTCTGCCGCAACGTCCGCCAATACGACGGCGGCGATCACATAATTTTCCTAGGCGAAGTAGAAGACTACAAATGGAACGAAGGCGAGCCCCTAATTTTCCATTCCGGCCGCTATCACGTCCGCACGCGCCATCCAGATCTGCCCGAATGAAGCGTGCTTCGAAAGATGCAACCGCGGACTTTTCAGATTATGATTGCCATCCATCTCTCAAAGCGGAAGGGGAAAACTCATGAACCAATTCGCAAAACTAAATAAGCAATACATCGGCGGCTCCTGGCGGGATGGCGCCGCCGGCAAAGTCCTAATCGACAAAAATCCCTACAATCAAAATACAATCTGCGAATTCAAACTAGGCAATCTAGCCGACCTGGACGAAGCCTACCGTTCCGCAGCCGCAGCCCAAAAAATCTGGGCCGACGTAAACGCCTACGAAAAGCGCACCATCCTGGAAAAAGCCCACGCCTTCGTAGAAAAAAATGAAGGCGAAATCACCGACATCATCATCGAAGAGCTAGGCGGCACCGGCCTAAAAGCCTTCTTCGAAATCGCCATAGTAAAAAATATAATCAAAGAAGCCTCCACCTATCCTCTACGAATGACCGGCGAAATCATCCCCTCAGCAGTAGAAGGAAAAGAAAATCGCCTCTATCGCGTCCCCGTAGGCGTAGTAGGCGTAATCAGCCCGTTCAATTTTCCATTCTTCCTAAGCATGCGCTCCGTAGCCACAGCCATCGGCGCCGGCAACGGCGTAGTCCTAAAGCCGCACGACGACACACCCATCACCGGCGGCACTCTACTCGCGAGAGTTTTCGAAGAATCAGGAATCCCCAAAGGCTTGCTCAACGTAATCGTCGCCGACATCCGCGATCTAGGCGACAAATTCATCGATCATCCAATCCCCCGCGTAATTTCCTTCACCGGCTCCGAAGCCGTAGGCCGCAAAATCGGCGAAACCGCCGGCCGCTGCCTGAAAAAAGCAATCCTGGAGCTAGGCGGAAATAGCGCGCTCATCGTTCTACAAGATGCCGACCTGGAACTAGCCCTTAACGCCGCAGTCTTCAGCCGCTTCACGCACCAAGGACAAATCTGCATGTCCGCGAATCGCATCCTCGTCCATCGCTCGCTCTACGATCAATTCCTGGAAAAATATGTAAAGCGAGTAGCAGGCCTAAAAGTAGGCGACCCGCGCGACCCAAAAACCGACATCGGCCCGCTAATGAACAAAGCCCAAGCCGACACGCTAGAAAAGCAAATTCAGAAAGGCGTCAACGAAGGAGCCCGCGTAGCACTGCGAGGAAAAGCAGACGGCAACGTTTTTTCGCCAACAGTTTTCGCCGACGTAAAAAACAACATGTCCATCGCGCAAGACGAAATGTTCGGCCCAGCCGTCTGCGTAATCCCCTTCGACACGCAAGAAGAAGCCGTCCGCATCGCCAACGACAGCAACTTCGGCCTAAGCGGCGCCATCCACACAAAAAACGTAGAAGCCGGCGCCCAACTAGCCAAGCAAATCGATTCCGGCGCCATCCACGTAAACGACGGCACCATCAACGACGACCCCCTAGTAGCCTTCGGCGGCGAAAAAGCCTCAGGCATAGGCCGCCTGAACGGCCGCTGGGCCCTAGAAGAATTCACCACACTAAAATGGGTCTCCGTCCAACACACGCGCAGACACTACCCATTCGAAGCAGCCGCCGCAGCCAGCGACTAGAAAAACCCGACCGCGGAAATACAACGATCGCGCCGGACAGAAGCGAAAAAAATCACGACTGTGATCCCGAACCCGCTTTAGGGGTGAGGGATCTGCGTTTTCGTTTGCGTTTGCGTTTGCGTTTGCCTTTTTCCGAATCTGAAATTTCAAATCTGAAATTTGAAATTTCTTAAGCCGTTGCCGCCGCCGTTGCCTTTTCCCGTAGGGGCGCCGGCTCGCTGCGCCCGCCCGAGTAACGCCAACGAAAATGAGGCCTATTCGCCTCCAAGTAACGCGATCCGATGTTCTCCGCGTGCCGCCAACCTCGCAAATACGCAGATGCCGCCGAAGCCAAATGTTATTTCGAACCCTCGCTCGGAGCCCGCACCAAAACCGCAGGCCGCAACTGCTCACAAGCCGTAAATCCACTCAAAGCCATCGCCAAATCAAAATCCCCAAGAAAATTCCGCAAAACCTCCCGCACTCCATCCTCCCCAGCAATCGCCAATCCCCAAATATAAGGCCGCCCCAAAAGAATCGCCTCCGCCCCAAGCGCCAAAGCCTTAAAAGCATCCGCTCCCCAACGTATCCCGCTATCAAAAAGCACCGGCACGCGCCCACGAACCTTCTTCACCACTCCAGGCAAAGCATCCAGCGCCGCAATCGATCCATCCACCTGCCGCCCGCCATGATTCGAAACAATAATTCCATCCACCCCAGCAGCCACCGCCTTAGCAGCATCATCCGCATCCAAAATCCCCTTCAACAAAATCGGCAAGCGCGTCCGTTTCCGCAAAAATGCAAGATCGCCCCAAGTAAGCGAAGGATTCGAAAAAATACTACCCCACAAACGCACCACATCAATCGGACTAGCCTCCGGCGGCTGCGCCAATTTCGACCGAAAAACCGGATCACTCACATAATTGGCCAATCCCTCGCCAAGCAAAAACGGCAAATACCCATTCTGCAAATCCCTCTCGCGCCAACCAAGCAATCGCGTATCAAGCGTGACGACCACCGCCGAATAACCAGCCCGCTCCGCCCGCTGCACCATGCTCGCAGCCAATTCATGATCCTTGCCCCAATAAAGCTGAAACCACCGCACCGCATCACCCATAGCCTCAGCAACTTTTTCAATCGAGTGGCTAGAAACCGTGCTAAGCACAAACGGCAACTTCAAAGAAGCCGCCGCCCGCGCGCTGGCTAAATCCGCCTCAGGCCGAATAATCCCCTGCACCCCAATCGGCGCAAGAATCACCGGATAAGGAATCTTCGCCCCAAGAATCTTCACGCTCAAATCGCGCGAAGAAACATCGCCAAGCACTCGAGGCACAATCCGCCAACGATAAAACGCCTCCAGATTCGCCCGCATAGTCCGCTCGCCAGCAGCCCCGCCCGCCACGTAGTCATAAGCCGCCTGCGAAAGGCATTCCTTCGCCTTCTGCTCCAACAGCGCCACCGGCACGGGCACCGGCAATTTCCCCCCGGTAAGACTCTGCTGATAAATCTGCAATTCGCGCTCAGGTCCAAACGAAATGGGCACAGCCGCTGATTTTTTAGCCATAGGTAGCCCGGAATTATACGCCGAGCACGCGCACGAAAAAACCACAGCACAAGAAACTTAGTCGCCGCATCGCATCTAGCCATACACTGTAAACTCCAAAATGCGACCGCATCCGCAATGCGCCGTAGTAGCACAGCCACTCCTGGCTGTGTCCGATGTAACGAAATGGCAAGCCGCACGACTCAAGCCTACAAATAGCCGCGTCCAGGAGTGGCCGTGCTACAAGGCACCGCGCATAAAAATCCGTAGAGGCCCGAAACAATGAAATCCTCCCTATGCGTAATGAAATTCGGCGGCACCTCCGTAGGCGATGCCACCTGCATCCGCCGCGCCGCCGAAATCGTAAAAGCCGCCGCAGCAAAACAACCGGTAGTCGCAGTAGTCTCCGCCATGAGCGGCGTAACCAACCGCCTAATCGAAGCCGCCCGCCACGCAGAAGCCGGCGAAGAAAAAAATCTCCATTCCCTAATCGAAGCGTTACGCGAGCAACATGAAACCGCAGCCAAAGGCCTAATCAATGACGCAACGAAACGCAAAGCAATCGTGGCCGCATGCGCCGCGACCCTGGAAGAACTCACCCGCCTGCTCCACGGCACCGCCCTCCTCCGCGAACTAACCCCGCGCGCCCTCGACGCAATCTCAGGAATCGGCGAACGCCTCTCCGCCCCGCTAGTAGCAGCCGCCATCACCGCTCTCGGCCTGCAAAGCGAGCCAGTCTCGGCCACTGAAATCATAGTCACCGACGCACACCACGGCCGCGCCGAACCCTTAATGCCGGAAACCCGCAAGCGCGCCGAATCGGGCCTCCGCCCCATGCTAAAAAATGGAATCGTCCCGGTAGTCACAGGCTTCATCGCCGCCACCGCGGACGGCGTGCCCACAACTCTCGGACGCGGCGGCTCCGATTATTCCGCGACAATCCTAGGCGCCGCTCTAGGCGCCGACGAAACGATCATCTGGACCGACGTAGACGGAGTAAAAACCGCCGACCCCCGCCTAGTCCCCGAAGCCCGCATGCTCCCCGAAATTTCCTACAACGAAGCCGCCGAACTAGCCTACTTCGGCGCAAAAGTCCTGCACCCAAACACTCTGCGCCCGGTAACAGCCGCCGGCGTGCCCGTCTGGATCCGCAACAGCTTCGAACCTGAAAAACCCGGAACGAAAATTTCAGCCGCCGGAAAATCCGCACGCAATGGAGTGAAAGCCCTAACCGCAATCCGCGACGTCACGCTAGTAACGGTAGGCGGCCCCGGAATCGTAGGCCTCACCGATGTCCTGGCAAGATCGTTCGCAGCCACGTCAGCCACGCGCGCCAACGTCCTATTCGTCACGCAATCCTCCTCACAAAACGATATCTGCTTCGTGATTGAACGCGCCGACGAAAAGCGCACAGTAGCCGCACTCAACGAAGCCTTCGCCCCAGAAATCGCCGAACACACGGTAGAACACATCCTCGCAGACAGAAACGTGGCGATCGTAGCGGCAGTCGGAGAAAACATGCGCGGCACGCCAGGAGTAGCCGGCCGCATGTTCGGCGCCCTGGGCCGCGAAGGCATCAGCATCATCGCCATCGCCCAAGGCTCCTCGGAATTCAACATCTCGTGCGTAGTCGAAGCCTCGGCAATGCAGCGAGCCGTACGTGCCCTACACGCTGAGTTCGCGCTAGCCTGAGGGGAGTGAGGAGTCCGCATTCACCGTCGGGTGCCCCACGCGCCATAGTTGCGCGTGGAGTTCTTTCGCTAAACCGCGCCGCGCCGTCATCCCGAACCCGCTTTAGCGGTGAGGGATCTGCTTTTGCTTTTGCTTTTGCTTTTGCTTTTGCTTTTGCCGTTTCCCCAATTTGAAATTTCAAATTTGAAATCTGAAATTGCTTTGCCGTCGCCTTTCCCCATCACGCTCGCACCCTCATCTCAAGCACTCCCCGCCAACCCCCGCGGAAAAATATCCACAATCGTAATCACCGCCCCATCAATCTTATTATCCTGCGTGCGATAAGGCAGAATCCGAAGCTGATACCGCGAGCCACCGCGGTCCGTCAATTCACTCTCCAGCGACTCGCTGCTCTCCATCACCTGCTGCACCATCTGCTGCATCCGGGGCATCTCAATCGACGGATTAATATTCTGCATCGGCCTGCCAACATCCCCCTGAATCAATCCAAATATTTTCTGCGCCTTGGGAGTGAATCGCCGGATGGTGAGATCGCTCCCAACAATCACCATGGCGATATCCACGCTCCCAAGCAAGTTCGTCAAATCATTGTTGATGCGATTGACATCCAGATTCCGGCTGCGCAGCTCATCATTCACGGTGCTCAATTCCTCGTTGGTAGACTGCAGCTCTTCCTTAGCAGTCTCCAATTCCTCATTAGTGCTCTGCAGCTCTTCATTACTCGAAAGAATTTCCTCATTCGCCGATTGCAAAGCCTCGTGCGTCGCTTCCTGCGCCTCCACCACCGACTGCAGATATTCCTGAGCCGCAGTCAGCTCCTGTTCCAGCTTGGCAATGCGCCGCTTCGCCGATTCCGACCCCCGCGCAGCCCGCGGCGATTCTTTCTTGGACGCCGGCTCGGGCGGCGCGTCCTGAAAAACCACAATCAAATAAATTTCCTGCAGCTTGCCCATGCTGAACGGTATCACTTCGAAATTGGCCAGCAAGCTCGCCCCGCCGCCCTGTTCCTCTCCATTGCCATTCTTGATGCGCACGCCCTTCTTGCTGACCGGCACGTTCTCTTTTCTCGCCCGGTTGATGGCGGTACGCAAATCAAGCAGCAATCCTTCCCGCGCCATCTTCAAAATACTCAAGCTGGGGCGCCCCGGCGCCAGTTTCAAATAACGGCTCAGGTTGCCGCGCGAATGCACGATCTCCAAATCTTCGTGGATGAACACCGTCGCCGGCACGAATTGCGCCAGCAAGCGCCGGTCAAATTCCTTCTGCGCCTCGGCGTAATTCGAGCTGATATCCGAAACATGGCTCGCCAAGGGCCGCGCCCCCAGAGCGTCGCGATCCTCCTCGCGATTCAGCGCAAACGAAACCGCCTGCCGCCCCGCCGCCGCTTTCCTCGAGAAAATCTTCAGCGCCCGCTCCTCCGCCGCGAATAAACTGGTCAAATGCCCCACGCCCTCCGAAGTACCCAGCACCAGGTACCCGCTCCCGCGAATGGCATAGTGAAACAGCGAAACCACTTTGTTCTGTAGCACCGGCTCCAGATAAATCAGCAGGTTGCGGCAACAAATCAAATCCATCTGCGAAAACGGCGGATCGTTCAACAGATTATGCTGCGCGAAAATACACATGTCGCGAATGCTCTTGCTGATGCGATAGCCGCCCTCCGTCTTCGAGAAATAGCGCTTCAGCCTCTCAACCGAAACGTCCCCGCGTATATTTTCCGGATAAACGCCCGCCCGCGCCTTGCTGATGCTGGTCTCGCTGACGTCCGTGCCAAATAGCTGCACCGGCACATACCCCGCCTTATCCCCCAGAAACTCCAGCAGCAGAATGGCCAGCGAATAAGTTTCCTCGCCCGAAGCGCAGCCGGGAGTCCAGATGCGAATCGTGGAATCCGGCGGTCGATTCCTGAGAATGTTCGGAAGAATTTGCGACTTCAAAGCATCGAACACGCGCGGGTTGCGGAAAAAACTGGTCACATTGATCAACATGTCCTGGTAAAGCGCCTTGAGCTCCGCCGGATTCGCGCGCAGGAACTTGACGTACTCCTCGAGCTTCTCAATCTTGTGAACCACCATGCGCCGGTGAATCCGGCGAACAATCGTAGTCTGCCGGTAATGCGTAAAATCCAATCCCGTGGCCCGCTGCAACATGCTGAAGATCGAGCTGAGCCCGGCGCTACCTGCGGCAACAATCTCAGCGCTTCCGGCCCCATGGTCGCGAAATACGTAAGGATGCCGCGCGATTCGCGCCAATTCCCGCGCGATCTCCTTCGGCCGCAGCACGTAATCCACGCATCCCGCGGCAATCGCGCTTCGCGGCATCCCATCGTATTTCGCCGTCGATTCATCCTGCGCAAACGTAATTCCTCCGTGCGCCTGAATTTCCACCATGCCCAGCGTGCCATCCGTACCCGTCCCGGAAAGAATCACTCCCACCGCCCGATTGCCCTGATCCTCGGCCAACGAGCGCATGAAGTGGTCGGCGGTCATGTGCCCACCGGGCGAGTCCTCTCGCGAGCTCAGATGCAGCGTCAGATCCCGGATGGTCATCGCCGCATTCGGCGGTATCACGTACACATGATTCGGCTGCACTTTCATCAACCCGCTAACTTCCGACACTTTCATGATCGTTTCTTTAGCCAGCAATTCCGCCAGCATACTGTGGTGCTTCGGATCGAGATGCTGAATCAACACAAACGCCATGCCGGTATTCGCCGGCAGCGCCCCCACCAGTTCGGAAAAAGCCTGCATGCCTCCGGCCGAAGCGCCGATCGCGGCAATCAGAAAGTCATTTTTCGCGGATTTTCTCGAAGCGTCCTGAGGCTTTGCAGGGGCGGGCCGCTTTTTGCGCGCGGTGGTTTTTGACTTCATCGCTAGTACCTCAGTCGTGGCGGTCTAAAATGAGTGGCCTCCGTTCCCAAGCCCAAGTGGTACAACCGCAATGCATCCCCACACGGCGCACGCCAGCGCCGGGACTCTAAGAGTTCCCGCGAGCCGCACCGACGCTCTGCATACTCCCAGCATCACTGATCGAAACGGGCGCCACATGCCGCGGAATCTCCACCCGCACTTTCGTTCCCCGCCCGTTCGACTGAATCTGAAGCTTCCCTTTCAACTCATTGACGCGCTCTCTCATGCCGAGCAAACCGATTCCACTGCCCGATTTTCCATGCTCCAAGTCCTCGATCAAATCCGCGGCTATGCCCACTCCTTGATCCTGCACCTCCAACACAATCACCCGCGGATTGCAGGCCAGCGACAGCCGCGCCGAACTAGCGTGCGAGTGCCGTTGCACATTGGTCAGGCATTCTTGCGCGATGCGGAACAGCGCCATCTCATACCCGGCGTCGAAGCGCACCTCGCCATCCGGAAAATCCAGCTCCACTCGAATTCCCGTCCGCCGGCTGAATCCTTCCGCATACGAACGCAACGTGGGAGCAAGACCAAGCAAATCGAGAATGGGAGGATGCAGCATCTGCGAAATCGAGCGCGTCTCGTCCATGCACACGCGCAACGATTCCGCGCAGTCCCGCAATTTCGCGCGCAGCGAAGGACTACATTCCTCGTCGCGCATGATCGCCCCAAGCGAACATTTCAATCCCGTCAGATGCTGCCCGATGCTATCGTGCAAATCGCGGCTGATGCGCCGCCGCTCGTCTTCCTGCGCCCGGATCACCCGGCCAGAAAGATTTCTGGCCGCATCTTCCACGCGCTTGCGGTCCGTAATATCCACCATCACGCCGGCAAGCTCGTCGCGCCCCGAAGCCAGCGTGACTTTCTTCACATAAAAGTGAAACCAGCGCTCATTTCCATCCGCCTGGATCATGCGCGCATCAAACTGTTGCTTGCCGCCATCCCCGGCCGCCTGCGCGCAACTCTGGCGCATTAGCTCCCAATCGTCGGGATGCGCATGCTTCCGGAAAAAATCCGTCTCGCTCTGCCAACGCTCGATCCAATACCCAAGAATGTCGCGCGCCTCTTTAGTCACCCGCGTAAATTCCAAAGTGACCGGATCAGCGCGCCACAAGATCGCCTGAGTCGAGTCGCACATCTGATCCAGCAGCGATTCCGCATCCAGCAGCCGTCGCGTAGTCTGATTCAGCTCGGAAACATCCTCGAAAATCACGGCGATACAATCCGACTCCAGCGGATGCGCCGAAACCGCCATCATGGCCGTGGCCCCCGCCTTCAACTCTTCGCGAATGTGCCCCAGAATCCGCGAGCGCCGCGCCGCCAACGCCTCGCGATAAATTTCCCCGATTCGTTCAGGATTCTCGCGCGCGTAATGCTCCGAAATCCGCAGATTCAAGTAGCCTTCCACGGAATCACCAGCCAACCGCGAAGCCCGCGCATTGCTGGCCACCAGTTGCCAATCACCGGAGCCTCTCGCACCGTTCAGGCGCAAAACGGCCATACCCAGAGGCAAATCCTTGAGGAACTGCCTGTAGAAGTTTACGAGAGATGCACCAAAACGTTGTGCCATTTCGCGAAGCTGCCGCACGCCTATCGCAGGCCCGCTCGGTAGAAATGATTACCTCAGAGGAATAATCTCTCTAATTATAGGAAGTGTCAATATGACGCACGGCCAGTGACGGTGGTGGAGGAATCGCGAGCAGGGTAAGGGATGTACATTCGCCGTCGGGTGCCCCACGCGCCCCAGTAGCGCGTGCGGTTCTTCTGCTCAACGCCGCCACTCGGTCATCCCGAATCCCCTTCAGGGGTGAGGGATCTGCTCCTGCTCCTGCTCCTGCTCCTGCTCCTGCTCCTGCTCCTGCTCCTGCTCCTGCTCCTGCTCCTGCTGTTGCTGTTGCTGTTGCTGTTGCTGTTGCTTCTGCTCAACGCCATCAATCTGTCATCCCGAATCCCCTTTAGGGGTGAGGGATCTGCTCCTTCTCCTGCAGTTGCCGTTGCTCCTGCAGTTGCCGTTGCTCCTGCAGTTGCCGTTTCTTCAATCTGAAATTTCAAATCTGAAATTTGAAATTTCCGCCGCCTTTGCCTCTACACTCCCCGCCAACCTAAAAAATAAATTTCGCCCCCAACTGAATGTGCCGCGACCCGCCCGAACCAATCACGGGATTCGAAGCCCAAACATCCGGCGTCCCGCGCGCCACGCCAAGACGGCTGCCTCCCATGTCCGCCTTCACCGATCCATTCGAGAAGTTCGGGTGATTGAAGAGATTGAAAAATTCCCCGCGCAGTTGCAGATTCAGACGCTCCGTGAGTTTCCACGTTTTCCCAACCGAGGCATCCACGTCGTTGAATCCCGGGCCCCGGAAAATATTGCGTCCCATATTCCCGAATGTCCCGAAAGCATTGGGGTAAAGGATCGTCCCATTCTCGGCATAACAGCCTTCGACGAAATTCAGCGCGTCCTGAAGCGCCTGCGTGGTGGCCACCGACTGACAAATCGGATCGGACGCGTCGAGGAAAGGGACTCCGTGCGCGGAATCACGTCCCCAATGAATCTTGTGCGGGTCGCCCTGAATATTCCAACGATCGTTGCCCGCGTTATTCAGCCCTTCACCGGTCAACGTGAGGTCATCCTCGCCGTCGAAGAAATTAATTGGCTCGCCCGTCTGGAACATGGCGATCGCGGTGAACTGCCAGCCTTTCAGCAGTTGCAGCGGCGCCTTCAATGCCGGCAACTCGTAGGTCAACGCGAGCGTCAAGCGATGCCGAATGTCATAGTCGCCGCTGGCCTTCTCCGCGTTGAAATCCAAACTATTTTGCGGAACGTCCGCGAGGTTGGTGGTTTCCCCCGCGGTGTCGATCGCGTGTCCGTAGGTATAGCCCACCAATCCATAAAGGCCGTGCGAATACCGCTTGGTCAATGTGGCCTGCAACGCGTTGTAGCTCGACGTGGATTTATTCGAAAGATAATTCAGAAAGCTGATGTACGGAAAACACGGCATCGCCGGACAATTTTGCACCAGCGGCCGCCCGAGTTGCTCCCCGCCGTCATCGAGCGCGGGATTCACCTGATTGAGATCAATGGTGCTGTAGAGGTGCACGCCGCGATTCGCGACGTACGCAACCTGCAGAACGGTATCGCGCGCAACCTGCTGCTGGATATTTACATTCCAGTTCATCACATAAGGCGTTTTCAGGTGTTGGTCCACGCCAAAAATTGTGCACGGGAAATCAAAGCTGCAACTGTTGCTCGAGGTGTTGTTCACGGGAAAAATCGGCCCGGCAAGCGACCAGTTGATGAACGTCGGATCTTCGCTTTCCACTTCGAACGCGGTGATCGTGCCGGTTCCGGGCGTCACTCCTGCTACGCCGCTCGGATTTAAGTTCAGTCCTCCGCCGCCGAACATGAACGTGCGGATCGAGGGCTGCACGTAAATCATTCCAAATCCCGAGCGCAGCACGGTCTTGCCGGTGCCGAAAATATCCCAGGCCACGCCCACGCGCGGCGACACATTGTTGTAATTGGTCTGATAAGGCGCGCTGATTCCATCGCCGACCTGCACGATCCCAGCCGTCGGTACGTAATTCGCCAAAAGATTACGCGCATCCTTAATCGGGTAGGTAACGTCGTAGCGCAGTCCGGCGTTGATCGTCACGCGCGGCGTTATCCGGAAGTCGTCCTGCGCGAACAGGCCCCAGGAATTCAGTCTGACGTTGCGTGATGGATCCCCGTACAGCAAATCCCAAAATTCAACATTACCCGCCAGGAAATCCGAAAGTCCGTCGAAATTTACACGCCCGCGCCCAAACGAAGCACGATAGTAGTTTACGGCCCCGTGCATAAACACACCGCCGAAGTGAAAGTTGTGCCGGCCGTGGGTGTACGAGACAGTGTCGGAATAATTCTCAGTCGCGCTGGGCGAGGTCGAGAGCGGCCAGCTCGAGTTGCCGCCCATATAATCGAACCCCGCGTTGGTGTCGTCCGGATTAAACCGCGGAAAACCGAAAAGCCGCGGATCGGTGATTCCGGTATTCAGCCCGTACTTCGCCGGCGGCACGTTGCCGTCCACCGGATCGATGAGTTCGCTGAATCGGTTGTAGCTGATCCGTGCATCGTTCACCCAACGCGAATTCGGCGTCCACGTCCAGTCCCCGCCGAAAACCTGCGTGATCGGTTTCGCCTGCGAAAGCCACTGCGGCGCCAGCGGCGTGGTGTCTTCTTCGATCTCATGGCTGTTGGCGTAAACAAAGCGCACCGAAAATGAATTCTGCTCGTTCGGATGGTAATCCGTCTTCACCACCATATTGTCTTCGCGGTTCACGTTATTGAAATCGAAATTGATTGCTCCGGGGTCATTCGGATCGGCTGTGAAACCGGGATTCGGCGTCAGAAAACTGAGCACTTTCAAGCTCAGCGGATTGCACGTGGTGGGCACCGGTGTCAACCCGCAGCCGGCCGCCGCTTCGGCATCCACGGTGCTGTAAACCGTCGTCAAGCTCGGATCGATTCGGCCCACCAGCGAAACCGTCACCGGACTTTCCGCGTTAAACGGATTTCCAACCTTATCCCGCACCCCTTCGTAATCCGCGAAGTAGAACCACTTGTTCTTGATGATCGGTCCGCCCACCGAAGCCCCGAACTGATGCAGCAACAGCGCCGATATCGGTTGCGGCTCTGGGTTGTAGTAGTTCCGCGCGTCGAACGCGCTATTCCGATGGAAATAATAGGCGGTTCCGTGCACCTGATTGGTGCCGGATTTTATTCCAATGTTTACCACCACGCCGGGCTTGCTGCCGTACTCGGCGCCGGGCTGCTCCTGCGTATTGAATTCCTGGATGGCATCGAGCGGCAGCGTGCTGGCGGGTGTCCCGGAGATTCCCGCGTCGTTCACCACCGTTTCGCCATAGTAAACGTCGTTGTCGTTCGCCCCATCAATGATGAAATTGTTGTCGTCCGGCCGCAATCCGTTCGAGGTCACCGTATGAAATCCGCCGCCGGGCTCGCGTTCCACTCCCGGATGCAACGGCAGCAAATTCTGAAAGTCGCGGCCCTGCAGCGGCAGTTCGTTGATCGCCTTATTCGAGAGCACGCCGTTCAACACCGCATCGTTCGTTTCCGTCAGCGGCAATTCTTCCGTCACTTCGATGGATTGCGTCACCGCGCCGGGCTTCAGCCGGAAGTCGATCTTCACGTCGTTGCCCACTTCAATCTGCACGCGCTCGCGCACGGTTCTCTCAAACCCGGCATTCTCGACGGTCACCGAATACATGCCCGGCTCGATGTCAGGCGCCACGTAATCGCCCGCGGCGTTCGTCTCCAGCACACGCGCCACCCCCGACGCCGTATTCGCAATCGTCACCTTGGCGCCCACAATCGCGCCCCCGCTGGCGTCAGTAACTTGCCCAGAAATTCGCCCCTGCGCACTCTGCGCCCAGCTCCCCGGAGCAATAATCAAAGCACAAATCGTAAGCAGCAAAGTGAACCACGCGTCTCGGGACTTCATAGGACCCCCTAAAGAACTTCTATCCGCCCGGCAAGTCGCGCTAACGCGCGAACAGTTGGAGCCCAAGCGGAAAATTCGGTTGAGATCAAAAATCTAGACAGGATCGGGAATTCGCAGTGGATTCGAATTATAAACCGGATTCGAGCGTCCCGACGCTAACCAAAGCGTCCATCTGCTCCAGCGGCGCAATCAAAAACGAATTCAGAGACATAAGGTTCGCCCGCCACACCCAGCAGGCTCTATGCCCGCAACTATGGAGAACCGCAGCGACCCTGTCAAGGCAATACCGCCCAAATTCGCAGCACAGTAGCACAGCCACTCCTGGCTGTGAGCCGCCCAACTTCGAACTCGCCCCACGCCGTCGCCGTTTCTTCCATCCGAAATTCAAAACCCGAAATCTGAAATCTCCCATGCCTTTGCTGTCCCTGTTGCTGTTGCTTTTGCTTTTGCTTTTGCTTTTGCTTTTGCCGTTCCGTTGCCGTTTCTTCCATCTGAAATTTCAAATCTGAAATTTGAAATCTCCATACGCCTTTGCTGTTGCCGTCGCCTGTTCCTGCCGCCGTCGCTCCCGTAGCGGCGCCGCTTGCCGCACCCGCCCGTGTAACGCCGGCGAAAATAGGGCCTATCTGCGTCGGCGCAACGCGATCCGTCGTTCCCCGCGTTCCATCGCCCTCCTAAATACGCACGATGTCAACAAAGCCATCTGAAATTTGAATTTTCCCCCCGCCTTCTCCCACTCCAAACCCCGCGCTTGACCCTCGCCATTAAAAAAGCTATCAACACTCCCAGTCGCGTCGCCGCACCAATCCAGGAGCAAGAATGAAAACAGCAATCCCAACAATATTTCTCCTAGCTCTACTCCTAGCCCCCTCATCCCAAGCCAAATGGAAGTACTACCGCGAAGGCCACGCCAACGACATCCAAACCACTCCACAACCAGGCTTCGCCCTAATGGGCGGCGGCAGCAAACAAGACGAAGCCTTCCAGTTCCTCTGCCAGCGCGCCAACGGCGGCGATTTCCTAATCCTGCGCGCCAATTCCGACGCCTCCACCGCCAAGCACCTCGATTCCAAAATCCGCCGCATGTGCCCCCTAAATTCCGTAAGCACCATCGTCTTCAACGACCGCGAAGATTCCGACAATCCCCGCATAATCCAAATCATCGACGAAGCCGAATCCATCTTCATAGCCGGCGGCGATCAATCTAATTATTTGCGTTTCTGGCAAGACACCCCCATCCAAGACGCCCTAAATCGCCACATAGCAGCCGCAAAACCAATAGGCGGCAGCAGCGCAGGGCTCGCCATCCTAGGCGAATTCTCTTTCGCCTCCATAATCGACACCATCCATTCCCCAGAAGCCCTAGCCGATCCCTACGGCAACAAAGTCACGATATCCCGCGAATTCCTGCGCATTCCAATTCTCCAAGGAATCATCACCGACACCCATTTCGTAAAACGCGACCGCATGGGCCGCCTATTAGTTTTCATGGCAAGAATCCTAGAGGATGGCTGGGCGCAAAAAGTCCGCGCCATAGCCGTAGAAGAGGATGCCTCAGTTTTAGTAGAACCCGACGGCTCAGCAAAGGTAGCAGGCGCCGGCCCAGCCTATTTCCTGGAAGCAAAAAGTCCACCAACAATCTGCAAACACAAAACCCCGCTAACAATAAGCGGAATAACAGTACATCGCGCCCCCAAAGGCACCCAATTCAATATTCAAAGTTGGAGCAGCACAACAGGAGAAGACTACACGCTAGAAGTAAATCAGGGCCGAGTTGCATCAAGCAACTCAGTGTATTAGTAGGGGCGGGGGTTCACTCTCCCGCCCGGTTTGGCCGTGGGTGTTCGGGTTCGGTTTTGTCGTTCGCTCTTCGTAGGGCCCGCGCTTTATGCCGGGCCTCTTCAGAGACAATCGAGCTTGAGTCGCAATCCAGCCAAAATCTCAAATCCAACTAGAGCGGCTTTTCCTCAGGTTTAGCTTCCGGCTTAGCCGCGGGCGCTGGCTTCGACTGAGGCGCAGGCCGCGCCTGCGGTGCCGGCCGGCTCTGCGTCTGCGGTTTCGGCTGCGGAGCGGGCCGGCTCTGTGGCGCCGGACGACTCTGCGGTTGAGGCTTAGGCTGCGGCGCTGGTTTCGGCGTTGGCGCAGGTCGACTCTCAGGCTTCGGCGCAGGCGCCGGTCGAGTTGCCGGTTTCGGCTGCGGAGCAGGACGCGTCTCAGGCTTCGGTGTCGGTGCCGGTCGGCTCTCGGGCTTTGCCGCGGGCGCAGGCCGAGTCGAAGGCTTCGGCTGCGGCGCAGGCTTACTCTCCGGTCGCTCACTCGGTTTCGTCGCCGGCGTCGGACGAGTCGTACTCGGCCGTTCCCCGCCAGCAGGCTTTCCCTCAGCTCCCGGCGCAGGCCGCGTCGTTCCCGGACGCGTAGTCCCAGCACCAGGCTTGCGGTCGGAGTTCGGCGCCGTCGTCGGCCGCGATCCCGGCGCCGGACGCGCCCCAGGCGCAGGCTTCGCCCCTGGTGCTCCCGCCGCAGGCTTGCGATCTCCGGCCGCAGGCGCAGACTTCGCCTCCGGTTTTTCCACCGCCCCGCGATAAGTTCCACCAGCCGCTTTTGCCTTCACAACTCCAGCTTTAAAATCCCCAGGCTTAGCCGTAGCAGCAATCGCCGGCCGTCCCCGATTCACCGAAGCCCGCAAATCGCGGTCCTCAGCAGCCGCCCGCACCTGCTGCGTCTGCATCTCGGTAGCCGGCCGACGCTGGTCCCGCGGCACTTCCCGCCTCGGATCGGGCCGCGCCGTAATTCCTCCGCGGCCGCCGTTGTAGCTAACATGCGTGTTATTCCGCACCACCACATTCTTCACGTACACGTTATGAATCACGGTCACGTTGATGTTCGTCACGCTGCGGTTGTAAAAGAAATTCCCCCCGCGCCATTCCCCGCCCGCAAATCCCACTCCGTCATACCCAAATCCATAAACGACGCCGCCATAGAACCCAACAGTCGGCCCCCAATAACCATCGTTGAACACATAAACGCCGTTGTTCCATCCCCAATACCCAGGCGTCCAAAGAAATCCAGGCTGCGGCGCCATCACCCAAGTTCCCGGCACCCAGTAATAACCAACCTCCGGACCATAAGCCCAATAACCAGGCGTCCACAAATATCCAGGCCCCGGGCAAATCGGCTGCGCATAAACCGGCAGCGCCGGCGGAGCAATAGTGATCGACACCCCCACTTGCGCATGCGAAGCCGGCGCGATCGCCAAAATCAAAGCCGCAAAAATCAAAAAGCTCAAGAACCGTGCAGTACGCATCTTTTTCTCAGCCTCCAGGCAGAACATGAACAAATGTGCACGAAGAATTTGGCGCAACCGCGGGCCCGACCCCATTTCAAGCAACTTAAATATCACCGAATGCGGTTACATGGAACGAATTTTAATATAGCGGACAATGTCAGGAGCCAAAGCTAGGCTCCCCGCAACAAGCGCAACCGCAACCACACCCAGCAAGAAAATCTTCATGTCCGCTCTCCTGGCACCAAGGCAAGAACCGCGATCGGGAATCTGCCCAAGCAGCCTAGCGGCAACCCAGCACCCAGAGAATACAGCACTCCCTGTATTCTTTCGCAGCGCCGGTTTACCCCGGGCCTTTGCGCGGTTTACCCCGGGCCTTTGCGAAGGGCGTCCCTGTTTACCCTGAGAATCTCGAAGGACCGGCACTTCCGAGAACCAACCCTCAAAATCCCTGCGTCGCGCTCTTCGCTTCCCCCGCCCCGCACGATTGCCCCTCCATCGAAGCAATCCACTCCCGAATCAATTCCACGCCCTCCACATGCACCACATCCCGCCCAATCTGCGGCATCATCACCTTAGGCGCCACAGACTCCATCCGAAAAAGCAAAATCGATTCCGCCGCATTTCCAGGCACCAAATCAAATTCCAAATCCCCCATCACCCCAGCCGAATTCGGCCGCTTACAAATCCCCACGTGCCCCAAATCAAAATGCCCATACCGAAAATCAACGCCGGTATATCCGCCCGTCCCACCAGGCTGATGGCAATGCGCGCAATTATTGTCGAGATAAGCTTTCGCGCGATCATCAAGCGAGCCGTCGGAAGCATCATCCCACTTAGGTGCTCGCGGAATCGCGTCCAACACCGGCGCCCCACGCAAATAACCAATCCGCGTCAAATGAGCGATTTGATTATCGCCACCATCGTCGTAAGCATAAGTCTTATTCAAATTCCGCGCCTTAGGCCCAATCGGCAAAAGCACTTTATTGTTGTCATGGCACTCATGACATTCATTCGTATTCGGAATCTGATAAGTAAAATCGTGATGCGTCCCCGCCGCATCGATCCAGTGCACCTCGACGGGATCAGGAACCAGCCGCAAAAAAGCCTCGTCCTCTTCGCGATTCCAAATATAAGGAAGCGGCACCCAACCCCCAGCGGTATGCACCAGCAAACGAGTCTCGATCAAACGTTCCCCGCCGCGCGCCCCCTCCCGCGGAAACGCAAACGTCTTCAAAAAAATCGTCCCCACCGGAAAGTCAAACGGCCCATCGTCGCGGTAATCGGCAGCAACCCCCGCAGGCATCCAAACAAATCGATGCTTGCTGGCATAATCCGAAAAAAGCGGAGTATTCAGATCGTAAGGAACCACGCCCGTATTAGGCCGCAAGCCGTCGCGGGTACTTTTGAAGAGATGCCACTCCGAAAGTTTTTTCGGATAAGGCTCAGCCAGCACCGCCCGCACATCTTTCTGCCGCCCCAGTCCGCACCCGCCAAACGCGCAAGCCGCAAAAGCTGCGGCAAAAAGTGCGACCCGCGCGCGCTTCGCTCGCAGCGAAGAAAAAAACCGCCACATCAGGGAGTTCCGCCAGCCGCGCCAGATTTCAAATTCAAAGTCTGCGGAATCGTCACCGCATCCAGCGCCGGCAACATGCACCCGTATTTCCTGATGTCCGTCACCGGATGCTTCATGTTCCCCGCCGCATCAAAATTCAAAAATGACGCCGGCCCATTATTCATCAAACAAATCTGCCCAGGATTGTCATTCGTCTTAGGCCAAGCCGGATCAACCACCCCGTCATACTGAATATCCGGCAACTTCCCGCCGAGCGCCGTAGCCATAGCCTTAATCACGTCAATGCGCGAGTCCGGCGCTTTCCCCCCGCCAAAAATATCGTTGTCATGAAAATAAATCTGCTGCGCATAAGGATAAAACCGCGTATCGCCAGGCTTAAAAACGGTTTGCGTAATCGGCGATTCCGCAGTCTTAGCAAGCCCCTCGGGCGATACTCCAGTGTTGTAATTAATCAAAAACACGCTGACGGTCCCATTCCCCTGAATTTTATTCCCAAACGCCTCCACTTCCTTAATCGCCATCACATAAATCCCAGTCCCGGTAGGCAAATCATGAATCGGTCCCAAACTCTTCGGCGCAAAATTCGGCGTATTGTTATCAATAATCTTGTTATTGAAAACGCGCACATGCCGCCCCCCCTGCTTCGGCAAATTCGGCAAATTAAAAACGCCCATCCCCCCAGTATTATGCGTAGCCACGTTCTCGTAAGCGTCCACATTCTCCGAATTCTCAATCTCATATCCATCGACGTTATATTCCGACCGGTTCCGCCGAATCACCACATTCTCCGACTGCCCCACATAAATCCCCGCGTCCGCCGCATCCCGCGCGATGTTGTCCTCCACCAAAAGATTCTTGCACTCGACGGGATAAATCCCATAAGGCCCATTCCCCGAATTCGGCCCCCGCGTCCATTCCACGCGCACCCGCCGAATCGTAATGTTAGTCCCACCCTGCACCGTCAAAGCGTCGCCAGCCGGATCCTCCACAGCAAAATCCTCAGCCGTAAAATCATTAGCCTTAACCAAAACCCCCTGCGCCCCCTCCTTCTGCCCAGCAAACGAAAGAATAGTCTTGTCCATCCCCTTCCCCCGCAAAGTAACTTTGTCCACAGTCAAAGAAAGCGTCCGCTCAAAATGAAATTTCCCCTCCGGCAGCTCAATAACGTCCCCAGGCTTGGCGCTAATCAGTTTCTCCTGCAGATTTTTCTGTATCGTCTCAGGCGATTGCTTGCACCCAGCAACGAGCAGGAGAGCGGGCAGGCAGAAGGCGAAAATGAACTTGCAAGCACGCGTCATGAAAATCCCTCCGTGAAAAATCAATCCGCAACGGTGCTGTACCGTAGTCCCCCGCCAATTGTTTGTCAACGCAAGGCGTTCCCCGATTTTGTCGCACACGCACTCCTGGCTGTCTCCCCCGCAACCGACAACTCAATCACAGAATTCCCGAGGCTTGGCCAGAATGCTCAATACATGCGCGTTTCCAAGTACCAATTCGCTTGGTGGCAATTCCGAAGCACTGAAATCGAAATCGGCTGAACTCCGAAAACTGTTCGAAAGAGGGACGAATCTGTATCGACTAATGCTATTTAATCAAAGTTGTATTACCGCTACAATGTCGTACAGTGTGTGATATAGTGCCGCGCGCGGAGGTTTCTATGGCCCTACAAAACACCGGCCTGACCAACGGCGGCCTGACTCAGAACTTCCAAGTCCAATACCAGGATTCGTTTTACACCGGCCTGCCGGCGTCGCAGCAGGCTCAGGTGCAGAACAACCTGATCGCCAATGCCAACTTTCTGTTGACCGTAGTCGAGGGCGCCTTCACCACCACCACCGGCTGGTTCGGCACCGATATCACGAAATTCGGCACGTCCCACCGCCAGCAGGCTAATCTCGACCTACCTGACAACAGCGGCGCCAACAACACTGGATACGGCAACCCGATCAACGTCGATAGTCAGAGTCAGAACTCCAACATCGCCGTCGCTGGCCCGGAAGTGGCGATGGTGTGGGCCAACGAGTGGGCCGAAATTCTCATGTCGCTGACGAACGGCCAGTGGAACGCGGGCGATAGCAGTGGCGAAGGTCTGTCGCAATTCACCGGGAGCCAGCTCTTCCCCACCGGGTACAACGATTACTATTCGGGGGGCTTCTTCCAGAATTGGCTCAACGGAACCGGGTCAACCAATCAGGGGCCGCCAACACCGAACGCAGCCCGATCCGATTGGGTCAATACCACGTTCACCGGCACAACCGTCGGCGGTGTTTTCGTTCATGGTGATGGCGATCCTGTTAGCTTCGGTTGTGCGGTCGGTTTCATCTACTACCTCACCGTCCAACTTGGCTTCACCATCAACGAAGTAATCGCCAGTTATTCCAGCAACCTGGCAAGCTGCTATCACACGCTGACCGGCGACAGCTCCGACCCGTTCCCGATCTTCTCCGGGCTGGTCGCCAGTGCCTATCCTCCGGGCACGCCCGCCAGCATTCCGGGCACAGTTCCCGACAATCCGTTTCCGATCGCTGAGGTGCAGTTTTACGACCAGAAGAACACATTCGGCAAAGACGAGACGCAAGATATCATCAACAGCCTAGGTGGGCTGGTGTCATCGGCGTTTTGGGTGGTGATCGACGGTTTCAGCCAGCATTCTTTTCAGACGCTCGGCATCCAGCTTGGCAGCTTCACCGGCAGGTTCGCGACTCTTCCGGGCGTGTCGATCACCCCAAATCCTGCAGGCGCGCAGTTCGAAAACGGCGTGAACAGTACTACGCCGCAGCGTATTCGGATCCCGTTCGACATCACGCTGAGCGCGGCGGTCCTCGGCCAGTTCCCCACCTCCGGCGTCTCGTCCCCGTACGGGCTGTCAGTGTCGCTGACATCCGACGGCACGATAGTGACGGGCTCGCAGGCCAGCACGGAGTTCGAGCTGATTGCTGGTGCTGATCCTTATTTCAGCAATATCGACCAGAGCCAAGACAACCAGCCCTATCTAAGTCAGGATCTGCGCGTGTTCACCGCCGCGCCCGCTATCAACAATGTGCCGTTCCCGGGTGCGCCAGCCTTCGCCGCTGACAGCGTCGCGGGCGCGTATAGCTACATTCAGGCACTGCTGAGTTACCTCAACGGCTCCAGCAGCTTCACCAACCCGAGTGGCACCGACCCCTTCTCTTTGCTGCCCAACCAGCAGGGCGAAGGGCAGACGGATTCCTCGGTTGCCCCTTTCGTACTCAATTTTGCCAATTCGCTGTTCCCAACACTCGCCAACAACTATAACTTCGCCATCGCCCGCGTGCGTCTGCGCGGCACTCCCGGCCCGTCCGGGGCTGCGGACAACGTGCGGGTTTTCTTCCGCGTATTCGGAACGCAGAGCAATGACACCGACTTCGACCCAAACGGCACCTATCTCTCTCAGCCTGATGCGGCTGGCGATCCCGGCACGCCACTTCCGGGCTCTGGCGACACCACCATCCCGTTCTTCGCAACCGGCAACGCGGGGGTCGAGACCGACTATCAGACAGGCGGACCGAACATCCAGACGCTGACCATCCCAAACATGCAGGACCAGCTTTGGTGGTATTTCGGTTGCTTCCTCAATTTCTACGATCCCGCCAACCAGATTGGCGGACAGCAGATTCAAGCTTACCTGTCCGGCACGCATCACTGCCTGGTCGCACAGATTGCCTATGACGACGCGCCCATCCCCACGGGTGCATCGCCTTTGTCGTGGGACCAACTGGCACAGCGCAACCTGCAATTCACCGTGGTCGACAATCCCGGACCAGCGGCGACGCACCGCGCTCCACAGACCTTTGACTGCCGGCCGAGCCGCGCGATCGGCCATCCGGGCAGCAGTGGCCTGCCGCCTGACGAATTGATGATCGACTGGGGTAATGTACCGAGGGGTTCAGCAGCCTCGCTCTACTGGCCGGCTGTGTTGGCCGCGGATGTGATCGCGCTGGCGCGCCATTGGGGCAGCACGGCACCCTTCTCGGCGAGCGATTTGCACACACTAACGATCCCGGTGATTGATGGAGTCAGCTACATTCCGATCCCATCCGGCTCTGGCCAAAACTTTGCCGGGTTGTTTACCCTGGAGATGTCCCCCGGCATCCGCACCGGTCAGGAGTTCGAGGTCGTGGTGAGGCGAATTTCGACGAAGCGTGGCAAGCCCACGCCAACTCCGCCGCCACCCCCGGCGCCGTTGCAGTCCCCTCGTTCAACGAGGCCTGCAGGCGCGGCGATAGCGCAGGCCCTGGTGGTAGCGAAGGGCGCAGTACAGCGAACGCTTCAGTGGCGGTACGTCGTCGGCAGCTTCGTAGTGCGCATCCCGGTCAGTACGTCTGCGGCGATGCTCGTGCCTGAGTCGGTGACGCTCGCGATCATGAAATGGCGGCTGGCGCAATTATCGCCCGGGAATCGCTGGGTGCCGGTGCTCCAACGGTACATCTCCTATTGCTCCGCCAGGCTAGATGGAGTGGGTGGCGACGCATCCCAAGTGCCGGCTTCGCTGACATGGGTGCCACCACAAGTGGCGGACGGTGGGAGAGGCCCCGAACCGGGCGGCCTTACACGTTGCGGCAAAGTGGCGGAGGTGCTGTTCGACTGCCACGGCGATTTTTACGGCTTCGTGCTGGACGAATGCTGTGCTCGAACTGTCTTCGAAACTCGCGAACACGCCATCGGCGACCTGGTCCTGCGCGCTAGCCGCGACGGAATGCGGCTCTGTGTAACTGTCGATGTCACCTGCCGGCGCGTCGTGCGGCTGGCGGTCATGGCATAGGCCGCGCTCGCAGTCGGCGGCGCGGACGGGCTTAGGGCGTCGGATAATCGGACACGTGGAACCCAGATCCTGGTTCCCCGGCTTAATCAGGCGCCCGCCCGTGCTCATCTTCATCGAGGGCGAGGCTTTGGCGGGTGGCCCATCCTTTTCCGGGGTGTAACGGTGTCGGGTGCCCCATCCTCAAGTTCATCGAGGGTGGGGTTTTTCGGCCACGCCGTTGACTTTGTTTTGCCTCCGCCAATGCACTCGCCTTTTGTGCGCACCGCCGAACCATTCCAGCTTCAAATCCCCAAATTTAGTCGAGTGCGGAGATCAAAGAACAATTCCGAAATACCCCACCTAGTCGTACTACGTACTAATACGGATGACGGACTCGCCATACCCATGCTAGCGTCGACAGGATTTGCTCATGAACGACGCAGCTCAAATTCGACACCGTAGCGGCGCACCCGGCGCTAACCACCCGATCCTCCTGGCCCCAGACCCTCAAATTTCTAATCGGGAACCATTACGATTAGAAATCCACGCAAACCAAAGAAAACAAAGAACCGACCACCATTCTGATCGGGAAAATAACGCACTTTTTTTGGATCGGGTCCGGGCTGTCAATCGTCTCTGCGATTGCCGAGCAATTGATTCAGCCCGGCGAAATCGGGTCCGGGCTGATGATTCAGCTCGGCTAAATATTGACCGACCCACCTATCGCCCCAAGCTGATAATTTCTAATCGGGAACCGTTACGATTAGAAATCCACGCAACCCAAAGAAAACAAACGACCGACCACCTTTCTAATCGGGAAAATAACGCATGTTTTTCAGATCGCGATCAACCCACACTCCGCCCAAGCCTAAGAATTTCTAATCGGGAATCACTTCGATTAGAAATCCGGCTAACGCAAACAAAACAAAGACCCGAGCACGATCCTAATCGGGAAAACAAAGTATGTCTTTCAAATCCGGATCACTCCAACAAAATTAGACTGAAAAGAAGTATCTCTCCCACCCAAGAAACCCACAACAATCCTGAAAAACTCCAATCGGCTCCCCCCATTTTTGTAGCGATTAAAAACAAGCCCCATCGTTTATTTTCTATGATTTACCAGGGGTTTTTAATCTCACCATGTAGCGATTACAGCGAATATCCGGCGAACCGTCCCCCGGCTGAACTCGCACTGCCACCGCGGTCACTGTCCCTGCGTACTATTTTCGGCGTCGGCGGGGGGCGCTATCCTTTCCACCTGATGCCACAACGCAGCGACTTCAAGCGTCGCAGCAAGAGGCTCGGTCTCCGCGTTCCGGTTCGCATCTATGGCCGTACTGCGGATGACCGCCCTTTTCGCGACATGACGGAAACTTTGCACGTGAACGCTTTCGGCGCGCGTATCGAGCTGGGCAAGCTCCTTACGCCGGGGCAGACCATTCTTCTCGTCCACGGAATCACGGAGGAGGAGAAGGAATGCCGCGTGGTGGATGTCCGGCCGAACCGCACGGGGAAATGGAAAGTGGGCCTCGCATTCGTGAAACCGGAAGGAAACTTCTGGCACATCTTTCAGCCGCTCGCACGAGTGGGCAACAGGGGGAACGACCATGTGGAATAACGCACCAGGAAATCAACCGCCGGCGCCGAAAAGCAATTACACCGCGTACGAAGATTTCAAACCGGCGCAAGCGCCTTCGACGCAGCAGCACGCGCCGAATGGCTCCGCGAATCTCGGCCCGGGATTGACGTTGCGCGGCGAGCTGAGCGGACAGGAAGACGTCTATCTCGATTGCAAAGTGGAAGGCCCGATAAATTTCGGCGGAAATCGCGTGACCGTCGGCAAAAATTCCGTGGTGACGGGCGACGTCGTCGCGCGCGAGGCCGTGCTGCACGGCAAGCTCAGCGGCGATCTGCGCGCCCACGATCGCGTCGAAGTAAAAAATGGCGGCGCGCTGGTCGGCGACCTGGTGACGGGACGCATCTCAATCGAAGAAGGCGCCTATTTCAAGGGCCACATCGAAGTAGACCCATCGAGCAAGCCGATCAGGGGCGATCTCGGCACAATTCTGAAGAGCGGCTCGCAGTCGTAGCTGCGCGAATTCGCCTCGTCGAGCCTGGCGGAATCGGTCCCGGCGAACTCTGGCTGTTCCCTGCAAGGGCCGCTCGATTTTCGGGCGGCCCGAACTTTTTAGCGCGCTGAATTTGCAGCGCGCTGCACGCGGCGCCGGCCGGCGTAAAACAACGCGACGCCGATTCCGATCATCACGGCTGTCGCGATCACAATTTTGAGCACTGCCGCCAATTTATGCGGCTCTTCAGACGGCGGCACGAGCGAGAGAATAATCGTGACGACGGAGGTAACAAATCCCAGCGTGCCGATGAAATACGCAACCGGCTTTCCACCCGGCACGCGAATAATTTCCGGCGCCGCTGGCTCGCGCTGCAACTTGATCAGCGAGGCGAACAAATACAGATACGGGATGAAGTAGCTGATGATGCCGATGCTCACCAGAACTTCGTAGGCGCTGTAAACGCTGGCACCGGCTTGCCCCAGAAAAATAAAAACGATCGCGCATCCCGCTTGCACGAGCAGCGCGACGTAGGGACTTTGCCATCGCGGATGCAGCTTGCCGAACGCGGGCGGAAGATAACGATCGATTCCGGCGACGAACGGCAAGCGTCCGACGGCCGCGAACCAGGCGCCGAGAGCGCCTAGATTGCTGATGGTGATGAGCAAGGCGGTGATCGGCGTCAGGGCGCCCAGGCCGATTTTGTGCGCGGCGTGCGAGATGGCTCGCATCAGGCCTTCAAGACCGCTTAGTTCGCTTGCGGGCAACGCGACCAGCATTGCTACGCTGCCGAGAATGTAGCCAGTGGTGACGATCACTCCCGCGATGATCAGGGCTCGGGGCATGTTGCGGCGCGGATTCTTGATTTCGTCACCGAGGAATGAGGCGGATTCGCTGCCGCCTAGGGCGAAAACGATGGTGGCCCAAAAAAGCACATCCTGAAAGTGCGCATGCGGAACGAGTTGCGATGGCGCGAAGGATGTCGCCGAGCCGAATTTCCACCAGCAGGTGATGCCGATGAAATACAGGATGCCGATCGGCAGCCAGGTGCCGATGGCGCCAGCGTTGTGCAGCCATTTGCCTACTGACAGGCCGAGGACATTGGTGATCGTGCCTAGCAGGATTCCGAAGAGCGCGAAGAGGATGAAATAGAGTTTGCTACTTTGTAGATGATTCCAGCTTGCCGGGCCGATGAAGAGCGCGTTGCTGGCGGCGAAATATAGTAGCGACGGGAAGTAGGGGATGTTGCTGGTCCAATACATCCAGCCGGACATGAAGCCGCCGAAATCGCCGAAGGCTTTTTTGCTCCAGACGTAGAGGCCGCCTTCTTGCGGGTAGCGCGACGTGAGTTCGATGACCGAGAGGGCTAGCGGGAGATAAAACGCGCACCAAGCCATCAGCCAGATGATGACTGCGCTGGCACCGGCGGTCGCGGCGGTGGCGATCCAGCGGAGGCTGATGCCGGTGACGATGTAAAAGAGAAGGAGGTCCCGAAAACCCATCACGCGGCGCGGACGGTTGGAGGCCTCGTTTTCCGGCATGATTCCTCGGGGGCGCGAAATAAAATTGCGGCGCCATGATGCAACGGGTTGGGGGGAAATGCGAGAGGTTCGGTTGACGGAATGGGACACGCGCCGGCATGACGCCGGCGCGAAGAGGCCCGGCATAAAGCACGGGCCCTACGGGGAGAGTGCGCGCTTATTTTTTATCGTGGCCGTAGTATTCGTAGGCGGACATGGCTTTTTCGCCGCCTTTTTTCCAGAGGCGCGTTTCTTCTGGTAGCTTGCCTAGGACTCGGGCCATTTCGCGGATGTGCGAGGCTACTGCGCCGCAGCAGGCGCCGATATAATTTATGCCTGCGTCGCGGGCTGCTCTGGCGTATTCGGCCATTTCGCCTCGGCTTAATTGATAGGGGTCTAGCTCTGTTGGGAATGCCGGCAGGCTGGTGAAATCGGGATTTTTATCGGTGGTGCGATAGGCTACCGGTTGGCAGGCTAGATAGGCGCTTACGGCTTTGCGCATTTCTGCCATTAGCGGGAGCGAGTGCTGCGGGCTGCGCAGGCAATTGATGCCGGTGATGTCCGCGCCGGCGTCCACTAGGGCGCGAGCACATTCTGCGGGCGTTTTTCCCTCCGGCGTTTTCGCTTCCATCTCGAAGCACATCGTCACCATAACCGGCAGTCCGGTTTTTTTCGCGCGCTCGACGCACAGCAACGCTTCGCCGAGATACGAAAACGTTTCGCCAATGACGAAATCGATTCCTTCGCTCACTTGCACGTCGAGCTGTTCATCGAAAAGTTTGCGGACGCGATCGTGCGAGGCTTTGTCGTTCGGCTCGTACATCCAGGTGAGGCTCAAATTTCCGGCAACCACGCAGCGGTCTCCAGCCACTTCCTTTGCGATGCGCACAGCCGCGCGATTCAGATCCGCCAGACGGTTTTCGAGGCCGACGGTGGCGAGCTTGTCGCGGCTGGCGTAAAAAGTAAGAGCTTGCAGCACGTCCGAACCCGCCTCGCGAAATTCCACGTGCAATTCGTGCAGCGCTTCGGGATAAGTGAGCGCCACCTCCGGCGTGAATGGTCCCGCGCGCACCCAGCCGCGCTTCTCGAGCTCCAGCAAATATCCGCCGTCACCCAGAACGACGCCCTCTTTCAATCGTTCGAGAATTCCCTTTTTCATCGCATCTCTCCTTCGCAATCATTTCGGTTCGTTAGACTCACGCGGCTCCGCGCTTCAAATCCTTCAACACCTGTCTCGCCGCATTACATCCTGGCGCGCCGGTTACACCGCCGCCGGGGTGGGCGCCTGCGCCGCATAAATATAAGCCGGCAATCGGCGTGCGATAGCGCGCCCAGCCGGGGACTGGGCGCATGAAGAAAAGCTGCTCGAGTGAAAGATCGCCGTGAAAAATATTGCCTTCAGTTAGGCCATAGGTGCGCTCGAGATCGAGCGGCGTCAACACTTGCCGGGCCACAATCGACGACGGCACATTCGGGGCGTATTGCGCGATCGTTTTCACTACGCGATCACCTAGCAGTTCGCGTTTTTCGTCCCAGGTTCCTTCGCGCAGCTTGTAGGGGACGTATTGCGCGAAGCAGGTCATGATGTGTTTGCCTGCGGGGGCTAGCGTGCTGTCGACATTCGAGGCGACCACGCAATCTACCCACAAATTTTCTGGTAGATCTCCGAATTTTGCTGTGTCGTAGCAGCGCTGCGCGAATTCGAGGGACGGAACTAGGGTGAAGAAGGAACGCTGGCTGATGGGCCACTCGCGGGGCATTCCTTTTACGCGCGGCTCTTCGCTCAGCACGAAATTTACTTTCGCGCAGGGGCCGGCCATCTTGATGTTGCAGATTGCTTGCCGGAAATCTTCGGGCAATTCGTTTGCTTCTACCAATCTTAGGAATGTCCGCTTCGGATCGGCATTGGAGAGGACCAGCTTCGAGCGGATTTCTGTGCCATCTTCTAGAATCACGCCGTGGACGCGTCCATTGCGCGCGTCAATGCGCGCTACTGGCGACGAGACGCGGATTTTGGCGCCGAGTTTTTGCGCTGCAGATGCTAGCGCTTGGGTGATCGAGCCCATCCCGCCGATCACGTGGCCGTAGAAGCCTTGAATTTCGCCTTCGCCGCCGCTTAGCAAGTGAAAGAGCAAGCCGAGGGCTGAACCGTTGTCGTACGGGCCGCCGTGCTTGCCGTAGACATTGTTGGCGAGGATAAGTGTCTTCATTTTTTCCGATTCATAATTGCGATCGAGGAATTCGCCTAGGCTCCCCGTGAAGAATGCGACGAACTGAGCTACTTCTTCGCCGGAGATTCCGCGAAATCTTTTGCTGGCGCGCAGCAGTTCCATCCAGCCGGAAATTCCGTTGGCACCGATATCGGGCGGTGGCTCGAGAAAAAACGGTTGCAAGTAGCGTGCTAATTTTTTTAGTTGATCGTCGATGCGGGCGAACGTGGCTGCGTCGCGCACCGAAATTTTTCGAAATTCCTGCAGAGCGCGCTCGCGTTCGGCCCACCAGGGCAAGACTGTGTCGTCCTGGAACGCGACTAATATTGCCGGATCGCAGGGGACCATGCGCAAGCCGTGCGCGGCGAGATTCAAATCGCGAATCACGGTGGGGCGCAACATGCTGGCGATGTAGGACGTGGTGGAAGCGCGGCAACCCGGAGAAATTTCTTCGGTAACACAGCAGCCGCCGACGATCTCGCGGCGCTCGAGTACTAGGGTGGAGAGGCCGGCGCGGGCGAGATAGGCGGCGGCGGTGAGGCCGTTATGACCCGCGCCGACAACGATCGCGTCGTAGATTTCCGTGCTCACTGCGGCTCCGTGACCCCAGGTCAGAATCTCGTTGCTTATGTGGGCATATCATATTACATTGCGTGTTTCACGCATCCTTTATGATTTGACTTCAGGTCACCTATGGCCCAAAAGATACAGCCTGCTGTTTTTAGTCCTGCGCCGCGGCCCGAGCCGCCGGCTGCCCATACGCGCTTGGAGGCCAAGAGGGCGCGTATTGTGGAAACGGCGATGCGCCATTTTGCCGAGCAGGGTTATCACAATGCGCGCATCGAGGACCTTGCTTCGGAGTTGGATGTCGCGAAGGGTTCCATCTTCCAATATTTTGGCAGCAAGGCTGGATTATTTCTGGAAGTTTATAAACGGGCGGCGCGCTCGTTTGCGAAATATCTCGATTGTCCTTTAGCGGTGCGGGAAAAAGGATTTTTCGAGGTGTTGCGCTATTGGCTGGTGCGGACCGAGCACATGTTGCATGAGGATTGGATTCCTTACCGCGTGGTGTTGGTGGGAAATTATGGCGTGGATTTGGCGCTCAAACGCGAAATTAATCGCTTTTTGATCGCTGAAGATCCTTACGGGGCAGCGGCGGCCGTGCGTTTTGCGCTGGCGCGCGGGGAAGTTCGCACCGATGTTGATCCAGCGCTGATTGCTTCGATTTTGGAATGGACGGTGGAGCGGTTTCAGGATGCGCTTTTGACGGAAGAACTGGATCCGGGACTTTTTCCGCATCCTGGGGATCAGGAGAAGAATAAAGTCCGGATCCAGCAGTTTTTGGCGGTTTTGCGCGGGGCGATTGGGGCGCGATCGGCGAAGGGGCAGCATTTGGATTGAGATTGTTTTCGAGTCACACGAGGTTTGTTATGGAACAGACGGTTCAGGAAATTTTGGCGATTTATGACGACAAGGCTGCGCTAGCTGATGCGCATACGATTCCTGCACCTTGGTATTTTGATGAGCGCATTGCGGAATTGGAGCGGCGTCGCGTTTTTGGCAAGACTTGGCAGGGCGTTGCGCGCACCGATCAGCTTGCTTCGCCCGGGCAGTTCGTTACTGCACAGATTGCCGGCGAGCCGATTGTGATTGTGCGCGGGAACGACAATGTGCTGCGGGCATTTTTTAATGTTTGCCGTCATCATGCGGCGGCGGTGATGACTGAGCCTGCTGGTTGCGCGCAGCATTTGCGCTGTCCTTATCATGGTTGGACATACGGGTTGGATGGGGCGCTGAAAGGCATGACGGAATTTGAGGGCGTTTGCGAATTTGAGCGAGCGCAGAATGGGTTGGTGCCCATTCGCGTGGAGACTTGGGAAAATTTCGTCTTTATCAATTTGGATCCGAAGGCTGAATCGCTCGAAAGTTTCTTGGGCGGTTTGGTGAAGCGCGTCAAGCCTTTGCAGCTTGGCAAGTTGCAATTTTTTGAGCGGCGCAGCTACGAACTGAAATGCAATTGGAAAGTTTATATCGATAACTTCTTGGATGGCGGTTATCACGTGCCGCATTTGCATAAAGGTTTGAATAGCGTGCTGGAATATGTGAATTACACCATCGAGAACGAAGACCGATTTTGCGTGCAGGCTAGCCCTTTGAAGGATTCGCAGGAGGATGCCGACGCTTCGGCTACTCGCAAGGGGACCATGGCTTACTATTTTTGGCAGTATCCGAATTTCATGGTGAATTGGTATGAGGGTTATTTGGATACGAACTTGGTTTTGCCTTTGGCGCAGGATCGCTGTCTCGTGATTTTTGATTTTTATTTTGCGGGGACCGACGATGAGGCTGCGGATTACAATCGGCAGAGTATTGCGGTTAGCCATCGCGTGCAGGAAGAGGATGTGGATATTTGCGAGGCGGTGCAGCGCGGGTTGAATTCGCAGGCTTATTTGGCGGGGCGTTTGAGTGTGCGGCGCGAGGCTGGGGAGCATCTGTTTCATCGGTTGTTGGCGGCGGATTTGAAGGGGACTCGGGCGGTGGCTGCACCTTAGAAATTTACTTTTTCTTCCGGCCGTGATTTGGGCTTCGATTTTTTTCGGTGGTCGTAAGATGCCGGCCCTTCGCATCACTAAGGGCAAACGGGGACGCTCTTCGCTTCGTTCAGGGTAAACCGGCGCTACTGGAGGCACCATGGCTACTCCTGCTGTTCGTGGCGGAACTTTTCCTGGGCCGCCGCAATTCGCTGATGTCGCTGATGAACGCCGGCATCGCAAAGAACGGTTGGCGGCTTCGTTCCGACTTTTTTCGAAATTTGGATTTGATGAGGGCGTTACTGGGCACATTACGGCGCGGGATCCGGAACTGACTGATCATTTTTGGGTGAATCCGTTTGGGGTGCATTACAGCGAGATTCGCGTTTCGAATTTGATGTTGGTGAATGATAAGGGCGAAATTGTTGAGGGCAAGCATCCTTTGAATGGCGCGGCGTTTGCGATTCATTCGCAGATTCATAAGGCGCGGCCGGACGTGATTGCTGCGGCGCATGCGCACTCGCTTTATGGCAAGACTTGGGCTTCGCTGGGGCGTCCGCTCGATCCGATTACGCAGGATTCCTGTGCCTTTTTTGAGGATCATGTGGTGTTTGCGGATTTTAAGGGCGTGGTTTACGAGGCTTCGGAGGGTGAGCGGATTGCGAAGACGCTCGGCGAGAAAAAAGCGGCAATTTTGCAGAATCATGGGAATTTGACGGTGGGACGTAGCGTCGATGAGGCAGTTTGGTGGTTCATTACGATGGAACGAACTTGCCAGGCGCAATTGCTCGCTGAAGCTGCTGGCAAACCAATTTCGATTGATCGCGAAAACGCGCTGTTGACTCGGGCGCAAGTCGGGAGCCCCATGGCCGGCTGGTTTCAGTTTCAGCCTTTATGGCAAATGATTACGAAGGCTCAGCCGGATTTGTTTGACTAAGTAGCGCTGGCGTCCCCGCCGGCATCTTACGAGCAAATCTGCTCACTAAATCCGTGATCGTGCGCGGACTCCATCGTCAACCACAACCGCGAATTTAGTTTTGTAGTCCGCGCGTGAATTTTGCGAGTGGCGAGATTTGCGCTCGCAAGATGCCGGCAGGGACGGCGGCGCTACTTGGAGCGCGCTAATCGAAAATTACCGTTTTATTTCCGTAGAGAAGAATTCGGCTTTCTATGTGCCAGCGGACTGCTCTGGAGAGAACTACCTTTTCCAGGTCGCGGCCTTTTTGGATTAGGTCTTCTAGCGTGTCGCGATGCGAGATTCGCACTACATCCTGTTCTATGATCGGGCCATCGTCTAAGACTTCTGTTACGTAATGGCTTGTGGCGCCGATTAATTTCACGCCGCGTTGATAGGCTTGATGATGGGGCTTGCCTCCTACGAAGGCTGGTAGGAAGGAATGATGGATATTGATTATGCGATGCGGGTATTTGCGGATAAAGTCGGGGGAGAGGACTTGCATGTAACGTGCTAGCACGATTAGATCGATTTTCAGCGGGGCTAGTAACTCGAGCTCGCGCTTTTCTGCTTCGGATTTATTTTCCTTTGTTACGGGCACTACCTGCAGCGGGATGCGATAAAAATCCGCCAGAGCTTGCACGTCTAGGTGATTGCTGATGACTAGTGGAATTTCGCAGGCTAGTTCGCCGCTGCGATGGCGGTAGAGGAGGTCGGCTAGGCAGTGATCGTATTTGGAGACGAACAGGGCGACGTTTGGGCGGTGGCTGGAATTTGAGAGGCTCCATTCCATGCCGAACTTTTTTGCGATCGGGGCGAAATGTTGCGCGAAATCGGTCATGGGGATGGCGAAATCGGCTAGGTCCCATTCGACTCGCATTAGGAATAGGCCTAGGTCTTCGTCTTGATGCTCGTCGGCGTGGAGGATGTTGCCGTTATTGCGGAAGATGAATTCGGCGATGGCGGCGTTTAGGCCTTTTTGATCGGGGCAACTGATTAGTAGGATGGCGCTGTTTTTATTTCGCGACACTCGTGATTCCTTAATACTTCTCGATTGTTTGCGCCTTCGTAGCGGCGGATTTGCTTCCCGTTACCCCGATGCTGGGCTGAAGCCCACCGCTACGAATGCTTTCATTGGAAATCGCGTGGAATCTGTTCGCGCCAGACTTTTTGGCGAACTACTTTTCCGTTTTCGCGGGCGATGCGTTGGTATTGATACTTGAAAACTTTTGCATCGCTTGAGAGATCTAGCACCGATTGAAAGAGAATGGTGCGCGTTTGCAGCGAGATTCTTGTGTAGGCGACACCGTGGACCGAGCTTAGTTCCGGATGATCGTCGGAGGCGTTGTAGTAGATTTCCTCGCTATATTCTTCCGTGCCCCAGGGGAATTTTGCGCTGGCGGTGCCGTGCCAGTGGATGCGTTCGTTGCGATGAACCTCGTCGCGCGTGACTTCGAAAGTTCCGGGCCAAGCGCTGCCGCTGTGCTTGAATCCCGGCAACGTCGGATCGGGCGCGGACGATGGAAAATGCGGAATCGACGCGGCCGAGACCGGAACGACCGGCAGCACCAGGCGCGAGGCGTCCTCGCCACCCAAGTTGAGCATCGAGGTCAACGGATATGGCGTGGGCCAGAGCATGGGCCAGGCGCCGTTTGAAATTGCCAGACGAATTCGATGGTCGGCTGGAAATACCCACGAGGTGACGTGCAGATCAAAGGCGATGCGGTAAGGAATTTTCGGATCGAGATCTTGCGGCTGATCCGCCGAACGACGCTGCGCGCCATTCATTGCTGCGCCGGTGATCAGCGTCGTCGTTCCGTCGGGCGCAACATCTGAAAGGCGCGCGACCCAATCGGCTAGGGGCGCGCCGGCTGCTGCGTTTAGCTCCACGTGCGGAAAACCGAGAATGGCGGTTTGGTTTTCGAGCGGGGGCGAATCGTAGACCAGGCTGAACGCGTCAGCCGGGCGCTGATCGTTGGTTAGCTCGCCCCACCAGAATCCAGCTTCTGCGCCGGCTGAGGGAATGTAGCGGAGTTTGTCGGCGCTGGTTTTCGGAGCGGCGTCTGCCAATTCATGATTCGTACTTAGATAAAACGTGTGCTCCTTCATTCCGGCGGGCGGCCACCCGTTTTCGTTGCGCCATTCGCCGGGAATCTCGTTCAGCTCTAGGCCGGGCGGATACCAGTGGCGTTGATAGACGGCTAGCTTAGGCTCATTATCGATTCCATTTTGCGCGCCCTTTAGCCAGCGATCCCACCAGCGCACGGCCATTTCGCGCCATTCGAATTCGGGGCCAGGATCGGCGCCGTTCGGATAAGTGTGATTCCACGGGCCGAGTAACGCTTTTACCGGGGTTTTCATTTTTTCGAGCATGCGCGGAATCGTGTCGCGATAGCCGTCGTAATAGCCGCCGATCAGGAATACTGGAATTTGGATCGATTCATAGACCGGCTGCTTGAGCGGCTGACGCCAGAAATCTCCATCGCGCTGATGCTTTAGATAGGTTAGGAACCACGGCGTGGAATCGAAACGCGGGGCGAGATGCGCTTCGTCCATCGGGAAATCGGGCGTGGCGGACATCATCAGCTCTTGATCCATGCCCAGCTCGTATTCGTCGGCGTGCAAGATTCCATCGATGTAATGAATGTCGTCGTGGAAGAGTTGCTCGGTGGCGTGCGCGGCGATGATCGTCTTCAGAGCCGGTGGACGGCGCGACGCCAACTGCAGCGCGTTGAAGCCGCCCCAGGAAATTCCCATCATGCCTACGCTGCCGCTCGACCAGGGTTGCGCGGCGAGCCAGGCGATCACTTCCATGCCGTCCTTTAGTTCCTGCTCGGAATACTCGCGGTCGGGCGGGGCGCCTTCGCTCGAGCCGGTGCCGCGAATGTCGACGCGGGCGCTTACATAGCCGTGCAGCACGAAATAGGAATGCAGCTCGTAATCCCATTGCTCTTGCCAATCATCTTTGCGGTAGGGGATGTATTCGAGGATTGCGGGAACTTTATCGGTGGGCTTGGCGTCGCCGGGCGAATAGAGAGTGACGGCCAGCTTCACGCCGTCCGTCATCGGGATCCAGGTTTTTTCGATGCGGATGCCTTCTTTGGTGACGAAGGGCTTTGGCGCAATTTCGATGGGAGCGAGGGCGGGCGGAGCTGGGGGTTTTGAAGTTTGCGGAGTCCCCGTCGCAGGAGCCTGCGCAGGCTTGGGGTTTTGCTCGGCCGGCGGCGTTGGCTCTTGCTCCTGCGCCGGCGGTGGCGATGACTGACTCTGGGCCGGCGACTGCTCTACGCCGAATGCCATTAATGCCAGGGTAGCTAGCGCAAACCCCGCCGCGAAAGAGCTTTTCCTCGACGTAAATCGTTTCATGAAAACCCCTGACCGGTTCGAATGACCCAGCTTGTGTGCCGTCGCGCTTGGCTCCGCAGCCTATCATAACGCGCGGTTTGCGCCGCCGTTCACATCGGGCGTTCCTGTACTAAAGTTCCATTGCAACCTCAGGTCGCCCAACGGTATCATTATATCGAGCTAGCTTTTGGAGGATCCATGGACTGGACCAAACCGACTTTCGAAGAAATCAACCTCAACTGCGAAATTAGCTCCTACGCCAACGCAGAACTCTAGTCTTACCCGATGCAGGTAAAAATCCTCGGCTCTGCCGCCGGGGGAGGCTTCCCGCAGTGGAATTGTGCTTGCTCGAATTGTGCCCGTTTGCGCGGCGGCACTTTTCGCGGCAGCGCCCGCACGCAAGCCCAGCTGGCTGTTCGCGAACCCGGTAAGCCCTGGTGCTTGATTAACGCCTCGCCGGACCTTCGCTCTCAAATTCTCTGTGACCCTGATCTTGCGCCGCAATCCGCGCCGCGGCATTCGCCCATTGCCGCCGTAGTTCTTACCGGGGCGGATGTGGATCAGGTGATCGGGCTTCTGCATCTTCGCGAATTCCAGCCATTTCAAATTTACTCGACGCCTGCGGTGGAAACTTTGCTGCGCAGCGAGAATTCGCTTTTCAATGCGCTGCAACAAACGCAGCCGCAAGTGGACTGGAAATCGATCGAGCCGGGAAAACCGGCAAGCATCCAAGCATCGGATGCCACCGAGCTGGGCCTGACCCTCACCGCGTCTACCATCGCTACGAAACTACCGGGCTATTCCGAACGCAGATCGATCGCCGATGTTTCCTCGACCGATACGGTTATCGGTCTCCAGGTCGAATCGCCCGGCGGGGCAAAATTCTTCTGCGCGCCTGCGCTTCCGGTCCTCGAGCAATCCTGGATCGGCGATTGGAATCAATGCGACGCGATCCTCATCGACGGCACGTTTTGGTCCGACGACGAATTGGTGCGCACGCGCGGCGGGGGAAAATTTGCGCGCGGCATGGGACATATTCCGATCTCCGGCCCGGGAGGGACGCTCGAACGGCTGGCAAAAATCACGCGCCCGCGGAAAATCTACTATCACATCAACAATACCAACCCCATCCTTGATGAAGAGAGCGCCGAACATCGCGCCGTGCGTGAAGCAGGGTGGGAAATCGCGTACGATGGAATGGTCGTCGATCTATAGATGGACTCGCATACGGACCAATGAGCGCGCCCACGTCATCTTCCGTCGGCAAAAGCGATCTTGCCTCGCGTCTGCGGCAAATCGGTGAAGAGCGCTATCACCATCGCCATCCTTTCCATCTGCGGATGCACGAAGGCCAGCTCACGCGCGGCCAACTGCAGGCCTGGGTACTCAATCGCTACTACTATCAAAGTCGAATCCCTATTAAGGATGCGGCGATCCTCGCGCGCTGCGAGGATGCTGATCTGCGCCGCGCTTGGCGAAAACGCATCATCGATCATGATGGCGATGGCGACGCCGCAAAACCCGGCGGCATCGTAAAATGGCTGCGGCTGGTGGAGGCTACCGGCTTGAAACGCGAGCAAGCGCTGACTGGCGAAGGCGTTTTGCCAGCGACGCGTTTCGCCGTCGACGCCTACGTGCATCTGGTCAGCGAAAAATCTCTGCTCGAAGCGATCGCCTCTTCGCTCACTGAAATGTTTTCCGGCTCGCTGATTACTCTGCGCGTGGATCGACTGCGGCAACATTATCCATGGCTCAGCGGCGGCCTGGCGTACTTCGAAGGACGCTTGACGCAGGCGCCCGAAGACGCAAATTTCGCACTCGATTGGGTGACGAAGCATGCGGGCACGCCGGCGGAGCAGCATCTGGCTTGCAACGCACTGCGCGCGAAGTGCGACATTTTGTGGGCGCAGCTCGATGCACTGTATTTCGCTTATGTCGAGCCAGGTTGGCCACCTCCTGGCGCTTTTCGCCCCGTCGATCATGGGAAAAGCTAGCCATGCCGCGTCCTTCGCTTGAATCGAAACCGCGTCTCGCTCCCGGTTGCCGCCTAAGCGATGTCGTCGGCCAGGAAGCCACGTTGCTGATGCCCGAAGGCGCGCTGAAACTTCGCGGGCCGGGACTGCAAATCATCCGCAGTTGCGACGGGCAACACACGCTCGCCGAAATCGTGGCCACGCTGCAAAAGGAATTCCGCAAGGCCGATCCAAAAAAAGTAGAAAGCGACACGGCCGAATTCCTGGAACAATTAAAAAACCGACGCGCGGTAGATTTCGAATGAGCCTCAAAGTAGCGCCGGCGTCCCTGCCGGCATCTTACGACCGCAACGGCAACCAAGATCCCAAATCACCGACGGACCACAAAGCCGCAGTCGTACCGCCGGCGTCCCTTCCGGCTCCTTTAGAGCAATCCCGAAACCCAGAACCCCAACCCGGCCGCGAGCCCCAAAATTCCGCCTGCATAGTCGGCCCGCTAGCGCTAATCGCAGAAATCACGCACCGCTGCCCGCTGCATTGCGTCTATTGCTCGAATCCTCTGGAAATGAAATCGCGCGCCGCAGAACTTTCCACCGCGCAATGGATCAGCGTATTCGAGCAAGCCGCCAAGCTAGGCACTATGCAAGTCGATCTAACCGGCGGCGAACCGTTGGCCCGGGTAGATCTTACCGAACTGATCGCCGCAGCCCGCGCCGCCAAGCTCTATACAAATTTAATTACGTCCGGCATCGGCCTGACGCAAGATCGCCTGAATGTACTCGCCCACGCCGGCCTCGATCACATCCAACTAAGTTTTCAAGATTCGCAAGCCGCGCCGGCCGATGAATTCGCGGGCACAAACGCACACGAGAAAAAATTGTCGATCGCGGCGGCCATCGCCAAACATCACATCGGCTTCACGCTGAATTTCGTAGTCCTTCGCGGCAATCTCGCGCGCCTGGAAGAAATGATCGCCCTGGCCGAAAATCTAGGGGCCCAAAGAGTAGAAATCGCCCACGTCCAATACTACGGCTGGGCCGCAGAAAATCGCGCCGCACTTCTGCCCACGCGCGCGCAACTCGATCGCTCCCTGGAAATCATCCAAGCCGCCGAAGCCCGCCTACGCGGCCGCCTGCGCGTGGAGTATGTGGTCCCCGATTACTACGCCCGTTATCCCAAAGCCTGCATGGGAGGCTGGGGCCGCAAACTAATGCTGATCGATCCATCAGGCGAAGCACTTCCTTGCCACGCCGCCCGCACAATCCCGAATCTGCATTTCGAAAATGTAAAAACGCATCCGCTAGAATGGATCTGGCAAAAATCCCCCAGCTTCCAAAAATTCCGCGGCGAAGACTGGATGCAAGAACCCTGCCGCACCTGCGACCGTCGCACGATCGACTTCGGCGGCTGCCGCTGCCAAGCTCTAATGCTAGCCGGCGACGCCGCCGCCACAGATCCAGTCTGCTCGCTATCGCCCAAGCACGAACTAGTCGCAGCAATTGTAAATCGCGTCAACTCGGCAGCCACACATTCAATGGGCGGCGCCTCTGCACCGATCCAAGTGACTTCATCGTGGATCTATCGCCCCAATCCGTCATAGGAACTCTCAGAGTCGCTTGCCTCTGGTACGCGCCGCGAACGGATCGAAGTGTTTTCGGCGGACGTTGACGGAACGCGTGGTCAGGCGTAGCGTTACTTCGGAAACGCGCCGGCACATCGATGAATTTTCCTGTCTATCTCCGTCTCGGATCTCTGCGCGTTCATCCTCACGCGGTTTTTGAATTTCTTGCCTATGCCGTCGGCTTCCGCGTTTATCTCTTTCTGCGCCGCCGCAACGGAGATGCATTGAACGACGTGAATCGTTGGTGGGTGATCGCGGCGGCGGCTATGGGCGCGCTGTTGGGCAGCCGCATGCTCTACTGGTTCGAAGATCCGCGGCTCACTCTGGCGCACTGGAGCGAGCCAGCTTTTCTTTTCGGCGGAAAAACGATTGTGGGCGCGCTCATCGGAGGTCTGTTTGCCGTCGAGCTAGCGAAGCATCTGATGGGGATCACGCGCCGCACCGGCGACCTGTTCGCCGTGCCGCTGTGCGCCGGGATTACCATTGGGCGCATCGGCTGTTTTCTTACCGGCCCGGAAGATCACACCGCGGGAATCGCCACTTCCCTGCCCTGGGGCATCAATTTCGGCGACGGCATCGCGCGGCATCCCACGCAACTCTACGAAATAATTTTCGCCGTCGCGCTCGGCATCTTTCTGTGGCGCTGCATGACGGCACGGCTTCCCGAAGGCGACGTCTTCAAACTTTTCATGGTCGGATATTTTACGTTCCGCCTGGCCTGCGATTTTCTGAAGCCGGACATTCGCGTATTGCTCGGCATGTCGGCGATTCAGTGGGCGTGCCTGTTGATGCTCGTCTATTACGCGCCGGACATTGCGCGCTGGCTGCGGTATCGCGCCCGAACGGCCGAGAGATCTCGCGCCCCGATTAAGAATCTGCCGCAGACGGAGATCCCTCGATGACGCCGGAACCGAATCAGTTCATTCCAGGCCCCGGCGCTCCGAAACCGCGCCCGTCGTGGGTTCCGATCATTGCCACGATCCTCTGCGCGATCGCCCTCGGAATCGGCTCGTGCTTTGGATTTGTCATTACCCTGCAGCCTCAAAACCGTGCGTTTAACAGCGCCTTCAGCACCTTGTTTCTTCTTTGCATTGTTGCTTTTTTTGGCGGAGTGATTTGGGCGTTTGTGAGGCTGATCAAGAATTCGAGGCGGGGATAAACGAGTGGCCGAACACGTTCGACCTTACATGTTTTATGACGTCGCGTTGACGATCTGCTCGGTTTGCTTTCGCAAACTGGAAGGCAAAATCGTCTTCCAGGATGAAAAAGCTTTTCTGCTGAAGCGTTGCCCCGAACATGGCGCCGAGCGAGTGCTGGTTGCGGATGATATCGATTATTACCGCCGCTGCCGCGAAGTTTTTATCAAGCCGCCCGAAATGCCGGTGATTTATAACACGCCGGTGAAATGGGGCTGCCCCTACGATTGCGGCCTGTGCACCGATCACGAGCAGCACTCCTGTCTTTCGCTCGTCGAAGTTACCGATTCCTGCAATCTGCGCTGCCCCGTTTGCTACGCCGGAAGCGGGCCCGAGCGCATGGAGCATCGCTCGCTCGCGCTGATTGAAAAAATGCTCGACGCGGTGGTGCGCAACGAAGGCCACCCGGACGTGGTGCAAATTTCCGGCGGTGAGCCGACTTTGCATCCGGAATTTTTCGAAATTATCGAACTCGCGAAAGCCCGGCCCATCCGGCATTTGATGGTCAATACCAATGGAGTTCGCATCGCGCGCGAAGAAGATTTTGTGCGCCGGCTTGCCGATGCCATGCCGGATATCGAAATTTATCTGCAATTCGATTCGTTCGAGCGCGACGCGCTTCTCGAATTACGCGGCGCCGATTTGCGCGATGTTCGCGAACGGGCGCTGGAAAATCTGAACAAGCACAATTTATCGACGACGCTGGTCGTCACGTTGAAGAAGGGCCTGAACGACGGCGAAATCGGAAAGATAATCGATTACGCGTTGACGCAGCCCTGCGTCCGCGGCGTGACTTTGCAGCCCATCCAAGACGCCGGCCGCCTCGAAAAATTCAATCCCGCCACGGATCGCCTGACGCTTACCGAAGTGCGCCGCAAAATCCTCGAGCAGACGAATGTTTTCCGCGCCGAGGACGTAATTCCTGTTCCGTGCCATCCCGATTCGCTGGCAATGGCCTACGCTCTGAAGATTGCCGGCAAAACGGTTCCGCTCACCGGGCTGGTCGATCCGGAAGTGCTGATCAGCGGCGCGCGCAACACCATCGTCTATGAGGAAGAGCCTGGGGTGCGCGATTGCCTTTTCAAGCTTTTCGCCACGAATCATTCGCCGGCATCCGGCGCCGCTTCGCTACGCGATTTGCTGTGCTGCCTGCCGCGCGTCGACGCGCCCAGTGATCTCGGCTACAAAAACATTTTCCGCGTCCTGATCGTGCAATTCCTCGATGCTCACGCGTTCGATGTGCGCTCGGTAAAAAAGACCTGCATTCACATCGTGCATCCCGACGGCCGCTTGATTCCCTTCGATACCTACAATCTTTTTTACCGCGACGATCTGGAACGCACGCGCCTGGCTCCGCTGCGCGCGCAAATCGTTGCGGCGCCCTCGAATCTGCTCACGATAGCCGCAAATCCTTAGCGCCTGCGAATGCCGCGGACACACGCAGGAGTGCCTGTGCTACAAAAGCGATCCGCGCCGCGAACGAATGACGCACTCCGCACTTATACGAGGTGCGGGCTTGCAACGACTTTGCTAATCTTTAGCGCTGCGTGGAAAAAGATGAGAAATTTGCCGATGTCCCTCTCGATCCGGCTTTGAGCGCTCCCGAACTTCCCGCCAACGCGCCGACTACTCCTCCCGAAATTCTCTCCGTTGCTTCGGGCCCGAATGTGGGCTTCAAAGTTTTTCAGAACACGATGGCGCAACTTGGCGGCAAAGGCGGAAGCATCCTGCTTTCCGCGGCCACCAGCATTCTGCTGGCGCGCTATCTGGGACGCGAGCGGCTCGGCGAATACGGCGCGATTTTCGCCTATCTTTCGATTTATTCCTGGCTGGTGACCTTCTCGCTCGAGCAGATCCTGGCGCGCGACGTTTCGCAGCGCCGCTCCGAAGCCGCCGCGCTGCTGCACACCGGAAGCGTGGTGGCCTGCTGCTTCGCGTTCGCCGCGGGAATCATCGCGCCACTGGCGGCGCCGCTATTTGGCTACGGCGGCCCGCTCCGTTGGCTGATCGCCATCGCTGCCGTCGATTTGCTGATCACGCCGCCCTTCAAAATGCCCGGGATAATTTTCCAAGTGGACATGCGGCAGTGGTACGCCGTGGGAATCGGGTTCTTCCGGCAGATTTTGTGGCTGGTCGCCGTGGCGCTGCTGGCGTTCAGCAATGCCGCGTTCTACAAAGTAATCATCGCGCGCACGATCTGCGGCCTGATCGAAACGGCCGTCACGCTCTATTTCATTTACCGCCCCGGCTTTCTCGATGGCCCGCGCACTTTCCTCATGCCCGAAGCGCGGCGGATGATTCGCGACGCGTTTCCGCTGGTGATCTCCAATCTCGCCGTGAATATTTACCATCGCATTGATCAAGTAATGCTGCACAAAATGTCGGGCGACAAAGTTCTCGGCCCCTACGTCATCGCCGTGCAACTCACGGAATTATTCAGCGCGCTTCCGGTGGCGCTGATGTCTTCGCTCTATCCGGTGCTGGCGGTTTCGGCGCACGACGATGTGAAATTCCGCCGCTACCTCTCCGAAAGTTTTCGCTTTCTTCTCGTGGTGGCTTTCGCGGCCTGCGCCGTCGTTACTCCGGTGGCGCGTCCGTTCATCGAACTCGTCTATGGCAAGCAATTCAGCGCCACCGCCGACTTGCTGATTGTGCTGATCTGGTCCGAGGTTCCCATTTTTTTTGGCGTGGCGCTGGGGAATGCCTTGGTAACCAAGGGCCTGCAGAAATATTTTCCAGCGGCCACCATCGCCGGCGCGATCGTCAACGTGGCCATCAATCTCGCGGTAATTCCGCGGTACGGCGCGCTCGGCGCATCGTGGGCCACAGTGGTCAGTTATTGCCTGGCGGGAATTTTCTTCCTGCTGATTTTCCGGGAGCTGCGCCCGCTGGTTATGATCGGCCTGCGTATTTCCGTAGTGCCATTTCTGCTGGCGCTGGGAATCACGTTTGGATTGAGCGTCCTGCATTGGGCGTTCTGGTGGAAGTTGCTGCTGGCGATGGTCGCGTATCCCGCAGGCGCGTGGATTTTCGGCGCAGTGAGAAATCAAGACATCCAATACGCGAAACAAATTCTACAAACTAATTTCGATTACCTGCGCCGATCGCGAAAATAGCGCCGTCCCCCGTAGCGCTGGCGTCCCGCGGCTCTTACGACCGCAACTTCTGGCAAGGATCGCAATCTCCGGCGGAGCGAGATGAAACCTGACGGCGATCAACCAGAATTTCTTAATCCGCGCGTGAGAGACGCCACTGGCGCAATCGTCGTCGTAAGAGCCGGCGGGGACGCCAGCGCTACGGGGGACGGCGCTACTTTTCGAATACCATCAGCACGGTGCTGCCGGCGAAGCGATAGGGCGGCAGCTTCATCAGCAAACGCTTGCCAAATCGCACCAGCACATTTTCGCCGAGCAGCGGCGTATCCGCTTCCGCAACGATCAACCGGCAACCCCATTCCTTCATCAGGCGAATTACTTCGTAGGTCCAAACCACATAGACCGCATCCGAATCGTAGACAAACGGACGCGTAAGCGCGTCCGGCTCATCAATGATCATGAAGGGTGACGCCCCGCCCAGCATCGCGCGCAACTGCCCGGCCGCGCGCCGCGCCGCATAACCCGCGCGCCACAAAAAGCTCCCCGATTTCGAAAGCAGCGCATTCGGATACCAAAAAGGAAAATCCCACGCCGGCCCCAGCAAAATAATCCGCCCACCCCGCCGCGCCACCCGGTGCATCTCCCGCAAAAAGCGCACGGGCTCCACGCAATGCTCCAACGCATACGTCGAAATCACCGCATCAAAAGTTTCCGCCGCAAACGGCAGCGCCTCCCCATCCGAACAAGCCAGCCGCAAATTCCCGCCCGGCGCATGCCGCAAAAAATTCAACGCGATGTCCGTCCCAAAATATTCCCCCCGCGGCCCCAGACAGACCGAATTCGTCCCCAATCCGCACGCCACGTCGAGAATCCGGCTACCCTCCGGCACAAACGAAGCCGCGCGCAATCGCGCACTCGACTCCGCCGTACCCTTTTGAGTCGTGGTCTCCCAATCGACTTCGAAAGCGTCCCAGTATTCCTGCAGCCTGCTCCTGAGTCGCGTACTGCGGGCGGATCGAGCAAAACCAACGGATTCTTTTGTGGGTGTCGAAGTTCCCGTAGATTGTCTGTCTTTGGTCAAATATCTCCGTGCCTGGTTGCGAGAGTTACCCGGTTCGCTTTCGCAAGCCAATCGCCCGGCGTAGCGGGCGGGTCCAATCGAGAGCTCCGAGCCACAGACCTTCGCGCGCCGTACGAGCAAAACGCCGGACTGCCTGCGAACGCCGACGCGGATTTTCGCGGAGCCCCTCAGGACCTACCAGGTGAGTGGCGTCATCAATCGTGCAAAGGTGCCAGCGACCGCCCGCCACCGCCAGATTGCGAATCGCCTGCTCATCTCCCCACACGCCGGGTCGACCTGCCGGATGATACCCGTAATCGTGATTTTGATGGATGGCTACTACCGCATCGGAAGCGTCCACGACTGGAATACCAGAGCTTCGGGCGTTCCACACGAGCCAGTTGTCCCAAAAAACTCTGCCGATCACAAAATCAGACAGTTTTTGTTCGTAGAAGCCCTTTGGAAACGCAAAGTAATCGATCCAATTCCCCGTTCGCGGCTGGTTTGCTTCCAAGGCGAGTTTGCGCACGCCGGCCGCCCATCCTGGATCGCGAAAATCCAAAGGTTCCGCGATATCAGTGTCCCAGCGGCGTCCGACCATAAGAAAACGGCTGTGCGCCGCGCGCACACTCGATAGCGCGTGGACAAAATCGGACGTCAATATTATGTCGCAGTTGACGTAACACAGAATGTCGTGGCGGGCCATGCGTTGTGCAGGATCGAAGAAGGAACGGAGATATTTTGTTCCTTGCGGCGTTCGTTCAACATCCGGCACATGTTGAATGCCAAGCTCGTGCGAAACCTCAGCGGCTCCCTCTTCGTCGCCAAAGAGGATCACCTCGACGTCTGGATGCAAGAGTGTCCAGCTCTTAAGCGCATTGCGTTGGATGATCGCGCTGTGTCCTCGAAAGGGCTTCGGCGTTGTGAACAGTGTGAGCATTCCCCTCCCGATTACTACGAAACGAGCCCCGTTGGCTGAAGTCGGCAGGCAATTTCGGCGATGCGCTCAGAGGGCACTGCTACAAAGTTGCCATCAAAAGTTTCCTGACCAGCCGGCATCGGCAATAAAATTCCGTCACCTGAAATCCCAAACCACTCATAGCCATACTGCGTCAAGAGATCGATAATTTCCCGAGCGCGATAATTCCACGGCTTCGTCCTGACGTCTTGAACTTCCGCGAGCACGACGGGACGCGGAACACCCCGGAGTAAGCGCGCGGCTCCTCGAAGCACGCTCAATTCGGCTCCTTCTACATCCAGTTTAATGAAGTCGATCGGGAAGTCACTGCGACGGGAAAGGTAGTCATCCAACGGGATTATTTTTACCTGCACAGCTCTCGAACTCTGATTGATCGCGGGCGGCCGTAGGCTATTACACCAATCGTCCCATCCGTCAACTACGTAGAGAGTTGCCGTTCCGCTCACTTCTGCGAGCGCAAACGGTTCCAGCGAGACATTTTGGCAAGAATTAAGCCGGACGTGCTGAAGTAGCCGCTCGCGCTCCCTCGGCGATGGCTCGAAGGCCACCACACTCCCACCGGGCGACACGCATTTCGAAGCAAGCAGCGTGTACAGGCCATGATGAGCGCCAATATCGAGGACGTTCATTCCCGGCTTCAAAAATCGCGTTATAAAACGCATGGCGTCGTTCTCAAATCCATCGAGCAGTATCTGATGATCGAGCGCGCTGCCTCTTGCCAGCCACCAACTCCCGAACGGCAACCGAAATGGCGCTGGGACTCCAGGCAAGACCCGATGGATGCGCCGTACTACACCGGCATATTTTCCACGCCGGGAGCTTCGGATGAATTTCCGGATGAGTTGCGCGAGACTCGCCATTTTTGATCGCCGGCGGCGTCTACATGCAAATGTGAACGCATGCCGCGGAAGACTATTCTAACGCGCGAGACGCGCTATCCACCTAGAAGTTGTCCGCAGCGAGGTGGCTCATCTGAATGAAGTAGACGGCTCCGAGGTCACTTTGCGCATTGGCCGAGTCGCGCTGCGGCATCGCCGCAGCATGTTAAACTGCGCAAGAATGAGAGATGAGTCCGGCGATCGAAGGCATTTCTGCCCGAACTGCGGCAGCTACCTGGTGCGGCGCTCGTTCCGGGCCGGCTTCGTCGAAAAAGTCTTCTACCGGCTGATTGGATTGCGTCCCTATCGCTGTCGTGGTTGCGAAACGCGCTTTTTCGATCGCGGCGGCGGCAAAGGGCGCGTGGATGCCGCCGAAGACGAAAAATAACCTCCGGTCGCGCAATTACGACTAGGCTGATGCACCGGGACTCCAGCTATTCCCGGGTTTCACGCTCTATTTCGCGCCTAGCACTTGCAGCGAGCGTCAGGCCCGCTCGAAAACCGGTAGAATGGTGCTTCCCGCGTAGCGCTACGCGGGCATCTTCATCAGCGACAACTTTCCAAATCGCACCGGCGGATTTTCCCCGAGCAGCGGCGCGTCTGCTTCGCCGCAAATCAACCGGCATCCCCACTCCTTCTTTTATCGGATCACCTCATAGCTCCAAACCACGTAAACCGTTAGGCCAGCCCGCGCGTCATCCCGAGGGACGTCGTCGTTTGTTCGCCGGCAGCGGCGAAAGTACTGGTCCCGCGGCGCGGGGCCACCGCAGCGAACGCACGCGGAATAATTTCAGTCTCGTGTGATAATCTTTCATCTCTCGCGCCGCTCTTCTCTGGCGGCGCATCTCAGCCTTGAGCGCACCGCTTAGCAACGTGCCCAATCTCACCGCCGAGCCGCTCAAGCTTCTCAGCATCATCATTCCCGCGCGCGACGAGGCCGGTTGCATCTCTTCCACCGTCGAACATTTGCATGTCGAACTGCGCTTGCGCGGCGTTCCGCACGAAATTATTGTCGTGGACGACGGCAGCAGCGATGCCACCTGGCAAAAGCTGCTCGAATCGCGCGATCGCGTGCCCACTCTCAAGCCGCTGCAGAATTCCGGGCCGAACGGCTTCGGCCGCGCGATTACTTTTGGCCTGGATCGCATGACTGGCGACGCCGCCGTCATCATGATGGCCGATGAATCCGATGATTGCCGCGACGTGGTGCGCTACTGGGAGCTGCTGAATCAGGGCTGGGACGCCGTTTTCGGCTCGCGCTTCATGAAGGGCGGCGGGGTGATCGATTATCCGTGGGTCAAGCTGCGGATGAATCGTCTGGCCAATTTATTTATCCGCGTAATGTTCGGCACCAAGCTGAACGATACGACCAACGCCTTCAAAGCCTACCGCGCCACGGTGATCGAAGGATGCCGCCCGATCCTCTCGCCGCATTTCAATCTGACGGTGGAGCTGCCGCTGAAAACGATCGTGCGCGGATATTCGTGGACGGTAATTCCGATCACCTGGAGAAACCGGCGCAGCGGCAAAGCGAAGCTGGCAATAAGAGAAATGGGCAGCCGCTATCTATTCATCTGCCTATACGTCTGGCTGGAAAAATTCTTCAGCCGCGGCGACTACCGAAAAAAGTAACGCCGGCGTCCCCGCCGGCATCTTACGAGCGCGATTCCTAACCAGAGCGACGGCCGTGGGCGGACCGCGAGTGCTGAAGAAGCGCGGTGAATTCAAACTTGCGCGCCGTCCAAGATTTTGCCATTGGCCAGCGTTGGAGGTCGCAAGATGCCGGCAGGGACGCCGGCGCTACTTAAGCCTCTTTCTTCTCCGCAACAATTAAGAACTGCTTGCCAAAAAATCTCCACGCGAACGGCAGCGCGAGATATGTTCGCAAAATCCAAATCGGATACTCGCCGCCGGTGGACATGGTGTAAGGCAAGAACCGCGGCCAGCACACGCGAATCTCAAATCCGCAATTCAGCAGCACTTCGGACAAAGATAGTTCCGTCAGCGCCAAATAATGATCGAAAAAATCCCAATAAGACCCCGGCAAATATTTAATATTCGGCCCCAAAGCAATCAAACGCCCGCCAGGCCGCAGCGCCCGATGCGCCTGCAAAAGAGTTTTCTGCAGCGAAGCCTTCGAAGGCAAATGCTCGAAGAAATTGCTGGTGAACACTACATCCAAGCTGCCTTCGGCCAAATTCCAAGGTTCCGAGCAATCCTGCTCCAGCACCGTCACGTCCGCGGCGGCATGCTGGCGCGCGTCCGGATTCATGTCCATCGCAAATTTGCGCCCGCAACGCGCTGCATTGATGAATTCACACCAACCACAACCCAAATCGAGCACGGCAGCCTGCGCCGGAATCCAACGCGAAAAAAATGAAATCAGCACAGCCCAAACGCGCTGCCGGTATTCCGCCCGCTCGGCAAAACGGGTGCGATAAAGATCCTGCAGCTCAGCAGGCGAGTGCGCCGGTTCGCTCATCGCGTTTTCGAAGCTCCCGTAGGCCCCGCGCTTTTTCGGCGGGCCTGCCCGCCGGCAGTTTGGAGGGCCTCTTCATGCAAGATCGCGCCAGTGGCTGCCATCGCTCCGAGCCGGAACGCCGCCGTCAATCGCTCTCGGCGCGCTGCACATTTTCCACCATATCCTAATCCATGAATTTTCCCCAATTCCATGCTACGGTCATTTCGCGGCAAATAATAATGTCCCGAGTGCCTGTCTCCGTTTACATCCCCGCCTATAACGTCGCCGAATTCCTCGCGGCCTCGATCGAAAGCCTGCTCGCGCAAACTCTCGCTGCTGACGAAATTCTGGTGATCGATGACGGCTCGCAAGACGCCAGCCCGGAAATCGCCGCGCGCTATCGGCAAGTCACGCTCATCCGCCACGAACGCAATCTCGGCCTGGCAGCCGCCCGCAACACCGCTTTCCGTTCGGCCCGCAACGATCTCGTCGCGGCGCTCGACGCCGACTGCGTGGCTGATGAGAACTGGCTCGCCACTCTCGCCGCGCATTTCGCCGATCCGAAGATTGCAGGTGTAGGCGGCCGGCTCAAAGAAGGGGTCAGCCGCAGCGTAGCTGACCGCTGGCGGGCGGCTCACATGTCGCAGGAATGGGGACTCGAACCGTTCCGCGACCCAAAGTTTCTCTACGGTTGCAACAATCTAATGCGCAAATCCGCGGTGCTTGCGGCCGGCGGCTACGACGCAACCCTGCGCACGAATGGCGAAGACGCCGATCTTTCGCGCAGGCTGCGCGCCCGCGGTGGCCAATTGCTCTACGATCCCAGCGCCCGCGCCACGCACCTGCGCCACGACACGATTCGCTCCGTCCTCGATGCCTGCTGGCGCTGGCTTTTCTTTGGCTCGCTCTGGTATTCGCAGGGCGTAAGCCTACGCAGCCTCGCCGGCCACTCTCTCAAAATCCATTCGCGCTATTGTGCGAAGTTGGCCGCCAGCGATTTGCGCGCCGGACGCTTCGAATTGCTAGGCATTGACGCCCTCACGCTATTTTATTTTCTCCATCGCGGATTTCTACTGTGGAAGATGTCGCGCGATAATCCCGACGCATTGCCAGTCCACATTCCGCGAGCGGGCGATTAGGTAGCGCCGGCGTCCCCGTCGGCATCCCCGCGACGCAGCAAGCCCCGATGCCGCCAATACAGAGGCAGAGCCGACAAAGTCTTCATGCTCGAACACGGACACATATACGAGCGCCCGTGCTTCAGGGAAACTATCCAGCAACCTACGATTTGCCCGCCTCCATCGAATAGCCCATAATCGAATACTTGCATCTAAGCTAATTTCGACGCCGCGCCGAATCCGGGCTGTCGATCGTCTCTGCGATCGCGGCGCAACTGATTCAGCCCGGCGAGTGAAAAAGTTCAGGAATCCTGATGACTAATCGCAATCGTTCGCTGCGTCGAATTATTCTTCCCGCCGTCCTTACTTTCGCACTCGCCGCCAGCGCCGCCGGGCCGGCCGCATCGAATTCCGATACGTTGCTGGCCACCATGCAAAAAGAATTGGCGCGCGCGAAAACCGATTTGGCCAAGACCGATCCCGCTCCTTATTTCATCAGCTACACCGCCTACGATCAGAATGAAGTGCAGATCGTGGCGAGCTATGGCGCGATGATCGCTTCGGCCGGCGGGCATCATCGCACCGCCGACGTGGTAATGCACGTGGGCACCGCCGCCCTCGACAACACTCATAGCGATGGCCGCGCCTCGGGCATCACTTCCGGCGCTCTACCGCTCGACAATGATTCCGCGGCGATCTCGCGTGTGCTGTGGGAACTCACCGATCGCGAATACAAAAAAGCGTCGCCCGCATTTCTGAAGACCAAAACCAACACCGCCGTCCGCTCCGAAGAGGAAGATAAATCGCCCGATTTCTCCGCCGAAAAGCCGCAGGATCACGTCGACCTAAGCATCCCGAAATTCGATCTCGATGAAAAAACGTGGACCGATCGCGTCCGCCGCCTTTCCGCCGAATTCCGCAAATATCCGGAAATTTATTCGTCGGTGGTCGTTTTCTCAGTCTCGAAATCCGAAGCTACGTACGTTTCCACCGAAGGCAGCGGCTTAGTCACGCCCGCATCGTCAGTCCGCCTGGTAATTCAAGCGGAAACGCGCGCGGATGACGGCATGGATTTGCTGCGCGTGGAAACTTTCCAGGCTCTCGCGCCCGATCAACTTCCATCCGAATCAGAAATTGCTGCACGCATTCCGAAAATGGCCGAAGATCTCGCTGCGTTGCGAAAAGCGCCGGTAGCCGAGCCTTTCGACGGGCCGGCACTCCTTTCGGGCCGCGCCGCCGCGGTTTTCTTTCACGAAGTGCTCGGCCATCGGCTCGAAGGCCATCGCCAGCGCGGCGAAAATGAGGGCCAGACTTTCACGAAAAAAGTAGATCAGCTCGTATTGCCGGAATTCCTGAGTGTCTCCGACGATCCAACCCGGCGCGAATTGAACGGGACCGCGCTCGCCGGCTTCTATCAGTACGATAACGAAGGCCAGCCCGCCGAGCGCGCCGACGTGATTCAAAACGGCATCTTGAAAAATTTCCTGATGTCGCGCGCCCCATTCAAAGATTTCGGCCAATCGAATGGCCACGGCCGCGGCCAACCTGGACTCATGCCCACAGGCCGCCAGGGCAACTTGATCGTCACTTCGACGAAAACCGTGCGCGACGCGGATATGCGCCAAAAGCTGATCGACGAAGTGAAAAAAGCGGGCAAGCCCTACGGACTTTATTTCGAAGACATCGAAGGCGGCTTCACTTTGACGATGCGCAACCTGCCGCAAGCATTTCAAGTGCTGCCCGTGATGGTCTGGCGCGTTTATCCCGATGGCCGCCCCGATGAACTCGTGCGCGGCGTGGACATCGTCGGCACTCCGCTCGCCGCGCTCACGCACATCACCATCACCGGCGACAAGCAGGATGTCTTCAACGGCGTCTGCGGCGCGGAATCCGGATGGGTTCCCGTTTCTGCCGTAGCACCATCGATGCTTTTCTCCGAAATGGAAGTGCAGAAGCGCGCAAAATCGCACACGCGCCCGCCAATTCTCGCGCCGCCGGGATTTGAATCGACGGCGACGGCTCCAACGAAGCCCGAACCAGCCAACGGGGTGAAGCCGTGATTAAAAAACTCGCCCCGCTCAGTGCCATCAAAAATAATTCGCGCGCCACAATGCAATTCGCTCTAACCGTCGCGCTTCTCGGCTTGGCGTCACTCGCTCCCGGTGCCCGCGGCCAAGCCACGTCCACCAGCTCCGCCGCGGCAGCCGCATCGGCAAGTTCCGCACCAGCAGCATCTACTGCGACGGCAAACGCTGCACCAATCTTCTCGCCCGAAGCACGCGCAGCCGCTGATTCCGATCCCGTCCTGCAAGCCATGCTCGCGGAAATCGAGCGCTCCAAAGAGCATTTAAAAATGGACGGGGTGCAAGCCCCCTATTTCATCGAGTACCGCGTGGTCGATATCGGCGGCGAAGCCGCCAACGCGGTTTTCGGCGCGCTCGAATCCGATCAGCACTCCCGTGCCCGAATTTTGCGCGTCACCGTGCGCATCGGCGACTACAAGCAGGACAGCTACTTCCGCAACGGAGTGGGAGTAGCCGACTTCGCGGGCTATGAAAACGACATTCTCGCCCTGCGCCAGCAATTCTGGAACGCCACCGACCGCGCCTACAAAGCCGCAGGCGAAGCCTACGCCGCGAAACTCTCGCTGGCGAAACAAATCACGATGGAGCACACCACCAACGATTTCGCAGCCGCCACGCCGCTGATTTCCATCGAGCCGGTCGCAAGAGTCGACGTCGACACTGCAAAATGGAAAAAAGCCATCGCCGACGCTTCGGCGCTCTACGCGAAATTTCCCGACGTACAATCCGTCTCCTCGCAGATGCGCTTCGCCTCCGAAAATGTCTACATCGTGAACACCGAAGGCACGGTCGCGCGCCGCGGCTGGACGCAATACTTCCTCTCCACCTTCGCATCCACGCAAGCCGAAGACGGCATGCGCCTGGCGCGTTCCCCGTTCGTGATGGTCAGCGACGCGAATGAATTGCCCGCTCCAGAAAAATTCGTAGCCGATGCCGCGGCCTCGCTCGAATCCCTGAAGCTACTTCGTCTCGCGCCAATTGTTGACGAAGAATATCGCGGCCCGGTGCTCTTCGATTCCGACGCTGCCGACGATGTCTTCGCCGACCTCGTGGGAAATAATGTGGACGGCCCGAAGCCCGAACCCGGCGCCAGCGCACGCACCACCGGGGATTTCGCCTCCAGTTACAAAAGCCGCGTGCTCCCCGATTTCATTACGGTAGTCGATGATCCCACACAGAAGTCATTTCAAGGCCACAGTCTTCTAGGAAGTTACGCGTTCGATGATGAAGGCGTGAAAGCCACTGCGGTAACGGTAGTAGCAAACGGAACGCTAACAAATTATCTGATCGGCCGCGCCCCGATCCGCGACTTCCCCGCCTCAAATGGCCACGGCCGCGCCGCCCCAGGCGGACCGGCAGCCCCAAATATCGGCAGTCTCTTTCTGCAATCCACAAAGACCATGCCGCTCGCAGATCTAAAAAAGAAATTGATCGCCATGTGCCAGGATGAAGGAAAACCCTACGGCTATTACGTCCAAACGCTGGGCGAAGAACTAAGTCCGCGCCTGCTCTATCGCGTCTGGGTAAAAGACGGCAAAGAAGAATTAGTAAGAGGCGCAGTCTTCAATGAGCTCGACACCCGCGAACTACGCAACGATCTAATCCTAACCGGCGACAACCCCCTAGTCCGAAATCGCGAAGGCAACATCCCCACAACAGTGATAGCCCCCGCGTTACTCTTCGACGAACTAGAAGTAAAACGCGCCGACGCCACAAAAGACACGCTACCGGACTATCCGCCGCCGATCGCCGGCGGATCCAAGTAGCGCCGGCGTCCCTGCCGGCATCTGACGAAGAAAAAAGGAAGCCACAAGCGCGATCACGGACGGCCCACAAAAGTTAAATTCAAAGCACCGGTTTGCGGTGTTCATCCGCCGGTGAGCACGGCTCAAGCTGACTATTGCGCTCGTAAGATGCCGGCAGGGACGCCAGCGCTACTTCGAAAGCCTCTCGGCCCAATGGGAAAGATGATTCAAGGTAGGCGCATGCGTATGATCCAGCTTCAGCGGCGTGATCGAAATCGCCCCGGCAAAAATTGCCGCATAATCCGTATCCGGCTCGATTCCCTCTTTCACCGTCTGCTCGTGCAGCCAAAAATAAGTACGTCCGCGCGGATCCTTCCCCGGCTGCAGCAAGTTGCGCGAAATTTTTGAAGATTGGCGCGTAAAACGGACGCCGCCGGTCCAGACTTGCGGCACATTCACATTCAGCAAAACGCCTTTGGGCAAGCCCTCTTTCAAAATCAGCGGCGCTAGTTCCCGCGCGAATCGCGCCGCCGGGCCGAAATCCAAATTATTCTTATCGCGATACGACAACGAAATGGCAAACGAAGGAATATGATTGATGGTCGCTTCCATCGCCGCGCCCACCGTCCCCGAATAATAAATATTCTCGCCCAAATTCCCGCCGCGATTAATCCCGGATACCACGAGATCCGGCGGTTCGGGAAAAAGCGTATGCAACGCGATAATCACCGCATCAGCCGGCGTGCCCTCCACCGCCCACTCGCGCGGCGCCACTTCATCGCAATAAATCGGCTGCCGCAAAGTCAGCGATTGCGCCGCCGCGCTGCGCTCAGCACTCGGCGCCACAATGCTCACCGAGCCCACCGCCTCGAGTTCCTTCGCCAACGCGCGAAGTCCCGGCGCGGAAATCCCATCATCATTAGTTACGACAATATGTGGCATGGAGTTTGAGATGGCCCGACCCGGCGGCGCGTGCGCAGAAATCGATTCCGCCGCGGAAGCGCGGAGAGAAAGATGGTCGGGACGACTGGATTTGAACCAGCGACCTCACGCACCCCAAGCGTGCGCGCTACCAGGCTGCGCCACGTCCCGACTGGGACTTCCCACAATTCAGGTTATCACTCGGATTTAAGAAGGGTCAAGATGGCGCCAAGTTCTTCGCGCAGGTCCAGCAGCACTTTGCGATGCGCCCGCGCCGCCGACGAAGATTGCGGCGGCCCGCTGAGAGCGACACGCGCAGGCGCAGGCCCCTGACCGGATGATGTCCCGGAAGATTCCATTTTTAGAGCCGCGCCGCCGCCGGAAGCAGCCAAATCCGCAAGATGCTTGCGCGCTCCGGCAATGGTAAAGCCCTCGTCGTAAAGCAATCGTTTAATCTCAAAAACCGTTTCAATATCCTCGCGCCGGTACAAGCGATGCCCGCTAGGACTCTTCACCGGCTGCAAAGTAGGAAATTCCGATTCCCAATAACGCAGCACAAAAGCCTTAGTCGCAGTAATGCGGCTAACCTCGCCAATGCGAAACAAACTCTTCGGCGGCAAAGCATTCAAAATAGGAGCAGCGGCAGCAGCCATATCTAGTCCGTATCGTAAGCTCATTCCCGCCAGTGTCAATACTCCGCTCAAAAGTAGCGCCGGCGTCCCTGCCGGCATCTTACGAAGAAAAAACCACCCACAACCCCGATCACGGCCGGCCCGCGATGAAAATTAAAATCCGTAGCGCCGGCGTCCCGCCGGCTCCTACGAAGTCAGAAGCCGGTCACTGGCGCGATCACGGACGGACCGCGCCGTCAAATTCATTGCAGTAATTTGAAGTGTCCGTCCGCCCGCGAACATCGCCGTAATCGAATTTCGCGCGCCGTAAGATGCCGGCGGGACGCCAGCGCTACTTATGGCCGAAAAACCCGCCGCTTCCCCACCTTCCGCAAGCGTTGAATAAATCGAATCGGCGCGCCAATAAATTCAAACCGTTCGCGCAATTGATTTTCCAAAAAGCGCTCGAAGCTAAAATGGATCGGCTTGTTTTGATTGGTGAACAGAATAAATGTAGGCGGCGAAGACGAAGCCTGCGTAATGTAATAAATCTTCATCTTGCGGCTGGCGGGCGAAGTCCCGCGTTCTAGATCCACTTCCGAAAGCCAACGATTCAATTCCCCTGTAGAAATCCTGCGTCGCCGCGCCGCGGCAACTTTATCGATCAGCGGAAACAGTTTCTCGGCGCGATCCCCGGTTTTTGCGGAGAGGAATACAATCGGCGCGTAAGAAAGAAATTTTAATTTCGCGCGCACAATAGTCTCGTAATCCTTCGCCAGATTCCCAGGATTCACCGAGCTCGACAACCGGAGCGACTGCGAACGCGCCGAATCCGCCGTAAGCACGGCTTGATTGAATTTATCGGCCACGGCGGCTTGGCGTCCTCCGGCTAGTTTGGGACGCGGAGCCCCGCGCTTCGATCGAAAGCGATCTTTCCCGGCAGCCCCGCGAATAATGCGTTCGCGCGCCGATTTCGGGTCGCGCTTCGGCGGCGTCCCCGCCTTTTCGCGAGCCAGCTCCAGCGCCAGATCCCATTTGTTCATCACGATGATCACCGAGCGCCCGGATTCCTCTGCGTAACCGGCGATAGTCGCGTCATGAGCAGTCACGCCGAGCGAGGCATCCACCACCAGCAGCGCCACATCAGCCCGCTCCAGATGCCGCCGCGCCATGATCACACTTAATTTTTCGGCTACGAGCGTGGTTTTGCCTTTACGGCGTATCCCCGCAGTATCAAGGAACCGGTAAGCCACGCCATCGCGAATCGTCACCGTATCCACGGCATCGCGCGTAGTTCCCGGCTCGGGCGAAACAATCGCCCGATCGCTTTCCACCAAGCGATTCAGCAAAGTGGACTTGCCCACATTAGGCCGCCCAATAATGGCCACATTAATTTCCGGCAAGGCCTCAGGCGCGTCGCCCTTCGCAAACGAAGCGGTAATCGCATCCAGCATGTCGTCGAGACCAAATCCATGCTCCGCGGAAATCGGATAGACGGAATCCCCCATTTCATAAAACGGCGCAGCCAAATAAGCCTGCTGCGGCGTATCCACTTTATTCGCCGCGATAATCGGCGGCTTCCCCGCGCGACGCAGCAATTCCGCCAGTTCCAAATCAAGCGGCACAGGCCCGGTCCGCGCATCGACAATCTGCACCACGGTCGTCGCCGCGTCGATCGCCTTGCGCGCCTGCCGCAAAATTTCGCGCGGAATGGCCGCCTGCGAATCCGGCACAATCCCGCCGGTATCCACCAACTCGAACGGCTTCCCGTCCCAAGTGACCGCCCCATAGATGCGATCGCGCGTGATCCCCGGCTCATTCGTAACGATCGACCGCCGCGTGCCGGTCAAGCGATTAAAAAGCGTAGATTTGCCGACGTTCGGCCGGCCAACAATGACGATAGACGGCAATTTTTCAGTCATGATAATTTCTGCGGCGCCAGCAATAATTTTTCGTAAGCCAAAGCCCACTCGCGCTGCTCCGGTGTCTCCGGAACAGTGAATCCGCGCGCCGATGAAAGCTGCCGAAACGCGGAATGAACGTTGCATTTCGCCGACAGCATCAAGCAAGCCGCAATCATCGGTGATCGTCCAATCCCCGCCCGGCAATGCACCACAATCGACTTTCCTGCAGCATGAAGCTTGCGTAATTTCGCCAAAAATTCTACGCTCCCGTCATCCAGCGCAGGCACCCTCAAGTCCGGAACGGACAATCGTTCAAAAATCAATTCCATCTCTTTGCAAATCCGCGCTTCTTCCCCAAGTTTCAACTCGCGCTATTCCGCGTCGGTCAGCAGCGAGACGACCACGGAAAATCCCTGATCGCGAATCGAGCGAATATCCTCGCGAAGCAATCCGCCGCCGCTCGGCCGCGCCATAACAGCAATCTTTGTGTCGCGCTCACAGGCGACGCTGAATATTTTGAGGTCCATCTTAATCCCACTTGGACGGCTCAACAGACTTACCCACAACAAATAATCTATCGAGCGTGGGGGCGCCGCTTGCTGCGCCCGCCGGCGTAGCGACAACCGCAAAGCCCGCCAGTGCCTCCTCGCAAATCAGCTACGCACTCTTTTCCGCCGCCTATAGCGCCATATCGCGCAGACTACGAAGCCGACCATGCCGAATGCGATGGCAAAAACGTACATCAGCCAGACGCTCACCAGACCTGTCCCCAGGCTCTGATCCGTCTGAAGTTGTCCGAGGAAGTAGCCAGCGAACCATCCGAAAATGGCTGACAAGATTGCTGCAACCAGCGAAGTCGCGACGTCGCGTAGGAAGCCCACGGTATATGCGCGAGCCAAAACCAAAAAAAGCCTCGCACGCGCCGTCAGCTAGCTTACTACTTCTTGGCCTCCGTGCTATCTTAGAGTTTTGGGCGGCTCCCTGCCAAAGATTCCGTGAGTCCAGTGACCAAGCGCGCGAAAGATTCCGAAGCCAAAGATATCTCCATGGCCGATATTTTCGGCGATGGCGGCCTGCTGGCAAAGCGCCACCAGACATTCGAATTCCGCCGCGGCCAACTCGAGATGGCGGAGATCGTCGAAGAAGCTTTTGCCAAGCACCAGCACGCATTGATCGAAGCGGGCACCGGCACGGGCAAGACCCTCGCCTATCTTTTGCCCGCGATTCGCAGCGGACGCCGCGTGGTAATTTCCACCGCTACTAAATCGCTCCAAGAGCAGCTCTATCACAAGGATATTCCCTTCCTGCAAAAACATTTCGCTCCCGACCTGAAAGTGGCGCTGATGAAGGGCCGCAATAATTTTCTCTGCCGCCACAAAGTGCACTTGATGGCCGGCCAACCAGTGCTAAAAGGCATCGATGAAGTCGACTGGTTCGCGCAAATTCGCGACTGGGAAAAATTAACGGAGACCGGCGATCGCGCCGAGCTGAATTTTCTGCCCGATGACGCCGATCTCTGGCATCGCCTCGACGCCCGCAGCGACACCTGCACCGGCCAAAAGTGCGACGAATTCCAAAATTGCTTCATCACCTCCATGCACCAACGCGCCCAAGACGCCGACGTAATCATCGTAAATCACCATCTATTCTTCGCCGACCTAGCCATCCGCCAAGATGATTTCGGCGCGATTCTCCCCGAATACAGCGCCGTAATTTTCGACGAAGCCCACGAAATCGAAGACGTAGCCAGCGATTATTTCGGCCGCGGCGTCTCCAGCTACAAATTCGACGAGCTCTCACGCGACGCCGAACAAACCCTAAAGCTCCTAAGCATCGACGCCCCCACGCTGCGCAAAGCCATCACCCGCATGCGCGAGCGCTCCCACAGCTTCTTCGAATTTTTCGGCTCGCGCGAAGGCCGCCACCCCTTCGAGCCAGCCGAGCGCGCCACTTTCGTCGAGCAGCATCGCGAGCCCTACGAAGATTTCACCACCGCCCTAAAACGCGTGGAAGCCGAAATGGCCGCCCTACCCGCCAAACCCGAAGAAATCGTAGGCCTGGCCCGCCGCACCATGGAAGCCCGCCGCGAACTCACCTTCCTCCTTGAAAGCGACGAAAAAAATTACGTCTACTGGTTTGAGCGCCGCGGCCGTGGCGTTTTCCTAGCCGCCACTCCCATCGACGTAAGCACCATCCTCCGCGAAAAGCTATTCGATCAATTCGACACCGCAGTGCTCACCTCCGCAACGCTAGCCGTAGCCGGCCATTTCGATTATCTAAAACATCGCCTCGGCCTAGACATGGTCCGCGAGCGAGTCCTCCCCCAAGAATTCGATTTCCGCGAGCAGGCGATCCTTTACATTCCCGAGCGGCTGCCGGATGTGCGCGATGCATCGTTCCCGGCACGCGCTGCGGAAGAAATTGTCGAGCTACTCGAAATCACCGAGGGCCGGGCGTTTTGTCTTTTCACGAGCTACGTGCAAATGCGCGATGCGTTTGAGCGCGTGAAGTCTAAAGTCGATTTTCCGCTGCTGCTGCAGGGGACTGCTCCACGCTCGGTGTTGCTCGATCGATTTAAGACCACGCCGAATGCGGTGCTTTTTGCCACTGCAAGTTTCTGGCAGGGTGTTGACGTGCCTGGGGCGCAACTTTCTTGCGTGATCATCGATCGTTTGCCGTTTGCGGTGCCTAGCGATCCGATTGTCGCCGCCCGCGTTCGCGCGCTGAAAGAAGATGGGCGCGATGCGTTTGCGGAATATCAAGTGCCGGAAGCTGTGCTCGCGTTGAAGCAAGGTTTCGGCCGGTTGATTCGGTCGCGCAGCGATCGCGGCGTCCTAGCCATTCTCGACAACCGCATTCGGCGAATGCGGTATGGTAGGATTTTCTTTGAGTCGCTTCCGGATTACACGACTACCGGCGACCTAGCCGACGTCGAACGCTTCATGCAAAATTCCTGAGGACCGGCGGGGCAAGGACAAGGACCATGTTCGAAGTCAGCGTCGACGAAACGTTTTCATCCGGCCACGCATTGCGCGGCTACAAGGGCAAATGCGAAAACGTGCATGGGCACAATTACAAAGTGCGCGTAACGCTTGCCGGGCCGAAACTTGATTCCATTGGGCTGCTTTACGATTTCGTGCACCTTAAGCAAGCCATCCAAAGCGTGATCCGCACGCTAGATCATCGCCACCTAAATGATTTCGCCCCGTTCGACACAATAAATCCGTCAGCAGAAAATATAGCCCAGCACATTTTCGAAGAAATCAGCAAACAAATGAAATCTGCAGAAAACGGCGCGACAATTTCGCAAGTAACGGTCTGGGAAACGGATGTAACGTCGGCGACGTACCGCCCGTAGCGCCGCGCTGTTTTGTCAGGGCATGACTTCAGTCATGCCGCAGGCGCCGTAAAATCCATTCGGCTTTAGCCGCTGAGGGGCATGGTTTTTCGGGTTCTCAAAAAACTCATGAACAAAGCCTTTCTCGTAATCTGGATTCCAGCCTTCGCCACATGCTTTTACTGGCTCTACGAAGGCTACAGCCTGCGCGCCGCAATTTTCGGCACGATCGCCATGATCGCGGCCGCCGCCGGAGTAATTGTTTACATGCGCCAGCGCGAGAAGCCCGCAGCCCCGCGCCCGCAAAAACAATAACAGCAGCGAAAATATTTCGTCATGGTCATCACCGAAATTTTCAAATCCATCCAGGGCGAAGGAACCCGCGCCGGCCTACCCTGCGTCTTCGTGCGACTAACCGGCTGCAATCTCCGCTGCACCTGGTGTGACACCGCCTACGCCTTCTACGGCGGCGCGAAAATGGAGCTAGCCGAAATTGTCTCGCGGGTCCGCAGCCTCGCCGGCGCAACCGAACATTCCCCCGGCGACAACGCCCCGCAAATTTCCCTAGTCGAAATCACCGGCGGCGAGCCTCTGCTGCAACCCGAGACGCCCGAGCTGATGCGCCAACTTCTCGATCTCGGCTTCACCGTAATGCTCGAAACCAGCGGCGAGCGCGCGTTAGCCGGCCTCCCGCGCGAAGTAATCAAAATCGTCGACGTCAAGTGCCCCGATTCCGGCGAACCCGGCACCTTCCGCCCCGAAAATCTAGAAGCCCTCACTCCCGACGACGAAATCAAATTCGTAATCACCTCCCGCCGCGATTACGAATTCGCCCGCGAATTCACCGCCCAACATCGCCTCCTCGAGCGCGTCCGCGACGTCCTTTTCTCCCCTGTCTTCGCCGACCCCGCCGGCACTTGGCCCGCCCTAAATCCCCGCCAGCTAGCCGAATGGATCCTAGCCGATGGCCTCCCAGTACGATTGGGCTTACAACTCCACAAATTCATCTGGGACCCAGCCACAAAAGGCGTTTAACAATTTCATTCCACCGGGCCGCCCGCGCGCCCTCGTACTGCAGGCGTCCCTGCCGGCTCTTACGACCGCGATCGCCCCAAAAACCGCGATCATCGCCGCACCAAGACTCTCGGCTCACGGCACCGCGGGGGTCGCCGGCACCACCGACCAGTGCGCATCGCGAAATTGCCAGTGCCCCTCCCGAAATTGCGCTACCGCCGTAAAATAACCGCTCTCCTCCGTCCTCTTCCCCGCCGGATCAACCCGCGATTCATGATACGAACTACCCACCACCGCCAAATCCTGCGTCAAAGGATCCACGCGCAAATCATCTCCCCAACGCAACTCAATCTCCTTGATAAATTTCGGCAACTGCGCAATCCCAGCCGTAGCCGCCGCGCTATCCGCAAACGCCAAGCGTCCCTCCGCAGCCATAAAAAACGCTGGCGTGTCAGCAAACTCCCGCCGCCAAGCAGTAGGCCCGTCGCGCGTAATATCCTGCGCCACGGTCTGCATAAAACCGCGCACATCGGCCGTAACCGCGGCAGCCCGCGGAGCAGACATCTCGTCCGCTTCGCCACTAAAAGAAAGGTGATGCCTGCAGCCAGCCAAAAGAAAAATCCCAATCAACGGCACAAAAAGTCGAAGCCTCATAAGGCCCCCTCGTAAACCGGCCGGATTGTATCTCGAATGAGGAATGTGGAAGCCGTAGACTTCGTGGGTGCAGGCCTAGACCGCGAATTCAACCGCGTGCCGAAAACCGGGCGGGGCGTAACGGCAACGCCCGCCCTTACAAAGTCAACGTCAACAGCGTCCGAAAAGACTGCTACTATTCGTCGCACGGGTTGATGGTTTGGACTTACAGGAGACTCACTATGACTTGGCGACACAGGTTGTTGGGGATTTTGGCTTTGGCGGGGATTTGGGGACTTTTGCCTGGGCGAGCTTTGGCACAGGGGAGTATTGTTTGCGAATCGCACCGCGGGGCGCGGGAATACTGTGCCGCCGACGCGCGGGGTGGGGTGGAGATGGCGCGGCAGTTGTCGTCGGCGCCTTGCGAGCGGGGGCGGTCTTGGGGATTTGATGCTGGTGGGATTTGGGTGGACAGGTCGTGTAAGGCGGAATTCCGGATTTTGATTTATCGCGGGCATGGGCCGGTGTGGTGGAATTCTGGGGGGCATGGGCCTGCGGATTTTCGCGAGGGGGCTTGCTTTTTTAGCGATGCTAATTTTGGCGGGGAATATTTTTGCATGAAGCGCGGGGAGAGTTATGACTCTTTGCCTGCGGGATTTAATGACCGGATTTCTTCCGTGCAGCTTTATGGGCGGGCGCGGGTTACCGTTTTTAATGATGATGGATTTCGCGGGGTGCGATTGGGGTTGGATAAGAGTATTGATAATTTGAAGCGGATTCCGAAGCAGGATAATCCGAGGAAGACTTGGAATGACCGGATCTCTTCGATTCGGGTGGAGTGAGGGGCGATTGCGTCGCGAACGCCGCTGGCGGGAGGGCTGAATTCGGCCCTCCCCTACGGGAAAGGGCCACGTCAACGGCAACCGCGGCGGCTTTCGCATTTCATTGACTTCGCGTTGGACGCTGTGCTACCTGTACTGCGGCTTTTTTCGAGGGTCCCGATCGGCTTTGGATGACTACCCCTTCTCATCGGATTGAAGTTACGCTCGAGAGCATGATCGAAAGCGTCGATCTGGCTGAGGGGATTGTTATGCGGATTTGCGAGGCGGCCGGATTTACCGAGGAGGACTCGCATAAGATTGGGATGTCGGTGCGCGAGGCGGTGATTAATGCCTACCACTACGGTAACCGCGAGGACCGGGCTAAGAAAATACTTTTTACTGTGGAGTTGAACGCTGAGAAAATGACGGTGCGGGTGTTGGACCAGGGGCCGGGATTTGAAGTGGAGGAAGTGCCCGACCCGCTGTCTGAGGAGAATTTGCTGCGGACTTCGGGGCGGGGGATTTTTCTGATGCGGGCGTTTATGGATGAGTTTGTGGTGAATAATCCGCCGACGGGTGGGGCGGAATTGGTGATGGCTAAGCGGCTGCCGGTGGGTGGGAATGGGAATTTGAGCGGCGGCGGGCGGGATAAGGAGTCGTAATCCGGTGACTTTACATGGGACTTGCCGCGAAAGTGGCGGCGTGGCGATTGTGGATTTTAGCGGGAAGATTACCTTGGGCGAAGCTTCCGCGATGGTGCGGAATATGATTAAAGAGCTTTCGGCTAATGGGCAGAAGAAGATTTTGCTCAACCTTGGCGACGTGGATTATATCGATAGTGCCGGGATTGGGGAGTTGGTTTCGGCGTTTACTACGGTGCGGAATGGTGGGGGGGAATTAAAGCTTTTGAATTTGACGAAGCGCGTGGTGGATCTTTTGCAGATTACGCGGCTTTATACCGTGTTTGATGTGCAGACGGAGGAGTGGACGGCGATACATAGTTTTAAGCCGTAAGCGACCGCAACGAAATCCGCAAAGCCGGGCGAGGCAAGCCATCGCCCCTACGAAGAAAAATCCGCGCAGCGGTCTTGCTGGACACTCAAACTTGTTTGTGAAAGAATCTGGCCGCTTTTTCGGCTTGTTGGCTTGTGGGTGGGCAGCCCGCGTTTGAGGTTGCGGGCAGGAGAGCTGCCGACTGGCTTGGCAGGCTGATTGGGCGATATCAGCGAAAGAGGAGCAAAGAATTGGCACGAGAACAAGGAGTGGTGAAGTGGTTTAATGCGTCGAAGGGTTTCGGATTCATCCAGAGGCAGTCGGGCGAGGATGTGTTCGTGCACTTTTCGGCGATACAGATGGATGGATATAAGGCGTTGAATGAAGGTCAGCTTGTGGAGTTCGAGGTTCGCCAGGGACCGAAGGGCTTTCAAGCTGAAAACGTAAGTAAGGTCTAGCCTGTCCCCCGAATTCGGAAATGGCTCTGTTTGCTTTGGCGGACAGAGCCATTTTTGTGCACGCGGCGGGATTGAGTGGATTGATTGTGATACGATGAAAAATTGAATTGTGCGCATTGGCGCTGCTAGGAGTGCGATTTGCCTGAGCATATTTCCCGGAAAGAACTGAAGACGGACGAATTTCGAGACACGTTGGCGCATGGCGCGGAGGCGGTGCTTTCGCATCAGCAGTTGGCGCTTTATGTGGTGGGGGGGATTGCGGTCATTTTGCTGGCGGTGTTTGGGTGGCGATTTTATGCCGAGCGGCAGACGGTGAAGGCTGCGGCGGCTTATGACGATGCGATGAAGATTTTTAAGGCGCGCATACGGACCGCGGGCGAGCCTGCTGGGGATCCTACGGACATTACTTATTCGGAAGATAAGAATAAGTATGATGACGCGGAGAAGAAATTTGAGGCGGTGGCTAAGACTTATCCGCGGACCCGGCCTGGGCAGATTTCGGCTTATTATGCGGCGCTGTGTTTGGAGCATTTGAATCGCGATGCTGAGGCTGCGAAGTGGCTGGATCAGGTGATTGGGAGCGGCGAGGCGGATTTTGCATCTTTGGCGCGGTTGGAATTGGCGCAGCTTTATGACCGCGGCGGGAAGACTGCGGATGCGGAGAAAATTTATCAGGATTTAGTGGCGCATCCTTCGGTGTTTGTTTCTAAGCCGGTGGCTTTGATGGCTTTTGCGGATCATTACCGGCAGACGAAAAATTTTGCTGAGGCAGCTAAGCTTTATAACGAGATTAAGACGGAATTTCCGGATAGTAATTTGGCGCAGCAGGCTGGGCAGCAGTTGGAATTGATTGCGCCGAAGTCTTAAGTAGCGCCGGCGTCCCTGCCGGCATCTTACGATCGCGATCTCGCCACCTGCGGTTCTCGCGGGCGGATTACAAAATTTAAATCGAGCTATGTAATTGTGTTTTTCGCGCCGTGCTTGTTTGCGGTCTTGGCTTGCTTTTGTGGTCGTAAGAGCCGGCAGGGACGCCGGCGGTACGCATGCTAACTTTCATCGCGGGCCGTCGGTGATCGGGGCTTTGGTTTACGGCTGTGCTCGTCGGATGCCGGCAGGGACGCCGGCGCTACTTTGCTATAGAATGCCCGCATGGTTACGGCTTCGTTTGCCATGGATGTGCGGCATACGCGGGGGCGTAGGTTTCCTGAGGCTGCGCATCCTTACCGGAATGAATATGCGCGGGATCGCGATCGCGTGGTGCATTCGCGGGCTTTTCGGCGGCTTGAGGCTAAGACGCAGGTTTTTACTACTCGGTTTTCCGACCATTTTCGTAACCGTTTGACACACACTTTGGAAGTGGCGCAGATTGCGCGCACTGTGGCGCATGCGCTTGGATTGAATGAAGATCTCGCCGAGGCTTTGGCTTTGGTGCACGACATTGGGCATCCGCCTTTTGGGCATGCGGGGGAGAAAAAACTAGACGAGCGGATGCGGGTACACGGGGAACGGTTTGATCATAATTTGCATGCTTTGCGGATTGTGGAGAAATTCGAGCAGCGCTACTTGGATTTTCCTGGGCTCAATTTAACTTATGAAGTTCGCGAGGGGATTATCAAGCACTCGCGAGGTTATACGGCTGCGGAATTTCCTGAGCTTGCGGAGTATCTGCTCGAGCGGCGGCCCACGCTTGAGGCGCAATTGATTGATTATGTCGATGAGATTGCTTACAACACGGCGGATCTCGACGATGGATTTGAGGCGCATCTTGTGGACGTGGCGGAATTGCGGGAGCAGGTGCCTTTGGTCGGGACTCGCTATGCGGAGATCGAGCGGGGTCATCCCGGTGGCCGGCCTAAATTGATTTTCAATGAGACACTAAAGCAGGTGCTCAACTATCTTGTTACCGATTTGATTGAGAATACGCGGCGGAAGGTGGCGGCTGCTGGGGCTGATTCGGTGGAGGATGTGCGACGGCATCCTATGAGGTTGGCTGGATTCTCTAAGGTTGCTGCGGAACAGAATGCTGCGTTGAAGAAGTTTCTTTTTTCCCGACTTTATTCTTTGCAGGTGATTGATGAGGATCGGGAGCGGTCGGTTCTGGCGCTGGACGAACTATTTCAATTTTATTTGGAGCATCCGGAGGCTATGCCGGAATCTTATGGGGAGCAGGCTAAGGTTGAGCCGCTTTACCGGGTGGTTTGCGATTATATTGCTGGGATGACGGATCAATATTTGTTGCGGATGCATGCGGAGCAGTTGCGACCGGAGGGTGCGGGGAAAGCGGCTACGTGAATGAAGCAGGATAAGGATTTAATCTCCGAATGAGACGTTGAGTACCAGGACTATAACGACTCGACGAATTTTGTCCGTTACTTAATTGGTGTCACGTGCGATGCTGTCGGGCGCGCGTTTCTTGACAGGTTTGTTGCTGGCTTTATAATTGAATTTCACGCAGTGTTTTGCGGATCACATTATGTTTCTTGATGTTCACGAACTCGCGCTGCATAAGGCCCGCATACGGAAGACGTATGCTCCTGGGACTATTGATCTGCATTCTGCGGACTTTCGGCAGATCGAGCCTCTTGAGGTGCGGGCTACTGCGGAATTGCTGGATGGGCAGATTCGCATTACTGGGAATTTGCATACTAAGCTGGAGCTAATTTGCGCTCGCTGCCTGGATACCGTTACTGAGGAAATCAGCAAGGATTTTGATCTCTTCTACCGCTCGATGACTACTATTGCGGAAGAGGATGAGGCGCAGTTGAATCTGGACGAGATGGATATTGGATTTTTTGAAGGCGATGGGATGTTTCTTGCGGATATTTTGGCGGAGCAAGTGAATTTGGCTTTGCCGATGAAGGTGATTTGCCGGAGTGATTGCCGCGGGCTTTGTCCTCATTGTGGTGTGAACCTCAATAACGAAGAGTGCCGGTGCGAGAAGCATCCTTCGGATGCGCGGATGGCGCCTTTGGCGCGGTTGAAGCAGGACTGGTCTAAAAAGCAATAGACAGTTAAACTAGTGAGCTTGTTAGGGTAGTCGTGTGTTTGGGCGCGGGTGTTTGCATTTTGGGATGATGGGTCGAGTACGACGGACCCCAGCGGCTAAAGCCGGTCCCGCAATGCGAAGCTTACGGCACGGCTGAAGCCGTGCGCTGACAAAACTTAAGAGGAGTATTGAAATGCCGAATCCAAAGCGACGCCATTCTAAAGCGCGGAAGAATAAGCGGCGGGCGCATGATTTTCTTGTTTCCCCTTCGTTGTCGGAATGTCCGAATTGCCATGAGCGGAAGTTGCCGCATCAGGCGTGTCTGAAGTGCGGGTACTACAAGGGCCGCGAAGTGATTGACACGACCACCTGAAAGAGCCTAAGTTCTCCACGCCTTCCGAATCGGTGCCCAGATGACCACCATTGCCCTTGATGCTATGGGGGGAGATAGCGCTCCGCGCGCGGAAGTTGAAGGTGCGATACTTGCGGCGCGGGAGCTGGACGTGCGGGTGTTGCTCGTCGGGATTGAGGCGACGGTGCGGCAGGAGCTTGCGCGGCAGAAGGCTCGCGGGTTGCCGATTGATGTGGTGAATGCGACCGAAGTTGTGACGATGAAGGATTCGCCCTCCCAGGCTTTTCGCAGGAAAAAAGATAGTTCGGTGCATGTGGCGGCGAAGCTTGTTCGTAGCGGGCAGGCGGACGGGATGGTTAGCGCGGGGAATACCGGCGCGGTGATGACGATCGCGCGATTTATTTTGGGGACGCTGCCTTCGGTGGATCGTCCGGCGCTCGCTGCGGCTATGCCCACGGCTAAGGGCACACCTGTCGTGCTTCTCGATGTGGGCGCTAATGTGGATTCTAAGCCGGAGCAGATTGAGCAGTTTGCGGTGATGGGGGAGATTTATTACCGCGCGATTTTTGGGACGAAGCGGCCGCGCGTGGGGCTCCTTTCTATTGGCGAAGAAGAAATGAAGGGCAACGAATTGACGCGCGAGGCTTCAAACCTTATTAAGCAGACTTCTTTGAATTTTATTGGGAATGTTGAGGGGCGGGATGTTTATGCTGGCGTGGTGGACGTGATTGTTTGCGATGGGTTTATTGGGAATATTGCTTTGAAAATCAGTGAAGGCCTGGTGGAGCATGTTGGGGGAATGTTGAAGAAGGCGATTAAGAGCCGGTTGAGTTCGCAGCTTGGATATGTGCTGGCTAAGAGTGCTTTTGATGATTTTCGGAAGAAGACGGATTATGCGGAGTATGGTGGGGCGCCTTTACTTGGCGTGCGTGGGACTGCGGTGATTGGGCACGGACGCTCGAATGGGAATGCGATTAAGAATGCGATTCGGGTGGCGGCGGGGCTTTGCCGGTCGAAGGCGAATGAGACGATTGATCGGGAATTGTCGGCGGTGGCTGCGGCGGGGGCGAAGGGTTAGGACAGACACGGGCGGCGCCGCTCGTCCCGGCGTGCTCTCCACGTAAATTCCAAACTTAAAACGGAAAAATAGTTTATGGCTAATTTGGCATTTTTGTTTCCTGGGCAGGCTTCGCAGTATTGCGGGATGGGACGCGATTTGGCGGAGAAGTTTGCGGAGGCTCGGGCTGTTTTTGACGAGGCGGATGCGGCGCTGGGGACTTCTATTTCGAAAATTTGTTTTGAGGGTAGCGAAGACGATCTGAAATTGACGGAGAATACGCAGCCGGCGATTTTGACTGTTTCGGTGGCGGCTTTTCGGGTGTTGGAGGCTAAGGGTATTGTGCCGGATTGCGTGGCTGGGCATTCTCTTGGCGAATATTCGGCGCTGGTGGCTGCTGGCGGGATTGAGTTTGCGGATGCGGTGAGATTGGTGCGGAAGCGTGGGCGTTATATGCAGGAAGCTGTGCCTGCTGGTGAGGGGGCTATGGCTGCGATTTTGGGGATGGCGCCGCTGGAGGTGGCTGAGATTACTAAGAAGGCGGCGCAGGGGGACGTGGTTTCTGCGGCGAATATGAATTCGCCGGAGCAGACGGTGATTTCTGGGAGTGCGGCGGCGGTGCGTCGGGCGGTGGAGATTGCTTCGCAGGAAGGCGCGAAGCGGGCGGTGATTTTGCCGGTGTCGGCGCCGTTTCATTGCGCTTTGATGGCGCCGGCGCAGGCTCGGCTTGAGGCGGATTTGCGGGCGACCAAATTTCATACGCTGCGGTTTCCGCTTTATACGAACGTGGATGCTGATGCTACTACTGATGGTGATGAGGCGCGGGAGGCTTTGATCCGGCAGGTTTGTTTGCCGGTGCGATGGTTGGATTCGGTGCACGAGATGATTGATTCTGGCGTGCATATGTTTGTGGAAGTTGGGCCGGGGAAAGTTTTGGGTGGGTTGATGCGGCAAATTGACCGTGCGGTGCGCGTGGTGGGAGTGGAGGATGCGGCTAGTTTGCAGGCGGCGTTGGATAAGATTCAGCAGTCGCGGGCGGAGACGGCGGAGGCTTGAGGATCGGGACGGTTCGGCGCGATTTGCGCGGGGTTGGCAACGGCGTCGGCACGTTGTACATCGGCGGGCGCAGCAAGCCGGCGCCCCTACGAAGAAAATTCAAAGGCGAAAAATTTCGACATGTTTTCTTTGAAAGATAAAGTCGCGATTGTTACGGGTGCGTCGCAGGGAATTGGGAGGGCGACCTCGCTGGCGCTCGCTGCGGCTGGGGCGAAAGTTGCTGTGGCGGCGCGGAATGCGGAGAAGCTGGCTTTGCTTGTTGGCGAGATCGCGGCTGCGGGCGGCGAGTCGTTTGCTGTGGCTATGGATGTTGCGGATGCTGCTTCGGTTAAGGCTGGATTTCAATCCGTGCTCGCGAAATTTGGGCGGCTCGATATTTTGGTGAACAATGCGGGGATTACTCGGGATGGGTTGGCTTTGCGGATGAAGATGGAGGATTGGGATGCGGTTTTGCGGACTAATTTGACTGGGGCGCATCTTTGTTCGCAGCAGGCTATGGGGACGATGCTGAAGCAGAGGGCTGGGCGGATTATTAATGTTACTTCGGTGGTGGCGGAGACTGGGAATGCTGGGCAGGCGAATTATGTGGCGGCTAAGGCTGGGTTGATCGGGTTGACGCGGGCGCTGGCTATTGAGATTGCCTCGCGGGGGATTACGGTGAACGCTGTGGCGCCGGGATTTATTGCTACTGGGATGACTGAGGGATTGCCGCAGAATGTTAAGGATGGGATGTTGTCGCGGATTCCTTTGGGACGGATGGGGACGGATTTGGATTGTGCGGCGGCCATTGTTTTTTTGGCTAGCGATGAGGCTGGGTATATTACTGGGCACGTGTTGGATGTGAATGGCGGGATGTATATGGGGTGAGGGATGTCGATTACTTCTGAAGAGGAATTGCGCGGGTTGCGGGCGGTTGGGCGGATTGTTGGGCGGGCTTTGCGGGAATTGGCGAAGCTTGTGCGGCCGGGCATTACCACTGGCGAGATTGATGTTGCGGCGGCTGGGATTTTGTTGCGGGAGGGTGCGCGTTCGGCGCCGGCGCTGGTTTATGGATTTCCGGGGGCGATTTGTATTAGTTTGAACGATGAGATTGTGCATGGGGTGCCTGGGGCGCGGGTGATTCGCGAGGGCGATCTTGTGAAGCTTGATCTTACGATCGAACGAGATGGATTCATGGCGGATGCGGCGATTACGGTTTGCGTGCCGCCGGTTTCGGATGATGCGCGGCGGTTGGTGCGTTGTACGGAGCGGGCTTTTCGGAAGGCGCTTGGCGTGGCGCGGGCTGGGCGGCGGGTGAATGAGATTGGGCGGGCTGTTGAAGATGAAGTGCGGCGGAGCGGATTTTCTGTTGTGAAGGAACTTTGCGGGCATGGGATTGGGCGGACTATTCATGAGCCGCCTACTGTGCCTAATTTTTTTGATGCGGAGATGGATCAGCGGTTGACTGAGGGATTGGTGATCACCATCGAACCTTTGATTGCTGTGGGGTCGGGGCAGGAATTTACGGCGCGGGATGGTTGGACTGTGAAGACTCGGGACCGTTCACTTGCGGCTCATTTTGAACATACGATGGTGATTACACGGGATGCGCCTATATTGTTGACGGCGGCTTAGATGGCCTTGTCGGGCCGAAAAACGGGAGGGTCTGAAGAACCCTCCCCTACTGGGAAGGCCGACGATTTACACCTTGCGATGATGTGCTTGGAATGGTTGACCCTTTATCTTGCGGCGCTTAGAATGGGTGGGCTTCGACGGATTCAGTGGTGGCGGATGCTGTTGCCGAGAGCGGAGGAATAGAGAATGGCTAGCGTTGATGAACGCGTGAAGCAGATTATTGTGGAGCAGCTCGGCGTGGACGAGGGTGAAGTTACGCCTACGGCATCGTTTGTGGATGATTTGGGAGCGGATTCCCTGGATACCGTGGAGCTGGTGATGGCCTTTGAAGAGGCTTTCGGCATCGAGATTCCGGATGAGGACGCCGAAAAAATCACAACCGTGAAAGACGCGGTTTCGTACATCGAGAAACACGCCTCGGCGAAAAAGTAGCTACCCCACTCGAGCAGGAGAAATGTCGCGTTGAATCGCCGCGTGGTGGTAACGGGCGTCGGACTCGTCTGCGGATGCGGGATCGGTACCGACGAAGTTTGGAAGAACCTCCTTGCCGGAAAGAGCGGCATTGGACCTATTACTCATTTTGACGCCTCGAAGTTTGATTGCCGCATTGCGGGGGAAGTAAGAAATTTCGACCCGCTCCTCTGGATTGAGAAAAAAGAAATTAAGAAGATGGGGCGGTTTATTCAGCTGGCCTTGGCCGCTACGGATTTTGCTGTGAAGATGGCTGGACTCGAGGTGACGCCGGAGACTGCTGAGTCTACCGGCGTTTTTATTTCCTCGGGCATTGGCGGATTTGATGTGATCGAGCGGGAGCACTCGAAATTTCTGGCGGGCGGACCTGGGCGGATTTCTCCTTTTTTTATTCCTGCGTCGATTGTGAATTTGGCTTCGGGATTTGTGTCGATTCGTTATGGGGCGCGGGGGCCGAATTCTGCTACGGCTACGGCTTGTTCGGCTTCGGCCCATGCGATTGGCGATGCGATGAAGATTATTCAGCGTTGCGATGCTGAGGTGATGATTGCCGGCGGGGCTGAGGCGGCGATTACTCCTATGGGCGTTGGCGGATTTGCGGCGATGAAAGCGCTTTCTACTCGGAATGATGAGCCGGAGCGGGCTAGCCGGCCTTTTGATGCGGATCGAGATGGATTTGTGGTGGGTGAGGGATCTGGGGTTTTGATTTTGGAATCGCTTGAGTACGCCCAGCGGCGCGGGGCTCGCATTATTGCCGAGCTTGTGGGTTATGGGATGTCGGGGGATGCGTTTCATATTACGCAGCCGGCTGAGAATGGGGACGGGGCTTACCGCGTTTCGATGGCTACTTTGAAGGATGCGAAGATTTCTGCGGAGCAAGTGGATTACGTTAATGCGCATGGGACTTCTACGCCGATCGGCGACGTGATTGAGACTACGGCTTTGAAGAGGGTGTTTGGGGAGCGGGCTAAGAAGGTGCCGATTAGTTCTACGAAATCTATGACTGGGCATTTGTTGGGCGGGGCTGGCGGGTTGGAGGCGGGGATTTCGGTTTTGGCCATACGCGATCAGATTTTGCCGCCTACGATTAATTATGAGACGCCGGATCCGGAGTGTGATTTGGATTATGTGCCGAATCACGCGCGTAAGGCGGAATTGAGATATGCTCTTTCGAATTCGTTTGGATTTGGCGGGACGAATGCGTCGTTGTTGTTTAAGCGTTGGGAAGAGTAGCGCGGCTGGCGGAGGATGAATTGAAGATTGGGGTTTGCGTTAAGCAGGTGCCGGCTAAGGATGCGCCTTTGGCGATATCTGAGGGCGGGGCCTGGATTCGCGAGTCGGATATTGGGTTTGAGACGAATGAACCCGATAGCTATGCGCTCGAAGAGGCTTTGCGTTTGAAGGAGAAGCATGGCGGCGAGGTTGTGGCGATTTCTATGGGGCCCGATCGCGTAAAGCAGACGATTAAAGAGGCGCTGGCTAAGGGAGCGGAGCGCGGGATTCATGTTGTGGACAATGAATTTTACAAATTGGATCCGCTTAGCTCGGCGCGATCTTTGGCTGCTGCTGTTGAGAAAGAGAAATTTGATTTGATTTTGACTGGGTTGCAGAGCGAGGACCAGGGATTTGGTCAGACCGGCGTGCTGCTCGCGGAATTGCTGGGGTTGCCGCACGCTACCATTATTATGCAGATTGAAGTCACCGATCCGCGGATGAAATTGAAGCGCGAATTGGAGGCTGGGTGGTTTCAGTGGGTGGAATTGCCTTTGCCTGCGGTGCTTTCGATCCAGTCGGGGATTAATAAGCCGCGGTATGCCACTTTGAAGGGCATCATGGCGGCTAAGAAAAAAGAAATTGCTTCGGTGCCGCGGGCATCTTTGGGTGTGCCGGATACGCTGACACAGAAGGTGCAGAAGATTTATGTGCCTACCAAGTCCAAGAAGACGGAATTTTTGACGGGGTCGGCGAAGGAAGTTGCCGCGAAATTAGTCGAGAAATTGAGATTTGAGGCGCGGGTTTTGTAACGGCGGTCACCGAAGAATCGGATGAAGATCCTACTTATTACCGAGCAGCGCGGCGGGGCCTGGAACAAGGCTAGCTTTGAGACTTTGTCTGCGGCGCAGCAGATTGCGAAGCAGACTGGTGGTTCCCTATCTGGGCTGGTGATTGGTAAAGGCGTGGCTTCACTGGCTGACGAGTTGGCAGCCTTTCAGCTTGAGGAAGTTTTGCTTGTCGAGCATGACTTGCTTGAGAACTATACGCCTGATGGATACACCTTGGCTTTGAAGCAGGTTTTGGCTTCTTCCGGGGCTGAGTTGGTTTTGCTGCCGCATACCTACCAGGTGCGGGATTTTGCGCCGGGGCTGGCGGCTTCGATTGGCAAAGGGATGATCGGGGATTGCATCGCTTACCGGTATGAGGGCGGGAAGCTTATTTTTGTGCGGCAGATGTTTCAGGGGCGAACTGCGGCGGATGTGGTTTTTGAAGGGGCTTCGCCGTGGATCGCGTCGTTTCAGGCGGGAGCGTTTCGCGCGGATCAAGTGACCAAGCGCGATGGCGGCAAAGCTCCGGTGAAATCCGTCAGCGTGGATTTGAAGCCGGAGCAGCTTCGCACGAAGCCGCTGGAACTTTTCCGTGAAGCGAAGCAGGCTGTGGATTTGACGCAGGCGCCGCTATTGGTTTCGATTGGGCGCGGGATCAAGGCGCCGGAGAATATTCCTATGGCGGAGAAGTTGGCTCACGCGCTGGGGGCGGAGCTGGCGGCTTCGCGGCCGATTTGCGACGAGGGTTGGCTGCCGATGGAACGGCAGATCGGGAGTTCGGGGCAGACTGTGGCGCCGAAACTTTACTTGGCGTTGGGGATCAGCGGGGCGATCCAGCATGTGGTGGGGATGAAGGGATCGCGGACTATCGTGGCGATTAATAAAGACGCTAACGCGCCGATTTTTGAAGTGGCTGACTATGGCATCGTTGGCGACCTCTTCGAGATTGTTCCGGCCCTTACCGAAGAACTCGAGAAAACAAAACAGTCCTGACGCGACGCTGTGATAGAGTCCGCTTTCGTTTGCGGGCGAAGGTGGCGGGTGTGTGAAAAATTGCTTTGCCGGCGCGCGGTTCGATTCCCTTAGCGGGCGCAGAATTCGTTTCTGGGAATCGGAGATCGGATCTCGATTGAACTGGTGCCAGTTCGAACCAATTTCTGCGGCGCAAAATCTTACGCTCACACGTTTGGACGCCGGATCGGACTATGCTCAGCGGCTAAAGCCCTCGATTCTAAATACAAATTAATGTCGGAACCGAAGCGCCGCCCCCAAACGAGCATTTAAGAGATGAGTTCCTGTCACTTCCATGCAGAGGCTGACATCTGATAGGGCGACATAGACATAGCGCAGCCTCTAAATGCCTGGGAGCAAGCACAAATTGTCCAAACTGAACCTGCAGGTTGACCAGAAATGCACCATGGCGGCGGGAATCGAGTTTGGAATCGCCGGGATCAGACTAAGCTTGAATGTCAACAAGTGCCGCGGCACGGGACGTGCAGGATCGAGTTCTGGGGAGCTTCGGGTGATGTGCATGCCTGTGGAAAACGAGGGCCGGGCTAGTGATTTTTGTGAGTACCGGTACTCTTTGCGAAAGTTGACTGGGCATATAAGATATTCGCGTTTCGTAGTCCCCGCAGGGCAAGGCGCTTCAGGTAGGGACAGGGTAAACATCTGTTCGAATTCTGGCCTGGGGTACAGGTGTTGAAGGCCGGTTCGGAGCGCCAAACTTCAGTAATAAGCTTGGGGCAAGTTTGTAGTCTGGCCTCTCATAGAAAATCTAAATGCAAAGCAGTCGGGCAGTTTCCGAGTAGAAGTGTCAGTCGCGGAATTCTCAGTGGGGGAACCTGGATGCGGGCCCGAGTTACTAACGTAGCGTTCGCCGCGGTTGTCGCTGCGATGTTGTTGGTCGTCAGCGGCTGCGCGGGAATGGTTTCGTCCGCTCCGGCTACTCCTCCGCCTGGTACGGCACCGCAGATTACGTCCCAACCACAGAATCAAGCGGTCCTCGCCGGCGCGACTGCGACTTTTTCGATCGCAGCGACGGGTTCGGCACCCATGACTTTCCAGTGGCAGCAGAATGGCGCGCCGATTTCTGGGGCGAATGCGGCTACGTATACGACTCCTCCGACCAGCACGTCCGACAATAATTCCATGTTCCAAGCGGTGGTGACGAACGCCGCAGGAAGCGCCACAAGCAGCGCGGGAATGCTGACGGTGACGGCCGATCCAGTGGCGCCGAGTATTGTTACGCAGCCTTCCAATCAATCGGTGATGGCGGGACAGCCCGCTACATTTTCGGTGGCAGCTTCCGGGACGCAGCCGTTTAGTTACCAGTGGGCGAAAAATGGCGCGCCGATCAGCGGAGCGATTTCGCCGAATTACACTACGCCGGCGACGACCAGCGCGGACAACGGATCGACGTTCGTTGTTACAGTGACGAATGCCGCGGGATCAATGGCGAGTAATCCCGCTACGCTTTCGGTGAATCCGGATCCGGTGGCGCCGTCGATCACGTCGCAGCCGGCAAATCAGTCGGTGACGGCGGGACAGAGCGCCACCTTCACCGTTGCTGCGACCGGCACGGCTCCTTTGAGCTATCAGTGGCAGAAGAATGGTGCGGCGATCAGCGGGGCGACTTCGACGAGTTATACGACACCGGCTACTACGGCGAATGATAACGGATCTACTTTCCAGGTGGTGGTGACCAATTCGGTTAGCTCGATTACGAGCAGTGCGGCTTCGCTGACGGTCACTGCGGCGCCTGTGCCGCCGGGGATTACCGCGCAGCCTGTGGGCGCGACGGTGACGGCTGGGCAGACGGCTACGTTTAGCGTGGCGGCTAGCGGCTCGGCGCCTTTGAGCTATCAGTGGGAAAAGAATGGCGGCGCGATCAGCGGGGCGACGGGCGCGAGTTATACGACGCCGGCTACATCGACGAGCGATAATGGATCGGCGTTCCAGGTGGTGATTAGCAATACTGCGGGAACGATTACGAGTAGTGCGGCAATTTTGACGGTGAACGCGGCGACCGTGGCGCCTACCTTCACTTCGCAGCCCGCTAGCACGACCGTTACGGCTGGACAGACGGCTACTTTCTCGGTGGCGGCTTCGGGAACGCAGCCATTTACTTACCAGTGGCAGAAAAATGGAGCGGCGATCAGCGGGGCTACGGCATCGAGTTACACCACGCCGGCTACTACTACCGCGGATAACGGTTCGAAATTTACGGTGGTAGTGAGCAATTCGGCTGGATCGAGCACCAGCGCGGCCGCGGTTCTTACGGTGAATGCGGCGCCGGTGGCACCATCGATTACTGCGCAGCCTGCGAGTGTTACGGTTACGGCGGGACAGACGGCTACGTTTACGGTAGCGGCTAGTGGGACAGCGCCTTTGAGCTATCAGTGGTCGAAGAACGGGGCGGCGATTAGCGGGGCTACCTCGACGAGCTATACGACGCCGGCTACGGCTACGACCGATAACGGATCGCAATTTTTGGTGGTAGTGACGAATGCTACTGGCAGCGCAATGAGTACGGTTGCGACGCTGACGGTGAATCCGGCGCCGGTGGCGCCTTCGATTACTACGCAGCCCGCGAGTGTTACGGTGACGGCGGGACAGACGGCGACGTTTAGCGTGGTGGCTAGCGGCACTGCGCCGCTGAGCTATCAGTGGCAGAAGAATGGGGCGGCGATCAGCGGGGCTACTTCGACGAGCTACACCACGCCTGCTACTGCTACGACCGACAATGGATCGAAGTTTGTTGTGGTGGTGACGAATTCTACCGGTAACGCTACGAGTGCGGCTGCCACGTTGACGGTTAATGCGGCGCCGGTGGCGCCTTCGATTACTACGCAGCCTGCGAGTGTTACGGTGACGGCGGGACAGACGGCTACGTTTGCCGTGGTGGCTAGCGGCACTGCGCCGCTGAGCTATCAGTGGCAGAAGAATGGGGCGGCGATCGGCGGGGCTACCTCGAGCAGCTATACGACGCCAGCGACGGCTACGACTGATAGCGGATCGCAATTTTTGGTGGTGGTGACAAATTCTACCGGCAACGCGCAGAGCGCGGTTGCGACACTTACGGTGAATCCGGCACCGGTGGCGCCTTCGATTACCACGCAGCCTGCTAGCGTTACGGTGACGGCGGGACAGACGGCTACGTTTACGGTGGTGGCTGGCGGGACTGCACCGCTGAGCTATCAGTGGCAGAAGAACGGGGCGGCCATCAGCGGGGCGACGGCTGCGAGTTATACGACGCCGGCTACGGCTACGACGGACAGTGGATCGAAATTTTTGGTGGTGGTGACGAATTCCACCGGCAACGCTACGAGTGCGGCTGCGACGCTTACCGTAAATCCTGCGGTGACTGCGCCGAGCATTACGACGCAGCCGGCGAGCGTTTCGGTGACGGCGGGATTGACTGCCACATTTACTGTAGCGGCGAGCGGGACAGCGCCACTGACATATCAGTGGCAGAAGAATGGAACGGCGATCAGCGGCGGGACAGTGGCAAGCTATACGACGCCGGCTACGACGGTCGCTAATAGCGGATCAACGTATGTGGTGGTGGTGACGAATTCTGCTGGGAATACCACGAGCAATGCCGCGACTTTGACGGTGACGCCGGATACCACGCCGCCTACGGTTTCGATCACTTCGCCCACTTCGGGAGCGACGGAATCCGGGTCGATTACCGTGAATGCTTCGGCTTCGGACAATGTGGCTGTGGCGAACGTGCAATTGCTTGTGGACGGCTCGAATGTGGGCAGCCCGGATACGAGTTCGCCTTACAATTTCTCGTTGAATACGACTTCGCTTTCGAATGGATCGCATAGTTTGACGGCGGTGGCTACCGATACTTCCGGGAATGCGACCACGTCCGCGGCTGTCGCGATTACGGTTTCGAATCAGCAGACCGGCGGGGCAACGCCTGGCTATGCGAATAATGGATCCGGGTGCCCGATCAATCAGGTAGCTACCAATCTTACGGATACGGTTACAAGCTACTCTTGCCCGTTGCCGAATCCTACGGGCGACGGGAACTTGCTGGTGGTGGTGCTGCGTTATCAGTCACCGGCGCAGTCGCCTAGCTTCGCGGACAACGTTGGCGGGAACACTTACAGCCAGGCGATTTCTTGTACCGATAGCTCGAATGGGCATGTTTCCGCGATTTACTATGCGGCGAACGTTTCGGCGGGCGTGAATAAGATCACTGTGTCGTTTGGCAGCGGGACGCATTACGTGCAGATGTCGCCTTACGAGTTCTACAACGTGGCTACTTCTGCGGCGCTCGATCAGGCGAGCTGTAACGTGGGGAGCGGGAGTTCGGTTACGGCTGGGGCGCTGGGGACTTTGAGCGCTGCAGGGGATTTGGTGGTGCAGTCTGGGATCGTGGATAGCACCACCGCGATTCGCTCTTGCACGCCGCAATCGCAGAGTGGGATTAGCTGGGTGCAGCGCGAGACGATGGTGGCGGATAATTATCCTTCTTGCATGCAGTATGGCGTTTATAACGCGACTACGTCGTTCAGTCCTACGTTTAACATGTCGACGAGCGCGGGGTACATTTCGGCTGCGGCGGCTTTCCGGTCGGCTGCGGCCGGGACGGCGCCTCCTACTTCGGGGATTCGCGTGGTTTACGTGCAGCATGACAATACGCAGAATGAAACGGCTACCTCGATTCCGCTGCAGTATCCGGTTAGCGGGAATGCAATCGCGGTGCTCTTTACTTCTGGCTGCGCGAGTACCAGCAATACGGACTGCGCTTACCCGACGGGAGTTTCGGACGGGACGAATAATTACTCGCAGGCCGGCTCGACGATCATTTCAAATTTTGGGAATGACGGCGGAAATTCTTCGGGCGGGATCTGGTATGCGAAGGGCGTTTCTGCGGGAGTTTATTCGCCGACGTACTCGATGCATATTCGGTCTTCGGGCGGGAACGGGAATTCGTTCTTCATGTATGACATCGCGGGAGCGGCGGCGAATCCTTTGGATACTGGATTTGGGAGCGGCGGATTGGCTTCCTCGACCTACGATCAGACTTCGAGCGGTTCCGGCGGGCCTTTGACGGCTTTCACGGCGACGCCTTCGGGGCAGAATGAACTGATTCTGGCTACCGTGGGAGCGGCGTTCGATACTTTCACTGGGGTTTCTTCGCCTGCTGGAGCGCAGTTCCTTTCTTGCAATTACGCTGTGGAGTCGAACTCCGCGCATTGCGATTTGAATGGCGGGTGGGGGCTATTCTACAACGGGCCTTCCACTGCAGCGGAGACTTGGATTTGGACTCACGATACGCTGCAGGATCCTGGCGTGGCTTCTGGAGTGGCGCTCGGGATTGCCTTGATGCCTGCGAATTAGTTTTGAGAGCGGCGTACAGTGCGCGTCGGGCGCGCGTGAGATTTAGTCCCTCAGCGGCTAAAGCCGAAATAATTTTGCTGACTTTGCGGCATGACTGAAGTCATGCCTGACAAGACTTCGCGTCGCCGAAGTGAATTTTTTTCCTACCTGCTGGGAATTCCCATAGCTTCGAGAGCTCGACGCACGGCTGCTTTGATTTCGAAGCGGGTTCGTGTGGTTTTTCTGGCTTCGGTGATCAGCTTGTTTTTTTCTTCTTGATTTGCGCTTAGGGCTTTCCTTAATCCTGCTTGGACTCCTTCGTCGGTTGGGGCTACTAAGAATCCATTTTCGTCATTTACGAGAATTTCTGCGGGGCCTTGGCAATTTGTGGACACACAGAGTAGGCCTGTGGACATGGCTTCTGCTAAAGCGATGCCGAAGCCTTCCCGATCGCTGGCGAGAATGTAGATGTCGGCTGACTTCAGGAGATCGCTCGAGTCTTGCTGGAAACCGAGCAGTTTGACCTGGCTATAGATATTGCTGCTGGCGACCGTCCGCTCGATTTCTTCTTTTAGTGGGCCGTAGTTGGTTAGCAGTAGCCAGAGATTGGGATTTTCTGGGGAGAGAGTGGCGAAGGCTTTCAGGATTCGGTCTACTCGCTTGATTGGGGCTATGCGGCCGTGGCTGGCGATTACGACGGCGTTTTCGGGGATGGCTCCGGCGGTTCGAAATTCTTTGCGGGTGGCGGAGCTTGGTTGGAAGCGAGTGGTGTCTACGCCGTGATAGAGGACTGTGGTTTTGTTAGCCGGGTAGCCCAAGGTCGTCACTACGTTGTCTTTCAGGCCTTGGCTAGGGACGAAGTTTCGCTCGAGCAGGATGCCGCGAAATTTTTGTTTGATCGATTGCTTTAGGCGATAGAGGCCGAGGGGCGGTTTTTTTGTGGCGGTCGAGAGATCCGCTGCATCGATGGTGCCTCCGCCGCCGCCGGCGAAGAGATAGGTATTACTGGTGGAGAGACGGGCGGCCAGGATCGGGGCTAGGCTTAGGTCTCCTACGTTGCCTTCCATCAGGATGATTTTGTTGGGCCGGGCTGCGCTGAAAACGCTTCGCCAGTTCTGGAATTCTTTCCAAGAGGATGCGTTTGTGGGGAATGTGAGTTTGATCGTTTCCGCCGGCAGGGCTACCGCGGTTAGCCTTTGTTTCAGGACTTCGGAACGATAGGCTACGGCTACTGAGACTTTGGAATAGTCGATTCCTGAGAGCCAGTCGAGTAGAACTACTTCGAGTCCGCCGAATTCTTCTGCATTTACTGCGAACAGAACTCGATCCATTCTTTGTTTTGGCCTCGGGAGAAGGATAGCAGTAGCTTGGCTTATTTCCAGCGTGCTCCGGTTTGTTTTATTCGTGCCGCTACTTAACCGGACACAGCCAGGAGTGCCTGTGCTACTGGGCTTGCGGCGCGAGTGATAGCATATTTTCGGGAGCTGCGAAAATTGATCGAGAGCTTTGGCGACTAGCGGGATGATTCGCAAATTCTTTTTGGCGATATTTTTGATTCTGCTGGTGGTTGCGGCTGCGGTTTTTGCTGTCGGGCCGCTGCGTTGGCGGGCCACTATTTTATTTGATCGGGCTACTGGGAAGCTTGACGGTGTGAATTGGTCCGATGTGAAGTGGATGATGGGGCGCGGAACGGGCGTCGACCTCGAGCACCTGGCAGCCACGCGGAATCCTTACGAATCGATTGAAAGCCCGCGGCATTCGGCGGCTGATTTGGAGGCCGGGACGCTTTTATTCCGGCAGCAGTGCAGCCCTTGCCATGGCGAGGCCGGGGCCGGCGGGCCGGGCGGGCCTTCGTTGCAGACGCGCGTTTTTCGGAATGGGCGCAGCGATTGGGCGCTGTTTCGCGCCATTACGATTGGGCTTCCGGGGACGGCTATGGCTGGCCGGACTTTGCCGCGCGATGATACTTGGCAACTGGTTACCTACCTGAAGCAAATCTTGGCTGGGACTGCTGCTGGAGCTGGGACTGGTGCGTCCGCGCCGCCGCCTGTGTCGATTGTTCCGGTTACCGCCGCGGATTTGCGGGATAGCGAGGCGCATCCTGCGGAATGGCTCACTTATTCGGGATCTTACTCGGCGCACCGGCATAGCGCGTTGGGGCAGATCGATCGCGGGAACATTGCGGAATTGCGCGTGGAGTGGCAGCGGCAGCTTTCTACGCCGGCGGAGAAAGTGGAGACTACGCCGCTGGTGCGCGGCTCGACGATGTTTGTTACGCAGCCGCCGAATCAGGTTTTGGCGCTGGACGCTGCCACCGGAAAAGTTTTGTGGACTTTTTCCCGCGATCTTCCAGCGCAGTTACACGTGTGTTGCGGACCTGTGAATCGCGGGGTGGCTCTGCTCGGAGATCGCGTATTTGTGGGGACGCTCGATGCGCATTTGATTTCGCTGGATGCGAGTACCGGCAAAGTGATTTGGGATGTGGCCGTCGCTGACGCTTCGAAGGGTTACAGCATTACGGCGGCGCCTTTGGCGATCGACGATATGGTGGTGACTGGAGTGGCCGGCGGCGAATTCGGGGTGCGCGGATTTATCGATGCTTATGATGCCCACTCGGGGGCACGGCGGTGGCGGACATATACCGTGCCGGAGCCTGGGCAGCCCGGTGCGGATACTTGGGCGGACGATTCTTTGCGTCGAGGCGGCGGGCCTACCTGGCTTACCGGGGCATTCGATCCTGAATCGCGGTTGATTTACTGGGGCGTGGGGAATCCTTCGCCGAATTTTTATGGACAGAATCGCAGCGGCGATAATTTGTATACGAATTCGGTGCTGGCGATCGATGCGGATTCGGGCAAGATGCGCTGGTATTTTCAGTTCACGCCGCATGATTTGCATGATTGGGATTCGGTGCAGGTGCCGGTGCTGGTGGACGCGGTGGTGGATGGAGCGAAGCAGAAATTGCTGGCTTGGGCGAATCGCAATGGATTTTTTTATTTGTTGAATCGCACTACCGGGAAATTTTTGCTGGCGAATCCTTATGTGAAGCAGACTTGGGCGGATGGATTGGATGCCAACGGCAAGCCGCACGTGCGGCCGGAATCGGTGCCGAGTTTGCAGGGGGCGGAGGTCTATCCGGGGATTGCCGGGGGGACGAATTGGTGGTCGCCCAGTTACGATCCGGAGTCGGGGTTGCTTTTTGTGCCGACCGTGGATAAGGGCGCGATTTTTTATGGTTCGGCGCAGGAGCCGCTGGATGAAACGGGCGAGGACTTGGGCGGGATGAGCATGCCGATTCCTAACGAGGATGCGATTGTGGCGGTGAAAGCGATTGAAGTTACTACTGGGAGGATTCGCTGGCAGCACGGCGGGCCGCCGCGGAAGACGATGATGGAGATGAGCGGAGTGATGAGTACGGCGGGGAAAATTGTGTTTGGCGGGGATGGCGAGCGGTTTTTTGCGCTCGATGCGGAGACTGGGAATGAGCTTTGGCATTTTGCGGCCGGGGCGCAGATTTGGGCGGCGCCTATGACTTACGAATTGGGGGGGCGGCAGTTTGTGGCAGTGGCGGCCGGTCGGAGCATTATCGCGTTTAGTTTGCCGGAGGGGCGGAGAAATTTGCAGAAGTGAGGGATTTGAAGGGGCACGGGAAATTTCGGACTGGCTTACTTTTGAACCTCTACTTTTTCGGATGAAGTTTCTTTTTGCCGCGTGGAGTTTGCGGGCGCTACTCGTTTAAGCCAGATTTCGCGCCAGAAGGGGTAGATGCCGCGGGGGCAGAACAGGCGGCGCTCGCTGTATTTTGCCGTGCAGATGGCGCCTTCCAGGATCAGGCATTCTCCCGGGAGAATGCGCATTTTGCCGGTGCGCTCGTCGATGATGCGCTCGACGCGGGCGCGGACTCGGCGGGTGCTGCCGCAGTAAGGCACCATTTCGGCATCGAAGAAGAGGCCGCGGTTGCGGTTGGCTTTGTTGAGCGTCTTCATGATTTCTTCGTAGGATTTGATCTGCACTAGCTCCCCGGGTTGGAGATCGAGCGTTTCTTTAGGCGTCTTGTCGAGCGTGCCGCGGCGGTAGGGATAGGGAGTGCCGCCAAACAGGGAATGCAGGAAATCGTAGGCCCACAGATGTGCGCGATAGCCGGTGATGCGCATCGTTTTCTGGAAAAGCCGCAGGAAGAAAGCTCTGACGAGTGCCATGACTCCAACATTTCCCGAACTCACGTCGCGGACGAATTGGCTGAACTCGCCGTCGGGAATCGACTCGGAGGCTTTCAGAATATCGGTGGCCTGGCAGCGGTAATAAATTTCTGAATCATCGGGCGGATCTGGGCGCAACGTGAATTGAGTGAGACGGGCCCGGTCGATGCGCGGCGCGGATGTTGCCGCCGGCTCTCTTGGAGAGGGATGGGAATTTGTGCCGGCGGGTTCGGCGCGCTTGAGCCAGGCTTCCTTCCAGTAAATCAAGCATTGAGCCTGGCAGCCGCCGTGTGCCGCGCCGGTGCACCGGACGTCTTCGAGGTGGACGGTGTCGTGGAGTCGGCGGGATTCCATGACGGTGATGGTGTTGCAGGTTTTGTCGGCGCGTTTGCCGACGCGGAAATGCTTGCCGCAGTACTCGAGCATCTCCGGCATGAACGGCAGGCCGTTTACGGCGCCGTGCTCATCGAGAGAGGATAGAATTTCTTCTTCGCTGCGGACTTCCACGAGATCGCCTACGCGAAGATTTAAGGGATGAGGTTGCCCATCGCTCATCGTTTGATTGCTTCCTTCGTCGGCTCAGCGGGCCGCACTAGCTCGAACGCAGTGACCTTGGGATGGGGATTCACCACCCCGCGGACTTCGGTGAGCGTGTTTACGAAAATTGTTTGTGCTGGATACATGACGTGGAGTAATTCCTCGTTGTTGAAGCGGAAAAGTTCGACACCGAGATAAAAGGTGCCTCCGGCGAGATTTAGATCGAGCTCGAAGGTGCAGGAGAAACGGTCGCCGGGCTTCATCGCGATTGGCTGGCAGCCTAGATATTCAGTGGACGTGTGGAAGGACTCGTACTGCTTCTCGTCATTTAGGAAGAGAACTACCGAGAAAGGCTCGCACGGGCCTTTGCAATCGACGTCTACGTCTACCCAAATTTTTTCGCCGGATTCGTAAGCAACGCTGTCAGCATTTGAGCGGCGCACTTTCACGCGGGTAATGCCAACTTCTTTGGCCGTAATTTGGCGGCTTTCCGCTCCGGCGTGTTCGAGATAGGTGTCCATCACGAGCTGGCTGGGACCTGCGGCGGTTACTTTGCCGTGTTCTAGCAAGATACTGCGCGGGCATAGCTCGGCGATGGCGCGGAGATTGTGAGAGACGAAAATTACTGTGGCGCCGCTGCGGAGAATGGTGTTCATGCGCTCGAGGCAGCGATTTTGGAAGACTACGTCGCCTACGCTGAGGACTTCGTCGACGATCAGGATGTCGGGATCGACGTGGGCGGCCACCGAAAAGCCCAGGCGGGCGTACATGCCGGTCGAATATCTTTTTACCGGAGTGTCAATGAAATCGGCTAGGCCGGAAAATTCGACGATGGCGTCGAATTTGCGATCGATCTCGGCCTTTTTCATTCCAAGAATGGTGCCATTCAAATAAATATTTTCGCGGCCGGTTAGATCGGGATGGAATCCGGCGCCTACTTCGATTAGAGCGGAGAGTTTTCCGGTTACGGTGATGTGGCCGGAAGTAGGCTTCATGATGCCGGTGATGAGTTTGAGGATGGTGCTTTTTCCGGCGCCATTCGAGCCGATGATTCCGAAGGCTTCGCCGCGTGTGAGTTCGAAACTTACATTTTGCAGCGCCCAAAAATCTTTTTTGGCGTTCGAAGGACGGCTGCGGCCACTGAGGCGGGCGGCCATGGCAGGGATCAGGTCACGGAGCGAATCGTGGATTTCGCCGCGGACGAATTTCTTCGAGACGTTGGAGACCTGCAGAACTATGTCGGCGGCCACTATATGCTCTCCGCGAAAGAAGGTTCCCAGCGCTTGAAGAGATAGAAACCGAGCACGAGGCTGACGAACGCGATGATGCTGCTATAGGCGAGCCAGGGTAGATCGGGCGATCGGCCGTAGACGATGGTGCTATTGAAGCCCTCGATAAGCGGGGCGAGCGGGTTGAGCATCAGCAGATCGGCCCACTTTTTGAACATTTCCACATCATAAAACACTGGCGTGATGAATATCGCAAAAGTAATGATCACTTCGACGAGATACTTAACATCGCGGAAGAACAGGCAGGCGGCGGAAAGAATGAGCGCCCAGCCGGTCGCGAGTGCGATGGTAATGAAGAGCAAAACCGGAACCCATAGAAGCTGCCAACTGGCTCCGAGGCGCGCGCCGATAAAAACGATGAGCACGATCCCCGCAGCGACGCCGAAATCGAGAAGTTGCGAGAGGATGGAGGCCAGCGGAAAGATTTCGCGCGGCATATAGATCTTGGTGACCAGATTTGGATTTCCGATCAGGCTGGTGGATGAGAAACGGAGCGAGCCGGCGAAGAAGGCCCAGACCAGGCCCTTCACCGTGATGCCCGCGATTTCCTGGCCGGAGATGGGCTTGCCGGACATTACCGACATGCCGTAGCGCACGATGATGCCGGCGCTGACGATCACCGCGGGTAGCAGAATGGCCCACATGAAACCCATTACCGACTGCTTATAGCGGATTCTGATCTCACGCCAGGCGATCATGTAGAGCAGATCGCGGCGCGCGAACAATTCTTGAAGCGATTGAACCATTGTCGGGGACTCCGTCATGGACTTGTGGATTGCTCTTTCGTTGCCGATGGTGCTGGTGTTGCTGATTCTTTGCGCTTTGGTTGCTGTTGCGAGTTTTTGAACAGGCGAATGAATCGGCCGATTGTTTTCTTTGGGTTGAAGAGGATGTCGGCGAGTTCGTATAGCACGTATTTGGGAAGACCGATGCTCGAGAAATCGGCGCCGATGGTTTTCAGGCCCTTGCGGTGGAAATCCCAGAATTCTTTCTTTTTGAATTCGAAGACGCTTGCCGCGAGGAACTCGCCGTAGAAATCGATCTCGCGCCGCAGGTACTGGCGGTATTCATCTCCGCTGAAGAACTGCGGGCCGTACTGTACGGCGAACATATATCTCCGGATCGGACCGGGACCGAAGCGCAGAGCTTTCGACGTGATCGAATCCTCGTCCTTGCGCGAAAATGTGAGCACCTGGTGAATGAACCCGAGATCGTACTCCTGCAAAATTCGAAAGCAGGCCTCGGTATCGTCGTGCAGCCAGCCTTCGGGATAGAACGGCTGCGTTTTCCTGACGATCTCGGCGCGCAAGAGAATTGAGGATGGCGAGCCGGTGAGGTAGAGGCCATCGCGAAGCATGAGCTGGCCCGCTTTGCGGCCGGAAATAACGGTGCTCGAGTATCGCAAGCCGCTGCCGGTGATTTCGTCGCCAAACAGCCGGTAGGAGCTGACGATGCCGACTGCGGGGTTAGCCTCCGCGAGCGCCACCATTCGCTCGATAGATTCCGGAAAGAGCCAATCATCGGCGAGCAGCACCTGGCAATAGCGGCTCTCGGGCGACATGTAGCGCAGCGCTTCGTTGAAATTTTCTACTTGGCTTAGGAATTTGGGAGTGTCGAGTAGGCGGATGCGATTGTCTTCGCGGGCGTAACGCTCGGCGACGCTGCGCGAGGAATCCGTGCTCTGATTGTTCACGAGAATGAATTCCCAGTGCGAATACGTTTGGGCCAGGACGCTTTCGATGCACTCGGCGATGTATTGGCCGGTGTTGTAGAACGGCGTGATTACGCTTACCAGCGGTGGGTGAGTGGGCGAATTGAGTTCGGTTGTCGGCATTCGATCACTGCGCTGCTAGATCAGCGCTTTTCGGCAGTAAAAGGCTTCCGCGTATCTTCCTTCCGCGTTGGATTCGACTCCGCGAATTCGCAGCAGGGCACGAAAAGTGTCTTCGGTGAACCAGGGTTTGCTGGATTGCGAACGAAAGGACTCGACTATGTGGCGAATTTTTGTTTTGCAGAGAGATTCGTCGAGCCCTACGAAACAATTCGGAGAGCCTAGATCGCCGTCGTACTTGGGGATTTCGTATTCGAGGATCAAGTGATTGCGGAAAGCGTTCCAGGTGAGTTCGCAGAGCAGGCGATGGTCTTGGTGCAAATCGTTGCGCGTGTGGGTAAAGATCAGGTCAGGTTGAAAACTCTTTTGAATGGACGCGACGAATTGCTTGATGGCTTTTCCTTCGTAGGGGAAATAGCTGTCGCGAAAGTTTTTGATCACTACTTTGGAGCGGCCGGAATTTTTCAGAAACGCGGCGGCGGCTTTGCGGGCTTCGCGCTTTCGAACGGGATTCGAGCTGAAGACTACCCACTGGAATTCGAGCTTGGGATTTTCCTGGATCAGACGCAGGATCGTGCCGCCGCAACCGATTTCGATGTCGTCGCAGTGCGCGCCGAGGCAGAGGATTCTGCGAATCCCGTTCGCGGGCGCGAATAGAGGCAGCTTATGCATGCCGCTTGCCGGTGGAAGTGCGCGAGGGGGCCCGGACGCTACGGCCGTTGCTGGCTTCCGATCGAACTTCCGCGCCTTGCTGCGTTTTCCAGACTTCCCACGGGGCGTGACCCGAGGCCAGCATGCCTTCTAGAATTTGGCGGTCTTTGAAAGTGTCCATGGCCTGGAAGAAGCCGTCGTGTTCGAAGGCGAGGAGGCGCTTTTCTTTGATCAGGCGCTGGAACGGTTCGCGGACTAGCTCTTCGCCTTCACGGAGATAATCGAAAATATTTTTCCGGAAAACGAAATAGCCAGAATTGATACGCAGATTGGCGCGAGTCATCTCTTCGATTTTTTCTACGTGGCCGTCTTTTGATGACGAGACGATATGGAAACTGAGATTTGGGCGGGCGCTCAAAAAAGTGGCTACGGCATTATTTTTTTCGAAGCGCTCGATTACCGATGGCAGGTGCAGGTCGGTGAGACCGTCGGTGTAATTTCCGAGGAAGACTTCTTCCTTGCCAACGTATTTTTGCACGGCTTTCAGGCGCTGGCCGATATTCGAATCGACCCCGGTGTCGGCGAAGGTGATATTCCAATCGTGAATGTCGCTATTCGAGAGCAGAACTTTTTTGCCGCCTTCGGAAAAAACGAAATCGTTGGAGAGGCACTCTTCGTAATTCAGGAAAAATCTTTTTATGGCCTCGCCTTGATGGCCGAGGCAGAGGATGAAGTCTTTGTGGCCGTAGTGCGAATAATATTTCATCACGTGCCAGAGCATGGGGCGCTGGCCGATGGGCACGAGAGGCTTGGGGATGCTCTCGGAGTAGTCGCGGATGCGCAGGCCTAGTCCTCCACAGAAAAGCACGACTTTCACGACTTGGCCTCCTGTCGGGTGCTGCGATTTATCTGCCCGCCGCGCTGCGTCGATCTCACGGGTACACCTTGACTGTTGGGATGGGGACTACGAATTGGCCGCCCCACTCGCGGATGAAGGAATTTTGCTGGATGATTTCGTCCTTCAGGTTCCACGGCAGGATGAAAAGATAATCCGGTTTGGTTTCCTTAATGCGCTCCGGCTTGTAGATGGGAATGTGCGTGCCGGGCAGGAATCGGCCGTGTTTGTAGGGATTGCGGTCGACGGTGTAATCGATGAAATCGGTGCGAATGCCGCAGTAATTCAGGAGCGTGTTGCCTTTTCCCGGGGCGCCGTAGCCGGCGATGGTTTTTCCTTTGCTTTTTGCTTCGATCAGAAACGCAAGTAACGCGCGCTTGGTGGCTCTCACTTGTTCGGCGAAGGATTTGTAGCAGTCCATTTTCTTGAATCCGTGGGATTCTTCGCGGGCGCGCAGCTCGTTAACACGGGCGCTCGTTGGCTTCGAGGAATCCTCGGCCTGACAGCCGTAGATGCGCAGCGAGCCGCCGTGCGTCGAGAGCTCTTCGACGTCAAAAATTCTCAGGCCATGCGCGGACAGAATCGCCTCCGAGGTGATCAACGAGAAATAAGAAAAATGCTCATGGTAAATGGTATCAAACTGATTTTCCTGCATCAGACGCAGCAGGTGCGGGAATTCCAAAGTGATTACTCCCCGATCGGCGAGCAGGATTTTCATGCCGGCGACGAAGCTGTTGATATCGGGCACTTGCGCGAGGACGTTGTTGCCGAGGAGCAGGTCGGCACGTTTTCCCTGGGCGGCCAGTTCGGCGGCGAGTTCGCGGCCGAAAAATTTAACGAGCGTGGGAACTTTGCGCTTGACCGCGGCTTCGGCGACATTCGCGGCCGGCTCGATGCCCAGGACCGGTACCCCGCGGGCGACGAAGTATTGCAGCAAGTAGCCATCGTTGCTGGCGAGTTCGACTACGTGGCTGCGGTTGTTCAGGCCGAATCGCTCGATCATCAGTTCAGTATATTTTTTGGCGTGGGCGAGCCAGCTATCGGAAAACGACGAAAAGTAGGCATATTCCGTGAAAATGGATTCGACGCTGACGTATTCCTGTAGCTGCACGAGAAAGCATTTTTCGCAGACGTAGACGTGAAGTGGATAGAACACTTCGCCCTGATTGAGTTGATCGGCAGCGAGAAAACTTTCGCACAGCGGCGACATGCCCAGATCGACGAAGGATTGCTTCAGCGGCGTGCCGCAGAAGCGGCAGACGCGTTGCTCGAACGGCGAGGCGGCTTCGGGTTTCTGACTCGGCTTTTCTTTTTGGTCAGTGATCATGATCCTTTGCCCGTCAGCGTGGCGCGCGGAGATTGCGGCGCGCTTCGCTCAATTGAATTTCCTGAAAACCGGCTTGACTGGACGGCCGACTAAGTACTTCTCGACGCCGTCTTCGAGCGCCTTTTTGTAAACTTGCAACACTTCGCCGACTCCCTCGATGGTGCGCGCGATATCCGCATCGCTATGGGAAAAGCTGACGACTAGAGAAGGCGTCAGGAATCCTTGCTGGATCATTTCCTGAAGGAACAGCGCACGGAAATATTGCGAAGGCTGCTTTTGCTGGTCGCGCGTGGAATAGACGAGGTTGGGTGCCTTCCCTACCACTTGAAAATAATCCTGCACGCCGGCCTCTTGCGCTACGCGCGTGAGCCCTTCGCGCAGGCGCTCGCCCTGGCGATATAGGTGCTCGATTACTTTTTCGCGCTTGTAGATGCGGATCGTTTCGATGGCCGCGGCTAACGAGTGGTTTTCGGCACCGTGGGTGGTGGAGAGCAGGAAAACTCGCTCTTTGTCGTGCTGTATGCCACCTAACTTCATAATTTCTTTTTTGCCCACAAGCGCGGAGAGCGAGAAACCGTTGGCCATCGCTTTGCCGAAAGTGGAGAGGTCAGGCTCGATGTTGTAATACTTTTGCGCGCCGCCTAGATCCCAGCGAAAGCCGGTGATCATTTCGTCGAGAATGAAGACTGCGCCGTGCTGCCGGCACAGCTTTTGCAGCTCAGGAAAAAAGTCGGGTTGCGGCTCGACAGCGGTGGCGGCTTCCAAAATTACACAGGCAATTTTTCCTGGATGCTGGGCGAAAAGAGATTGCAGGCTCTCGATATTGTTGTAGCGAAACTGAACGGTCAGATCCCGAATGCCCCGGGGAATT
>Ga0206813_1002_pt1 | contig 106157 bp, 86 predicted proteins | sample Alteio_BWOrgCont_92_FD_152856 | JGI IMG/M metagenome (GOLD analysis project Ga0206813, IMG submission 152856) | Enriched cells from forest soil in Barre Woods Harvard Forest LTER site, Petersham, Massachusetts, United States -... | ecosystem: Environmental > Terrestrial > Soil > Temperate forest >...
CCGGAATCTGGGTGATCCCGCGCAATTGATATTCGACCGGGTCTTCAATGGTGATGAATTTGTCTTCATCGCTCTTGATTTCGTTGATGGCGGCGTAAAGCGTGGTCGTCTTGCCCGAGCCGGTCGGCCCGGTAACGAGCACCATGCCGTACGGCTCGCGAATATACCGGCGCAGATGCTTCAGCTCTTCCGGCGAGAACCCCACCACGTCGAGCGTCAAATTGCGGAACTTTTCGCTCAGCGTTTCTTTGTCGAGGACGCGCAGTACGGCGTCTTCGCCGTGAATCGAAGGCATGATGGAGACGCGGAAGTCGATGAAGCGGCCCTTGTAGCGCACACGGAAGCGGCCGTCCTGCGGGACGCGACGCTCGGCGATATCCAGTTCACTCATGACCTTGATACGTGAAAGAATCGTGGCGTGCCATTCTTTGGCGAGCGGAGCCATGGCATGTTGCAGGACGCCGTCAATGCGGTACTTCACCACTACTTCCGTGTTCCCGGTTTCGATGTGAATATCCGAAGCGCGACGCTCGAGAGCGGTGAAGATGACCGTATCGACCAAGCGAACGACGGGGCTGACGCCAGTATCGCGCGTCAACTTCTCCATCGTAATGTTCTCTTCGCTCTCCTCGTCGACGTCCACTACCTGCAGCGTGAAGCCCTCAGTGGCCTGATCCAACACGCGCTGCGATTGTTCGGTACGCTTGAGGATCTCGCCAATCTGCGTGGCAGTGGCGACTTTGATCTGCAGCTTCTTCCCGAGAAGCAAAGAAAGCTCGTCGTTCACCAGCACCTGGCTGGGATCGGACACAGCGATGGCCAGTGAGTGATCGTGCGCTTCCAGCGGCACGAAGTTGTAACGGAACATCAGCTCGGCCGGGATGCTGCGGAAAAGTTCCGGATCGATGCGCTGATCGCGCAGATCAATAAACGAACAGCGATAGCGCTGGGCCAGCAGCTTGCTCCGTTCCGCTTCAGCCTGCGGATCGGGTTGCGCGGGAGGGGCGGGGCTGCGATTTGTGGTAGCACTCATTCGGAGTTACCCCTGAACTGTCCCGGCGGTCAAAGAGAACATGGGCAGGTAGAGTGCAATCAAAATGAAGGCGATCACGGCGGCCATGATCACCAAGATTGCCGGTTCCACCCACGCAAGAATCGCCGTGAGTTTCAAATCCACTTCCTGTTCGTAAAATTCCGCCACGCTGGTAAGCATGGGCGCCAGCGCGCCAGACGCTTCGCCGACTTCAATCATTTCAAGAGCCAGGTCCGGCATCACGTGCGTTTCGAGCAGCGCCGTGTGCAGCGGCGTACCTTCGCGCACTTGCGCCACCGCCTTGCGCACCGAAGTCGAAATCAGTTTGCTGCCCATGGCATCGGCGGAAGTGTCGAGGGCATTCACCAGCGGCGATCCGCCCGCCAGCAAAGTAGAAAGTGTGCGCACAAATTGCGCGATCTGCGCTTTCAGCCAGATGTTGCCGATCACCGGAATGCGCGGCTTGAAGCGGTCGATCACCAGCGCCCCAGCCTCGCTGCGCGCCCACAAAAACAGCAGCGTCCCCACGATGCCCAACCCGGCCAGCACGAAAAAGATGTACTCGCGCAACGGCAACGAGATCGCCAGCACGATGCGCGTAATCGTCGGCAACTGCACGTTCAACTCTTTATACAATTCCGCAAACCGCGGCACCGCAAAGGTCACCAGGTAGGACAGCACGATCACGACCATCACAATCAAAATACTCGGATAAATCAGCACGTTCTTCAGCCGGCTGAAAAACGAACTCGTGGTCTTCTGGTACGCAATATATTGATCGAGAACGGTGCTCAGGCTGCCGCTCTTCTCACCGGCCATCACCGAAGTCGTATACACCGGCGGAAACACCGCCTGCGCCACCAGCGCTTCCGAAAGCAGCGCTCCAGTCCGCACTCGTTCGCGCACGTCAGCCAGCAGCGGCCGTAAGCGCGGCGCGGCAGCGCGCTCAGCCAGCAAATCGAGCGCCGTCAAAATCGGCAAACCGGCCTTGATCAGCGTATTGAACTGCTGATTGAAAATCAGGAAGTCCTGCCCGCGAACCAGCCGGCTCGACCCGGATCGCCGGAAGCGGCTGGCCAGGCCCAAATTCCGATTAATCGAATAGACGTAGAAGCCGCGCTCTGACAGCCGGTGGCGCGCTTCATTCTCAGAAAGCGCAGTCTCCACTTGCTCGAAAACCTTACCGGTGGAATCTGCGATTTTGCAAACGTACTCAGCCATTAAGCGAACGCTTCCCTGACGCTGATTTTTTCCACAGGCTTAAAGTCTAGCACAACCGCGCCAAAGCCCATGCCGCGACGGCGCGCTCTGCCGCCATTATCGTAATAGCGTGTAACCGGGGGTCGGGGGGGCGGCGGCAAGCCTTTCAGGAACTTCGGGCACCCTTGTAAAGATGCCGTTCGCAGCAAAATCTTTGCCTCACCGCCGCGTTTTTCGTACACAACCAGTTACTTGACGCGCCGCCTGGAGCCTGCGCCATTGAGGCGCTAGTGGATGCCGCGGGCGAGATCTTCCGCGTTCACGATGCTTACGCCGGGCGGCGGCTCGAAGTGGAACATCGCCTCGGGGGCCGCGACATTTTCGCGCCAGTCGCCGAAGCGAAATTCGGTTTCGATGTCGCCGGGTTCGCGTACCACAACACGCGTGAGGTGATACTCGGGATCGACTTCGAAGAGGATTTGCCGGAATGTCGAGTTGTTTTCGTCTCCCGGGGGCGACGGCCGTGGCAAGCAATTCAGTACAACGTTGCGCGGGTCAAGTGCAGCATCGCTTGACGCGCCACCATTCGCGCCGGAAGTGATCAGCTCGATTTTGCCGCAGAGACGATCGAGATGGATCTTGCCGGTGAGCAATGCGAGCGGCGTGCGCCAATCGTCGCTTTCTTTTAGTTTGGCGCGGCTGGCGGTGCGATCGGCTGGGACGTAGAGCCACACGTTCGTGCCATCTACCAGGAAAAGTTTCGTGGACGGGGATTCGTATTCCCAGCGCATGCGGCCCGGCTTTGAGAAATAGACGACGCCGGATTCCGATTGGCCTGGTTGACCGGAAGCGCGGTAACGCTCGTAGAACTTGGCTTGGAGCGTGTGGGCTTTGGCGTAGCGGGCTTCTACCGCGTGCACGATTTCCGGGGCGGTTTGAGTTGCCGGGGGAAGAAACCACGTGAGCAAAAATGCCATGCGCAGCACATTCACGGGTCGAGTTTAGCAGGATGCTTGCTGGGCCGGAAGGCGGCAGCGCGGATGGGAATCATCGAGCGGCCCGCGGCCATGGTAGACGTACGCATCGCCGCACAAAAACGCCGGCAGGCTGCCAGCGCTGCGCGGGCATTGGTACAGTGCGGATTACTGCAGGGCTGGTAGCGCTTCGCAGGCTGCCGGGGTGGCTGTTGTTGCGCCGGTAGCGTCGAAATGGATGATGCCGGGTTGATCGCTGCAGAAGCTGCGATTGCCGGTGAAACCTACTGTTAACGGCGTGGCCGAGACTACGTATTGAAAGAAGCCCGGGGCTGAGCAGGTCGGAGCCACCGCTACGGTCGGGCCGGAGACTGTATACGCAAATTGATACCCGCTCTTCTGATTGGGAGCGTTGACGAGAGTGTTATCGACGAGCTGCGCGAAATCGCAGGTGGAAGAATTGCCGCCTGGACCGCCGAAGGTTGCAAAAGTCGGGGGAAAGCCGTTGTTCCAAGTCGAATTATAGACGACTGCCGCAGTGGTGATGGTGCGGAGGTTCTCCGCCGCAGACGCTTCGTTGGCGGACATGCGTGCCTTCAACAGATTGGGGATGGCGATGGCGGCGATGATCAGAATGATAGCTACCACGATGAGCAGCTCGATGAGTGAAAAACCGGACGTGCCGGTTTGCCGCAGTTTCCCTTGGCCGATTTGGACTTGAGCGCGCATTCCGTATCTCCGTTGCCTCCGCCTGTTTTATGCAACAAAGGAGAGAGCCGAAGCCCTCTCCCTGTTGCGAGGTGATTGTTCCGGTTCTGCGTTTACTGCAAGGAAGCGAGTGCTTCGCAGGCCGTATCTGTTGCCGGCGCTGCGCCGCCCGTCGGATCCACGTGGATCACGCCGGATTCGTCGCTGCAGAACGTGCGGTTGCCGGTCGCGTTCACGCTCAGAGGTACCGCGCCGGTAACGTAGGTTGCCGAACCCGGAGCGCCGCAGCCGGTGGCTGCCGCAGTCAGGGCCTTCACCTGCGTGTAGGTCAAGGTGTAGCCGCTCTTCTGACCGGTGGTGGTCAAGGTCGTATCGAGCAAGTTTGCTGCGCCGCAATTGCCTGGAGGTGCGCCACCGAAGATCGCAAATGTTTGCGGGAAGCCGTTGTTAAACGTCGATTGATAGGTCACCGCTGCCGTGTTAATGGTGCGCAGCGTGCCGACTGCCGAAGCCTCGTTAGCCGCAATGCGGGCCTTTAGGAGGTTCGGAATTGCGATGGCCGCGATGATCAAAATGATCGCCACGACGATCAGCAGTTCGATTAGCGAGAAACCCTTCTGATTCCTTTTCATCTTCTCTCCTTGAATTCCCAACTTGAACACACAGCTTTCGTGCCGAAGGGGCCGACGCGCTGGCGTCATACAGTGACTAGTGCAACTGGGCTGCCAGCCGCGAGCTCCGCTGCTTAGCTGCGGTCCAAATCTACAACTCTAGATGCTGCAACTACTTGCGAGTCAACCAAAACGGCAAAGTGACTTCGTGATTACTTCCCAGATTGGCTCCCTCTCGAAACTGACATTTTATGTCGACCGGAATTGCCACATATCCGCTGGCGCCGCCCGCGGGTCCTTGTCGCCCGGCCAGGCCGAACGGCTGCGTGGAATCGGCCTGTCGAGGATTAGGGACCGTCTGGGAAGCCGCAGAATAGGCAGAATAGGCTTGGAGATGCTTACGCGGAACAACAGTAACAAACGAGTTAAAGAGATGGTGTAGCAATCGTGACATCAAGCCTACCTCGTTTATTATGACAGTCGGGAGCTTGCTTCACAAGCAGGATGGCGGCTGCGAAACTACGGTTGCCTGGTGCATCCCCCCAGCAATCCTTCTAAAACCGTTCAAACACGCGGCTAAATCGGACGAGCCTAGAAAAGCGAAACGGGGAGGAAGCCAAGGCTTCCTCCCCATTCGCAGAATTGCAGTTGGTTACTGGAGTGCCGAGAGAGCTTCGCAAGCCACGTCTGTGGCCGGCGCTGCGCCGCCCGTCGGATCCACGTGGATCACGCCGGATTCGTCGCTGCAGAACGTGCGGTTACCCGTCGCGTTCACGCTCAGTGGTACTGCACCCGTTACGTAAGTCGCCGAACCAGGAGCGCCGCAGCCCGTCGCTGCCGCAGTCAAAGCCGTCACTTGCGTGTAGGTCAAGGTGTAGCCGCTCTTCTGCCCGGTGGTCGTCAAAGTCGTATCGAGCAGGTTCGCTGCGCCGCAGTTTCCCGGAGGTGCGCCGCCGAAAATGGCGAAGGTCTGGGGGAAGCCGTTGTTGTACGTCGACTGATAGGTGACCGCTGCGGTGTTAATCGTGCGCAGCGTGCCGACCGCCGAAGACTCGTTGGCCGCGATGCGGGCCTTCAAGAGGTTCGGAATAGCAATCGCCGCGATGATCAAAATGATGGCCACGACGATCAGCAATTCGATGAGTGAGAAACCCTTCTGATTCCTTTTCATCTTCTCTCCTTGAGATTTGGACAGCGTTACAAAGAACTCTTCGGGCTCCCTGGCGGGGGTGCCGCGGCTACTAAGTGCAACTCTACTGCCACAATGGGGCCTAGTTCCAGTACCACACCGACCATTCGTAACGTACGTAGATTCATATACTTATCCAGGGAATCGATCTGAATTGTGTCCCGCTGCTTCCCGGAATGGGCTGGGGTGCCCGGAAATCGACATTTTCCGTCACTGTGAAATGCCCCCAGACGGCAAGTTGCCCTTGCATCGGACTGTTTTCGTCGATCATTGAACTGGAAATCGTGGATATTGGCGCCCGTCGACGGGACGCGAGAAACAATCACGAACTTGCATCGGCTCGATGGGGAAACGCATGAGGGAATCGGTTCGTGCCTAGACGCCGTGTTTCTTGGCGTAGTGGCGGAACGAGCGGTAGCTCATCTTAAGGAGTTCGGACGCCCGCACGCGGACGCCCCCAGTGCATTCCAGGGCCGCCAGCAGGTAGGCGCGTTCGATTTCCCCGATCTTTTGCTCGAGGTCCAGCCCGCCTTCGGGAACCAGGTGGTCGTGATTGTTGGACTGGAGATCGGGTCGATGCTCCTGGTAGTAGCGCGTGATGCGCTCCGGAAGGCCTTCCATGGTGATCCAACGGCCGGTTTCGAGAGCTACGGCGCGCTCGATTGTGTTCTCCAGTTCGCGTACGTTTCCCGGCCAGTCGTAGGCTTCGAGACGCTCCATGGCCTTTGGCTCGATGGCCTCGACGGCCTTGGACATGGATTTGCGGTAGCGCTCCAGGAAAGAGCGGGCCAGCAGCGCGATATCTTCGCGGCGCTCGCGCAAAGGCGGCAAATGGATGGGGATCACGCTCAGCCGGTAGTAAAGGTCCTCGCGGAAACGGCCTTCGGCGATTTCTTTTTCGAAGTCTTTGTTGGTGGCCGCGATTACTCGCACGTCGACGTCTTCTTCCACCGTGCTGCCGAGCGGCCGGACCTTCCCTTCCTGCAACACGCGATAGAGCTTCACCTGCATGGTGAGACTCATGTTGCCGATCTCATCCATGAACAACGTTCCACCGTGTGCCGCTTTGAAAAGTCCGTGGCGATTTTCGCCAGCGCCAGTGAAGGCGCCTTTCATGTAGCCGAACAGCTCGGATTCGAGCAGTGTCTCCGGGAATGCGCCGCAGTTAATGGTGATGAACGGCTTTTTCGAGCGCGCGCTATTTTCATGGATGGCGCGCGCCACCAATTCTTTTCCAGTGCCGCTTTCGCCGGTAATCAGCACCCGGCTCGATTGCGGGGCGATGGTTTGAATCAGCTCGAAAATTTCTCGCATCTTCGGACTTGTGCCGATGATGTGGTCGAGGCCCGTAAGACGGCGGAGTTCTCGGCGGAGGATGCCGGTTTCTTTCTTCAGCTCGATGCTCTCGGCTATTTTGGCGACGGCTTGCCGCAGCTCATCGATGAGCGAGTCGCCCTTAATGACGTAACGGTCCGCTCCAAAATTCACGGCGTCGATCGCGGTGGAAAGCGTAGGCACGCCGGTGATCAGGATGAACACGGTCTCAGGCGAAATTTCGCGCGCGTATTGCAGCAGATCGACACCACTCATGTCGCGCATATTGATGTCGGAGACGATGATGTCAAAAAGCTGTGTCTCGAGCCGCCGCTTGGCCTGTTCGCCGCTCGAAGCCAGCTCGACGCGGTGACCATCCTTACGAAAAGTAATTTCGAGAAGTTCGCAGATGGAGCGCTCGTCGTCGACCACCAGCACGTGAGCCATGGCTTAGACCTGCCTCACGGCTTCGATGGCCGGCTCGGATTCCGCTTGCGGCGACGTCCCAGCGGCCTTGCGGCGGCCTTTGCCCATTTTCGGTAATTCAATTATGAATTCGGCCCCTTGGCCCTTTTCGGAATTCAGCAGAATCCGCCCACCGTGCGCCTGAACGATTTGATAGACGATAGCCAGGCCGAGGCCCGTGCCTTCCACGAAATTGGATTGGAAAGGCTCGAAGATTCGCGCGGCCTCCGACGGATCGATACCGACTCCCGTATCGCGGATCGAAATTTTCAGCCACACGGCTTCGGCTTCGAGATTGATGGTGATGACACCGCCATCGGGCATGGCGCGCATGGCGTTGTTCAGCAAATTCCAGAAAACTTGCTTGAGGCGATTGCGATCGACGCGGGCGCGCACCACGGCCGATGTAAATTTCCGCTCGATCTGATATTTCCCGGCGAAATCGGGCTGGTGCTCGACAAGCATCAGTGTTTCTTCTAGCAGCGCCAGCACATTCTGATCGCTGAATTCGTAATTTTTCTCGCGCGAATATTCCAGGAAGTCGGTAATGATCTGATTCAGCCGCTGCGATTCGCGCGAAACAATCTGCACCAGCCGCTGATCGTCGTCATCGAGTGGAGCGAGACGAGCCAGTGCTTTGAGCGCTCCGGTCATCGCCGAAAGCGGCTGGCGAATTTCGTGAGCGATGGCGGCGGAGAGGCGCCCAAGAGCGGCCATGCGATCCTGTACGGCGACTTCGTGCTCCAGGCGCTTCAGTTCCGTCAAATCCTGAAAGTTGATGACGTAGCCGCTGAGCTGGTTTTGTCCGGTGCGCAACGGAGAAATGGAAACGCCCAGAAAACGAACGACGCCGTAGGGAGTGCGGCATTCAACTTCTTTCCGGAGCGCGAGAGGAGTGCCGCGGTCGTCAATTTCAATGGGCCAGAATCCGGGAAAAATATCGCGCACGTGCGTGGCGCGATTGGGGCCGTCGCCGCGGCCGGTGATATCCGAGCCCGCGCGGTTCATCAGCACAATTTTTCCTTCAAGATCTATGGTAAGCAAACCGCCGCGCATGGAGCGGATGATGTCTTCATTGAAGGCTTGCAAATCGCGTATCTCTTCGCGCTTTTCTTCCAGTTCGAAGCCTTTGTGGCGCAGCGACGCGGACAGAATCGAGCCGAGATAGCCCACACCGAAAAAGGCGAAGAGGTTAGTGGCCAGCCAAAATTCCAAGCCGCGCGGGCTGAGCACGGAAGAAGAATTGCGCGGAATCACGTTGTAATAGGCCAGCTCGACCACCGAACAGAGCAGAATAAAGCTGCCGGCGGCGGTAAGCATGGCGCCGCGCCGCGAAAACAAAATCGCCCCCATCAGCACGATCAAGAGATAGAGCGAAGTGAAATAGCTATCGTGCGCGCCGGTGGCATAGACTACCGCGGAAATCATGATGGAATCGCAGGCCACCTGCAGAGGGGCATGCCACAGCGCGCGCGGCATCCAACGCAGCAGAATTACGAATAGGATAGCGAGCGAATACCACAGGACTATGGTGGGAGCAAAAAACTTGGTCGGTAATGCGAGATGCGTAACGTCGCGGACGAAAAGCACCAGCGCCACGAGCGAAGTGATAATCAGGAAGCGAACGCGCCCCAGCCACGGAAGCCAATCGCCCGTATTGTAAGAGAGTTCCATGCGTTTCCCACGGGCGAGGCCCTGGCCGCAAAGAACCCGGTTTCATTCCCGCCAGCCCGGCGCCGCTTACCCCCAACTAGTGAGTCTGGCCGGGGAATCCGCGCGGTGCGGATTCCCCGAACCTGGAACGATTCCCTGCTCCCTTATCCAGCCAACTTGGAAATCAGGGAGAACAGCGGCAAGTACAACGAAACGACGATGCCGCCGACGACCACGCCGAGGAACAGAATCATCATCGGTTCGAGAAGAGTGAGCATGTCCTTCACGGCGACGTCTACTTCGTCTTCGTAGAAGTCCGCGATTTTCTGCAGCATGGCGTCCATCGCGCCGGTCTGCTCGCCGACGCCGATCATCTGCGTCACCATGCCGGGGAACACGTCGCTTTCCTTCAGCGGATCGACCAGCGAACGGCCAGCCTCGACGGCCTTACGTGTAGCAATGATGGCTCGTTCGATGACCGCGTTGCCTGCGGTGCGCGCGGTGATATCGAGGCCTTCAAGAATGGGAACGCCGCTCGAAATCAAGGTACCAAGTGTGCGAGTAAATCGCGCCACGGCAATTTTGCGCATCAGCATGCCCAGCACGGGAAGTTTCAGAACCACGGTGTCGATGGTGAGGCGCCCTTGCGGCGTCTTGTACCACCAAGCCAGCGCTCCGATCGATCCGGCAATCGCCAGGAAAATGATGAAGCCGTACCAGCTGCCGATAAACGTGCTCAGACCGATGACCACGCGGGTGGGCAGCGGCAATTCGGCGCCGAGGCCGTTGAACAACGTGACGAAAATCGGCACGACCTTCCACAACAAGAGAGTGATAACCAAAACCGCGATGCCGATAACCGCCACCGGATAAATCAAAGCCGATCGGACGGCCCGCTTCAAGCGCACGTTCTTTTCAATGTAAGTCGCCAGGCGCTGGAGAATGGTGTCGAGAATACCGCCCGTTTCGCCGGCGTCCACCATGTTGTAGTACAGGGCGTCGAAGACTTTGTCGTATATCTTGAGCGAGGCGGAAAGCGTTGCGCCGCCTTCCACCGACGCGCGCACGCCAGTCAAAACCTTTTGAAAGGTTTTGTTCTCCTGCTGGTTAGCCAGAATTTCCAGGCACTGCACCAGCGGAAGACCCGCATCGATCATCACCGAGAACTGTCGCGTGAACACGGCCAGTTCTTTGGCGTCAACGCCGGTGCCAAAGGTCGGGATATTGAATTCCCGGCCTTTCTCCGACATCTTCGACACGTTGACCTGTTCCCGCCGCAGCATGGCCGCGAGTTCGTTCTTATTCGCCGCGGTTCGCTCGCCGGAAACTACTGCCCCGGAGCGGTTGGTACCCCGAAACGTATAGACTGGCATTTCCTTCCTCCTTGATTCCCTGCCGCGCTATTAGCGTCGGACCGGTGTGCGAATTCCGCCTTGATTCGGCGAAGTCACTCCCCGGTTGATCAAATCTTGCAACTCGTCCGGATTCGACGAGCGCATCAATGCCACTTCGAGAGTGATGAGCTTCTGGAAATACATGTTCGCCAGGCTCTGGTTAAACGTTTGCATGCCCGATGCGCCGGTTCCGGTTTGCATGGCGGAATAAATCTGGTGAATTTTATCTTCGCGGATCAGGTTGCGGATGGCGGCAGTGGGCACGAGGATTTCCATGACCATGACGCGGCCGCGTCCATCGACGCGTGGCAGCAACGATTGGCAAAGGATGCCTTCGAGCACCATGGAGAGCTGCGCGCGAACTTGCGGTTGCTGGTGCGCCGGGAAAACGTCGACGATACGGTTGATGGTCGACACGGCGGAGTTCGTGTGCAGAGTTGCAAAGGTCAAGTGGCCGGTTTCAGCGATACGCAACGCGGACTCAATCGTCTCGAGGTCGCGCATTTCGCCGATCAGCACCACGTCCGGATCTTCGCGCAATGCAGCGCGCAGTGAATTGGCGAACGAGTGCGTGTCCGAGTGGATTTCGCGCTGGTTGACCAGGCACTTTTTGTGGTTGTGCAGGAATTCGATAGGGTCTTCGATGGTGATCATGTGCTCGTCGCGCTCGCTATTAATCTTGTCGAGCATGGCGGCGAGCGTGGTGGACTTGCCCGAACCGGTCGGACCGGTGACGAGCACGAGTCCGCGAGGCTTGTCGCAGAGAACTTTCACCACCTGCGGCAGGCCGAGCGCTTCGAACCCCTTGATCTCCCAAGGAATCGTACGGAACACTGCAGCCACGGCGCCGCGCTGGTGGAAAATGTTGCCGCGGAAGCGCGCCAGGCTCTTCAACCCGAACGAGAAGTCGAGCTCGAGGCTTTCTTCGAGCCGGTGCTTCTGCGCGTCGGTGAGCACGGAATAGGCCAGCGCCTTCGTGTCCGCCGCGGTGAGAGGCGGCATGTCGAGAGGGCGCAGCTTCCCGTGTACGCGAATGCGCGGTGGACTGTTGGTCGACAGGTGCAAGTCGCTGCCCCCCATCTCGATCATTTTTTTCAGCAATTCGCTTAATGTGATTCCAGCCATGGCGGTCCTCTCTTCTTAGAACACAGTTTCGCGTAATACTTCTTCCATCGTGGTCTGTCCGGAAGCCATCTTCACCAAGCCACTGCGGCGCAAGGTGATCATGCCCATCTCCAGCGCTTTCTTCTTCAATTCCAAAGAAGACGCGCCCACCAAAATCAATTCGCGCAAGTCGTCGTTGATTTCCATTACTTCGTACAATCCGACGCGGCCCTTATAGCCAGTGTTGTTGCAGGTGGTGCAGCCGCGGCCATGGAAGACTTGGGTAGTCTTAACTTCGTCGGGCCTGTAGCCCGCGTCGGTAAGAGTCTGTTCGGGCACCGGCAGCGGTTCTTTGCACGCCACGCAGATGCGGCGAACCAGGCGCTGCGCGCAAATCAGGTTGACCGAAGTGGCCACGAGAAACGGTTCAATACCCATGTTCATCAAGCGGCTGACGGTCGAAGGAGCATCATTGGTGTGCAGCGTGGAAAGCACCAAGTGGCCGGTGAGCGCGGCTTTCACCGCGATTTCCGCCGTTTCGAAGTCGCGGATTTCGCCGACCAGAATGATGTTGGGGTCTTGACGAAGGAAGGCGCGCAGCGCGGATGCGAAGTTCAATCCAATCTGCTCCTTCATCTGCACCTGGTTAATTCCGGCCAATTGGAATTCGACTGGATCCTCGGCGGTCATGATGTTGGTTTCGGGTGTGTTCAATCTGGCGACCGAGGAATAGAGCGTGTTGGTTTTTCCGGAACCGGTCGGGCCAGTGACCAGCACCATTCCGTAGGGCTTCAGAATGGCGTGTTCGAATTTCGACAGGGACTCTTGCTCGAAGCCGAGCTTGGTCATGTCCAGGCGAAGGTTTTCTTTGTCCAACAACCGCATGACGACTTTTTCGCCGAAAAGAGTCGGAACGGTCGAAACGCGGAAATCGAGTTCCTTCTTCTTGCCGTCGCGGACGTACTTGATCATGATGCGGCCGTCTTGCGGCAGCCGCTTTTCGCTGATGTCCAGCTTGGCCATGATCTTCACGCGCGAAGTGATGGCATCCTTCAATTTCAGCGGCGGCGCCATGACGTTCTGCAAAATGCCGTCAATGCGGAACCGGACGAGGTATTCCTTCTCGTAAGGCTCAATATGAATGTCGCTGGCGCCTCTCTTCACGGCGTCGGTCAGCACCAGGTTCACCAATTTAATGATGGGCGCTTCGTCGGCGGCTCTTTCGAGGGCCGCCAGGTCCATCTCGGCCTCTTCGGCCGCCAATTCCATCTCGGTTTCTTCGCCGGCCAGGTCCTTCATGACCTTGTCCAGCTCTTCGCCAGCCTCCACCGACCCGTAGAACTTGCCAATGGCCTCGGTAATCGCCGTCTCAGAAGCCACCACCGGCTCGACATTGAAGCCGGTCATGAACTTGATATCGTCCATGGCGAACACGTTGGTGGGATCGGTCATCGCGATGGTCAGAGTCGAGCCCACCCGCGAGAGCGGCACAATCTGATACCGAACAGCCGTCTCCTGGGGCACCAACTTGATCACCGAGGGGTCTACTTCATAAAACCGTAGGTTGATGGAGGGGACGCCATACTGCCGGGACAGGACGGCGGTGATGTCCTCATCGCTGACCAGCCCCATCTTCACCAGACAAGTTCCTAGCCTGCCCCCGTTTTTCTTCTGATAGTCGAGGGCCTGCTTCAACTGATCTGCAGAGATCAGGCTGTCTTTAACTAGAATGTCGCCGAGCCTGGAAGACACGCCACCACCCCAACGGCATACTTCGCCGGTTTCAAAAGGCTAGCATGCGCAATGAGTCAGAATGGGAATCGCTTCTGCCCATCGTCATGTAACAGGCAACCCCCTGTACGAAAGGACAGGTATGTCCGTTAGTACAGTCACCCGGCTTGACTTGCCCGCCACGCATCGCTATCTTCGCTTCTAAATGCAGCACCATGCGTTGCACGTTGTTGAAAGTAGCCCGCAGGTGACCTCCCGACATAAATCGGCACCCGAGCGACAAACTTTGGCTCCCGGTTTGCCTCCAATGTCCGAGTACTATAACCAACTCTCCACAGCGCTCGGCCCCCAAAATTGGTGGCCGGCGCAGACTCAATTTGAGATTGTTGTCGGGGCCATCCTCACGCAGAATACTTCCTGGACGAACGTCGAGCAGGCCATTGCCAATTTGCGCTCAGCACGAATGCTCTTCCCGCTCGCGATGCTGAAGGCTTCCACACCCCGGTTGGCCCGGCTCATCCGTCCTTCTGGATACTTTCGGCAGAAAGCGAAGAAGCTCAAGGCCTTCTGTAAATTTCTGTCGGCGGAGTATGGTGGATCGCTAACGCGTATGTTCCGGACGCCCACCGCTGAGCTGCGCGAGAAATTACTGGGCGTCTTTGGTATCGGACCGGAAACTGCTGACTCGATTTTGCTCTATGCCGGAAAGCATCCAGTCTTTGTGGTGGATACTTACACGAAGCGGATCTTGCAGCGGCACGGCTGGGTGAGCGAGAAGGCGAGTTACGATGAGGTGCAGCAGTTGGTGCTGGCAGATTTTCCCGGCGAGGCTGCGCATTACAATGAACTGCACGCCTTATTCGTGCAGGCGGGAAAGAATTGGTGCCGCGGGCGCGAGGCCCTTTGCGCGCAATGCCCGCTTGAGCGATTTCTAAAGGAGAGCCGTTGAAGCAGCGCTCCTGGACCCGAAAACTTTGGATGGCGGTCGGCGGACTCTCCGTCGTCCTGCTGGCCGCTACGATCTTTACGCTAGGATCGCTGCGCGCGCCCGTTCATCCCGAACAGGGCAATTCGCTGGTCATTCTATTCGCGCTCTCCACATTTATCTTCGTCGCGTTCCTGGTTTTCGGATTGGTGTTACTGCGCAGCCTTCTGCGCCTATGGAACGAACGCAAAGCCGGCCTGCTCGGCTCGCGCTTCAAAACCAAGATGGTTTTCGGCGCCATGGGCGTCTCGCTGCTGCCGCTGGTTTTTCTTTTCCTCTTCAGCTACTCGCTGCTGAACCGCACGCTGAATTTGTGGTTCCCGAAGCCGCTCGAAATTGCAAACGCGGAAAGCCAGAAGCTCCTGGACGAATATTCGCGCGAGGTCCACGAGCGCCTGAATTTGAAAGCGGCGCGGGTAGCGCCGACGCTGGATGATCGCGGCGTAGGCGCGATTCTCGATCAATCGCAAATCGGCACTTCGATTCCGCTCGACGCCATCTGGATCGTCGACCGCACCAATGGCATCCCGCAGGCCGCGCCGTCTGCGCTAGCCGCCGGACATTTGCGATTTGCGCGCACCTTGCCTTCGGGCGTAGAAGTCTGGCAGACCGACGAAGATGCCTTCATTACTGGCGCCGCGCCGGTATCGGGCGGGCGTCTATACGTCGGCCGCAAACTCGGCCCCGGATTTCTCTCCAGCATCAGCACCATCGAGACGCAGACGCACGAATACGAGCAGCAGCGCCAGCAAATTCGTGTTTACAAAAACCAGATTCTACTCGCGCTTTCACTGGTTACCGTCTTGTTGCTCTTTTCGTCCACCTGGGTCGCGCTCTTCCTTTCGAAGCAAGTAAGCGTGCCGATTCAAGCGATGGCCGAAGCCACGCAGGAAGTAGCCCACGGGAATTTCGATCACCGCGTAGCGATTCAAGCACAGGACGAACTGGGGACGCTGGTCACCTCGTTCAACGAAATGACCGCACAGCTCGGCGAAGGCCGCCGCCAAATCAACGAATTCACCACCAACCTGCAACAAGCCTTCGAAGAGCGCGACCGCCGCCGCAAACTAATGGAAGCCATCCTAGAAAATATTCCCACCGGCGTCCTTTCACTCGATGCCGACGGCGGAATCTCGCGCGTAAATTCCGCGGTCGTCGCAATCGTAGGCGAACATGCCCGCGAAGCCCGCACGCTCAGCGATCTCTTCGGCGACGAAGCCTCGCGCCCCGTCCTCGCACTGGTACGCCGCTCGTTGCGCATGGGTGTCGCCTCGCGCGAAATCGAAATCGCCGCCGGCGGCCGCCTAGTCCGCGCCGCAGTCACAGTCAGCTCACTCGGCACGCGCCGCTCCAATCCCGGCTTCGTAGTCGTCATCGACGATCTCTCCGAGCTCCTGCGCGCGCAGAAAGCCGCCGCCTGGCAAGAAGTCGCCCAACGCATCGCCCACGAAATCAAGAATCCGCTCACCCCGATCATGCTTTCCTCGCAGCGCCTGAAGCGATTCCTGGAACGCTCAGCGCCTGCGGTGGCGAAGACCGAGATGGGCGCGTTAGTGGCCGAGTGCGCGGGCCTGATCGAGCGCGAAGTCCACGCCCTCGAATCGCTAGTCGATGAATTCTCGCAATTCGCCCGCTTCCCGTCCGCCCGCCTCGCGCCCTCCGACATCAATCAAATCGTCAGCGGCGCCCTCGCGCTCTTTCAAGGCCGCCTCGATGGAATTCAATTATCCACGGAACTCACTCCCCATCTGCCAGCGGTGAAAGTGGATGAAGAACTCCTGCGTCGCGTGCTCACAAACTTAATCGACAACGCCGCCGAAGCCATGGAAGACTCCAAGCTGCGCCGTCTCTCTGTAGTCACACGCCTACGCGAAGAAGGGGATGCGGTAGAAATCGAAATCGCCGACACCGGCCACGGAATCTCCCCCGAAGATAAAGAACGCCTATTCCTGCCGCACTTCTCGACCAAAGAGCGCGGCACCGGCTTAGGCCTCGCGATCGCCAGCCGCATCATCGCCGAACACAATGGCTCTCTACGAGTGGAGGACAACGAGCCGGTAGGCTCGCGCTTCATCATTCGCTTTCCGGCGATCGAGCCAGCCACTGTTTCCGCCACCGGCGCGCCCGCGGCCAAGTCCTCCTCAATCGAGGATTTCTCAGGCGATGGCACATCGGATTAAGCAGCCATGTAGCACAGCCACTCCTGGCTGTGCAGAATGTAACGAAAAGCAATCAGCAACCTAGCAGCAAAAGGAAACTAGCACCGTAAATGCCAGCCTCCATCCTAATCGTCGATGACGAAATCGGAATCCGCGAATCGCTGAGCGCACTGCTGCGCGATGAAGAGTACGAAGTCGAATCCGCGCCGTCAGGCGAAGAATGTCTGCGCATGCTCGAAGAACGCCGCTTCGATCTGGTAATTCTAGACGTCTGGCTCGAGAAAATGGACGGCCTGCAAACGCTCGAAAAAATCAACGAGCTAGATTCCCCGCCAATGGTCGTGATGATTTCCGGCCACGCCAATATCGAAACGGCAGTGCGCGCAACGAAGCTTGGCGCGTTCGACTTCCTCGAGAAGCCGCTATCGCTCGAGAAGACCGTTCTTGCGATTCGCAATGCGCTCGATTTTCTGCGCCTCGAATCCGAAAACCGCCGCCTGCGCGCCGAACTAGAACAGCGCCATCAAATCCTAGGCAACAGCGTACCGATGAAAGCGTTGCGCCAGCAGATCGCACTCACGGCGCCGACAAATGGCCGCGTTCTGATCTATGGCGAGAGCGGAACAGGGAAAGAACTGGTAGCCCGCGCGCTTCACGCCCAAAGCGCCCGCTCCTCCCATCAATTCGTAGAAGTGAATTGCGCAGCGATTCCCGAAGAGTTGATCGAATCCGAATTATTCGGCCACCGCAAAGGCAGTTTCACCGGCGCCAGCGAAGACAAGCTCGGCAAATTCCAAAGCGCCGATGGTGGCACGTTGTTCCTCGATGAAGTCGGCGACATGAGCCTCAAGACGCAATCGAAGGTCTTGCGAGCTCTCGAAGAACAACGCGTCGAATCGATCGGTTCGAACACCATGGTGCGCGTCGATGTGCGCGTGATTGCAGCCACAAACAAAAAGCTGGAAGAAGAAATTGCGCGCAACGCGTTTCGCGAGGATCTTTTTTACCGGCTCAACGTGATTCCCTTCACCGTGCCCGCTTTGCGCGAGCGCGCCGAAGATATCCCAATTCTAGCCGCGCATTTCCTTTCAGAATTTTGCCGTTCATACGGCAAGAAACCCAAGGAATTGACCGCAGCGGCGCTCGAAGTGCTTTTGCAATACACGTGGCCGGGAAACGTGCGCGAGCTGAAGAATCTGATCGAGCGCCTGGTAATCATGAGCCCTGGCCTGCGCATCGAGCCGCATCATTTGCCGCCAGAGATTTTCCGCGGCGCCTCCAGCAGCCCGCAGCGCCCCTATGCCAGCCTGCAAGAAGCCCGCAGCGCCTACGAGCGCGAATTCGTCCTCCGCAAGCTCGAAGAAAATCGCTGGAACATGACCCGCGCCGCCGCAGCCCTAGGCCTGGAGCGCAGCCATCTCTACCGCAAAATGAAATCCCTAGGAATAGCAGGAGTCCCCGCAGAACGCCCCGAACGGACGAACTAATATCGCAGCGAAGGCGCCGCCAGCCACCCCGTAGCGCTGGCGTCCCGCCGGCTCCTACGACCGAAATGTAACCAAAGGCAACACCCACGGGCGGACCCAACCAGCGCACATCACTGGCGACTAAATGCCCCGAACGTATCCGTCGCAATCGATCTCGCCGTCTCGCGTCAGCCGCAGCGGAAATGTATTTCAGGTGGGAGCCCCTGCATTCATGCAGGGGAGGAGCGCTTCAGCGCTCCGAAAAAGCGCGCGCGCAAAAATGCGCTTTAGCGCTGGGGATGACCAGCGGCGTTTGCGCCGCGAACCACAAATTCAAATGTCTGCTGCGCCCGCGAGTGCTGCCCTCAGCGAAATCCCGGTCGTAAGATGCCGGCGGGGACGCCGGCGCTACTTTTCCTCTTCGCCGCCCAGTTGATCGAGTTGCTGGTGCCAATCTAGTTGGCGGACCATGTTCGGCTTTTGCCGCCAGTTGGGTTGGACCTTAACGAATAGCTCCAAGAAAACTTTCGTACCCAGCAGTCCTTCGATTTCCACGCGGGCTTCCGTGCCCACCTTCTTCAGCATTTCGCCGCGCTTGCCGATTACGATTCCCTTCTGCCCTTCGCGCTCGACGTAGATCGTCGCGCGAATGCGCACCAGCTTGGGCGATTCCTCGAATGTGTCGATGGCGACGGCAACCGATGCCGGGAGTTCTTCGTGAGTCGCGCCGATTAGCTTCTCGCGAATGAATTCGCTGGCCAGGAATCTTTCGGGCTGATCGGTGAATTGGTCGGCCGGGAAATACGCCGGATGCTCCGGCAGATAATTAATCCACGTTTTCACCAAGTCCGGCAGGCCGTCGCCGGTCAAGGCGGAGATCGGCACGATTTCGGCGAAATCGCGCAGCTCGCGATAGCGATCGATCAGCGGCAGCAGCTTTTCTTTGGCGATGCGATCCACCTTATTCAGCAGCAGAAATACCGGGCCGTGGAATTGCGCGATCCATTCGAGCGTCGAGCGATCGTTCGCGCCGAAATCGACTACCGCGTCGACGATCAGCGAGAGCACGTCGATTTCATCAATGGCCTGCTTCGCCTCGCTCATCATCTGCTGGCTCAAGGCGTTGCCCGCGCGATGGATTCCGGGCGTGTCGATGAGCACGATTTGCGCGTCGTCGCGGTTCACGATGCCTTGAATGCGATTGCGCGTCGTCTGCGGCTTAGTCGAAACGATGGCGACTTTGCGGCCGACCAGCGAATTCACCAACGTAGATTTCCCGGCGTTCGGCCGGCCCACTATGGCAATGAATCCAGATTTAAAAGCCACGAGCCCTCATCTCCGTCTTTTTGTAGGGCCCGCGCTTTATGCCGGGCCTCTTCATGAAACGTGCAACCACATCCACCACGTAACGCGTTCCCCGCACAACAATCCACGATGCTCTAAACCATCCTCGATTGCGCGGCCCCAGCCGTCCGCCGCGCCCTCAACCGCAGTACCTTCCTCTGATTCGCTTCCAGCACCTCAAATTGCAACCCATCGTAATCTATCTTCTCGCCCGTAGAAGGCACGTGCCCCACCACGCTATTCAAAAGCCCCGAAAGCGTAGCCGCCCCGGCATTCTGCAGCGTCTCCTCAATTTCAATTCCAAATAGCTCCTCCAGTTTCTCCACCGAAACGCTCCCGCGCAAAACCAAACTCCCCGAAGGCTCGCGCACCACGTCGGGAGCCGGCGCGCGGTCGCCGTCTTCGATCTCGCCGATAATTTCCTCGACCAAATCCTCAACGGTCACGATCCCAGCGACCAACCCATACTCATCAATCACGATCGCCAACTGCTCGCTCTTCCGCCGCATTTCCTTCAATAGATCGGATCCGAGCTTCGTATCCGGCACAAACATCGGCCGGCGCATCAATTCGCGCACGGTGCGGTTCGGCGCCTCGCGCTCCGGCACTTTTAAAATGTCGCGCGCAAAAACAATCCCCGCCATATCGTCCAGATTTTTCTCAAACACCGGAATGCGCGAAAATTTCGATTCCACGAAAAGATTCCGCAATTGCTCGAGCGTCGAAGCAGCCGAAATGGCGATCACGTCGGGCCGCGGCGTCATCACTTCGCGCACGCGCTTATCACTAAATTCCACCACCTGCTCGATCATGCGCGCTTCGTCCTGCTCCAGAATTCCCTCTTCGGTAGCCGCCTCCACAAGCGCTTCAATGGCCTGCTGCTCCGGCTCCGGCGCGCCGTGCTCGGTGTCTTCGTCGGTCACATTCAGAAACGACACAACCAGCTCGAGAACCGCATATACCGGCCAGATCGCCCAAACAAAAATTCGAATCGCCGGCACTAGCGGCGCGCACCAGCGCCCCGACGCGCGAGCCACCAGCACGTACGGAATGAATTGCATCGCCAGAACCACTTCGATGCCAAGAAAACAAACGAGCTGGACCGCCGACTCCCAGGAGCCGGGGACGAAGAACAGAATGCCGCGAGCCGTTTCGACCGCGACGATCACCAGCCACAGCCGGCTGAGCAAACTGAACGCAGTGGCCGCGCGATGCCGCTCCAGATGCAACCGCGGCTCGACATCTGATTCGAAGACATCCAGATGATCGTGAATGCGCCGCGTGGTCACCCGGCCCATCTCGCGATAGACGCGATCGAGATAGGAGAACACTACGAGGCCCGCGGTGAGACCGAGTACGCCGAGTGTATAGAGAAAGATGGGCATGTTCAGGCCAGCTTGAAGCGCGAGCGCAGTTGGAGTTCGTAGCGCTCCATTTCGCCGCTGTCGGTTTCGTGATCGTAGCCGAGCAAATGCAGCACGCCGTGCAAAATCAAAATCCGCAATTCGAGAGAAAGCGAGCGGCCCAGGCGCTCGGCATTTCGCCGCGCGACAACCGGCGAGATGGCGATATCGCCCATGTAATCGACGGATTCGGACTTCGCCGCGCGCGCGCGTGTACCGCGTTTCTTCAACCGCCGCAAAATCTTTGCGCCGGCGCCATTGCTGCTTGCTGGAAACGAGAGCACATCCGTCGAGCCGTGCTTGGCGCGATAGGTGCGATTCCATCGCGCTACATCACCATCCGCAGCGATGCAAACCGTGACGCTATCCGCGGGCAAGTGGAAGTGCCGCAGAACGCTTTCCAGGAAGCGCTCAAGCGGCGCAACGGGAACACGTACACGTCTCTGGCGATTGAGTACCATGGGCGGATTTTTAGGGTCGCGGAATGCGCGGCAGGATTTCGCGCGCTGCCCCTGCGTTGCCGCGGCCGGGCGTATAGGGTTGGGAGGCGCCGTATTCGTCGTAAGCTTTGATGATGCGCTGCACCAAGCTGTGGCGCACCACGTCGCGCTCATCAAAATAAACGAAAGAGATGCCATCGATTTTCCCGACGATCTCGATCGCTTCGATCAATCCGGAGCGGCGGTCGTTGGGTAGGTCGATCTGCGTGATGTCGCCGGTGATCACCGCTTTGGAATTGAAGCCTAGCCGCGTCAGGAACATTTTCATTTGTTCGCTGGTAGTGTTCTGCGCTTCGTCGAGAATCACGAAGGAATCATTCAGCGTTCGCCCGCGCATAAAAGCGAGCGGCGCTACTTCGATGATGCCCTTCTCGAGGAATCGCTCGAGCTTGTCGGTATCGAGCAGATCGTAGAGCGCGTCATAGAGCGGGCGCATGTACGGATCGACTTTTTCCTGCAGCGTGCCGGGAAGAAATCCCAGCCGCTCGCCGGCTTCTACGGCAGGCCGCGCCAAAATGATGCGATTCACTTGCTTCGAAAGCAGCGCCGAAACCGCCATCGCCACGGCAAGATAAGTTTTTCCCGTGCCGCCCGGTCCGACCGCGAACACCATGTCGAAAGATTCGAGCGCTTCCATGTAACGGCGCTGATTCAATCCCTTCGGCGTGATCTGCTTGCGGCCGATGGCCCGCGGCCCGCGCACCGGCGAAAAAGTCCCGCGCAAAGGCGCTTCGGGCTCGTCGGCAGCCATGCGGATTAACGATTGTATTTCGTCGCTGCTCGGCGCCTTTCGGTCGCGCACCAGGTTGTTGTATTCCTTGATCAAGCGCGCCGCTTCCTGCACGCGCGCGCTTTCGCCCACCAGTTCGATTTTTTCATCGCGCAAATTGGCGGTCACTTGCAACGCGGATTCGAAGAGTTTCAGGTTCTCGTCGAGGGTCCCGCAAAACTCGGAAGCGTCTCCCAGCAATCGAACAGTCTGTTTCATCTAGGTTGGCGGCCGAACTCCTTGGGGGTTGGCAACTGGAAAAAGTACTTCATTCAGCGTAGCGCAGGGGCGCGGGAGGGTCAAGAACGCGCGCCGCCCGGTTTTCGTACGCCGTTGACTTGGCACTTTTCCGTAGGGGAGGGCCGGTTTCAGCCCTCCCGCGAGCGGCGCCTCTCAGCCGCTCCCCGCCACGCGCCGGGGTAAGCGCATGGTGCCGACGAGCCTTGATCGAGTTAAAGGCAGTCGCGTAACGAAAATTCACCGCACGCGATGGCGACGTCTCCGGTGGATCGAAAGCGGGAAAGCGCTTATCGCGCGATTTTGGAGATGCGCGAATGTACGTCCCGGTTGATTTGAAATGACCCGACGCGTAGGGACGCCAACACCGGGCGTCGCGGGAGGGCTGAAACCGGCCCTCCCCCACGAAAAAGTGCCAGGTCAGCTGCCTAACGGTTCGGCGGCGGAAAATCTACTTTGGGGACTTCGCGGGAGGCTTCAGTGGCTTTGAAATAGGCGTCGTTGCGTTTGAAGCCGGCTATGCTGGCCACTATGTTGTTGGGGAAGAGGCCTATGTAGGTGTTGTAGTCCTGGATGGCGTCGTTGTAACGCTGGCGTTCCACGGCTATGCGATTTTCGGTACCGGCTAGTTCGTCTTGCAGCTTCAGGAAGCTTTCGTTGGATTTTAGTTGCGGATAATTTTCTACGATTACTAGGAGGCGGCCTAGTGCGCCGTCGAGTTGGCCGTTGGCGGCGATGCGATCTTCTGGGGATTTTGCGCCGAGTAATGCGGCGCGGGCGGCGTCCACATCGTGGAAGACGGTTTGTTCTTGCGCGGCGATGCCCTTTACCGTAGCGACTAGATTGGGGATCAGGTCGGCGCGGCGTTGCAGGACATTGTCTACCTGGGCCCAGGCGGAATGGATGGTCTCGGTTTTGCGCACCATCTGATTGCGGCGGCCGGCGTACATTCCGCCGAGCAGCACTACGATCAGCACCAGAACGATTAGAACGATGACCGATTTTTTCATGCCGTTTCCTCCGGGCGTCTGGGGCGATACGGTAACACAATTCTGCTGCAGGCCATCAGCGGCGCGGTTGGAAGCGGCGGTCTACTTCGTCGGTGATTAGTTGGACTAGTTCTAGATAGCCGTGGAGAGTGGCTTCTACGTCGATTTCGGATTCTTTCTTTTTGTTATCGCGGATATCGAGGACGGTTAGGAACGGAGCTGGATCGCCGCCTACCAGATGCGCGGCGCCTTCGATGGCTTCGCGCGTGGTTTTCGGCGGAGGTTCGCCGATACCGAGCAGGGCGTGGCGAAAAAGAGTGGCGAAAGAAGAGATCGAGCCGGTCATTAATGCCAGCGAATCGCGTTTCTTTTCGGGTGCGGATAAAATCGCGCGGCGCAGGCGCACCCAGTTAGTGCGCAGCTCGCGTTCCACTTGCAGGCGATGCAGCCAGGTGGGCACTTCGAAATTGACGAAGGGATCGTCGCCGTAGAGAGTGCGGTGATTGCCTACGATATCCAGCAGCTCGATGGCGAAAATATCGGCGCTGCGATGCAGTTCGTCGATGGTGAAGACCAGAGGCGGGGCTTGATTTTGTTTCAGCCACCAGGCTACGGCTGGGCGTAGGGCTTCTAGATCGGTCGCGCCGGTGTGTTCGACCAGGCAGAGGATATTTAGATCGGAGCGGCCGGCGGCGAATTCGCCCGTCACCGCGGACCCGTAGAGCACTACTGATTTTAGATTCGGGCCGGCTGCGCTTTTCAATTGGTCGATTAGGTCTACGAATACTTTTTCCATTCGGGGCTCTTTGATTGCAGTAGTCGGGCGCTCGATTTTTTCCTTGAAATTTGACTGGTGCAAAATACCACATCAAATGCGGGCCGAACTGCGGAAGGGCTTCCGCCAAACAGCCGGCGGACAGGAAAGCACCCTCCCCTGCAAGTGCTACCAGCTGCCGCTGGCGCCGCCGCCGCCGAAGGAGCCTCCGCCGAAACCGCCAAAGCCTCCGCCACCGCCTCCTCCGCCGCCGCCCCAGGAGCCGCCGCTGCTGAAGCCGCCACCGCCGAATCCTCCGCCGCCGAAGAACCACGGGCCTACGAAGCCACCTCCGCGCCGACCGCCACGAGCGTTCCTGCGTACCCGGAGGATCATTCCTACAATCCAGAACAGAATAACAATGCCCCAGACTATGGCCGTTGGGTTTATCCCTCGCGAACTTTTTTGCGCGGGTGCGCTGGCGGGAACTTCCGACGGCGTTGCCAGCGTGATTTTTTGATCGGCGGCTATGGTTTCGGCTACTCGTTGGGTCATCAGCATTACCGCGCCGTTGTAATTGCCATCGCGCAGTAGCGGCACCGCCTCGCGGCCGATCGAGCCTACTTTGCCGTCGGGCAGAATTGCTTCGAGTCCGTAGCCGACCTCGATTCGATATTTGCGCTCCGAGGGCGCCAAGAGAATTAGCACGCCGCGCTTGTTCCCCTTTGGTCCAATTCCCCAGCCCATGGCCAGATCGATCGAGAACTGATCCACCGTCTCCCCGTTGAGTGAATTGACGGTGACGATGGCGATTTGCGCGTGGGCCTTTTGGTCGATCTCCCCGCAGAGCGTTTCGATCTTTTGCTTGGTTTCGAGATTGAGAACGCCGGCAAAATCGTTTACGTAGCCTTGCGGAGAAAGTTTGAGCGTCTTTGAAGGCTGCTGCGCGCCGACAAGCAGCACACCCAAAAGAATCACAACGATACGAAGTGAGCGCATGCGCCTCAGATTCTAGGCCGTCGACTGCTTCCGCGCAAATTCCAGGGTCGCTGTTTCCGTACAGGCCCAAAATCTGGCCCTTCGTACTATCCGCTTCACAACTTGCTTTCGATAGACTTGGAGGTAGACCTGGGACGCAGAGGCAAATAACATCATTCGCACCGTCAGGGGCTTCACACGACGTAATTTAGCTTGGGACGCTGCGGCCGAAGCCGCGCCCGCGTAACAGCCCACTTTCTCTCGCTCAAAGGAGCACCATGCACCGAAGATTCGTCTTGGGATACGCCGCGCTCGCCGCTGTAACTATTCTCCTGATCTTGAGCTTCCCAGGCGCCGCACAGGCACAGGTCGCGAATTCCGCGCGGCCCTTGATCACCGAGAAAGTGAGCGACGCGAAGCTCGTTACGCTCGCCGGCAATACGCGCCCCGAAGCCACTGCCGCAAACGATCTCGGCATGCTCGCCTGGGATGCGCCTATGGAGCACATGCTGCTGCAACTGAAGCGCTCCCCCGAACAGGAACAAGCGTTGGACAAGTTTATCGATGAACTGCACACGCCCGGCTCCCCGAATTATCACAACTGGATCAGCGCCCAAGAATTCGGCCAGCGATTCGGCCTGGCACCACAGGACCTGGCTGCCATTACCGGCTGGCTCGAGACCCACGGCTTCGTGATCAATGTGGTTTATCCCAGCGGCATGATGATCGATTTTTCCGGCAAGGCCGGACAGGTCCGCGAAGCTTTCGGCACCGAGATTCATAGCCTGGAAGTGAACGGTGTGAGGCATTTCGCGAACTTCAGCGATCCGAAGATCCCTGCGGCACTGGCGCCCGCGGTGGTGGGTATCGTTTCCCTGCACGATTTCTCGCCGCATACGATGCACAAAATGCGCAGCGCGCCGGCTTATACGCTTTCCTCGGATTCGCAGGCGGTCGTGCCGGCCGATCTGGCCACGATTTACAACTTGACTCCGGTGTTCAACTCCGGGATTTCCGGGCAGGGCCAGACGGTGGTGGTGATTGAAGATACCAACGTGTACAGCACCGCGGACTGGACTACGTTCCGCAGCACGTTTGGGCTTTCCGGATTTACTGCGGGATCGTTCACGCAGGTGCATCCGGCGCCGCCTACCGGCAGCAACAATTGCGGCAATCCGGGCGTTCTCGTCGGAAACGATGGCGAGGCGATTTTGGATGCGGAGTACGCCAGCGCTGCGGCGCCGAGCGCAGCGATTGAGCTCGCATCGTGCACCGATACCTCCACATTCGGCGGACTGATCGCGCTGCAGAATTTGCTGAATGAGAGCGCGACGCCGCCTGCGGTTGTCAGTATTAGTTATGGCGAATGTGAAGCGGTGAATGGGTTGGCGGCGAATGCTTCTTTTAGTTCTGTTTATCAGCAGGGGGTAACGGAGGGCGTCTCGATTTTCGTTTCGGCGGGCGACGAGGGCGCGGCTAGCTGCGACGCCGATCAAACGAATTCTACGCATGGAATCGGAGTGAGCGGATTCGCTTCGACACCTTATAACGTCGCGGTAGGTGGCACTGATTTTGGGGATTCATTCGCTGGGACCAACAGCACTTATTGGAATTCGACGAACACGGCTACGTTTGGTTCGGCGAAATCTTATGTTCCGGAAATTCCTTGGAATGATTCCTGCGCGGGGGCGCTGCTCTCCAGCCTGGAAGGATTTGATACGCCTTACGGCACGGCGGGATTCTGCAATAGCACTACCGGGGCGTCTTTTCGCACTACGGCATCGGGGAGCGGCGGGCCGAGCGGTTGCGCTACCGGAGCGGCGAGTACCGGCGGCGTTGTGAGCGGCACTTGCGCTGGCTGGGCCAAGCCTTCGTGGCAGACGTTGGTGGGCGTGCCTGGCGATGGAGTGCGCGATATGCCGGACGTATCCCTCTTCTCGGCGAACGGAGTGTGGGGACATTATTACGTGTTCTGCTATTCCGATCCCGCCAGCGGGGCCGGCGGCGCACCGTGTACCGGAGCGCCTAGTGGATGGTCGGGGGCCGGCGGGACTTCGTTTGCTTCGCCGATTATTGCCGGATTTCAGGCCTTAGTTAATCAGAAGACGGGATCGCGGCAGGGGAATCCGAATCCTACTTATTACAGCCTGGCTGCTACCGAATTCGGCGCGAGCGGAGACGCTTCTTGCAATTCGACACTGGGCAACGGCGTGGCGAGCACCTGCATTTTTTATGACGTGACACAGGGCGATATGGATGTGAATTGCACGGGGACGCATAACTGCTACAAGCCTTCGGGAACGTACGGCGTGCTTTCCACTTCGAATACTGCTTACGATCCGGCATACGGCACGACTACCGGTTGGGATTTTGCCACCGGCATCGGCACGCTAAACGTGGCCAACTTGGTGAACGCATGGCCGGGGTCGGGTACGCCGAATTTTTCGCTTTCTTCTTCTCCTTCAAGCGTGACGATTACTCAGGGCGGCGCGGGCGGCACGAGCACGATTTCGATTGCGCCTACGAATGGGTTTAGTGGCAGCGTTACTTTTTCGGCGTCGGGTCTGCCGAGTGGAGTGACCGCCGCGTTCAACCCAAATCCTTCTACTAGCTCCACGACGCTTACTTTGACCGCCAGCGCATCCGCAACTACCGGCGCGGCGACCGTCACGATCACCGGCACCTCGGGAAGCCTCACGCACACGACGTCGGTGAGTCTGACCGTAAACGCCTCGGCGAATCCCAACTTTACACTCGCCGCTTTACCAACTAGCGTGACGATCACGCAAGGCGGCGCAGGCGGCACGAGCACGATTACCGTCACTCCGCAGAATGGCTTTACGGGCAGCGTCACCATGTCCGCCAGCGGATTGCCCAGCGGCGTAACGGCAGCCTTCAGCCCCAATCCAGCCACCAGCACGAGCACACTCACGCTCACGGCGAGCGGCGCAGCCACAACCGGCGCGGCAACCGTGACCATCACCGGCACGTCGGGAAGCCTGACGCATACGGCAACGGTGAGCCTCACGGTGAACGCGGCGCCGAATTTCTCGCTGGCTGCGTCGCCTACGAGCGTAACGATTACGCAGGGCGGAGCGGGCGGCACGAGCACGATCACAATCACGAAGCTGAATGGATTCAGCGGCAGCGTGACGATGTCTGCGTCAGGATTGCCCAGTGGCGTGACCGCGGCTTTCAGCCCGAATCCGGGGACCACTACCAGCAAGCTGACTTTAACGGCCAGCGCTACTGCGACGACCGGCACCGCTACCGTGACGATTACGGGAACTTCCGGCAGTTTGACGCATACGACGACAGTGAGCCTGACCGTGAATGCGACGCCGAACTTCGCGCTCTCTGCTTCACCGAACAGTTTGACGATCGCGCGCAACTCTAGCGGCGCGAGTACCATTACCATCACACCGCAGAATGGTTTTGCCGGCAGTGTGACATTTGCGGCTTCCGGTTTGCCTACCGGTGTGTCGGCGGCCTTCAGCCCGAATCCAGGGACAACTTCCAGCACGTTAACCATGAAGGCGAGCGCTTTCGCCGGGGCCAGCAGTTCGACGGTGACCATCACTGGAACTTCGGGCACTCTGTCGCACACGACGACGGTCAGCCTGACGGTGACGACGGGAGCGGCGGCGAATTTCTCGTTAGCGGCATCGCCGAGCAGCGTGGCGATTACGCAAGGCGGAGCGGGCGGGACCAGCACCGTCACGATTACGAAGCTGAATGGATTTAGCGGCAGCGTGACGATGTCCGCCTCGGGATTGCCGGCCGGCGTCACCGCGGTCTTCAGCCCGAATCCGGCCACTGCGACGAGTACGCTCACATTGACGGCGAGTTCGAGCGCGACTACCGGTACATCCACGGTGACGCTCACCGGAACATCCGGCACTTTGGTGCATACGGCCACGGTCAGCCTGACAGTAAGCGTGTCTTCGAGTCCCAATTTCACTCTGACGGCTTCGCCGGCTAGCGTGAGCATCGCCAAGGGATCGCATGGAGCTACGACGGTCACGATTCATCCGACTGGTGGATTTACCGGCGCGGTGACGCTCTCGGCTGCGGGAATGGGGGCGGGCACGACGGCTGCGTTTGGCACGAATCCCGCGACGGGGACTAGTGTGCTGACGTTTACTGCGAGCAGTACGGCGACTACGGGAACATTTCCCATCACGATTACCGGGAAGTCGGGTAGCTTGACGCAGACTACGACGGTTAGTGTGGTCGTGCGGGCTGGATTGGGGTTGTTCTAGTTTTTTGGGATGGGTGCGGGCGCAGTTTGTTCTGCGGCGAAGATTTTTTGATTTACGTTGATGGCGTCGTTTTTGAATTGGATTTATTCGATTGGTGCGTGGTCCCCAGCGCTAAAGCGCATTCTTGAACGCGATGCTTGTTCGTCGCGCTGACGCGCTCCTCCCCCACATAAATGTGGGGGCTCCCACCGAAAACCCACGGCCAAACCGGGCCTCCGCCGCGGCGGACCGGCCCCTACTACCGGTGCAGACCCCGACCCTTGTAGGAGCCACGGATGGCATCTGATGAGGTTTCGACGCGGCGTGCGGGCGCGCGCGAAATTGACAATGATGGTGGCGTCCGGTAATTTAGTTCATTCGACTATTCGACTAAGGAGCGTTTGAATGCCGCAGGGCACGCCGATCAAGCACAAGAAGAAGAGCAAGTCCGTACTGAAGAATATCCGCCAGACGGAGACGCGCACGATCATGAATCGGGTGAATCGCACGCGAGTGCGCTCTGCCATTCGCCGCTTGCGCGCCGCGCTGGCCGCCGGGGACGTCGATGCGGCACAGAAGCTCGTAGGCCCAACATTTTCGGAAGTGGATCGCTCGATCCGGAAAAATATCCTCCCGGAAAATACCGCCAATCGCTACAAGTCGCGCCTGACCATCGCGCTAAACGCGCTCCGCGCGAAGAAAAAGTAGCGCCGGCGTCCCTGCCGGCATCTTGCGACCACAAATCTAGCCAAGGCCTAAAGCTGCGGCCGGACCGCCGAGACATCGATAGGTTTCGTAGCGCCGGCGTCCCGCCGGCTCTTTCGAGCAAATTCCCGCCACGGGCAACAGTCACGGACGGACGAATTAATTAATCAAATTGGTTCCGTAATTTACGGATTGCGCCGTCCACAATTGTGGCCGTAGCTGAAACTCGCAGTCGTAAGCTGCCGGCAGGGACGCCGTCGCTACTTTAAGCCGCGCGCGATTTCGCCGTCAGCCGCGAAAAAAGAAACTCCAGGATTGCCCGTTGGTCCTTCACTCCGGATTTGAGCGCGCTGTCGGCTTCGGCCAGGGCGGCCAGGGATTTTACGAGCTGCTCTTTTCTGGCTGGCCGGGATTCGTTTTCGATCAGTTGGCGGAAGCGGAAGGCTATCGCGCCTACCAGCGCCGGCGGTTTTTCTCCTTCGCGGATGAGGCTGTCGAGAAATTTTAGGGCGTCGTCGCGGCGCGAGTCCGCCAGCATATCTGCTAGTTCCCAGATGGTGTGCTTTCGGGCGTCGACGACGAGGTTTTCTACGTCGCGCGCCGTGATCTTTTTTGCCGCTTGCGCATAGAGCGAGAGCTTCTCGACTTCCACGCGGATTCTAGCGGCCTCGCTGTTGGCTGCTTCGGCCAGCAGAGTGGCAGCTTCGCGATCCATGGCCATTCCTAATTCCTTCGCCGAGGATATAGCGAACGCGACCGCCTGTTGCGGGTCCATGGTGAGTTCGACGATTAAGACCGATTTGGAATTCTTGCTAAGGGCTTTGAATAGACGCAAGCGTTTGTCGAGCGCGCCGGCTTCGAATACCAGGACCGTAAACGGCGCGGGATCGGCGAGATATTTGTCGAGCGCCGCGACGGCGGCATCGCGGGACTCGTCGCCCAAATCCTCGAGGGCTTCTACTTCTTCTACGATTAAGACTTGCCGGGGCGACATCATCGGTAGCGTTTGCGCGCGCTCGAAGGCTTCGAACCAGCCGCCGCCTCGGGCGGATAGGCGGCCTAGCGCCCAATCGCGCGTGGCTGCCGGGACGTAGGTGTCGATGAGCGCGTTGCGGCACATTTCGCGGAGATAGGAATCCGAGCCTAGCAGCAGGACCGCCGGTATCATTTTGCCGCCGGAAATTCTCGCGACTAAATCTTGTGGGGAAAGTTCTCCTGATTTTGGGGCGGCCATTAGAAACCCTCTACCACGTCGCCTACGACGCGGGCGGCGAATTCGCGGGACATGCGATCGAGAGCTGGATTTTGCTCTTCGAAGAAGCTGGTTACGTCGCCGGAGATTTGATACTCCTCGCGAAAGACTAAGTCGTCATTTTTGAATATTACTTTTTCATCGCTGCGGCTTACCAGCGAGACTTTCGCGTGGACGGTTACCAGCATTGTTGTTACTTGGCCGGTTGTGGCGTCGAAGAGAATTGGGCTCGTCTCGATCGTCAAGACCTCGCCGTGCAGAATGCCATCGGCGGCTTCCTCATTTTGCACGATTTTGTAGGAGGTACGGGCTAGAAACTCGCGGATCACTGCGGCGGTGAAACGTTGCTCGATGCGGTAGTGCGTGGTGCGGTTGGTGAAGGCTGCGACTGCGATAGTTTTCCAGCCGGATGGTAGCGCGGAGGTGCGGCCTACTACGTGGTAGCCGCAGCTGGTTAAGAGCATGGCCGCGAGAACTAGCGCGATGCCTGGCAGTGACTGGCTTTGATGCGACGATTTGCGCGCTAAGGCTGCTGGGCTGAAGCCCACGGCTACGAAAGCAGAGCCGAACGCTTTGCTACGCGGGGATGACACGTAGTTCCTCGGCGATTCTTACTGCGTTGGTGGCGGCTAGGCGCAGATTGTCGGCTACGCCCCAGAGCCAGCAGGCGTTTGTGATGCTCGGGTCGCGGTCGGCGAGGCCGATTTGAATTTCGCTTTCGCCGGCGGCGATTACGTTGTCGGGCGGGCCCTCGCCTTTTTTTGCGACTTTCATTCCGGCGGCTGCCAGAGCAGCTTCTAACTTGGTTGTTTCCGGGGCGGCTGCGAATTCTGCGTAGGCGGAGAAGGCGTAGCCGTAGAAGACTGGGGCTTGCACGAATTCTATGGCGGGTGTTCGCGCGCGGCCTTCGAGATACGCGGCCAAATCGTGGGCTAATTTTTTGCGGATGTCGCGCAAATTGCGGCGGGATTCGGGGCCGTAGGCGGTGAGCAAGTTGAAGGCTACTTGGGCGTCGAAAATTCGGCGCTCGATGCCGTGGAAGGTCAGCAGGTTTGTAGTCTGCGTTTCGAGTTCGTCGACGCCTTCCTGGCCGGCTTCAGAGACCGGTGGAAAAAATGTGAGCACAACGCGCGTTGGCTCGAGTTCGCGCAGGGCGGCGGAGAGCGTGGCGGCAATGATTAGGCCGGTGCCCGGCGAGCGATAGAGGGGGCGCTTTTCGTCGCGCTTTGCAGGCTTCGAGCCGGACCTCGCGTCCGACTTTGGCAAAACCGCTGACGGAGCTGGGAGCGTTGCATCAAGCGCTGGGATCCACGTGAAGGCGCCGCTTTCGGCGGGCACGCCTCCGGTTAAATCGATCACTGAAGCGCCGGCGCGAATTCCCGCTTCCCAATTCTTCGCGGCTGTCTCGGGATTTCCGGCGAAGAAGGCAAAGCGGGCGCCTTCGAGGCTATCGGCATCGAGCGGTTGAATGAACGTAGCTTCACCGGCGGCTTCGGTCAGGGTGCCGGCCACGCTGCTTTCATCCAGCAGCACAAAATCTGTCGCCGGAAAATTGCGGTCTTCCAGTACTAGTTTGAGTTCCTTGCCGAGCAGCGAGGAAGCGCCGACGATGGCTACGCGTTGGGAGGATCCAGGCCGAGCGGGCATGAGCTAGGCAGGGCGAGAAACGAAACGATGGCGCACCAATCGCGCGATTTCGAGAACGACGCCGTGGGCCGCATAGGCCGAGGCAATCGCCAGGAGAGTGGGACCTGAGTAAAACACCACCGCGGCGAAGAGCAACGCGATGGGAACGAGCAGGCGCGAAGACTGCCGGCGGTCCCAGCGGATATTTTTACCGCTCCAGTGCCGTACGGTGCTCGACATCAGCGCACCCAGCGCGAGGATCAGCAGCAGCCACAGCAGCGACATTTTTACGCTTTGGATCGGCGTGGTGATTCCATGGACTGTCGCCGCGATCATTCCCGCGGCGGCTGGCGTGGGCATTCCCACGAAATAGCCTGAACCGCCGGGGGCCATGCCGTGGACATTGAAGCGGGCCAGGCGCCAAGCGCAGCAGACTACGAAGATAAAGCTTACCAGCCATCCAAGCTGATAGATGTGAACCGCTTGGCCGGATTCGCTGAAGGGCAGATTGCGCACTCCCCAGGCATAGGCGAGAAACGCCGGGGCAACGCCGAAGCTGACTACGTCGGCGAGCGAATCGAATTGCTTGCCGAATTCGCTGTTGGCGCCCAGGGCGCGGGCGATGCGGCCATCGAGCGCATCGAAGAGGATAGCGAAACCGATAGCGCGCGAGGCATTTTCGAAATCGGAGTTGCTGCCTTCGAGAGTGGCCAGAATGGCGTAATAGCCGCAGAGCAGGTTCGCGACGGTGAACGCGCCTGGCAGGAGATAGGCTCCGCGCTTCGCCGACTTGCGCGGGGGGGCGGTGCTGTCGTGGGAATCTAAACCGTTGATTTCCATTTCGCTAGAATGCTCGACCCGCCGGCGACCTTTTGTCCACGCCGCACGAGAATTTCAGCGTCTTTTGGAAGCCAGAGATCGACGCGCGAGCCGAAGCGGATCATGCCTACGCGTTCACCCAAGCCTACCCTGTCCCCAACGCCCTTCCAGCATAACACGCGTCGTGCAATTGCTCCCGCAATCTGTTTGAAGACGATGTTACCGCGCGGGGTGGCTACTGTAATTACATTCATTTCATTTTGTTCCGAGGCGCGCTTGCGCATGGCGGCGTAGAACTTGCCGGGGCGATATTCGACGCTGGCGATTTTGCCCGCGATGGGCGAGCGGTTTACGTGGACATCGAAAACGGAGAGGAAGATGGTGATGCGCTGGCCGGGTTCCGTGCCCATCGGCTCATCCAGGACTTCCAGGATGTGGCCATCGCCTGGGGAGACTACCGCGTCGGGATCGGTGGGGATGGTTCGGTCCGGATCGCGGAAGAAGAAGAAGATAAAGATCGCGAGCACTCCAAACACGCCGGCCGCAAAGCCGGGCCAGAATCCGCCGATGCCTCCGAATTTGGCGAGGCATAGCAGCGCCAACGCCAGGATTAGCGGCGGTAATCCGAATTTGTATCCTTCTTTGACCATTTAGCAGCTTTTGGTTGGCGCGAGAAATCGATGGCGCGAAGTCGAGTTCGTCAGAATTTGAAAAACAGAACCTCAGCGGCTAAAGCCGAATTCAATTTCCGGCGTTTTCGGCACGACTAAAGTCGTGCCCTGACAATGCCGGCCGCGGCTTCGCGATGCGGTGCGTCAGAATACACGGATATTGTACGACACGCGAGTGCGCTTTGATGGGCCGTTCAGTGATATGTGGGTTCGGAGAGATAGCGTGCGACCATCTGCTCCATTTGGTCTTTGATTCTTAACTTCATCTTCTTTAGCGTGATTTCTAGGGTGAGGTCTTCGGAGTTTACGTAGGTTTCGTTTTGCAGTTGTTCTAATTGCGCTTCGTACTTGGAGTGTTCGTTGGCTAGCTTCCGGAATTCTGCGTCACTTGAAATCAGTGTTTCCCGAATATCCCGCGCCGTATGGGGCATCCGTACCTCCTGTGATGTAGGAGAGACTGCTTCATGAACGGAAATTAACACACTCGGTGTCGCCGAGCCAACAAGTATTGTGACGAGGATGTTGCTGGCTGTTGAAAATGAGGTTAGCGGATTTCTGCTGCGAGTTGCAGGGCATCTTCTGGCGGCGAAGTGTAGTAGTTGGCGCGGCGGCCTACTTGGTTGAAGCCGGCCTTCGAGTAGAAGCGGATCGCTACTAGATTCGAGGCGCGGACTTCTAGAAATGCGCGGCGGGCTTCGTTTGCGATTCCCCACGCCATTGCGGCTTGTAGGAGCGCGCTGGCTGCGCCAAGCCGGCGTTTGTCCGAGGTGACCGCCAAATTGAGGATTTCCATCTCGTCGGCGGCGATTCTTGCGGTTATGAAGCCGATGATTGGTGATGGATTGGGATCCGCCACGGTCGCGTTGACGGATCGCCGGGCGACCCAGCCGATCGGATTTCCTGCGGCCATTGCTTCGTAATCGTGCTGCGACCACTGCGCTAATTCCGGGCAGCTCGATTGAATGGCAACGATCGAGGCGGCGTCGGCACGCTCGAGGCGGCGGATCGTTATTGGGCTTTCCACAGGACTTCCGCGTCGGAGCGGCGAATGTAATTGGCGTCGAGCTCGAGGGAGTTGGTTAGTTCGCCGCGGATGGCGCGCTCGATTCCGAGTTGTGCTACCGATGGCGCTAGCACTGGCGAGACGCGAACTACCCTTGCAGCTAGACCGGATTTTGCTTGGGCGGCTTCGAAGAGGGCTGGTTTTGTTGTGGCGATCGTGAGGCGTTCGTTTCCGACTTGGGCTTCCACCGCGGCTAGAAATTCTTCGGCATTTAGGACGCAGGCCGCGATGATCTCTCGCAGCCGTCCAGCATCGGCAGCGTATAAGGCGCCAAAGATTTGGCCGCGGCGGCCGTCCAGGATTGCGGCTACCATTCCTTCCTTCGCCAGCGATTGAACCGCTACTGCCTCTAGGACTCCGACTGCCGCGATTGGCTTTTCGTACACTTCCGCCCAGCCTTTTACTGCGGCTAGGCCTACGCGCAATCCCGTGAAAGAGCCTGGGCCGGCGGTTACGGCGAAGAGATCGAATTCGGGTAGGCCTACCTTTAACTCTGCTAGTAGGAACTCTAATTGGCGGAACATGCGCGAGGAATAGGCCTCGTCGGAGGTGGTGGATACGACGCCCAGTATGTCGGCGTCTTTTGCGATGGCTAGGCTCCCGGTGATTCCGGAGGTGTCGACCGCTAGTACTAGCATGTGCCCGATTATAGGGCAATTTTTCTTCCAAACCGCTTAGAAAATGCAGCGAGTACTAGCTTCTATCTCTCTAAAATCAGACGAAATAGCGCGGAATTGCTTGACTCGGGCTGAGGGGTGTGTCTAATATCACAACATACAAATTGCAGTTCGGGGAGGGGACTCCGTCCTATGGAATTCAAGCTAGGCGAGAAGGTTGTCTATCCGAACCACGGTGTAGGAGTTATCGAACAAATCAGTTTTGGTTACCTTAATGGCAGATCTGAGCGGTATTACATGCTCAAGATCGTCTCCAGCGGACTCAAAGTGATGGTGCCCCAGACCAACGTGGATAACGTTGGGCTGCGTCCTGTCATCCGCACCACCCAGGCCGGGGACGTGATTGCCTACCTCGAAAAGGGCCGATCGGCTAGCCATCATGACTGGAAGCACCGCTTTAAGGAGAATTCCGAGCGGATGCGTACCGGTTCCTTGATGGAAGTGGCGGCGGTTCTGAAGGGCCTCGTCTCTCTCAGCCGTACCAAGCCGCTTTCTTTCCGCGAGAAGAAGATGCTGGAACGCGCCAAGTACCTGCTCGTCAGCGAGCTGGCTACTGTGCGCAATACTTCCGAGCAGATCGTGGAGACCAGCTTGGTTCGGGCCTTGGCGAAGGCTCACCTACAGATGCCCGAAGCTGCAAAGCTTCCGGACTAGCTCTGGTAATTCTCTGAAGTCGAATATTGGGCGCTATTTGTGCGCCTGTTAGGAGGCCCGCGCACTGAGGCGGGCCTTTTTTATTTCCCCAGTTCTGCGGCGCCGAACGCAGTCTCGTTCTGCCCATCCGCAACTCACCTCACGCCTCATGTTAGGATGCTACCGGGATATAAGGATCGACCTTGCAAGAGCCAAATCACACCGCCCGAATCCTGGGCATCGAATCCTCCTGCGACGAGACCGCCGCAGCAATCGTAGCCAACGGCCAAACCATTCTCTCGAACGTGGTGGCCTCGCAGATCGAAATCCACCGCAAGTACGGCGGCGTAGTCCCCGAGCTAGCCTCGCGCGAACATCTACGCCGCATAGTTCCCGTAGTCCGCGAAGCAGCCACCCAAGCAAATATGAATCTGCGCGATGTCGACGCCATAGCGGTAACCCGCGGGCCCGGATTAGTCGGCTCTCTAATCGTGGGCGTCACCTACGGCAAAGCCCTGGCGATGTCGCTCAACAAGCCGCTCATCCCGGTAAATCACCTGGAAGGCCACGTCCACGCCGTCCTTCTAGAAGCCCACCTGGCAAATCGCGCGCCCGAGTTCCCTGCCGTTTGCTTGATCGTTTCGGGCGGCCACACCATTCTCTATCGCGTAATCCACACCGGAGCCGCCGAACGCGGAAACGGAAGCATCGTGCGCGGTGACGGCGACCCGCTGCACTACGGCCGCATCGGCGGCACCCGCGACGACGCCGCCGGCGAAGCCTACGACAAAGTCGCCAAAATGCTGGCGCTCGGTTATCCAGGCGGCCCAATCGTTGATCAACTCGCGCCTTTCGGAGATTCCAACGCCGTTCGCTTTGCGCCCACGAAAATCCGCGGCAACGCCTACGATTTCAGTTTCAGCGGAATCAAAACCGCCGTCTTCTATCTCCTGCGCAAGCATCCCGAGCTGCAACCTGAAATTGATACGCGCATTGCCGCTTTGGCGCGCGGAGAACGCAGCGTAGAAGCAATCCGCCCGCTCTGCTCGAAGTTTACGCTCGATCTGGTAGCCAGCTTTCAGCGTTCGGTCGTGGAAGATCTGGTGCGGCGCACCATGGGCGCGGCGGAGGAATTTAAGGCGCGGGCGATTTTGGTTTCGGGCGGGGTGGCTGCGAATCGGGCACTGCGAGTCGCATTCGATGACGCCGGCGCTCAGGCCAAACGCAGCATTTATTTTCCAAGCCGCGCACTCTCGACCGACAACGCCGCCATGATCGCAGCCGCCGCTTACCCAAAATTCCGAAATGGCGAAGCCGCCGACGTAACCCTAAACGCCGAAGCCAATCTCCCACTAGCGTAATTCTGGAGCCGGTGGGGTCAGCGTTCGCAGGGGCCGGGGTTCACTACCGGCCCGGTGTGGCTCTGGGTCTTCGCACCGCCGGCGATTCACCCAACCGACATCTACCCAAGCGAATGATCGTAAATGTAAGCGAGTCCATCGCGCGTGGCGGCATACACGCGTTCCCCGTCCACACTCCAACAAAGATCCAAAACCCCCTCAGCATCGCATTCATCCAAAGTCCGCCCAGTCCGCATCTCGGTAATAAACAACCGCCCATTCGCCGAGTCTTTCAACCAGGATGAATAACAAGCGCAAATCGGCAAAATCGGATGGCACCGGCAAATCTCCGCATTAAAAGGAAGCGGCGCAATCGCCCGCGAAGCCAAATTCGCCGCAAAAACTTTCCCCCCCGCGCAATAAATCAAATTCTCCCCGCGCGCGTCCCAGCTCATATCGGTAGCATTCCCCTGAATCGGCACAATCGTCCCGGTAGAAAGCCCCGGCGCCCCAGCCAAAAGAATATGATCGTCGGCCCATTCATCCGGAAATCGCAGCGCCACCGCAATCAATCCGCTTGCGGTGCTAAAAGCCATCGGCCCAAATCCAGCCAACACGGTAACATCCCCAGGCTCAGCCTCCGCCGAATCCGTGCGAATCGCCAAACTAGGATCGAGCGACCCATGCGGCACTTCATCCAAATCCGGCGCTGCCCGGCGGCAAATCCAAATATTCACGGTACAATCCGCCGCCGAAGCCAAACCAAAAAGATTTCCGTCCGGCGACCACGCAAACGAATCATCCAAACTAGGAATAGGATAAGTCCGTAAAAGACTCAGCGATTCCGCATCAAAAAGATGCGCCTCCGGATTCCAATCCGGCGAAGCCGCCAAAATATATCGCCCATCCGGCGACCAGCGCACCGAACTGATCCCCAATCCCGCAGCCAACACACTCTCCGGCGCGAGTGGCAAATCCTCCGGCGCCGTCTCCGCCTCCATGTCTTCCACGGTGAGCGAAACTGCTCTACCACCCACGGGTGTCTCCAGCGCCGCAATCTTTCCAAACGGCGAAACCGCCACGCTCCCATGCCGCGCCGAAACCACTTTGCGCACGCGCCAATGCGTCTCGACGGTCAGATCGCGTAATCCGCGACGCACAAGAGCCGCTGTACGCACCGCCAGCGATTGCGTCTTGCGGGTGACAATTTCGGCGTTAGGAAGCGGCGTGGTCATCGGCTCGAACTCTCCACCACCCGTCGCGCCAAATTCTGCTTCGCCCGCGCAATCTCAAATTCAATCCGCGCCGCTAACTGCGAAAAAAGATCGTGCCCCGACCGCGCCACTTCATCAAAACGCATGCGCAACTGATGCGAATCCGAATGCAATAATTTTTTGGATTCCGCGTCGATCTCCGTAAGCCGGTGCCGCGCCTGGCTAATCCGTCGAATGGTGCGGATCAATTCCGCCGGCGTCCCCTGCCCAGACACCGATTCCGGCGAACATTCATAAGCGGCAAACACCCGCGATAGCGCCGCCTCATCGCCCAACTCGTAAGCCCGATTCGCCTCAGCCATCAATTCCTGCCGCTTCACGCGATCCGCATCATCGGAAGTCAAATCCGGATGAATCCGCTTGGCCACTTCGCGATAAAGCCGTTTCAATTCCGGCGTAGGCGAAAATATTTTATGCTCGCGGTCGCCATCGGTGGCCGCCGTCGTACGCGTCTCATCCGCACGAGCCCGCGCCTGCCGCGCCGATTCCTGCAAACGCAAATCCCCAGGATGTTCAGCCGCCAGCCGTTCCGCCAACTGCGCCTTCAACTCATCAAGCTCCGCATAACGTAACCCCACCTCAGCCAAATATTTCCGCTCAAAAGAAGAAAGCTCCGCCCGCAAGCTAGCCAGCTGCAACTCCCGCTCCGCGAGATTAGCCTCGAGCGCAGCCAATTCGCCGCGCTTGGTCTCCAGCTCGCGATCCTCAGGACGTGTAATCTGAATGTCAGACTGGTTCGGCATCAAGAAAATCCATCTTCTGCGGGAAACACCCGGCACTAATAGTTTATTTTGCCCAAGCCAATTTTGCCTGATCCAGGCCAAATTTGTTTCCAAAATTGAGAGCGCAAAAGCGCGCCGCGTAGCGCAGGTTTACCCTGAGTAATATCGAAGGGCTGCCAGCCGGCGTTTTTGATTGTCCGCGCCGATGCTGGCCCGCCCTGCAAATTCGCGCGGTAAACATCGGCATCGATGGTTCCACGCGTACTCCCGTTTTGTGCGCCGAAGCGAATTTTATACAATGGCGCGGGGCGGAAGCCGGCGCGCCAAGGCGACCCGGCCACACGAAGAGGAGCCAAGCGTAATGCAAGAGACCGTCGAGCAATACAAACAAAGAATCATAGGCCACCTAGCCGGCAAAGACCCGCTCAAAGTCCAAGCCACCACCGCGAAGCAAATCGAAAAACTAATTAAAGGCGTCCCCAAGTCACGCCTGACCAAACGCCCGGCCCCAGGCAAGTGGTCGGTAGTAGAAATCCTTGCGCACATCGCCGACACCGAAATCGTGGCAGGCTACCGCACGCGTTCTATCCTCGGCAATCCAGGCGGCCCGATCCCGGCTTTCGATCAAGACAAATGGGCCGACGCCGAAAATTACGCCAAGCAAGATCCGCACAAATCGCTGGAAGTCTATCGCACCCTGCGCGAAGCCAATCTGCGCCTGCTGAAATCGCTGAAGCCGGAACAATGGAAGCACTTCGGCATCCACTCCGAGCGCGGCGAAGAAAGCGTCGAGCGCCTCGCGCAAATGATGGCCGGCCACGACCTCAATCATCTCAGCCAGATGGTAGCCATCCTGGCCCCCAAGAAAAAATAGGCGCCCAGCGAATTGCGCATCGCCATCGATACCGGCGGAACTTTTACGGACTGCGTTTACGCGCACAACGGGCGCATCGAAATTCTGAAAGTTCCGTCGACGCCACACAATCCCGCTCAAGCAATTGCGAGCGCGCTAATGGCAATTTCCCGCCGCGTAGCTCCACAATCCATCGCCCCGCTCGATCTTGTTTGCGGCACCACAGTCGGTACGAATGCGCTGCTGCAACGCCGCGGCGGCCGAGTAGTCCTAATCACCACCGCCGGATTCGAAGACGTTCTCGAAATCGGCCGCCAGGCGCGCCCGAAGCTCTACGATTTCTTCGGCGGCCGGCCCGCCCCACTCGTTCCGCGCGAACGGCGTCTAGGCCTACGTGAGCGCATCGGCAGCGAAGGAGAAATCCTCGCCCAGCCGGCGCAAAAAGAAATTCGCACCCTAATTCGCCAAGTCCGCCACGCAAAGCCCGACGCCGTCGCCATTTGCTTTTTATTTTCCTTCGTCAATCCCATACACGAAAAACAAATCGCCAAAGCCCTACGCGCCGCAGGCCACGTAGTAACCGCCTCGCACGAAGTCTTCCCAGAAATCCGCGAATTCGAGCGCACCTGCACAACTGTGGTGAATGCCTATCTGATCCCCGTGATGAGCGGCTATCTAGCTGCGATCGAGGAAATCGCCCAACGGGTGGTCCGCAGCGCGCCCGTACCAAAGCCCGACCGCAGGCAGCGCAACGCTCAAAGCCAAGTTCGCGTCATGCAATCCAACGGCGGAATCGTCTTCGCCCGCTCCGCAGCCTCCGAACCAGTCCGCACAATTCTCTCTGGCCCAGCGGGCGGAATCCTCGGCGCCGAATATGTAGCCAATCTCGCAGGCTACGAAAAAATCATCAGCTTCGATATGGGCGGAACGTCCACGGATGTCGCTCTGCTCGAAGGCGGCGCAGGCACCACCAACGAATCCGTCGTCGATGATTTGCCGGTAAGCGTCCCGATGCTGGACATCCACACAGTAGGCGCAGGCGGCGGCTCGATAGCAAGAATCGATCAAGGCGGCGCCCTGCGAGTAGGCCCCGAAAGCGCCGGCGCCGATCCAGGCCCCGCCGCCTACGGCAAAGGCAATCAACCCACAGTCACCGACGCGCACCTAATTCTCGGAAGATTGGGCGGCGCAGCATTGCTAGGCGGCGAATTTCAACTCGACGCCGCGCGAGCCCGCCAAATCCTCGATCGCGCCAGAAAAAAATCGCCCTCGTTGCGCAGCCCCGAGCAATTCGCCCAAGGCACGATCGACGTAATCGAAGCCACCATGGAGCGCGCCATCCGCGTAATCTCAGTAGAGCGGGGCCACGATCCCCGCGACTACGCGCTAGTAGCCTTCGGCGGCGCCGGCGGACTACATGCCTGCGCCCTAGCCGCCGCCCTAGAAATGCCGCGCGTCCTAATCCCGCAAATCCCCGGCGCACTATCAGCCTTAGGCATCCTGCGCGCCGACATAGTCAAAGATTTTTCGCAAACCGTCCTGTTGCGCGCGCCAACAACCCCGCCGGCATTTCGCTTGTTGCAAGACGCATTCAAAAATCTCGAATCGCACAGCCGAGATCAAATGCGCGCAGAATCCCAAGTAGCGCCGGCGTCCCCGCCGGCATCTTACGAAGAAAACTCCACCCAAAGGCAACCCTCCCCGACGGACCACACCTCAAGCCAAATCCGCGCCTTCCGATCTCTAGACCTCCGCTACACCGGCCAATCCACCACCCTAAAAATCCCAGCCTCAAAAGATTTTCAAAAAGCCTTCCACAAAGAACACGAGCAGCGTTACGGCTACGCCGACCCCACGCGCGAAATCGAAATTGTAAACATCTGCGTCCGCCTGATCGGCCGAACGCCGAAGCCGTCACGACCGCGCTCACGCTCCCATCGACGCGACGCGCGGCCGGCAATCGTTTCCCAAGGCAAGGTTTATTTTCACGGGAAATGGACCGCCTCGCCGATGTACGCGCGAAGCCAACTGCAAGCGGGTAATCAATTCTCCGGTCCAGCAATCGTCACAGATTACAGCTCGACGTCGGTGGTGTTACCGGGTTGGCATGCGAACGTGGATGCGTACCAGAACATAATTTTGACGAGAAGGAAGAACTGAGGCGCGAACACTGATGCCGCGACACTTTCACCCTATAAGGCTGGAAATCTTCAAAAGCCTCTTCCACTCGGTAGCCGAAGAAATGGGCGCAGGCCTACGCCGCTCCGCCTTCTCCCCAAACATCACCGAGCGCCGCGACTACAGCTGCGCCGTCTTCGACGCCCAACGAAATGTCCTAGCCATGGGCGATCACATGCCCGTCCACCTAGGCTCCATGCCAGCCTCCGTAATCGCAGCAACAAACGCCTTCAATCTGCAACCAGGCGACGCCGTCCTGCTGAACGACCCGTACGCCGGCGGCACCCACCTACCCGATCTCACTCTAGTAATGCCGGTTTTTCCGGCCCAAACAAAACGCGGCAAGCCACTCTTCTACGTAGCCAACCGCGCCCATCACGCCGACATCGGCGGCGCGCAAGCCGGCTCCATGGGTCTCTCCCGCGAAATTTTTCAAGAAGGCCTACGCATTCCGCCAGTAAAAATCCTGGAGCAAGGCCGCGTGAATCGCGACGTCCTGAACATGCTGCTCGCAAATGTGCGCACCCCCAAAGAACGCGAAGGCGATCTAACCGCGCAAATCGCCGCCTGCCGGATAGGCGAGCGCCGCCTCCAATCCATGCTCACAAAATACGGATGGAAGGAACTAAGCCACTACGCGCAAGAACTACTCAACTATTCCGAAGCCATGATGCGGACGGTAATTCGCAGTCTGCCAAACGGCACCTATCGCGCCGAAGATTTCCTGGACAACGACGGCATCACCGAAACCCCGCTACGCATAGCAGCAAAAATCGAAATCGGCGGCGACCGCGCAGTAGTCGACTTCACCGGCTCGTCGCCAGAATGCGCAGGCAGCGTAAACGCCGTCCGCGCCATCGCCGAATCCGCCGTCTTCTACGTCTTCCGCTGCCTCCTAAACGATCAAATCCCAGCCACCTCCGGCCTAATGCGCCCCTTCAAAGTAATCACCCCAGAAGGAACAATCGTAAACGCCCGTCCGCCAAGAGCCGTAGCCGGCGGCAACGTGGAAACCTCCCAGCGAATCGTAGACGCGTTGCTGAAAGCCCTTTCGAAAGCCGTCCCACAAAAAATTCCCGCCGCCAGCCAAGGCACAATGAACAACGTAACCTTCGGCGGTACAGACACCAGGCCCGGCCGCGGCGACAAACCGTTCGCCTACTACGAAACAATCGCCGGAGGCATGGGCGCAAGACCCGACCGCGACGGCGTAAGCGCAATCCACACGCACATGACCAACTCCCTAAACACCCCAATCGAAGTCCTCGAACACACGCTGCCAATTCGCATGCGCCAATATTCGGTGCGCAAAAACTCCGGCGGCAAAGGAAAGTTTCGCGGCGGCGACGGCATAATCCGCGAATTCGAAATGCTGACGGAAATGGAAGTAGGCCAGCTAAGCGATCGCCGCAAGCGAGGCCCCTACGGCCTAGCCGGCGGCTCCCCAGGAAAACCAGGCCGCAATGCAGTGAAATCCGGGCCGCACATGCAGCAGATCCTGGCAAAAGGCCATGCCCGCCTAAAAAAAGGAAATATCCTAAGAATCGAGTCGCCAGGAGGCGGCGGCTGGGGAAAACCCAAGAAACGATAGCGGCAAGGGCCCCGATTTAATTCGAACGCAGCTTCGAGCGTCTCCATTTGACAGCGCGCTGCATCGAACTGTATCGTGCGGAGCGCTGAAAAAATCGCCGGAGCGATATGAATCCACCGATTCGAAAGGTTCGTAAGGCCGTCTTGCCGGCCGCTGGGCTGGGGACGCGTTTTTTACCCGCCACCAAGGCGCAGCCCAAGGAAATGCTGCCGGTGGTGGACAAGCCGCTGATTCAATATGCCGTCGAGGAATGCATCGCTTCGGGCATTGAGAACGTCATCATTATTACCGGCCGGCGGAAGAATGCCATCGAGGATCATTTCGATTCGGCGCCCGAGCTGGAGCATTTTCTCGAGGAACACGGCAAGCCGGGTCAGGCCGACATGGTGCGGCGCATCAGTGGCGGCATTCATTTTTCGTATACGCGCCAGAGTGAGGCACTGGGCCTGGGGCATGCGGTTTTGTTGGCGCGCGAACTGGTGGGAGACGAGCCTTTTGCGGTGTTACTTGGCGATGTGATTTTGGATGGCCCAGAGCCTGGAACTAAATCGTTGATCGATGTCTACGCGCAAACCGGACAGGGCGCGATCATCGTGGAAGAAGTGCCGCGGGAACGCGTCCATCTCTATGGAATCGCCGACGCCCGGCCAGCCCCTGATCTCGGATTCGGCGACCGCTTAATGCGGATTAATGACGTAATTGAGAAGCCCAAGCGCGAAGAGGCCCCATCAAATTTGGCGGTCACTGGCCGTTACGTTTTTCCGCCGGAGATTTTTGATTGTCTTTCGCGCATTAAACCGGGCAGCGGCGGCGAGATTCAGTTAACAGATGCCATGCGTTTGCTGGCAAAGGAACATGGGCTGTGGGGGTATATCTACGACGGCAAGACCTACGACGCCGGCGACAAACTAGGCTTCCTGGAAGCCACGGTCGAGCTAGCGCTAAAGAATGTGGATCTCGGGTCTTCCTTTCGGAAATATCTAAAGAGTCTGACGCTCTAGCAAGTAGGGGTGGGGGTTCATCTCCCACCCGGTTTAGCACTGGGTGTTCGGCCCAGTAATCTCGCTCGTCAATCCAGCATCAACTCTTCTTAGATTTCTCTTTCGACCCAGAGTCTTTCGAGCTCGATTCCTTCGAACTCGATTCCTTTGATTTCGATTCTTTTGTGGAATCGGACTTCTTTGAGGACGAATCTTCTTTGGATGTGGAAGCTTTCGATTCGCCGTCGCTCGATTTCGCCGCGGCATTTTTGCCGGCATAATCCGTCACGTACCAGCCCGTGCCTTTAAATTGGATGGCGGACGAGGAAATTTCGCGGTGCGCTTTGGCGCCGCACTTGGGGCATTTTCTGGTTTCCGGGGCGGAGTATTTTTCGATCTTCTCGAATTTATGGCCGCACTTTTCGCACTTGTACTCGTAAAGAGGCACTACTTTTCCCTCCTGAGTCGCCTGTGAATCAAAATATTACCACGAGTGCGTTGCAGGTGCGGGATTCGCTTGGCGGCGATCTTGACCCGGTTGTGATGAGAGCGGCGCCGGGCCTATGAGCGGGGCCGACAAGCGGGAGGGCTAAAGCACCATCCCCTGCTGGGGACGCCATGTTAGACTGCCGGGCCGGTGGGTTCTATCTGATGCGAAAGCAGAAATCTCGCTCTGACACCGCGGCCGTTTCTTTGGCGCGGGAATATTCCGAGGCTGCTGCGCCTGCGATTGTTGCGCGTACGCCTGGGCAGGGTTGTCTTTATTTGATCGCTACGCCGATCGGGAATCTTGAGGATATTTCCTTGCGGGCTCTGCGCCTTATGAAAGAGGCGGACGTGATTGCTTGCGAGGATACCCGCGAGACTCGCAAGCTACTGAATCGCTACGATATTCACACTCGCCTCGAGAGCTATCACCAGCATAACGAGCTCACTCGCGCGCCGGAATTGGTGATTGTGTTGGAGCAGGGTGCCAAAGTCGCGCTGGTTAGCGATGCCGGGACTCCTTTGGTTTCCGATCCTGGGCATCGCTTGGTCACGCTTTGCTTGCGGCATGGAATTCCTGTCGTCCCGGTGCCGGGGGCATCGGCGTTGGTGGCGGCGCTGGCGGCGTCGGGGATGCCTACCGAGCAATTTTTATTCGCGGGATTTTTGCCTTCGCGGCCTAGCGAGAGACGCAAGGCCATGCGCGGGATCGCCGCGATTCCCACGACGCTGGTGTTTTATGAGGCGCCGCATCGGATTCTTGAAATGTTGGAGGACGCGCTTGGAATTCTTGGGAATCGGCTGGCCGTGGTGGCGCGCGAAGTTACCAAGCTGCATGAGGAATTCCGCCGCGGTCGCATCGCGGAATTGATTGCTGGATTTCGGGAAGCGCCCCCGCGGGGGGAGATCACCGTTATTTTTGGACCTTCCGACGAGGAATCGCATTTGCCTGCTTCCGGGGATGCCGCGCTTGGAGAAATGTCATTGGGGCAACGCGTAGACGAATTGATGGAGAAGGAACACCTGGATCGCAAGGCGGCTCTAAAATTGGCGGCGCGCGAGCGCGGCCTTTCTAAGCGCGAGGCTTATAAGCAGCTTTTAATCCATCGGGACGATTGAGCTCTCGCTTGCGCCCCAATGGTCGCTTCCATGCGCAGCTACGGCGCATGGGCCCCCGGCATAGAAAGAGACCGCATGGGAATTCCGTATTACCACGTTGATGCATTCACGGGCGAGCTCTTTGCTGGTAATCCGGCGGGGGTGTGTATTCTTCCCGCGTTTCTCGCAGACGACATTCTGCTGAAAATTGCTGTTGAGAACCGGCACAGCAACACGGCGTATGTTGTCGCGCGGGCGGATGGTGATTTTGACTTGCGCTGGTTTACTCGCAAGCTTGAGGACGATCTTTGCGGGCATGCGACTTTGGCTTCCGCTTTTGTGCTGGCGTTGCGCAAGCAGGCCGATTGGCCGGTTCGATTTCATACGCGCAGCGGCGTTTTGACCGTGGCGCAGGACGGCGAGCACTTTGTGATGGACTTTCCTGCTATGCCCGCCCGCGCATGTGAGACACCTGTGGGGCTCTTGCCGGCTTTGGGTTTGGAGGCGGCGCTGGTGATGAAATCGCGGGAGTATCTCGTGGTGGTGGAGCGGGCGGAGCAGGTGCGGGCGCTTTCGCCCGATTTTGTTGCGCTGGCCAAATTGGATATCGGGACTAGTGGGGCGCTTGTTACTGCGCCTGGCGAAGGCGACGTGGATTACGTTTGCCGATTTTTCGCGCCCGCGATTGGGATTGATGAGGATCCGGCTACTGGCTCAATCCATTGCATATTGGCTCCTTATTGGGCGGGGCGGTTGGGTAAGGATAGCTTTCGGGCGCAGCAACTTAGTGCGCGCGGGGGCTCCATGCGCAGTGCGATTGCTGGAGATCGCGTGAAGATTGCCGGAAGGGCGCGGCTTTATCTCCAAGGCACGCTGGAGATTTAGCGTAAGATGCCGCCCTTAAGGGCGCCGCTACGAAACCAGGGCTTCGAAGAAAATTTCTACCCTTTCCAGGACTTCCTGCGTTGTTTTTGAGGTGTGGACTGCTTGGCGTAGATCGCTGCCGTTTTTTACGCCGTGGGTGAAGGAACACGCGAATTGTTTCATCTTGCCTATGGCGTCCTTCATTTCGCTTCTTGCCAGGCGCTGGAAATAATCTGTGATTAGGGCGTGGCGGTCTTCGTCGTTGGGGATTTCGTAGGTGCCTGTGGCTACGTACTGCTCGATTTGCCGGAAGATCCAGGGATTGCCGGCGGCGGCGCGGCCAATCATTACGGCATCGCAATTCGTTTCTGCGATTATGCGGACGGCATCTTCCGGCGTGCGTACGTCGCCATTGCCAATTACTGGGAATTTCACCGCTTCTTTCACTGCGCGGATCACGCTCCAATCGGCGTCGCCGCTGTAGCCTTGCGAGCGCGTGCGCGGATGCACCGCGATGGCTTCTATGCCGCAGTCCTCGGCCATGCGCGCTACGTCCACGGCCACGATATTATTTTCATCCCAACCAGAGCGGATCTTGATGGTCAGCGGAATTTTGATCGCGCCGCGCACGGCGCCAAATATTTCTTCCAGCAACGGCAAATCGCGCAGCAGGCCCGAGCCGCCGCACTTCACCACTTTTTTTGCCGGGCAGCCTAGATTGATGTCCAGTTGATCGAAGCCCAGGTCTTCCGCGAGCGTGGCGGCTTGCGCCATTACTTTGGGATCGGCGCCGAAAATTTGCGCGGCGATGGGGTGCTCGTCCGGCTCGTAGTAAAAATAATGCATCATGCGCGCTTCGTTGCGGGTCAGCCCCTCGGCGCTGGTGAATTCAGTCATGATCAAGCCGCAGCCGCCCAGTTCGCGGATTACCCGGCGGAAGACCGTGTCCGTGACGCCCGCCATCGGCGCAAGAATCGTCGCGGGGCGAATCGAGCGGTCGCGAATTTTAAGTTCGGCGGGGAACATGGCGGTCATCTAGAGAAGTGTAGCGTCGAAGGGCGGCCCGTCGTCATCGGAATTGCGCGTGCGTGACTTTTGCGGCGGGTCCGGGGCGGCTGCGGGATTCGTTGCAACGGATTGCTCCGCCGGATTTGCCGCCGATGTCGCGGCGGCGCCGTCCGTTGTGCCGGACGGCAAATTTGTTGCGGAGATTGCGGTGATCGCCGCACGCGCCGTGGTCGCCAAAGCGGAGGCGGCCGCGGCGAAGGCCAGCGCGGGACGTGCACCGCCATCTGCGGCTTGCGAATTTCCGTCGCGAAGGTAAGCGGCGGCGATTTCGCGGGAGCCACCGAAAAAGCTTTCTACGATTTGGCCAAGCGCGTGGCTGCGCGCATCTTCCACGCTTAGCGTCGGGCGATAAATATAGGCGCGGCCTTTTTTGCGGCGCTCGACGATTCCCTTTCGCGCCAGGCGATCCATGATGGTCATGATCGTGGTGTACGCGCGAGGCCGGCGCGGGGCGAGCTGGTCGCGAATTTCGCGGACGGTGCCTTCCCCGATGGGCCAGAGCGTATTCATGCAATCGAGCTCGAGCGGGGCGAGATCGAGCAGCGAGCGGCGGCGCGGATCAGTGGCGCCGTTCCCGGATTTCTTTTCGCCGTTCACGTGCGGAGCGCTCATCCCTTGGAACCATCGCCCTTTGCGGCGGATGCCGACGCGGCGGAGCTTGCGGGGTTCGCTCGCGTCTCCACCAGCGGCTCGTCCAAATATTCCGTGGTGCGCAAAAGATTGCGGCGCAGCGCCGGATTTCGTTCGGTCCAATCGCCGCTGCCGGCATCGGAGGCCATTGTCGTTTCGATCGCCGCCATTTTGGAATCGAGATCATCGAGAAAATTCAGCGCCACAGCTTCGCGGGTGAGCGGAAGCTTCGGCGAGCCGAATTCGAGCTGGCCGTGATGGCTGAGAATCAAATGCTCGATCACTGTCGCCAGCGGACGCGGAAATTCGGATATGGCGTCGATCTTGCGCCGCACGATGGCTTGGCCCAGCGCGATATGCCCGAGGAGTTGCCCCTCAGTCGTATAGCCGAACCCGCGCGCGCAACTTAATTCCTCGATTTTGCCGATATCATGCAGCACCACGCCGGCCAGCAAAATATCGCGATTCAGTTCCGGATAATGCGACGACACCAAGCGCATCAAGTCGATCAGGCTCACCACGTGTTCGAGCAGCCCGCCGATGTAAGCGTGATGCATGGTCATCGCAGCAGGGGCACGTTTCATTTTCGGCGCGATGGAGGCATCCTCGACCACGCTCACCAGCAAAGTTTTGATCCACGGATTTTCCACCGCGTGGACCGCTTCGTTCAGGTGCGCGTAAAGTTTTTCGACATCCTGCTTGGTGTGCGGTAGAAAATCGGCGAGCTCGTACTCGTGCTCCGAGCAGGGGGCGATGTGCTCGACGGTTAGCTCCAGCTGGTCGTTATACAGCTTGGCGCGCGCGCGGATTTTGACCACGTCATCGCGCTCGAACAGCGTGACCATGGACTCGTAGCCATCCCACATTTTTCCGGAGATGGTGCCGGAGCGATCGGCGAGATCGAGTTGCAACCACGAGCGGCTGGTGCGCGGCGAGGTGCGAATTTCTTTGGAGCGCACCAGAAAAGTCGCAGCCACCTGCTGTCCGTCGCGGAGATCGGAGATGAACAGCGTTTTCACTGCGCTCCAGCGGCTTTTTTCGCCTTCTTGGAAAGTTTCTTGTCCGGCGCGTCGGGCGTCGGCGTCACTTCCTTGATGGAAGTATTGCTCGCCACGGCGGCCGTGTCCACATATCCCGGCTTCACGATCACGTAGCTCTGCTCGCGCAACTCGGCGAGGTAGCCGCGGAAGAGCGTGGACATTTTCTCCGCGTAAATGTGATTCATGATTTCGCCTTCCACTTTTTCGAGAGGCTGCTGGCCGGCTTCGTAGTGGTCCAGCACTTCGATGATCTCGAAGCCGGTCTTGGTCTGAATCACGTCGCTCAGATCATTCTTCTTCATCGCGAAAACGGTGTCTTCGATTTGCTTCGATAGCTGCCCGCGCTCGAAGGCGCCCAGGTCGCCGCCGCTTTTTGCCGTGGGGCCCTCAGAATTGCGCTTGGCCAGCTCGGCGAAATCTTCGCCCTTCTTCAGGCGCGCCAAAATATCGGTGGCTTTCTTCTGGATCACCGCCACTTCTTCAGGCGTCTTGCCATCCGAGTTCAAGAAGATGTCCGCCAGCAGCACGGATTCGGGCCTGACGAATTCCTGCTTGTGATCGTCGTAATATTTCTTCACGTCCTCGTGGCCGATATCCACGCGCGAGCCCGCATCTTTGCGGATTACTTCCTGGGTGAGCAGATTATTGCGGATGCCGGTCTTGTATTCGTCCCAGGAGAGCCCCTGGGCTTCTACCGCTTTCTGCAGTTCTTCCATGCTCGCCAGATTATTTTGCTGCCGCACGGAATCGAGTTGCTTGATCACGTCGGCTTCCACGCTGATGCCCATGTCCTTGCCGCGCTGCACCAGGAGCTGCTGATCGATTTCATCGCGCAGAAGATTTTTCTGCCGCTCGGCGTACATCGCTTCCATGCGCTCCGGGGGACATCCCTGGCAATCGTGTTGGACTTCTTCGTGGAGTTGGGTCTGGGCTTTTTCGTAGTCCGATAGCGTGATGATTTCGTTGTTCACCCGCGCGATGATTTCTTCGACGACCTTCCCGTTGCCTTGCGGCTTGGTTTGGGCGCGAACCGCTTGCGGCGCGGCACACGACATCGCTGCGGCGATTAGCGCTCCGACCGCGAAATTTTTGGTGCTCTTGCTCATTCGAGTTCCTTGCCTTTTCATTCGCATTGTCCCAACGATTGAATTTTAGCCCTACGATTGTAGTTGCAGCAACAGCTTTTGGGTGGCCAACGCCACTCCGCCCTTTTCATTCTTCCAGTCAAACCATAGCACGCCGCTGGGATCGAGGCGCATTCCCCGCCGCCCGCGGATCACGCGCACCAATTTCTCCGGCTTAATGGGCGTTTCGTCATGAAATTTAATGGCCACTTGATCGCCGCGCCTTTCGATCGATGCCACCAGCAATCTTTCCGCGAGCGCCTTCAGCACTGCGTAATCCAGCAAATTGACGACCGCCGGCGGCGTCGCACCAAAGCGATCTTCCAGTTCCTTGCGCACTTCTTCGCGCTGCTCCTCGTTCGAAACTTCGGCGATACGTTTATAGATGCGCAAACGAAGATTTTCGCTTTCTATGTATTCGCGAGGGATGCGAATGTCCTGGCCAAGATTTAGCGTGACGCGGCGCTCCGGGACGACAGCTTCGCCTTTGCGCTCGGCGACAGCGCGCTCCATCATGCGGCAGTAAAGATCGAAACCTACGGCCGCGATTTGCCCGTGCTGCTCGCGGCCAAGTAGATTGCCGGCCCCGCGCAGCTCAAGATCAAGCGCCGCAATGCGAAACCCCGCGCCCAAATCGCTAAATTCTTTTAGTGCGGCCAGACGATGGCGAGCGAGCGTCGAGAGAGCGCCCGATGGCGGCACCAGCAAATAAGCGTAAGCGCGTTGATTGGAGCGGCCCACCCGCCCGCGCAATTGATAAAGCTCCGCCAGGCCGAAGCGATCGGCGCGATTGATGATGATGGTGTTCGCGCGCGGAATATCGAGCCCATTTTCGATGATGGTGGTGCACACCAGTACGTCCGCTTCGCCGCGAATAAACTTCAGCATCACTTTTTCGAGTTCCGCTTCGGCCATTTGCCCGTGGCCGACGATCACTCTGGCCTTGGGCACCAGCCGCTTGATGAGCTGGTTGACTGACGCGATGGATTCGACGCGATTGTGGACAAAGAAAACTTGGCCCTCGCGCGACAGTTCTTCCTCGATGGCGCGCTTGATGATGGATTCCGAGAATGGCGCGACCGTCGTTTGAATCGCCAGGCGATCTTTCGGCGGCGTCTCGATCACCGACATATCGCGCAACCCCACCAGCGACATGTGCAAGGTGCGTGGAATCGGCGTAGCCGACATCGTCAGCACATCCACATTCTTGCGCATTTCCTTGATGCGCTCTTTGTGGGCCACGCCGAAGCGCTGCTCTTCATCGACCACCAGCAGGCCCAGATTCTGGAATTTCACGTCTTTCGATAGCAGGCGGTGCGTGCCGATTACGATGTCCACTTTGCCGGTTTCCACCTCGGCAAGAATCTTTTTTTGCTCGCGAGCCGTGCGGAAGCGGCTAAGCATTTCAATTTTTACCGGGAACGCTGCGAAGCGCCGGCGGAAAGTTTCGTAATGCTGGAACGCCAGCACGGTGGTGGGCGCCAGAACTGCCGCTTGCATCGAATCGCCCACCGCTTTGAACGCAGCCCGCATGGCCACTTCAGTTTTCCCATAGCCGACGTCGCCGCACAGCAAGCGGTCCATCGGCTGCGCGGATTCCAAATCTTTCTTCACGTCGTTCACAGCTTTTTCTTGATCCGGCGTTTCCTGAAATTCAAAAGCGTCTTCGAATTCCTTTTGCCAGTTGGTGTCTTCGGGGAATGTATGCCCGGTGGCGAGCTTCCGCTCGGCATAGAGCGCCAGGAGCTGCTTGGCCATGTCGCCCACCGATTTTTTAACCCGGGCCTTGCGCGTTTCCCAGAGATTTGTGCCCAGGCGATCGAGTTGCGGCGTGACGGCGCCGAGCGATTGATATTTCTGGATCAAGTCGACGCGCGCTAGCGGAACGTAGAGGCGGGCATCTTCGGCATAACGCAGCAGCATGAATTCGCCGGTGGTCCCTTCTACCGCGATTTGCCGCAGCCCGTCGAACTGGCCGATGCCGTGATCGACGTGCACCACATAATCACCGGCTTTTAAATCCGATAGATCGCTGAAGAACGAAGCGCTCGTGCCGCGCCCGCCGCGAGCTTTCGTGGGTGCCGGCAGCGATTCAAATAAATCTGCCGGACCGTAAATGGCGAGGCGCGATTCGGGAAATGCCACGCCTTCCGTTAGCGGTGCTTTGCAGAGAATCAGCGCGGGGATCGATCCGCCGCTGCTTTCTTCGGCCAGGCGCACGCCGGTAGCGGTGTCGTCAAGTTCGCCTAGGCGATACGGCAATTCATTTTCGTGGCAGAGATCCGCGAGCCGCTCCATTTCGCCGGTGCTCGCGGCGGAAACCATCACTTGCGCCCCGGCTTGCACTCGGCCGCGCACCTCGTTCATGAAAGCCGCTACGTTGCCGTGATAGCGCGTGGTGGGCTGCGTCAACATCGCGCGGACAAGCGAATCGCGCTCGAGCGCTAGATGCTCCAGTCGCAAACACGGGCGGCGCCCGAGTTCCGCGGTCCATTCCGATTCGCTGAGCACATAACGCTCGGCCGGAACTTCGCTCAGTGCGCCAGCCGCCAGTTCGCGAGCCGCTTCCAGGCGCGCGCGGTATTCTTCGCTAGCGCGCCGCAATTCTTCGGGTTCGTCTTCGAGAATCACTGCTTCGGACGCAAGCTCGAATAAATTTGATTTTGCGTCGCCGAGCAAAACCGGATGAAATTCCCAGCCCGGGTAGAAAGCTGCGGGGACGCCTTCGTCTTCCCTTCCCGTCGCGTTCGTCGTTTGCAGGCGCTCCAGCAGCTCGGCGCGGCGCGGATAATCGGTGAGCGGAAGTAGCGTGAGGCGGTCGAGCGGCCGCAGCGAGCGCTGCGTGTTGGCATCGAACTCGCGCAGAGATTCAAGCGTGTCCCCGAAAAATTCAAGCCGCACCGGAGCCGCGGTTTCCGGCGAGAAGACGTCCACAATGCCGCCACGAACGGCGAACTGCCCCGGCGCTTCCACCGTTTCCTGCTTCTCGTAGCCCACGCTGGCTAAGTGCGCGATGAGCGCCGCTTGCGGAAAATCCACATCCCGTTCCAGTCGCGATGCCAACCCGGCGTAAAACTCCGCATCGCGCATGCGTTGCAGGGCTGCGCTCACCGGCGTCACCACAATATCCGCTTCGCCTGCTACCAGACTCCACAGCGCGAACGCTCGCTCTTCGGAAATTTCAGGGTGCGGCGAGCGGCTTTCATACGGCAGAACATCATGCGCGGGAAGAATCGCCACGCGAGTGCGCGCCTTGCGCGTGAGGGCTTCGTAGAAATAGCGAATCGGCTCAAGTAATTCTTCGCCCCGGCGGTTCGAGCTCACTAACAGAAAGACAGGTCGCGCCAGCGACGAAGCACAAATCGCGGCAATCAGCGCTTTGGCCGGATCGGTGAGTCCCGCCAACGAAGATTCGCCAGAGCCGCGGCGCAAATCGTCGAGCGACGCTTCCACCGACGGATGGCGTCCCACCCGCGACAATAGTTCGGCCACCAGCGGGAGAATCATGCGGGCAGACGCCGGATTCTTTCGATTAATTTTGTCGTCGAATAGCCCGCTTCCAATGGAATGGAAATCACCTGGCCGCCGGCCGCTTCCACTTCTTCGCGCCCGATGATTTCATCGGGTCCCCAGTCGCTGCCCTTCACCAGGATCGCGGGAAGAATTTCGGCAATTAGCTCGCGCGGCGTGGTTTCCCCAAACACAGTCACAAAATCCACCGATTCAAGAGCTGCGAGAACTTCCGCACGCTCGGATTCCGGGATTAACGGCCGTTGCGGGCCTTTGATTTCCTGCACGCTCGGATCGGAATTGATGCCCACGATCAGTGCGTCCCCCAGCGAACGGGCTTTCTCCAGCATGCGGATGTGGCCGGGATGCAGGATATCGAAGCAACCGTTGGTGAACACTACGCGCTTATGCCCGTGTTTCATCGCATCGATGAGCCGCTTCAGTTCCACGCGCGTGACGATCTGCCCCAATCGAGAGTCTCCGGGTCCGTTGATGTTTGTCGCAGTGTAAATTCTATCACGCGCGGGTGAGCCGGCTTTGTGTGAGGGTGCCGCCTTTCTCCCGGATACTGTCTGCTGCGTATTGCTCCCCACTTGTTGGCGTGCTAGGTTTTGCTCACTCTGAGGAGAGTGCCTTTATGCGATGGACTCCAGGTGGTGAAAGCTCCGATATCGAAGATCGCCGCGATCAGGGCGGCGGTGGCGGCGGATTTCAGTTTGGCGGATTTCATATTGGGATTGGCGGCGCGATTATTTTGCTGATCCTTAGCTTCGTGTTCAAAGTGAATCTTTTTACTCTGCTTGGCGGAGGCACTGGCGCGCCGCAGACGCAATCGAGCCAGCCGAATCCGGCGCAGGATGCTGCTGAGAAGCCTACCGTTCAATTTATTTCCTTTGTGCTGGATGATGTGCAGACCACCTGGACGACGCTTTTGCCGGCGCAGACTGGGACGCAATATCATCACGCTAAGTTGGTGCTGTTTCGCGATTCCACGCTCTCTGGTTGCGGCAACGCAGCTTCTGCGACGGGACCGTTTTACTGCCCGGAGGATGAGAAAGTTTATATCGATCTCGGATTTTTTGATGAATTGAGCCGGCGCTTTGGAGCGCCTGGGCAATTTGCGCAGGCTTATGTGTTGGCGCATGAGCTAGGCCACCACGTGCAGAAACTCCTGGGCATTGAGGGCAAGGTTCATCAGTTGCAGGAAAGCAATTCGCGCGAAGCCAATCCGCTTTCCGTAAAACTGGAATTGCAGGCCGACTGTTTTGCCGGCGTTTGGGCCCACACCACGCAGCAGCGCGGCCTTTTGGAAAAAGGCGATGTGGAATCCGCGCTCGGGGCCGCGGCTGCCGTCGGCGACGATCGTTTGCAGAAGATGTCCACCGGACATGTTAGCCCGGAGTCGTTTACACACGGGACTTCCGCGCAGAGGACGCAGTGGTTTAATGCAGGGTTGAATGGCGGAACGGTCGCGGGATGCAATACGTTTGGAGCATCGCAATAAATCTGAAGCGCCGAAATCGATCCTTCCGCGCGTGATCCGGGATTTGAAGTGAAATGGGTTTCCGCGTCCGCCTCGGCGGACTCGCCCCCACCGGGCTATTGCTTCAAACGATTACCCTAATTTTGGGTCCGCCGTGTGCTTTTCATTTTGATGCTATACTGCCGCTCAGCTTGACGCTGCCGGTCCCCAGCGGAAGCAAAATTCGATGAAAGAAATTGCCATTGTAGGAGGCGGCCCCGCTGGGGCCATGTGCGGCGAACGGCTGGCTTCGGCCGGGTTCGCCGTCACTTTGTTTGACGAGCATTTGGCCTGGGAAAAACCTTGCGGCGGCGGCTTAACTCACAAAGCCATCTCCACTTATCCCTTTCTTCTCGATAGCCCTCATCCCAAGAAAATCGTCAGCACCGCGGAATTGATTTCCAGCGGCGGACATCGCGCGCGTTTCAAGATGAATCATCCGATTGTGATTTACTCTCGGACCGTGCTGAATGGTTTGCTGCTGGATCGGGCCTCGGCGGCTGGCTGCCGCAACGTGCAGTCGCGCGTCACGCAAATGACGCCATCGAATGGCCGCGTAAGGCTCACCGCAGGCGGCGAGGAAACTTCCGCCGATTTCGTAGTGATCGCCGGCGGGGCGCGCAATCAGTTGCTGCCGGATACGACGCCTTTGAAGGCGGCCGATCTGGAAATGACCCTCGGCTATTTCGTGCCTACCGACGAGCAGTTGATCAAAGTGAAATTTCTGAAGGAATTTGAAGGATACATTTGGTCGTTTCCGCGTGCCGATCATGTTTCCGTGGGCATCTGCGGCAAGATGACGCAGAATTCCAGCCAGGGATTGCGGCGCCATCTGGATGATTTCGTGCGCGACGAGAAAATTTCACTCGAAGGCGCACGCATTTACAGCCATGTCTTGCCTTCGCCGCAGCTACATACTCTCCGCCGCCGTCGCATCGTGGGCAAAAATTGGGCCATGGCAGGAGATGCCGCGGCGTGCGTCGATCCGATCACCGGCGAAGGGCTTTTCTACGCCATGCGCTCCGGCGATTTGCTCGCCGAGGCATTGATCGCCGGGCAGCCGGAAGCCTATCCGGCTCGCATGCGCTCGGAATTGGTGGCGGATCTTGAAATCGCAGCACGCATCGCCCGCAAAGTCTTCTGCGGAAATTTTCTGGGCGGCGCGATTACCACGCGCATGGTGCAGATGTTGAATCACAGCGCCACTTTCCGCGATCTGATTCGCGATGTTTTCAGCGGCTCTCAGGATTACCGCAGCCTTAAGCGCCGGCTATGGGCGCAACTCGGTATCACGCTGGCCGAGCTTACCCGCAGTTTCATCGATCCGAATTCTTGCGGCGACGCTTCCTCGCCCGTCGATGGAACGGAGCCCGCGCGTTGACCGCCGAACATAAAACCCCGTATCCCGCTCTGCCGCTCGGAATCCATTCCAAACTCGAGAAAAATGTCCCGGCAAATTGGACTCTAGCAGCATTCGATCCCGAATTGCCCCCAGTGCTTTCCACTCCCGCAATGATCGGCATGATGGAATCGGTGGCCGCCACCGCGGCAAAGCCGCACTTGTCGCCCGGCATGATCACCGTGGGCACGCGCATCGAGGTAGACCACGTGAAGGCCGTCACGACAGGAGCGGCGGTCGAAGTTACAGCAAGACTAATTGCGCAGGACGGGCGCTTCCTTACTTTTGAAGTTGAAGCTCGATCGGGGACGCACGTAATTGGGCGCGGAAAAGTATTGCGCGCAATCGTTGAGCCTCGCTCCTTCCAGACTCGCGCGGACGCCCGCGGCAGTTCCTGACGCGCTCCGTCCGTAAGTAGCGCTGGCGTCCCGCCGGCTCTTACGACCTCTCACACGCTACATCCACGAAGTTTGGGCGAACGGATAATTTTCATCATCGTGTTTTTTAGTCCGCGCGCGATTATCCCCGTGGCGTTCTATTTGCTCGCAGGAGCCGGCGGTACGCCAGCGCTACGTTTCATCGCCGCATGGCGCGCTGAATTATTTTCGAGAGAGACGCGTCGACTCGGGGAATTCTAATATTCGGCGCGGCGCGGCGCGACCTTGCGTTGCACCGGCGGAGTGATCGTCGCCATCTTGCGGATCATAGCGAGGACTAACTTTTTATCATCATCCGAAAGCGTAGTGCTATACCGCTTGATCTCAGCCAAAAAGCGGATTTCTTCCTCAGAAAGCTCGCCCAGCATCTTGCGTGTCTCGCGATCGCCAGCCGTATCGCTCCCAGGGAAAAAGTCGGCCAGATTGATTTCCATAGCCTCGGCGATTTTTGCCAACGTTTCAAGCGATGGCACAGTGTGCCCATTTTCCACGCGCGAAAGGTAGCAGCGCAGCAAACCAGTACGCCGCTCGATATCCCCTTGCGACAACCCTCGATCGCTACGATACGACCGAATCACTTCGCCGATATTTACTTTAGGTTTCTCTTTCGGCACCGGGGACGGCCTCCGAGTATCGACGGTATCTTAAGCATCCAGTGCTAGGACACGCAAGTAAATTCTCACAGAGCGACGGGCGAGGTCGGGACCAGCAAACGCGGAAGCGCCGATCGGGAGTTTGGAATGTGCTGAAAATCGAGGTCGTTGGATGCAGGCAAGGACGCCGACGCCATTTAGGCGTGGACGGAACGCTTATCGATGTACAGGGCGTCGTCCACTCGCTTCATGAATTCTTGCGCAGTTTCACCGATGGTATAGTCTTTCCACCCCGCGGCGAAAGTCACTGGCATCTTGTTCCCGTCATACTCCACCACCAGCCCATCAAGGCGCCCCATCACGTGGCGAACTTCATCCGGCCGGCATTCCGGCAAAATCACCATAAATTCATCGCCGCCCATGCGCGCCGCCAAATCGGAGCCGCGGATGGCCCGTTTCAGGCGCTCCGCGAAAGTGCCGAGCACCAGATCGCCGGCCGCGTGGCCCAGCGTATCGTTCACGCGCTTCAAGCTATTCAAATCCAGCAGCAGCAAAGTCAATGGCCGCGAATGGCGGATCGCCCGCGACATTTCCTCTTCAAGCCTCTGCTCGGCAGACCGCCGGTTATACAACCCGGTAAGCTGATCGAGCGCGGCCAGCTTATAAACTTCCGTAGCCAGCGATTCCACTTTCGCCAGCGCCTGAATCTGACGCGCCATTTGCGTCCGGATGCGATTGATAAGGAGTTGCTGATAGAGCGTGTAAATATTAAAGACCAGCACCAAGCCGATCAGGCCGCGGATGGATTGCCCTTTGGCGAAGTTGTAGGTGCCGGGATCAAATTTGAGTAACCCCGGGAATTCGAACGAGGCGACGCAGACGGTCAGGAGCAACATCACCGCCGACGCGCTGCACCACATCCACCACTGACGGCGGTCCAGCTTCCGCAGGTTCGCTTCGATAGCCGCGGCGCCTTCCACCACTCTGTCGGCGGTAGGCGTAACGCGCTGTTCGATGCGGTCAACAGCCGCGACGGTGCTCTCGGTTTGTACGGTTGTTTCGGACATCGCCCCTTCTAGGACTTCACTAGAAATAACTGATCCACGATCAAAGCGCCATGTTCGTGGCGAACGCTTGTGTCAAACTCGCAACCCGTCCTTCCGCACAGGTCAAACGTGTTCTTGGGAACTGCAACGGCCTTGGGAATTGACTTTCGGCCCATGCAGCCCGTTTAATGAAATCAGCGCGCCGCTGAATTTCGAATCCGACCGCGGCTCCTTTCAATTCGCAATGGTGCAAACGAAATCGCCGGACACGCCGCTGAATCCCGCCGCGCCCATCGAAAATAATCCAGCAGCAAGCAGTCAGAAATCCGCCGCGCCGCGCCGATTCGGCACTTCACGCTCAGCCTTTCTCGTCGCCGCGGGAATATTCCTCAGCCGCATATCCGGGCTGATTCGCGATCGCTTCTTTGCCCACTACTTCGGAAATTCCGACGCCGCCGACGCCTTCAAAGCGGCCATCCGCATTCCCAATTTCCTGCAGAATTTATTCGGCGAGGGAGTCCTTTCCGCGTCGTTTATCCCGGTCTATGCCGCCCTTCTGGCCCGCGACGACCGCGAGGAAGCCGATCGCGTCGCCGGCGGAATTTTCGCCCTGCTCGCGCTCACCGCTTCCCTGCTCGTCTTGCTCGGCGTCCTCACCACTCCCTGGCTGATTGAAATTATTGCCCCGGGATTTGGCGGCGAAAAGCGCCAGCTCACCATTCATCTCGTCCGCATTCTCTTTCCCGGCGCGGGTCTTCTCGTTCTGTCCGCCTGGTGCCTGGGAATCCTGAACAGCCATCGCAAATTTTTCCTCTCCTACACGGCCCCGGTGATTTGGAACGCCGCGATGATTGCCACGCTGATTTTCTTCGGCGCGCGCATGACGCAATTCCCTCTCGCTGCCGCTCTTTCGTGGGGCGCAGTAATCGGCAGCGCGCTGCAAGTCGGCGTGCAATGGCCGGTGGTCATGCATCTGCTCGGGCGATTCCGCCTGACGCTCCACGCGCGCGCGGACAACATTCGCACGGTAGTCCGCAATTTTATTCCCGTGTTCATCAGCCGCGGTGTAGTGCAGATCAGCGCTTATGTGGATTCGGTGCTGGCAAGCCTGGTGGGCACCGGCGCGGTCGCCGCGCTTTCTTACGCGCAGACTTTATATACGCTGCCCGTAAGTTTGTTCGGCATGGCCGTTTCTGCCGCCGAATTGCCGGTGATGTCGGGCCAGCTAGGCAGCGAGGATGAAGTCGCGCGCGCGTTGCGAACCCGCCTGGACGCCGGCTTGCGGCAGATCGCCTATTTTGTGGTGCCCTCGGTGGTAGCGTTTCTCGCTCTCGGCGACATCATAGTTTCCGCGATTTACCAGTCAGGAAAATTCACTCACGCCGATGCGCTGTACGTTTGGGGCATTCTTGCCGGCTCGACGGTAGGATTATTGGCTTCCACGCTAGGCCGCTTGTATTCGTCGACTTACTACGCGCTGCGCGACACGCGAACTCCGCTGCGTTTTGCGGTAATTCGCGTCGCCTTGACCACCATCCTCGGCTATCTGTCCGCAGTGCCGCTGCCGCATCTGCTCGGGATCGATCAGCGCTGGGGCGTAGCCGGGCTGACGATTTCCGCCGGCATCTCGGGCTGGGTAGAATTCCTCCTGCTGCGTCATTACTTGAATCGTAGAATTGGAAAGACTGGATTGCCGCTAAGTTTTTCGTCAACGATCTGGGGGATCGCCACCGCCGCAGCCGGGGTAGCGTGGGCTGTCCGCTGGGTCGCGGGTGCGCATCGGCCAATTCTGATGGCCCTGGTAGTGTTAATCCCCTACGGCCTAGTTTATCTCGGCGTCACTTTTGCAGTGAAGTTGCCGGAAGCAAAATCCCTCGGCGCAATGTTTTCAAGGTTTACCACCCGCTAGTTCCTCGATCATTTGAAAGCGTTCCTTTACGACCAGCCCGGTTTGCCCTCGAGTGTGCGCCTCGCTGCATTCGCCGTTTCTTCAATCTGAAATCTCAAATCTGAAATTTGAAATTTCCGTCGCCGTCGCCTTTCGGTCGAAGGCGCCCCCGGTCAAACGCCTCTGCAGCAGCAGAGCAACCCGAGCGCCCGCAGCTAGTCCTCTCTCGTCCCCGCAATACGTTCCCTCTTCACCAGATAATCAAGTAGACTTACCGCGATTCCGCCATGCCGCTAACCCCCGGCGAAAAACTCGGCCCCTACGAAATCCTCGCCCCCATCGGCGCAGGCGGCATGGGCGCAGTCTATCGCGCCCGCGACTCCCGCCTGAATCGCAATGTAGCCATCAAAGTTTCCACCGCACAATTCAGCGAGCGCTTCGAGCGCGAAGCCAAATCCATCGCCGCCCTAAATCATCCCAACATCTGCCAGATTTACGACATCGGCCCAAACTACATAGTGATGGAGTGCATCGACGGCAGCCCGATCGTCACGCACGACGCCTTCGAACAGCCGCTTCCGCCAGCCGAAGCTCTGCGCCTCGCCATTCAGATGGCCTCGGCCCTCGAAGCCGCCCACGCCAAAGGCATCATTCACCGCGATCTGAAACCAGCCAACATCCTCGCCACCAAAAACGGCACAGTAAAACTCCTGGATTTCGGCCTGGCCAAGCAAAGCATCGCCGGCACCAGCGCCGAAGAAACGCAATCCCTCGGCACCACGCAACCCGGCACCATCATGGGCACACCAGCCTACATGTCCCCCGAACAAGCCGAAGGCCGCCCGGCCGACGCCCGCTCCGATATTTTCTCCTTCGGCGCGGTCCTCTACGAAATGCTAGCCGGTCGCCGCGCCTTCCCCGGAAATTCCGCCGCCGCAGTAATCGGCGCCATCGTTCACGTAAATCCGGAACCACTCAAATCCCCGCCAGCCATCGCAGCGATCGTTAACAAGTGCTTGGCAAAATCACCCGACCAGCGATTCCAATCCGCCACCGATCTCCGCATAGCTCTCGAAGCCGCATCCACGCGCGCGAGCTCCAAAATCAGCAAACGCGCCATCGGTATCGCGTTAGCTGCGGCCGCTCTGGTCGCAGTCGCAATCGCCGCTGCAAGCTTCTATCTAAAATCCCGCAAGTCCGCCCAAATCGATTCCATAGTCGTCCTACCGCTAGAAAATCGCACCAACGATCCCGCCGCCGACTACATCTCCGACGGCATCATGGAAAGCGTCAACAACAGCCTAGCCCGTCTCCCCGGTCTCCGCGTAGTCCCGCACAGCGTCGCCTTCCATTACAAAGGCAAGCCCATCGACGTACAAAAAATCGGCGAGGACCTCGGCGTGCGCTCCGTCCTCGCGGGCCAAGTCGCCCATCAAGGCGATAATGTCACCATCGACGTAGAACTCGACGACGTCCGCGACGGCAAACAACTCTGGGGCGAGCAATACAATCGCAAGTCCACCGATCTCTTATCGGTTCAAAACGAAATCGCCCGCGAAGTCTCCCAACGCCTCCGCTCGCAACTCTCCACCGAAGATCAGCAAAAACTCACCAAAGGCTCGACAAATAATCCCGAAGCCTACAGTCTCTATCTAAAAGGCAAGCACTACACCAACGAATTCACCAAAGAAGGATTCGCCAAAGGCCTCGACTATTTCAACCAAGCCATAGCCCTGGATCCGAACTACGGCCTGGCCTACAACGGCCTGGCCTACAACTACATCAATCAAGACGGCTGGTTCCTACCAGCCCGCGAAGCAGGCCCCAAAGCAAAAGCAGCCGCCGAAAAAGCCCTAGCCATCGACGACGCCGACGCCGACGCCCACCTCTCCCTCGCCATCGAGCTGCAGTGGTACGAATGGGATTGGGCCGCCTCCGAAAAGGAATTCAAGCGCGCCATCGAGCTAAATCCCAAAAGTTCCGAAGCCTACGCCTACTATTCCTGGTTCCTGGCTCCCATGGGGCGCAACGACGAAGCCGTAGCCGCAGCCAAGCGCTCGTTGGACGCCGATCCACTCTCCCCGCTAGCCAATTTCATCGTCGGTTCGGTTTCCGTCTTCACCCGCCAATGGGACCTAGCCATCAAGCAACTGCAAAGCGCCAAAGAACTCGATAATTCCTACTGGTTTAATTCCTGTTACCTGGGCCGAGCGTACGAGCAAAAAGGAAGACTCCCCGAAGCAATCGCAGAATTCCAACACGCACTCACCCTGGAAAAGGAAAACACAGAAATCTGGTCCGGCCTGGGCCACGCCTACGCCCTCTCCGGCAAAAAAGCCGAAGCCCAAAAAGTCCTGGATCACCTGAAGGAATGGTCAGCAACCAACTACGTCTCGCCCTACGCCATAGCAGTAATCTACGCCGGCCTAGGCGACAAAGACAAAGCCTTCGCCTACCTAGACACCGCCTACACCGATCGCTCCTATTTTGTAGCCAACTATCTGACAACGGATGCCCGCCTAGACGTCCTAAGAGTAGACCCCCGCTTCGACGCCCTACGCCGCAAGGTAGGCCTACCGTAGGGGCGGGCCTCAACGACCCGCCCGGTTTGGCTTCGGACGTGCGCCTAATTCACATCCGCCGTTTCGCCTATCTGAAATCTGAAATGGCTCTGTTGACTTCCTCCAAAGCCGTTGAATTTCTCCGCGTAGGGGTGACGGCTTGCCCTCGCCCGCCCGTGTAACGCCCGCGAAAAATGTGGCCTACCTGCGCAGAGGTAACGCGACCCGGCATTCTCCGCGTTCCATCGGCTTCGTAAATGCCCACGATGTCAACAAAGCCATCTCAAATCTGAAATTTGAAATTTCCGGCGCAGTCGACTTTCGCTCCTAGGGGCGACCGATCAATCGTCTCTGCGACGGCAAAGCAATCGACGCGCCCGAGAAACGCTCAGCCAAATAACCGCCTCATCTCCAGCGTAAATCCAACCCATCCGTAATTCCGCCCCCGGTACCATGTACCCCATCCACAATTTGACCTAATCTAACTCCGGGAAACTGCGGATGATCGCAACGCGCCAATTCGGGGTAAAAAAGTTTCAAATCAACCCAAACCCGGCAATTTCTAATCGCGACACCAAACTCATTAGAATTCGCCGTAACCCAAACAAAACAAAGAACGGAGCCCAATTTCTAATCGCTACAAAACCGGCACTTTGCAAATGGCACATCTGAAGCATCACGGCCCCGCAACGGAGACCCCTCCCCGTGCCATCACCCCAACAAATCCGCACGACGCAAAAAAGCCGGACACGATTAATCCCCGAAACCAACCTTCGCAGATCCCCAAATCCCCGCACCAAATCCCAAACTCTTTGTCCAACTGCCCTCTCCACTCGATTGACTTGCCCCAACCCGCGGAATATTATGGCGCTCCACATGGAAACGCCGCCGCCCCTACTCGGCCGAACAATTTCCCACTATCGCATCGTGGAAAAAATCGGCGGCGGCGGAATGGGCGTGGTCTACTTGGCCGAAGACACCAAGCTAGGCCGCCGCGTAGCCCTGAAATTCCTCCCGGAAGACACCAGCGAAGACCGCCAAGCCGTCGAGCGTTTTAAACGCGAGGCCCGCGCAGCCTCCGCGCTAAACCATCCCAATATCTGCACCATCTATGAAGTCGACGAATTCGAAGGCCGCCACTTCATCGCCATGGAACATCTCGAGGGCCAGACCCTAAAGCACGCCATGACCGGCCAGCCCCTCGCCACCGAAGCAATTCTCGACTACGCCATCCAAATCGCCGACGCCCTCGAAGCCGCCCATGCCAAAGAAATCGTTCATCGCGACATCAAGCCCGCAAATATCTTCCTCACCCCGCGCAAACAAGCCAAGCTCCTCGATTTCGGCCTAGCCAAATTAATCCCCAAATCGCATCAAGTGAACGAAGCCCTGGGCGCCTCCGCCACGCGCACTTCAGCCGAAGCCAGCGAATACGTCACCAGCCCAGGCTCCACCATCGGCACGGTAACGTACATGTCCCCCGAGCAAGCCCGCGGCGAAGAAGTCGATGCCCGCTCCGATATTTTTTCCTTCGGCGTAGTCCTCTATGAAATGTCCACCGGCCGCCAACCCTTCGCCGGCGCTACTCCCGCCGTAATTTTCGAAGCCATCCTGAATCGCGTCCCCGCCGACGCCTCGCGCGTCAATCCGCAAATTCCGCCTGACCTTGGCCGCCTGATCGAAAAAGCCTTAGAGAAAAACCGCAACACGCGCTACCAAAGTTCCGCCGTCCTCCGCAACGATCTACAAAGAGTAAAAAGCGATCTGCAAGCAGGCCGCACCGGCAAAAGCACCGAAAAATCCATCGCCGTCCTCTATTTCGAAAATCTTAGCGGCGCCAAAGAAGACGAATACTTCCGCGACGGCATGACCGAAGACATCATCACCGAACTCGCCAAGGTAAAAACTCTGCAAGTCTTCCCACGCGCCGCCATCGTGGCCTTCCGCGATAAGCCCGTCACCGCCCCCGAAGTCGGCCAGCAACTCGACGCCGCTTACGTTCTCGGCGGCAGCGTCCGCCGCGCCGGCAATCGCCTGCGCATCACCGCGCAACTCGTCGAAGCCCGCACCGGCCGCTCCGTCTGGGCCGAGCGCTACGATCGCGAAATGAAAGACGTCTTCGAAGTCCAGGACGACATCGCCCGCAGCATCACCCAAGCCCTGCGCATCACTCTTTCGCCGCAAGAAGAAAAAACCATAGCCACCAAGCCCACCGAAAATCTGCAAGCCTACGACTATTTCCTGCGCGGCCGCAATTACACCCGCCGCGAAAATCTAGAATTCGCCATGCAAATGTTCGAACACGCCATAAAGCTCGATCCCAACTTTGCGCTGGCGCATACCGGGGTCGCCAACGTCTGCGGCATGCAATTCGAATTGCACGGCCGCGACGCGCGCTGGATCGAAAAAGGCCTGGCCGCCGCCAATCGCGCCTTCGAGCTGGATCCGCAACTCCCCGAAGCCCTGGCCGCCCGCGCCCGCATCTACCACGCCCAGCAGAAATACGATGAAGCCATCCAATACGCCCGCATGGCCATCGAGCGGAAATCGGATTGCGAAAGCGCCTGGGACATTCTCGGCCGCGCGCTTTTTTCCTCCGACCGGTGGGACGAAGCCATCAGCCTGATGGATCGCGCCCTCGCCGCTGCGGGCGACGATTACAACGTGTTCATTCCCTACGTCAACGCACTAGGCGCAGGTGGCGATCCCGCCGGCGCTATAGCTCTGCGCGAAAGGCAGGCCCTGGTTCTCGAGCAACACCTCGATTTGGTGCCCGAGGATGTCCGCGCCAGAATTCTGCTAGCCACCAGCTACGCCTTTCTCGGCAAGCGCAGCCAAGCCAGCGAACATCTCGAGAAAGCCGTAGCCATGCGCCCAAATGATCCGAACGTGCTCTACAACGCCGCCTGCGCCTACGGCCTGATGCAAATGAAAACCGAAGCCCTAATGATGCTCGCAAAATCCGCCGAAACCGGCTTCAGCGATTTCGAATGGGCCTCCCGCGACCCGGACTTGGCCTCGCTGCACGACGAACCAGAATTCAAAAAGGTGTTGGAAATGTGGAAGCCTAAGTAGCACAGCCACTCCTGGCTGTGTCCGATGTAAGCAAACTGCAACTTGTAAGGAGTAAACGCAAGAGAAAAGCCGAGCCCAGTAGCACAGCCACTCCTGGCTGTGTCCGGCGTAAGCAAGCCGCAAGGCGTAACGAGCAAGCGCAAACGAAAACCCACAGCCAGGAGTGGCTGTGCTACAAAGGATCGCGGAGCGATCACATGCTGGATGAAAGTTCCAAATTCCAGGTCCCCGAATCCTTAATGGCGCGTCTAATAGGCAGGATGCGCTTCCGCAAGTTGACCGGCTCGCGCGCCAAGAGGCGTCGCCATGTCGCACAGCCGCCCAGACCCGGAGCCACCATTAAGTCTACGAAACACAACGCGAAACGCGTTGACTTGCCTGCCCCACCAGCGCAAGATGCGAGAAGAGGCCCACGCATGACCGGCAGCGGCATGACGCTCGAGCGGGTAGTCGAGAAGGCCCGCGCCCTCGACGACGAAGTCCGCAAAGAAGAGCTGCGGGTCGGCGATCGCCTGCTAGTCACCACCGTGAATTCCCGTTACACCATCTGGGTCCTCGGCGACGGCCACTACTGGATCTGGGGCGGCTGGTTCGACCGCCAAAAAATCTCCCCGCAACGAGTAAGCATCAACGGCTGCACCTGGGGCGGCAGCGCCATCAAGCGCGACATCGTAGCAGCCCCCGGCCTACGCATGGAATTCGGCAATAGCGTCCTTACCACCAGAATCCAAGCCGTACAAGTAATCCGCGCAAGAGCCAGAGCCCGCGCCGAATTCAACTAGCCACCGATTTTTGTAGGGGCGGGGGTTCACCTCCCGCCCGATGTGGCATTGGGTGTCCGTCGTTGCCGTTTCCCAATCCGAAAATAAAAACACCTCAACGCAGTAAAAACCATTCATCAAAAAATTGAATTTGAAGGTTGAAATCTACTGAAACGCAAAACTAACCGGAATCACCACAGAATGATTCGCCTTGCTAAGCGTAATGCTGCCAAGAATCGAATGCGCCGGACTAATCAAAGAAATAAAAGCCCCAGGCAAGATCACGTAACTCTGAAGAGGATTACCGCTAGGATCCAGAAAGTCGTATTCGTAAGTGCCCGTATTTACCTTCGGACAGTAAATCGTCACCGCCCCATTAGCCCCAATCGTCCAACTCTGAATCGCAGTCTTGGTCCCACCGGAAAGGCTCGACAACACAGCGCTCCCAGTCACCGCGCTGCCATCGTCATATTGCAGCGAAAGGTTGATCGGGATATTGGAAGAGCCGCTCGCTTTATAAGCCACGGCAATCGCAGCCCACTGATCCGCAACCCCAAACGAAATTGCAGGAGTCATCGCAGCGGTCTGCGTCGGCACAGCCTCGGCATAGGCGCCTTTAGTGACTTGCGACACCATCAGGAACGGCTGCGTGGTCGAGAAGGATTGATTGTTCCCAGTCGAGGCAGTGACCAAAACGTAGTCGCTGGCCTGCGAAGGTCTCAGCGCGCCAGCTTGCGCAGCAGTGCCCATTCCCGAAGACGCAGCGGTTGAATCCGGTGATCCCGCGGAAAGCCCCGAAACCTCCGCGAGCGAAATGATGCGCATCGTCTGCGCCTCATTGTTCGAAACGGTGAACACCGTTTTGCCCGCTTTGGCGGAGACCACTCGATACACCGCAAGCAAATGCACGTCGGTAGCCTGCGCCTGATACGCGTCAAGAATCCAGGTATTCGCCATCGAGTCGGTAATCGTAGTCCCAGAAACCGAAGTGACTTGCCCGATGCGCACCACCGCAATCAGCGCATTCCCGGCAGTCACACTAGACGAAAGATGCGCGGTGCACGATTGCGAACTCCCGCAATCCTGCGAAGCCGCCGGCTGCGCCAACGTCTGCGCCCCCAGCGGTGCTGCCACTGCCAGTCCCAGTGCGATGATTAGGCCGAACTGCAAGAGTCCCGGTTTCATTAGGTTCGTTATTCCCCCACCATACGATGAGTACTTAGGCAAGGAAGTGACCAACTTCAAGCGAATATTCCCTCGTAAAACATTGAAGATGCAGAGGGAACTGTGCGGCAGAGGAATACCAGTACGGGACCGAAACGGGTAGATTTTCCCGAGGCGGGAAAGTTTTGCCGACTTCGCAAGAGCGCGGCACGCGCCTTCCGAACGTAGGGCCCGCGCTTTATGCCGGACCTCTTCGTGCAATATCGCGCCAGAAGTCCGGATCGCCGCCAACCGACGGGCAAGATGACCGTAGTCGAAGCCCGCTCGCCAACGCGACGCAATCGCGACGCGATCGCCCGCGCTCACGCTCGAATGGTCCGAACAAAGTTATCGACCGACCCTGACAGCTCCGCCGCTTGCTCGGAAACGTGCAGCGATATTACGTTCATTTCAGCAATGCGCCGGCTCATCGCCTTGACAACATCCGCGGTACTAGCCGCCGTATCTCGCACCGCGGTAATTTCGCGCCGAATCTGTTCGGTGGCTTTCGCGGATTGCTGCGAGAGACTTTTCACTTCGTTGGCTACCACTCCGAAGCCGCGGCCCACTTCTCCGGCCCTCGCCGCTTCAATGGTCGCGTTCAGAGCCAGTAAATTGGTCTGCGCCGCAATTTCGGCGATGAGTTTCACCACCCCGCCAATGCGCTGCGACGCTTCCACCAATTCCCCGACCACCGCGTTCAGTTCGCGCGGCCGTGAGCCGGACGCCCGTTTTTGCTCCAGCGTCTGGCCTCGTTCATTCTTCGCCAGCCCGTGCGCCGCTTCCGTCTGCGAAGTCTCTTTCGTCTGCATCGAGGCGCCGGCACGCGCGGCCTGTGTCCCAGGCAGCGCCGCGGAATCCGACGAACCAGCGGCTTTCGCCAGCTCCTGAGCCGCCGCATTCACACTGCCCGCCGAAGTTACCAGCGAAGACACGACGTTCTGCACGCTAGCTTCGAATTGATCGGCTAACCCGCGCCGATTCTCCGCCGCTTCGGACAATGCATTGTGCCCCCGCGCCATGTCCTCGCACGCCCGGTTGATCAATTCCGAAGTCCGCCGAAAACTCCCCAGCATCCCGCGCAGCACGACCCGCCGGTAAAATCGCTGCTCGTTGGCAGCCTCCAGCGGCGCCCCTGCTTCGCGAACAAACGCCTCCGTGCGATCGAGCAGCGCATTAATCGCGTGCACCAACCGTTCGACCTCGCCTCCCTCGTGGCAACGCAAAATGCGAACTTCCAAATTACCACCGGCCGCCGCTTCGCAAGCGTCAGCAGCTCGCGTGACCCATTCCGATCCGGCAGCCGAGTGGGAAGCATCGCGTGCAGGGGCGCCGCTTTCCGAGCGCGCGGCGTGACCGTTGGCACCGCGCCGGTAACCCCAATAGGGAATGAATCGGCGCAGCGAATTCAGGAAGCGGCTAGGAACTGTGGCCGGGAGTGCAAGTGTGGGCATGTGTAGGCTCAGAGCGAGAACACGAATTCGTTAAACGTGGTTTTTTTGTCGGCCAGCAGCCGCTGCAGAAGCGCCCCACCGGCTTCCATGCTGCGTTTCGGATCCGGATGCTTCAATTCCTCTTTTTTTAGGTCGCGGTAGAGCCCATCGAACAATTCCACCGCCCGCCGTTCGGGCACGCGGCGATTCGAGTGGTAGCCCACCGAGCGGCCCGATGCGTCGAACGACGGCGTGACGTGCGCAAACACCCAGTAATGATCGCCGTTCTTACAAAGATTGTTGACGTATGCGAAAATTTCCCGCCGCGCTTCGAGCGTATCCCACATCAGCTTAAACACGCATCGCGGCATCTCGGGGTGCCGGATAATATTGTGCGGCTTACCCAGCAGTTCCTCTTCGGTATAGCCGGAAACATCCATGAATGTCTGATTGACGTACGTAATTCTCCCCTTGAGGTCCGTCTTGCTGACGATCACGTCGTCCTCAGGAAAGGTTCGCTCATTCTCGGTAAGCTGAATAGCGCACGATTTCAATTGAAACCCTCGCGGCCCCCTCTATTCGGACTCATTCGGCAGAATTGGCCCGCAACTTTAGGAGCGCAACGGTGCAGTAAGGTGAGAGCTTCGCGGCATCACGCGCGCCTGCGGCTCGATGCCGCTCAGCCGCGCATGCTTTCGGAATGGCGTTAACTTGCGGGATCTTTCTGACGCGTGGCTTTTACGCCGGAGAGAATGCCTACACCGAGAAGCACGACGGCGCCAACTACGATCCAGTGCGTAGGAACGTGCATCAAGTAGGCGCCATAGACTAATCCGCAGATGACGATGGCAAATCCAGTGCCGTAAAGGCCGAATGACATGTCTATCCCTTCTTTCGCCAACCGGCGCACTTACCGCGCGGCGGATGGAGCGGATCGAATGAACTCTCGAAACTTAGGACGTCTTGCCTTTGCATCCGACGTGCTCGCAATGACAATCGATGTCCGGCGTTTTTTCCATGGCCTCGCACTCGATGCTGCAGTATTTGCCCGACGTGGTTAGGCAGGAACAGACGGGGTGCGCGCACTTCTCGGCTTTTGTATTTGACATTCTTTTCTCCTATCGTTGGATCAGAGCTTCGGAGGGATGGAGGGTGATCCGAGGAGTATCGTATTCGATCAGCGGCGCGGATGCTGTTCTGAAAGGGACACATTGCGATGCGTAGTTTCGGCGGGGTTACTGGGCCGCTTTAGGAGAGTGGACCGAACACCCAGAGCCAAAGCGGGCGGGAGATAAACCCCCGCCCCTGCGCGGGCCAGCATCCTAATTGAAAATCACGGCTACATTCCCTATCATCATTCGAACGCCGGAGTGGCGGAACTGGCAGACGCGCCGGACTCAAAATCCGGTGGCCGCAAGGCCGTGTGGGTTCGACCCCCTCCTCCGGCACCAACTCACCGATTGCGTGCGCGTGGAAAATTCAAATCGAAACTGGAGCTTGAGAGCCTATCGCCTGGCGGCGTTAGTGGGAGCGCTCTTTTTGTGCGCGTGCCACGCGGCCGGGCAGAGTGTTGTGATTGAGCAGTTGCGCATTCCTGTTAAGGGGGCTGGAAGCCTGGGGCTTGATGCTTTGATGGTTCGGCCGAATGATTCGACGGCACATCCGCTGGTGTTGATGACGCATGGGTCGCCGCGGGATGCGAGCGAACGGGCGGGTATGACTCCGTTCGCGTTGCAACCGCAGGCTATTGAATTTGCGCGGCGCGGGTGGACTGTGGTGGTGGTGATGCGGCGCGGGTTTGGGGAGTCGGGCGGCAGCTATGATGAAGACGCGCATGCTTGCGGGCGTGCGGACTTTGTCGGCGCTACCGAAGAAGCGGTCGCGCAACTGCGCGACGCGGTTGCATATCTTTCGAAGCGGCCGGAGGTGGATGCGTCGCGAATTATTGGCGTCGGCGTTTCTACCGGAGGGATGGCGATGGTGGCGCTGAGCGCTGACCCGCCGCCGGGGTTGGTTTCGGCTATCAGCTTTGCCGGCGGGCGCGGATCGCAGGCGCCGGATGTGGTTTGTAATGCGGATTTGCTGGTGGATGCGTTTGGCACTTTTGGGAAGCACTCGCGCGTCCCGATGCTTTGGGTTTATTCGCAGAACGATCACTTTTTTGGGCCGCAGTTGGCGCAGCGCTTTTATCATGCGTTCACGATTGCTGGGGGGAATGCTTCGTTCGTTTTGGCGCCGCCTTTCCGTAAGGACGGGCACGCTTTATTTTCCGTCGATGGGATTCCGATTTGGACGCCAATGGTTGATGAGTTTTTGAAGAGCCAAAACCTGGCTCTGCGCGAAGCGCTGCTGCCTCCGCTCGAGCCTCCCAAGATTGATGCCCCGAGCTGGTTTCCTGCAAACTTGCGGGCTGAGTTTTCGAGATATCTCTTGCTGCCTCCTCACAAGGCTCTGGCTATCTCGGATAACGGGCACCACGGTTTCGCTTACGGGCGCCGGACCGTTGAGGACGCCGAGAAAAAGGCGCTGGAGAATTGCCGGGAATTTGCGGCGCCGAGCGGCAAATGTGCGATCGCGGTGCGGGATGAGGCCGTCACGCGCTGAGAAGTTCCGCGGCGCGATCTGATAAACTTGGATTGTGACGCTCGAGACTGGGAAAACTCGCCGGAATTCTTCGCTTTGGCTGTCGCTTGTGCTTGGATTGGCGGCGGTGGCTTGCAACTTTCTCTTTTTTCTGCGGCCGCCGGCGCAGGCGGCCATTCCTTGGTTGAGTCTGGCGTTGGCTTTGGCTGCGTTTGTTTTCCTTGGGCTGGGAGTGAAGCGTCTTTTTGGACAGCCTCGTGGGATTGCGGCGCGGATTTTTGGATCGGTTGTGGCGCTGGTGTCGTTGATTTTCGCGGCAGGCGGGACTTTTGGATTTTATAAGGCGAGGGCCGTGCCGGCTTCGGCTGATGCGCCGCAGATTGGGCAGACGGTCCCGGCGTTTACTTTGGCGGATAGCGGCAACCGGCCGGTCACGCTCGCTGAATTGCTTGCTGGAAGTTCGGTGGATTCTGCTTCGGGGGTTGCGCCGAAAGCGGTGCTTTTGATTTTTTATCGTGGTTATTGGTGACCTTATTGCGCCCTCGAGTTGCGAGGGGTGCAGCGGAGGCTCCCGGAATTCAAGGCTGCTGGGATTGTTCCTGTGGCGATCAGTGTTGATCCGCCGGAGGTGTCGCGCGAATTTGCTGGTAAAGCTGGGCTGACTTTTCCGATTCTTTGTGATCCTGAGGCGCAAGTCATTCGTAGCTATCATCTGCTGCATACAGGCGGCGGACCTGACGGGCACGACATTTCGCGGCCGGCTGAGTTTCTTGTGGATGGCTCCGGGACGGTGCGTTGGGTTAATTTGACTGAGGATTTACGCGTGCGGGCGCGGGCTGATGAGATGTTGGGGATTGCGAAGAATCTGCATTAGAGTCGTGCTTGGAGCGGGGACGACGCGAGTTAAGTGTTGCTTCACAGTGCGTTCGTTCTTGTCGAGCGGCAGCCAAAACCGAGTACAACGGCAGCGGCAACGTCAACGGCGGGCCGAAAACCGGGCGGGGCTGAAGGCCCGCCCCTACGACGGCAACGTCAACGGCGGGCCTTATGTGCATTTCGGTTGAATCCATGCTAGTTTCGATTTAGGAGGCTTTGGATTGAGCGCGCGGCGGCACAAAACGGTTGGCGTGAAGGTTGGCAAGATCCAGGTGGGCGGAGGTGCGCCTGTCGTAGTCCAGTCTATGACCAATACTGATACGGTGGATATTGCTTCTACCGCGCGACAGTGCCTTGAATTGGCTGAGGCTGGATCTGAGCTTGTGCGCATTACCGTGAATATTCCTGAAGCGGCTGCTGCGGTGCCGGAGATCAAGCGACGCTTGCTGGATGCTGGTTGCGATGTGCCGGTGATTGGGGATTTTCATTACAACGGGCATGTTTTGCTTACGAAATACCCTGGTTGCGCTGAGGCGCTGGATAAATACCGGATTAATCCCGGAAATGTGGGGCATGGCGAGCGCCGCGATGAGCAGTTTTCTACCATTTGCAAAGTGGCGCGCGATCATGGCAAGCCCGTGCGCATTGGCGTGAATGGCGGCTCTTTGAATCAAGAGCTGGTGATGGAAAAGATGCAGGAGAATACGGATCGCGATCTTGGGCTGACTTCGGAAGAGATTATTAATGATTGCATGGTGCTTTCGGCGCTGCAGTCTACTGAGCTGGCGCTGGAAAATGGCCTGCGCAAGGACCAGATTATTATTTCCTGCAAAGTTTCGCGACCTAATGATTTGCTGGCGATTTACCGCGATCTGGCTTCGAAGACAGATCAACCTTTGCATCTTGGGTTGACTGAGGCTGGGATGGGCGCCAAAGGGTTAGTGTGGTCTTCGGCGGCGATGGGGATTTTGCTGGGCGAAGGGATTGGCGATACGATTCGGATTTCGTTGACGCCGCGGCCTGGCGGGGATCGTCGGGATGAAGTTTATGCTTCTTGCGAATTGCTGCAGGCGCTGGGGCTGAGGTCGTTTGCGCCTAGCGTGACGGCTTGCCCTGGCTGCGGGCGTACTACCAGCACTACTTTTCAGGAATTGGCGGAGCGCATTCAGGGTTACATCCGCGAGAAAATGCCGGATTGGAAGCGCGAGTATGAGGGCGTCGAGGCTATGACGCTGGCAGTGATGGGCTGCATCGTGAATGGGCCGGGGGAATCTAAGGCTGCGAACATTGGGATTAGTTTGCCGGGGACTGGGGAGGCGCCTAGTTGCCCGGTTTATATTGACGGGCAGAAATTTGTGACGCTGAAGGGCAACTACGACGAATTGAACGAGGCTTTCCGGAAATTGGTGGATGACTATGTGTCTACCAAATATCCGAAACGCGATCCTGCGCTGGCACGAACTGAATCGAGGACCCCTCATGCCGCCTCGAAGCTCCGAGTCATCGCCTAACGACGCACCACCGCCTGAACCTGCTGCTACATCGCAACTCCATTCTGAAATTCGGGCCGAAAACCGGGCGGGGCTGAAGGCCCGCCCCTACGAAGTCGTGCCTGCGGATTGGAAGCGCGGCTTTTGGAGTTTGATCGCTACGCAATTTCAGGCCGCCTTCAGCGACAACGTGCTGAAGTGGGTAGTCAGCTTCATCGTGCTGGACATGGCGATTCCCCAGGACCAGCGCGATCGCTTGTTCGTGCTGATTATTCCGCTGCTGTTCTCGATTCCCTTCCTGCTTTTTTCCATGACCGGCGGCTACTTCGCCGATCACTACAGCAAACGATCTGTGGCCATCGGCACGAAGTTTTTTGAAATTGCCGTGGCGATGTTGGCTGTGGTGGGGCTCGCCCTGCACAGCCTGCCAATCGAATGTGCTGCGGTGTTTTTAATTAGCACGCAGGGGGCGCTCTTTGGTCCGACGAAGTATGGGTTGCTGCCGGAGTTGCTGCCGGAGGCGAAGCTTTCCTGGGGCAATGGGATTTTGGAACTGGGGACGTTTCTGGCGATTTTGATTGGGACGCTGGTGGCGGGGGAGCTGTCCTCTGTTTTTCGCGGGCGGGAATATTGGTCGGGCGTCATTTTGATCGGGCTGGCGCTCGTCGGGCTATTGACCAGCCTGGGCATTTCGCGGCTGCCCGCAGCGCGGCCTACGAGCCGCTTCCGCTGGAATCCGCTTGGGGATCTGCTCGACCAGATTGGATTGATCCGCAAAGACCGCGTGCTCACGCTGGCCGTGATCGGCAATATTTATTTTTGGTTTCTCGGCTCGCTGCTGCTGCTCAATGTGGTGCTTTACGCCAAAGATGTTCTGCACGCTAGCGACGGGCGCACCAGCCTGCTTCTCGGCATTCTTTCGATCGGAATCGGAATCGGCAGCTTCGCGGCGGGTTACCTCTCGGGGAATAAGATCGAATATGGATTGATTCCCCTGGGCATGATCGGAATGACGATCGACTCGGCGCTGCTTTACCGGCACGGACTTTCCTATAGCAGCGTCGCGATCCTGCTCAGCATCTTGGGATTTTTCGCAGGATTCTTCGCGGTGCCCATCAACGCGTTGATCCAGCACCGGCCGGACCCTGCTACGAAGGGCGGGATTCTCGCGGCGGCGAATTTACTTTCATTCGTTGGGATTGCCGCGCAGCCGATCGCGCAGTACGCCATGATTTTTGTGGGCCATCCAAATCCTGCCACGGTGTTTCTGATTTGTTCGGTGATGACGCTGGGCGCGACCGTCTATGTTTGCTGGATGCTACCGGATGCGCTGCTGCGGCTTTTGCTGTGGATGGTGACGCACACGTTTTACAAGATTCGCGTGGATGGGCGCGAAAATATTCCGGAGCGCGGCGGGGCGCTGTTTGTGGCCAATCATTTATCGCTGGTGGACGCGCTGCTTTTGATTGCGGCTTGCGACCGGCCGATCCGATTCATGATTTTCGAGGATATTTACAATTATCCGGTGGTGAAGCCGTTTGCTTCGATTTTGCATGCGATTCCGATCTCGTCCACGCAGCGGCCGCGCGATTTAATTCGCGCGCTGCGGACGGCTAGCGACGCGATTCGCAGTGGCGAGATTGTCTGCATTTTTGCAGAAGGGGAAATTACGCGGCTCGGGCGGTTGCTTCCCTTCCGGCGGGGGTTTGAACGCATCATGCAGGATGTGGACGCGCCGATCATTCCGGTGAGTCTGGATGGAGTTTGGGGCAGCATTTTCAGTTACGAGGGCGGACGATTCATCTGGAAATTTCCGCGCAAGATTCCCTATCCCGTTTCGGTGGAATTTGGAAAGGCTTTGCCGCACGATGCTACGCCATTTCAGGTGCGGCAGTCGGTGCTGGATATGCAGTCTGATGCGTTCCAGCATCGCCGGGCGCGAATGAAGACATTGCCCACGGCATTAATTCGCACCGGGCACCGGCATCCGTTTCGATTTGCTATGGGGGATGCGCGGCGGCCCCGGGTGACATGGGGGGCAGTGCTGCTGAGTTCGATTTTTCTCGCGCGGCGGCTGCGGAAAACTTGGGAAGGACAGGAAATGGTGGGCGTGTTGCTGCCGCCTTCGGTGCCTGGGGCGATGTTGAATTATGCGGCCATGCTGGCTGGAAAAGTGCCGGTGAATTTGAATTATACGTCGTCGAACGAAACGCTGGCTTCTTGCGGCGAGCAGTGCAAGTTGCAGACTACGATTACGACGAAGATGCTGCTGGACCGTTTGCCGATCAAGCCGCCGGGGCGGACGATTTTGCTTGAAGAAGCGGCGGCGAATCCCGGGCTGGGAGAAAAACTCATTGCGCTGCTGCTTTGGTTTTTACCGGCGCGCTGGCTGGAGCGGGCCATCAGCGGGAAGCGGCCAGCGCAGCTCGATGATTTGGCGACGATTGTCTTCTCAAGTGGAAGTACGGGCGAGCCGAAGGGTGTGATGCTCTCGCATTTCAATATTGTTTCGAATGTGGAGCAGATGGCGCAGGCAGTGAAGTTGGACCGGCACGATACTTTGCTTGGAGTTTTGCCCTTCTTCCACTCCTTTGGTTTTGCTGTGACGTTGTGGCTTCCTGCGGTGATCGGGATTGGCGTGGCTTATCATCCCAGCCCGCTGGATTTCGGAGCGATCGGGGCTTTGATTCGCGAATACAAAGTTACCTTTTTGATTTCTACGCCCACCTTTTTGCAGGGGTATTTGCGGAAGTGTTTGCCGGAGGATTTTGGAAGTTTGCGATTGGTGATTGTGGGGGCGGAGAAATTGCCGGAGCGGGTGGCGACAGCGTTTGAAGATCGCTTTGGGATCCGGCCGCTCGAAGGCTATGGCTGCACGGAATGTTCGCCGGTTGTTGCAGTGAATATGCTGGATTATCGTGCGCCGGGTTTCCGGCAAGTTGGCGCGAAGCGCGGATCGATCGGGCATCCCTTGCCGGGAATCACGGTGCGCATCGTCGATCCGGAGACGCGCGAGCCGGTGCCGTTGGGGCAGCCTGGGTTGCTGCTCGTGCGCGGGCCGAATGTGATGCAGGGGTATTTGGGTAAAGAAAAGACTACCGCGGAAGTCCTGCACGATGGTTGGTATACGACTGGAGATATTGCGGCGCTGGACGAAGATGGATTCTTGAAGATTACGGACCGGCTGAGCCGTTTTAGCAAGATTGGCGGGGAGATGGTGCCGCATATAAAGGTTGAGGAGAAATTGCACGAATTGGCTGGGAAGACGGAGATGAGCTTTGTGGTTACGGGAGTGCCGGATGGGAAGAAGGGCGAGCGGCTCGTGGTTTTGCATTCGCTTACGGACGAGGAATTGAAGACGGTTTTGAATCTGCTGCCGCAATCCGGGTTGCCGAATCTTTGGATTCCTCGGGCGAATCAGTTTTACCGCGTGGAGGAGTTTCCGCATTTGGGTACGGGGAAATTGGATTTGAGAAAAGTGAAGGACGAGGCGGTGGAGTTCTCGAAGACGGAATAGTTCGGCGATTGGGAAAATCGAATTCGCGGCGGGCTGTGGAGTACGGACGGACCAGCGCTAAAGGGCATCAATAATTTGGAATGGATTTTACGGAGCGCTGAAGCGCTCCTTCCCCCCACATGAATGTGGGGGGCCCCACCTGGAACCAAAACCCACAGCCAAAACGGGCGGGAGATGACCCCCCCCCTCCACACCGTTAGTCTACGCTTAGGGCTACGTCCAGGGTGTGGACCATACCGCCGTCTGTTGGCGTCCCTGTGATTACTAGGGTGAATTTGCCTGTGGGAGCGCCGCCTCCGCCGCCGCAGCCTGCGAATAGCAGGCACGCTAACGCGGCGGCGGCGAAGCTTAGGCGCAGGGCGCGTCGCTTGCGCATCGCTGCAAACATTGCTAGCAGCGAGAGACCTAGGATTACTAACGGGACGCGGCCTATGAAATCTCCGGGGAAACGGGGCTGGTGCGTTGTTGGGGGGACTAGCGACGCGGCGGTCACCGTTACTGTGGACGTTACGGCGTCGAGCCCGTCTAGCGTGATGCTTGACGGCGAGAGCGAGCAGGTGGTGTCGGCTGGGGCGCCGGTGCAGGTGAGATTTACGGTCTGCGTGGAATTATCGACTGGGGTTACTGTGACGGTGAAGGTGATGGTGTTGCCGCGCGAGACGCTGGTCGAAGTCGTGCCGGTCAGCGTGAAATCGAGGCCGCCGATGCCGGTGATGGGGACGGTTTGCGGGCTGCTGGGATCATCGTCGCGGAAGGTGAGGCTGGCCGTGGCTACACCTTCGACTGTGGGCAGAAAGCTGACCGTTACGGTGCACGAAGCGTTTGGCGCGAGAGACGAGCCGCAGGTGGTGGCGATGGCATATTCGGAGTCGCTGTTACCTGCGAGAGCCGGCGGGGCAGAGAAATTCAGAGTGGCGGTGGAATTATTGGTGATGGTGACGAGTTGCGGTTGGCTCGGAATATTCAGCAGGACGCTGCCGAAATCGAGCGATGCCGGGGAGATGCCGATCGCTGCGTTCGCGGCGAGTTTGGCGACGAAGCCGTTCGAATTTCCGCTGGAAGCGCGAAAACTCGGAAGCAGCGAATTAGCGGTCGTCGGAAAGTCGGATGAGAACGTTTGACCGGCAATGTACGCGTTGCCCGAAGAATCGAGGGCAATCCCATCGCCGACATCGCCCTTAGCGTTGCTGCCGCCGAAACTTGAGGAATAGAGGAACACGCTGCCATCGGAATTCAGGCGAGTGATAAAGGCGTTGCCTCCCGCGCTTTTCGGCGCCGGTTGAATGGCGCCGCGCGTCGCCGGGAAATCCGTGGAAGTTGCAAATCCAGTTACATTGGCGCTGCCGCTGGAATCTACCGCGATGCCCAAGCCGGCATCGGTTCCGTTGCTGCCCGTCAGATAAGTGGAATAGACCAAATCGCTCGAGCCTTGGCCCGCGGGATTAAGTTTGGAGACGAAGGCGTGTTCATTTGAGCCGGGCGCGGTGGGCTCGGCGGAATTAGGCGTCACAGGAAAATCGGACGCTTCGGTTGTACCGGTCAAGTAGGCGGCGCCGTTCGAGTCAAGAGCGACACTGGTTGCAACTCCACCATTTAAATTCGAGCCACCGAGGCAAGTGGAATAGATCAGCGCGGAGCCGCTGGGATTTATTTCGCTCAAGAAGGCGTTATCGCCAGCACTATTGTTCGTTGGCTGAAATGAGCCGGTGGTCGTTGGAAAGTCGGCTGACGCGGTGGCGCCGACGACGAACGCATCGTCGGCGGAATCCAGGGCAATTGCGAGCGATGTATCGCCAAGCCCGGATCCGCCGAGGTAGGTCGAGTAGACCAGTGCGGAACCGCTGGGGCTTAGTTTAGTGACGAAACCGGTGCTGCCGGCAGACTTCAGCGTGTTTTCAATGGGGCCTTGCAAGGGGAAATCTTTCGACGACGTCATGCCGGTCACGTACGCGGAGCCCGACGAATCGACGGCGATGCCGGCTGCGCTGTCGCCGTTTGCGCCGCTGCCACCGAGGTAGGTGGAATATAGAAGTGCCGTCGCGGTCGGATTTAGTTCCGCAATAAACGCGTTTGTGCTGGCGCTCTTAAGTGTTCCTTGAAATGCATTCACGACTGGAAAATCCGCTGAGGATGTGGCGCCCGTGACGTAGGCGTCGCCTTGCGAATCTATGCTGATGCTTGTGCCGGTGTCGCCGGTGGCGCCGGTGCCGCCTAGATAGGTGGAATAGAGGAGGACCGCGCCGTTGGCGCTTAGTTTGGAAATGAAGGCGTTGGAATGCGTGCCGCGCAGATTCGCTTGCACGGTGTTTGCAGTGGTTGGGAAATCAGTGGAGCTGGTGGTGCCGGTGATGTAGGCGTTGCCGTTGGTGTCTACGAAGATGCCGTTGGCGCTGTCGGAAGTGGTGCCGCCCAGAAAAGTGGAATATTGAATTACCGGGTCGAAGATTAGGGCGCGATTGTGATCGTAGGAGCCGGCATTTAGCGTGATTTCATTGTTGGCGGCTACGACGTATTTCCCTTCTACTTTTTCTCGTTGATTTCCGTTGACTTGATAAATATCGGGACGATTCAGGCGGACTTCGCCGTCGGCTGTGGCGATTGCTACATCGCCGCTGGAAGTTGCCGTGAGCGAATTGGCGCCTTCGATTTTCAGTCGGATCTGAGATGCGTCGGCTTGCGGGGCGATGTCGAAATCGAATTCCAGATTGCGGCCGGAGCCGTAGTATTGGAGATCGACGCCTGCATAAACACCTTTATAGGCTACGCGCGAATAATTGGAGGCTCCGGTTACCCAGCGGCTGGGATCATTGCCGATGAAATAGCTGGATGTGCCGGGCAGGCGATCGACGCCGGAAATTTGCGCGCCTTTGTTTGCGTTGACGAGTGAAAATCGCAGCGCCGTGGATTGAAATTTTTCTGGGCGCTTTGTTCGGCCTGGTGCTAGCCGCGAAATCGGTTGGGGATTCTCGGGCGTTTCGGTATCCGTCTCGACTGGCTTCGTGAGGACCAGCACGGCTTCGGTGTTCGCGAGAAATAGTTCGGAGCCTGAGCCGCGGGCCAGAAATTTCACGCGCGGATCGGTTTGGCCCTGATTGGCTTCGAAGCGCAAAGGCAAATTGCCGTAGGCGGCGAGCGCGAGATTCGGTACTGGCGAAATCATTGCGTGCGGCGCAGCGGCCAGGGCGCTTTTGGACGGCGGCGCGACGCGGTGTGTGCGTGGCGCGCGTAGCAACACGGCGAGCGACGCGGCAAAAAGCGCGCCGACAACGAGATATCGTGCCGCGCCGTCCGCTGCGCGCGGAATTCGTGTCATCAATTGCATCAGTCTCCCCAATGAAGGCCGGTCACAGCCTGGCCTCGAAGTATTCTCCACAGATGCGGCCAAATCGAAAGAAGTTTGCTTGGCGCGCGGACGTGTGCCAGAAACCCGCTAGAAAATTGAGAACTTTACGTGCAGAAATTTCTTTGGATCCTTTTTGAAATCGGCGACAAGGCCGCGCATGTCGCCGGTCAGACCCGTCAGATTATCGTAGAGCTGCGGGTCGGTGAATAGCTTGCCGGTTGTCCCTTCCCGTGAGTTCAGTTTTGCGCTGGCGTCGCGAACGTTGGCGGAGGCGTCGCGCAAATTATTGAACAGGACATCGTCGTTTGCTAGTTTGCCTAGAGTGCCTTTGCCGTCGCGAACGTTGGCGAGGACCGCGTTGCCGTTGTCTAGGAATTTGTGGGCGCTGTCGTAGACGGCTGGATCGTAGACGAATTTGCCGAGAGTACCGCGCTGCTCTTTTACGGCGCCTAGAACATCGTTGGCATTGCCGATTGCTGCGTTTGCCTTTTGATAGAGCTCGTCGTCGGTCATTAGCTTGCCGAGACTTCCTTGCCCGGCGCGCAGATCGCCGGCCATGGCGTCGATTTTTGCGGCGCTGGCGTTGAGATGATCGTAGAGCTGATTGTCGACTAGGAGTTTGCCGAGCGTGCCGCGACCCTTTTTCACATCCGCGACGATTTCGCTGACGTCATTGGCCAGCGTGCCGAGATTTTCCTCGAGTTCGATTCCGCGCGCGACGATCTGCTGGATGGCTTTTTCTTCCTGGCTGGGCACCGTCGAGCCATTTTGCAGAGGAGTCCCGGTGATCCCGCGCGAAATGCTGACGTAGCGATCGCCTAACAGCCCCTGGGTGACCAAACTGGCCATAGAGTCAGTGCGAATATTTTCCTGGAACTTCTTTTCGATGCGCATGGTGATGGCGATGTTGTGGACCTTGTCCTCCGGATTCTTGTTGAGCGCGATGGACTCGACGTTGCCCACCTGCAATCCGCTCAGGCTCACCGGCGCCCCGACTTGTAAGCCTTCGACTTCGGGCAGATACGTGGTGAGGCGGTATTTGGGGCTGAACGTGCCGCCGCCGGTGACATAGAAGATCGCGAGAGCCATGACCGCCAGGCCGACGAGCACGAAAACGCCCACGCGAAGTTCGGTCCAGGACAATTGCTTTCGTTGCGCCATCATCTCCTCCTGATATCGCCGCGCAGTAACACGGTCATTCTATTCTGCCGATGCCAGAAATTGCTTCAAATACTTATCGGTGGACTTTAAGAGATTGTCGGCGGAATCGCGGTAATAGATTTCGCCGCCTTTTAGCACCAGGACATTCGTTGGCGCTATCCCGGCGCGCGCACCGTTGGGCAGAAGCTTCTCGATGCGATTGGCTTTCTGGTCGAAGCGGAAATTGGCGAGGCCGAAGGCGTCCTGGAGGCGATGCGTGGCGAGGACTGAGGTGACGCCGAGCGTGTCGCGTAGGCGCAGGATTAGCGTGATGATGGTTTGCGAAGTGACGGGATCGAGGCCGGCCGTGGGCGAATCGTAGAAGACGATGGGCGGACGGTCGACCAACGCTCGGGCGATAGAGACGCGGCGGCGCATGCCGCCGGATAGCTCGCCGGGAAATTTATGGATGGCTTGCTCCATCTCGACGAAGCGCAAAGCTTCGCGGACACGCGAATCGATTTCTTCTTCGGGAATGTGCTCTTCGCGCAGGCGGAAGGCTACGTTGTCGTCTACGTCCAGCGAATCAAATAGGGCGCCTTCTTGAAAGACGAAGCCGATGGTGCGGCGAAAATCGAGCAGTTCGACTTCGCTCATTTGGCTGAGGTCGTGGCCCATCACCAGGATTTCGCCGGAGTCGGGACGAATCAAGCCGGCGGCTAGTTTGAGAATGAGCGTTTTTCCGGAGCCGCTCTCGCCCAGCAGGATTTTTGTTTCGCGCGCTTCGATTTCGAAGGAAATGCCGCGGAGGACTTCTTTGTCCTCGAAGCCGAGGTGCACGTCTTGGAAGATTACGACCGGTTCGCCTGGAGTGGGTTCGCTTGCTTTGGGCGCAGAGGATAGAGGAGTCGGAGCTTGCACGCGGATGATTATAAGGCGGAACGCGGAAAAGAGGAGTCTTGCCGTTGTAGCGCTGGCGTCCCGCCGGCTCTTACGACCGGAAGCTGGCCATTGGCTAGGTTCACGGGCGGACTAGCGGATCAAGTCTCGATATTTTTTTAAGGCTTCGCGCCAGGCACGATTTTAGAATGTGGCCGACTTGATTGCTCGTAGGAGCCGGCGGGACGCCAGCGCTACGGGACATGCCGGCGCTGCTTAGGAATTGAAGATGAATAGGAAAATTTTGGAGAGGAAGGTGTCGGCTACGATTACCGTTACCGAGGCTACTACTACTGCCGTTGTTGTCGCGCGGCCTACGCCTTGCGTGCCGCCGCGGACTCTTAGGCCTTGGTAGCAGCCGACTGTGGCTAGGATTAGGCCGAAGACTACCGGCTTCGAAATACCCTGCACTAGATCGCCGAAATCTAGAGCGTTGATGGCGCGATGCCAGAATTCTGAGGGGCTCAGGCGCAGTTGGAAATACGAAACGAGGAAGCCGCCGACTAGTCCCACGAAATCAGCGACGGCTGTCAGCAGCGGCAGCATCGCGATCGTGGCTATCACGCGCGGGGTGACTAGTTTGCGATAGGGATCGGTGCCGAGCGCGCGCATGGCGTCAACTTGCTCGGTGACTACCATCGAGCCTAGTTCTGAGGCGATGCCGGAGGCGTTTCGGCCCGCTACTAGCAGCGCGGTGATTGTTGGCCCCAATTCGCGGACCAGTGCTAGAGCTACGGCGTCGCCGGTGAGCGCCGTTTCGCCGAATCTTTGGAATTGCGCGGAAGTTTGCAGCACCATAACTACGCCGATGAAAAAACCCGTGGTCAGCACGATGGGCAGCGAGCCCACGCCGATGTTGTCCATCTGCGCGAGCGTGTCGGTCCAATACCAGGGCGGGCTGAAGAGATTGCTGAGCGAGCGGGCGACGAGCAGGCAATAATCCTGCAGCGCGAGGATCTGGCGCTTCACGGACTCGGACAGAACGCCGGTTACAGTCGGGCTCTCGGTTGCGTCAAGCATGAGTCTTCACGATAGGCGCTTTGCCGGGACGGCGCCGAAATTGTGCGGGAATTATTCCGGGCCGGAAGAAGCGTATCGTTCGCAGGTGGGCGCGTCAAGGTATCGCCTCGGCGGACCCCGTCCGTTCCGTGATGACGCCTCCGGAGCTTTACGCTTTCGGGAGCCTCCGGTAAGATACCGCGTTTGTGTTGAGCTGTTTGGCGCCGACTGACGATGCTACGATTTTTTACGGCTGGCGAATCACACGGGCAGGCCTTGGTGGCGTGGATGTCCGGGTTGCCGGCGGGCATGCCGGTGGATTTGGCGTTTGTGGATCGCGAATTGCATCGGCGGCAGTTGGGATTTGGACGCGGTGGACGGCAACGGATTGAGAAAGATCGGGCCGACGTGCTGGCTGGGGTGCGGCATGGGCGGACGATTGGGGCGCCGATTGCGATACGAATCGAGAATCGGGATTGGCCGAATTGGGAGAAGGCGCTGCCGATTGAGGATGTTGAAGGTGCAGAGGACGCGCGCAAGACTTTGACGGCGCCTCGGCCTGGACATGCTGATCTTGCGGGGGCGCTGAAATTTAATTTTCATGATGCGCGGTATGTTTTGGAGCGGGCTTCGGCGCGGGAGACGGCAGGGCGCGTGGCGGCTGGGGCCCTGGCGAAATTGCTTTTGCGGGAATTTGGCGTGCGCGTGCTGAGCCATACGATTGGCGTTGGGCGTGTGAAGCTCGAGCGGGCGGCTCGATGGGAAGATATCGAGATTGTCTGCGAGAATCTGGAATCGCCTTTGCGCTGCGTGGATGATGAGACTGAAGGCAGAATGAAAGCGGAAGTGGATCACGCCTTGCGCGCCGGCGATTCGGTCGGCGGAATTTTCGAAGTTGTAGCGAGGGGACTTCCGCCCGGACTTGGCTCGCATGCGCAGTGGGATGAGAAATTGGATGGGCGTTTGGCGCAGGCAGTGATGTCGATTCAGGCGGTGAAAGCGGTGGAGATCGGAGAGGGCGTGGCCGCGGCGTCCAGTCCTGGATCGGAAGTTCAGGATGAGATTGCTTACGATGCCGGGAAGAAGCGATTTCATCGTAGCGCCAATCGGGCTGGCGGACTTGAGGGTGGAATCACGAACGGCGAAGATTTAGTGGTGCGCGGTTATTTGAAGCCGATTTCTACTTTGCGGCGGCCCTTGCTTAGCGCGGATTTGGTCACGAAAGAGCGGGTGAAGGCTGCCTATGAGCGATCGGACGTTTGCGTGGTGCCCGCTGGGGGAGTTGCTGGGGAGGCGATGGTCGCGTTTGTTTTGGCTGCGGCACTTCTTGAGAAATTTGGCGGCGATTCGATTGAAGAGACGCGCAGGAATTATGATGGATATCAGAGACAGTTGGATGAATTTTGAGAATTTGTAGCACAGCCACTCTTGGCTGTGTCGGCTTTTGGCTGAAGGCTGGCTGCTGCTTCGAATTATACAAAAAGCCACAGGCAGGGGTGCCTGTGCTACTGAAAATCGCAACCTTAATGGTGATGGCCAGATGATTCATCCAATTGTGAAATTCGGGGCGCCGGGACTGGAAACGCCCAGCAAGCCGGTGAAGGCTTTTGACGAGAAGCTGCAGGAGCTGGTCACCGATATGTTTGAGTCCATGTACGCGGCTTCGGGCGTTGGATTGGCGGCGCCGCAGATTGGCGTGGGACTTCGGTTGGCGGTAATTGATGTTTCGCTGGGGAAAAATCCTGAGGCGAAACTTGTTTGCGCAAATCCTGACATCATTGCGCTCGAAGGAGAACAGCGCGAGGAGGAAGGATGTCTCTCCGTGCCCGGATTCCGAGGGTATGTGATGCGGCCGCAGTACGTGACCGTGCGGGCGCAGGATGCTTCCGGCAAGGAATTCGAAATGCGCGGCGAGGGATTACTGGCACGGGCTTTTTGCCATGAGATCGATCATCTGAATGGCGTGCTTTTTATACAGCATCTGAGCATGTTGAAGCGCGATTTGATCAAACGCAAAATCCGCAAATTGAAAAAAGCCGGGGAGTGGTAATTTCGCCGTGGCGTTGCGCATTCTTTTTTGCGGGACGCCGGAATTTGCGGTTCCTTCCTTGCGGGCTTTGCTTGCCGCTCCTGGCATTTCCATCGAAGCCGTAATTACTCAGCCCGATCGTCCGCGCGGTCGCGGGCAGGATATGGCGAGCCCGCCCGTCAAGGAGGTTGCGCTCGCCGCGGGTCTGCATGTTTTCCAGGCGGAGAAAATCAGAGGCGAGTCGTCGCAGGAATTCATCGCCAAGGTAAAGCCAGATGCGATTGTGATTATCGCTTACGGGCAGATTATTCCGGCGCGCTTGATCGAAATTCCTCGGCTGGGCTGGATCAATGTGCATGCTTCCCTGCTGCCGAAATACCGCGGGGCGGCGCCGATTCAGTGGGCGATCATTAATGGCGAGACGCGTACGGGCGTGACGACGATGCGGATTGATGCCGGACTGGATACCGGGCCGGTGCTGGAGACGACCGAGCTTGCGATCGGCGCGGATGAGACCGCGCCGGAACTATCGCGACGGCTCGCGGAGGTGGGAGCGCCGCTGATTGTCAGCACGCTAGGAAAATTGGAGCGCGGCGAGATCACGGCGCGGGCGCAGGATAATTCGCTGGCTACTTTGGCGCGCCCTTTGAAGAAAGAGGATGGGGAGACGGATTGGTCGCTCTCGGCGCAAGAAATTTACAATCGGATTCGCGGGTTGGATCCTTGGCCCGGCGCGTTTACGACTTTTCGCGGGCAGGTGATGCAATTCTGGGGCGAGCCTGCTTTGAACAGCGAGCACGGAGAGCCTGGGGCGATTCGCGCCACTCATGGCGAAGTTCTTGTGGCTTGCGGAGGCGGAACTTGGTTGGCGCTTTCCGACGTAAAGCTCGAAGGACGGAAGCGGATCGCAGCGCGCGATTTTGCTAACGGGGCGCGCCTGCTGCCAAATGAAAAGCTCGGAGCCTAACGCAGGACCTCAGTGTTAACCTGAATTCGTTACCATGCCGATTAGTGCTGCACGCCGGATTGCTTATGATGTGCTGACTCGCGTCGAGACCCAGCAGGCTTATGCCAGCGATTTGCTGCATTCGGCGCTGACGGAAAAAATTAGCGCGGCGGATGCCGGGCTTGCTACCGAGCTTGCGCTTGGCGTTTTGCGCCAGCAACGCTTGCTGGATTTTGTGATCGAGCGGCAAAGCCGCAAACGCATCGCGTCGCTTGATCGCGAAGTCGTATTGTCGCTGCGGGTAGGTTTATACCAGCTGCGGTTTCTGGATCGCGTTCCCGCGCGTGCCGCGATTTACGAGTCCGTCGAGCTCGTTAAGCATGGACGGAAGAAATCCGCATCGACATTTGTGAATGCGGTTCTGCGCGGTGCGGCGGAGATTGCGCGCGCTGACATCGCTGCGCTCCTGCCGGCTGCTTCCCCGCTCGCCGAGCGCCTTGGAATTCTTCATTCGCATCCCACCTGGCTCGTCGAGCGCTGGCTGGCGCGATTCGGCGAAGCGCGGACGATTGCATTGATGGAAGCAAACAATCGGGCGCCTGAGCTTTCCGGCTTGATTCATGATTCGACGAAGCGCGATGAGATTTTGGGCGGATTGAAACGCGGCGGGATTCAGGTGCTGCCGGGACGTTGGCTGAGAGATTCTTTCCGCGCGAGTGGCGGCAGTATTTCGCAGACTGCGGCGTTTCGCGAGGGGCGCATTTCAATTCAGGACGAGGCTTCGCAGATGGTGCCGCTGCTGCTGGATGTCCGCAGCGGGGATTCGGTGCTGGATCTGTGCGCGGCGCCTGGCGGGAAGACGGCTACTCTCGCAAAGGCCGCGGGTCCAAGCGGGCGCGTTGTGGCGGCAGATCGTCATGCGCACCGGCTTGCGGCGATACGGGCGCATTTCAAGCGGCTGCGTTTGCGCGGCGTCGGCATTATTGAGTTGGATGGAACCGGCGCGCTTCCCTTTCGCGAGAAGTTTTCGCGCGTGCTTGTGGACGCGCCTTGCTCCGGGACTGGGACTTTTGGGCGCAATCCGGAAATTCGCTGGTCTTTGCGGGCGGAGGACTTATCGGAGCTTCATGCGCGGCAAGTTGCGCTGTTGCGAACGGGGTTGGCGCAGCTCGAATCTGGCGGGCGGCTGGTCTATTCGACCTGTTCGATGGAGGCTGAGGAGAATGACGCGGTGATTGACGAAGCGATCGGAGCATCGAGTGAGTTTCGACGATTGGGACGCGAGGAACTGGCCGCGACCCTGACACCGCATTTCTTGGATGAGGGCAAGTTGCACGGAAGTTTGGATGAAGCTGCTGCGCTGCAGCGCACCGCTACGAAACCAGGGGACATCGATTCATTTTTCGGTGAGGACGGAACGTTTCGGGCTTCGCCTTCGCTTCATTCTACCGACGGATTTTTTGCGGTGGCAATCGAGCGGAAGCGAGGCGGTTAATTGGCAGGCGCGCGTCTGGGCGGAGTGCTTGCTTGCGGCGGGAGCGTCGGAGAAAATAGTTGGCGATGGAATTTCACGAACGATTGTCGTGGATTGCGCGGTTGGCGATGTTGTTTTTTGTGCTGGCTTCGGCGGCATTTCTTAGCGCGATTACCGTGATTCGCATTGCTATTCAGGGGCGTGAAGTCGTCGTGCCGGATGTATCCGGCAAAACCTTGCCGGATGCGCAGGCAGCTTTGCGCGGCCGCAGCTTGGGTTTGAAGGTGGAAGATCGCGTCTATGGTGCGCAGCCGGTCGATGCAGTCGTGCGACAGAGCCCGCCGGCCGGGGTGCGCGTGAAAGTCGGACAATATGTCCACGTGGCGATTAGCCTGGGGCCGCAGCAAGTGAAAATTCCCGATCTCGTGGAGAAAAGTCTGCGCGCGGATCGCATTCAACTTTTGCGCAGCGGGCTCCAAGTGGGCGAAGTTTCGAGCGCGCCGATTCCCGGCGAGCCGATGGACACCGTAGTGCTGCAATATCCAGCGTACGGCGCGCCAGATGCGTCGAGCTCGCACGTGGATTTGTTGGTTTCGCTGGGGCAGCCGCCGGCCGCTTACGTGATGCCGGATTTCCAGGGTATTTCGTTGGGTGATGCGGAGGCGCGGCTCTCTTCGTCGGGATTGCGGCTGGGCAAGCTTTCGTTCGCCACCGGTGATGAGGCTAGTCACGGAATTGTGGCTAGTCAAAATCCCCCGCCCGGTGCAAAAGTCGAAGCGGGCTCGGCGATCGAGCTACAAGTAGCCGAATAGCCACCCAGCTCGCCTGTGCTAGAATCCTCGACGGTCCATGAGAACGCATCCCATCGAGATCGCGCCTTCCGTCTTGGCTGCAGACCTGGCTAATCTTGCTGCCGAAGTCCGCAAGGTGGAAGCCGCTGGAGCTCAGGTCATCCACTTCGACGTGATGGACGGCCACTTCGTGCCCAACATTTCCATGGGTGTGCCGGTGCTGGCTTCGTTGCGCAAGGCAACCTCTCTCCCCCTGGATGTGCATCTGATGATCGAGCGGCCGGGGGAGTACGTCGAGGCTTTTGCGCATGCGGGTGCGGATCGCATCCTCATACATCAAGAGGCTACGGCGCATCTCGATCGCGTCCTGGCACAAATTCGCGATCTGAAGGTCGAAGCGGGTGTGGTTATTAATCCGGGGACGCCGGTGGCTACGCTCGTAGAAGTGCTGGATCGGGTGGACACGGTTCTGGTCATGTCCGTGAATCCCGGATTCGGGGGACAATCCTTCATCCCCGGCTCGCTCAATAAAATTCGGGAGTTGAAATTGATGCGGCCACGATACAATGGCACCTACCGCATTGAAGTGGACGGCGGCGTGGATATGAAGAACGTCGCCGATCTGGTTCGTGCCGGTGCGGATACGTTGGTGGCGGGCACTTCGATTTTCCACACCGCGGATCCGGCCGCTGCCCTGCGGCAGATGCAAACCCTAGCCCACGATTCTTTAACTCAGAAGGTGTGATGAATCCAATCGTGAAGAAATTGCGCGTGGTGTTCGTATCCGGGATTTTGGTCTCGCTCTTCGCCGCTCCCAGCTTCGCCGGGAACGACAAAAATCAGAAAAAAGCCAAGAAGCAGCCCGCGCCGGCCACCGACACGAAGGCCTCGGCCGAGCCGGACAAGGTCCTCTACGACCGCTCCATGGTGGAATACAAGAAGGGCAAGTACACCGAGGCGCGCCTCGACCTGCAAACGCTGATCAACACCTACCCCGACAGCGAATATCTTGCCAAGGCCAAGCTGGCCATGGGCGATTCTTTCTATAAAGAAGGCGGCACTTCGAATCTCACGCAAGCCGTCTCGCAATACAAAGATTTCGAGACTTTCTTTCCGTTCCTCGATGAAGCCGCTTACGCGCAGATGCAAGTGGGCATGTCCCACTACCGCATGATGGAAAAAGCCGACCGCGACAATTCCGAAGCGGAATCGGCTGAGGATGAATTCCAGGCGTTCCTGCTGAAATATCCGAATAGCCCGCTGGTGCCGAAAGCGGAGCAGCACTTGCGCGAAGTACAGGAAATTATTGCCGACGGCGATTATCGCGTCGCGCATTTTTATTATTTGAAAGGCCCGCGTTCCTATCGCGCGGCCGCCGCCCGCTTGAATGAGATCATCGAGCGCTATCCGCTCTATAGCGAGAGCGATAAAGCGCTCTTCCTGGCCGGCAACATTTACGACAAGTGGGAAAAGCGCGAGATCGCCAATCAATATTACGCGCGCATTGTGCGGGAATATCCTGACTCGTCGCTGGTGGGCGACGCGAAAAAGAAGCTGACTTCCGCCGGCGTGCCCATTCCGCAGCCGGATCAGGAAGCCGTGGCGCGTATTGCGGCGGAGAAGAAACTTGCCGCCAATCGTCCCGGAGTGATTGAACGAACACTGGGAGTAATCAAGAGCAGCCCTGACACTTCAATGGCCGCGCGAGCCGGGGCGCCCAATTTGACGCCGCCTGTTGAGGCTACTTCCGCGACCGATGTGCTCAAGCCCGGTGCCGTGCCCGGCGTGCTTTCTACCGGCGGCGGAGGCGGCACTGGAAATTCGATCGCCGTGCAGACCGTGCCGGCTGGTTCCGGAGATTCGAGCGGTGATACGACCACCACGGCGCCTGTGAATCGAAATACTTCGGGTACGAGCGAGGTTGCGCCAGGTTCGTCGGACACGGGAAGTTTGCCGAAGCCCATGGACGCGACTCCCGTAGCGACCGACGACTCTGCTGCGCCGGCTCCAGAGCAACCCGCCGCAGCGCCGGAACAACCTGCACCTGCGACCGGAACTGAGAGCGCTCCCGCGGCAACCGGGACTGCCACGGGCAAAGCCACTGATGCAACTCCCGCTGCGGGTGGAGCTTCCTCGAGCGAATCAACTTCTACTACTGCGGCCGGCAAAGGCGCGAGCAATGAGCAGACTGCTTCTGCGCCGGATAAATCCGATCCCAAAGCAGAATCGAGTAGCAAGAAAAAGAAGGGATTGAAGAAACTCATTCCCTGGTAATTCGGCGGACTTCTCGCACGTTACGAATTTTGTTGTCGCGCGGCCATTGCGCTCAATCTTCCATCCAATGCTGCCCTGAAGGGCACCGCTACGAAGACTTTCCGCGCGGACCCTGTTCGCCTCTTCGACGAGGGGCATTCCTGCACTTTCTTAGCTGCTAATCGGTGCGGCAACCTGTCCTCCAAGTCCGTTGACTCCCGTCTGCGGGGATGCTCCAATATCGTTTCAGCCTGAAACGCGGGTGTGTCGTGGTACGGCGCGCCTCAAGGGGAACCTGGTGCCCAGGATTCTGGTCGCCGACGACAACAGCAACATCCAGAAGATGGTTGCGTTGGCGTTCGCGGAACACGGAATTGATGTAGTGGCCGTCGGCAATGGCGAAGCCGCCGTGCGCCGCATGCCGGATTTGAATCCGGATGTGGTCCTCGCGGATGTGTTCATGCCGGTGCGCAACGGGTACGAAGTCTGCGAGTACATCAAGAAGGATCCGCGCTTCGCGAAGACTCCGGTAATTTTGCTGGTAGGTGCATTCGATCCGCTCGATGAACAGGAAGCGCGGCGCGTCGGCGCAGATGGAGTTCTGAAGAAGCCATTCGTTCCGCCCGATCCCCTGATCGCCATGGTCACGGCAGCGCTCGAAAAGGCACCGAAGCCCGAAGTGAAAGCCGCTGCGCCTGAACCCGTTGCAGAAATTCCGAAAATTGTCGCGCCGCCTCCTCCGCCCGTCGTTCAGACCTTCCCCGATCCGACGCCGGAAGAAGAAGCGTACATGTTCGGCTCGGGCCGCCGTTCGCTCGATGACGATGACAAGGTCGAAGCCGCAGCACCGCGCGGAAACGCCGCGGGCGCGCCAGCCGCCGTCCAAACGGTTGAGACCGGTCTCGACACCGAAGCTGATGCGCGAGCGGAAGCGGAGGAAGACGAGAAGTTCTCCGGCACGCGCGCGGATTGGCGGCGGCGCGAGGAAGTAGATTTCGAAGCGGTACCAAGTTTCTCGTCGCAGCTCGTCGACGCACCGGCCGATTCGCCCGTCGATGCACTCGCCAGCGCCGCGAAAGATATTTCGAAGCAGATTGAGCAGATGGCGGAACAGCGCGCCGAGACATCTGTGGTCACGTCCGACGCGACCGCCGATGCTTCCCCGGTTGCCGCGCCGCCTGCCGCCTCCGTCGCCACTTTTGAAGTTGCGCCGGTTGTGGAAGCCGATCCGTTCGCATATCAGCCGGAAGCTGAAGTTCGAAGCGTGGTGGCGACGAACTCGGTCGAGACTGTCGCGGAAGCGCCCGCCGCAGAAATCGCCGAATCCGCACCACCGAGCACTTTTGAATCGCACGCGGTGACCGAAGTTGCTCCGGTGAGCCAAGCCTCCGCGATCGAAGTGCCTGCCGCAGAACCGGAACCGGTCCAGATTTCGCAAGTGGAAACGCGCGCCGAAGTCGTCGAGGTCGCGCCCGCCAAACTGGAAGAGCCGCCCGCCAGAATCGATCCGCCGCAAGTTCCAGATGCGGCGCCAATTTTGAGTTCGGTAGTCGAGACCGTAACGTCGCCGCGAAAGTGGCTGGATTTTCTGCTGCCCTCTCGAGCACCCAAGCCAAGCGCGGTAAGCCCGGAACCTGCGGCGAGCGTTGTGGCGGCCGCGCCGCCTGTGGAACCGGTGGTTGAACATTCAGTTTTAGAATCTGCACCCGTGGCCGCTTCAGTAGCCGCCGATTCGATTGTTGGCGAAACTCAGATTTCCGCCCCGGAGATTGGAGCGGCTCCGGCAATTGAAACGCCTGTCGCAGTTGAAACGCAACAGGAAGTTGCGTCTCACGAGCCAGCCGTTGCTGCGCAAGACTCCGCACCCGCATCAGTGGTGAGCGAGCCCGCGCCTGCACCCACTGAAGCCGCCGAAATCCGGCCGATCGAAGATTTGCGCCAGCATTGGAGTGAGATCGCCTCGCAGCTCGCCGCAGAGGCCCCGCTAGTGGAAGCCGCGCAAACGGCGCTGACCGCGGAGCGAGCCGCCAGTCCAGACATCGCGGAACCCGCACACGAGAACTTTACGGAAACCGTAGCATCGGCCGGTTCGGATGCCGTGGCGCAGCCTCCTGCTGCGGAAGAAACCGCCGCCCCGCAATACACCGCGCCATCGATGGAGACGCTGGCAGCCACCATCAGCGCTACGGCAGCGCAAGCTGCTGCGCCGGCCGCGTCGCCGAATATCGATGAAGTGGTGGCGAAAATCTTGGAGAAGCTCGGCCCGCAGATTCAGGAATTGATCGCCAAGGGCGTGGTAAAACCGCTCGTGGAAGAAGCCCTAAAAAATCCCAACGAACCAAAGAAGTAGCTGCCGTTGCTGTTGCCGTTTCTTCCGTAGCGCCCGCGCTTTATGTCGGGCCTCTTGATGCACAATTGCGCCACATACCTTCTCGCGCCTCACCCTGGATCGCGCGAAGAAAAACATCACCGGAGCCGCACATCAAACAAAGCCAACCAATACTGCACCGATTGCAGCGCAAACCCGCAAAGCATTAGCCCGACGCCGATCACTCCCAACCGCCGCTCCGGCAAATTGTCCGCGTAATACTCGATGAACGGATACGACGTGATTCCTACGCCGGTGACCAGGCCGGTGACCAGTCCCACGCGGATCGCAAACGCAACAGCGTGCTCGAGGTGGTGTACGAGGACGCTACAGACGAGCGCGGTCGCAAGGTAACCGATGGTGCGACTCACCGTTCCCCAAAACTGGCGCCGCGTGATACGCGGATGGCGCGCCGCAATGTACTCGGCGCCCGGGCGCATGCCGCGCGAATAGGCGAGCACCTGCCCGCCGGTGACGAGGATGGCGAACGCCGCGCCGAATTCGAGACCCAAGATTCTGTACAGGCCGGCGCCGAATGCACACCCGCGGATCGCGGCGAACAGCGTTTCCCAAAGCAAGGAATAGTGCGGCAACCCGCGGGCCGCGCGATTCAACTCGATCGACAAAGTGACTCCGGTAGCTATGCCCGACGCGATTCCAAAGAAGAGGCCGAGCCCGAGGCCGTATCCAATGCCGAACAGAATCGAGTACGTTACTGCGCGAGTGAGCAGCCGCAGCGGGCCGTGCTGGCCCCCCAGCAGATCGTAAGCCAGATAGAGGCTCCCCAGCACATCGAGACAAGTGCCGATGATACTGACGGCCGCGATGGTGTGATGGCTCATGAATGAATTGCGCGAATGGCGCGTCCATGCTCGCGCCGGGAAAGCGGCGCACGCGGAAGTAAACCACATGGCGGACGGGCGCGTGAACTGGAAATTTACACCATACGAGTTCACCGCGGCGGGGTCCGCGACTGCTTTCGTAGCGGTGCGCCTTTAGGCCAGCAGCTTACGACTAACGCGGTAAACCAACATCGTGCTCACCGGCGGACTCACCGGTTTGCCACACCCCCTGCCACCCTAAAGGGCGCCGCTACGAAATCTACGGCAACCGACACCGCACTAAATGGCGGAAAGGTCAGCTGACGAATCACCGGACCAATGATTACTTGCGAGCGTAAACAGAGCGGGTAGTAGAATGGCCCGCCTTAGGAGATTCGATTGATGAGCTCCCTACGAACCATTGGGAAGTGGTTCTTCCGTTTTTGTCTTCTAGTGATTTTCCTGGCGGCATTCACGTGGTTAGGCATTCACGTTTCGCGTGCCTACTATCTCCGCCAGGCGAGCCGGCCGCCCTCAGCTTTCATCGTCGAAAGCGGACCGCTCATCGCGCTCACCCATGCACGCGTAATCGATGGCACCGCGTCGCCGGCGCAAGACGATCAGACGCTGATCCTTAAAAATGGAATGATCGCCGAGGTTGGCCCGTCTTCGTCGATTCAGGTTCCGGCGAGCGCACGTTCCATCGATCTTTCCGGCAAGACCGTCTTCCCCGGCCTCGTGATGCTTCACGAACATCTCTTCACCATTTCGCCCGATACTACTCCAACGAAGATTCTGCTCGTTGAGCAGCCTGTTTCGTTTCCGCTGATGTATCTCGCCGCGGGCGTAACCACATTGCGTACCACCGGAAGCATATTTCCGCAGGCTGACCTCGCCATCAAGACCGCCATCGACTCGGGCCAGCGTCCCGGGCCGGACATGTTTCTGACGGCGCCATATCTGGAATCGAACCCGCTCCTTTTTTCACAGATGCATGCGATCGCCAGTCCGGACGAAGCACGCCGCGCGGTTGACGAAGGCGCCGCCGAGGGCATGACTTCTTTCAAAGCGTACATACATCTGACTCCCGAAGAACTCAAAGCCGGCATCGACGAAGCGCACAGTAAGGGCCTGAAAATTACCGGCCATTTGTGCTCCGTGGGATTCACGGAAGCGGCCGACATGGGCATCGATGGCCTTGAGCACGGCATCAGCGTTGATACGGAATTTTTCCCCGGGAAACAGCCTGGAATTTGCCCACCGGATCGCGCCGCTGCAAAAGATATCGACGAGCGCCTGGACATCGAAAGCCCGGAAGTGCAGCGGCTGATTCACCACCTCGTGGAGCGCCACGTTCCAATCACCTCCACGATGGCCGTCTTCGCCGATTTCACCGACGACGCGCAGCCCATGTCCGCCCTGGAGGACCGCGAGATGCGCGCTCTTTGCTTCAAGAGCGCTCTCATATACAGAATTCTAAAAGCTTTCGTCCTGCCGAAAATTGTTATGCATCATGCGATGCCCAAAGAAATGCAATTCGAGCGCGATTTCGTCGCTGCGGGCGGCCTTTTGCTCGCGGGCTCCGACCCTACCGGGGACGGCAGTACGCTGGCGGGATATGCCGATCAGCTTGAAATCGAATTACTCGTGAAGGCTGGTTTTACGCCGGTGGAGGCGATTCACGTTGCAACACAAAATGGCGCCGTGGCGCTGGGCCAGAGCGATCGAATCGGTACAATCGCAAAAGGCAAGCAGGCGGACTTGGTCGTCGTAACCGGCAATCCGTCGACAAATATTTCCGACATACGCAATGTGGACCTGGTCTTCCGCAAAGGTGTTGGCTACAGCTCCGCAAGACTATTCGGCGCAATCAAAGGTCTCGTAGGCGTGCAGTGATGCTTATTCTTTCTGACGCAGTGCCTGATAAACGCCGCGGAGGTCTGAAACTGAGTTACTAGCGATTCCCTCCGTCGATTGACGGCTGCCGCGTTTGCCCCGTATATTAAAAAATTCACGGTTTGCCGCCTGGAATTGCCGTGCAGCCCGCTTCGCGCGGGCGGAAGCATCTCGACCCATAAATTGGATGTGAAAGGCCGCCGCACTGATGACGCGCGAAATCCCCAAGGCATACGAGCCGCAGGAAATCGAGGAGCGCTGGGCCAAATATTGGTTTGACGAGAAGCTCTTCCTCGCCGACGTGAAAGATCCTCGCCCGCACTGGTCAATCGCCATTCCTCCACCGAACGTCACCGGCTCGCTGCACATCGGCCACATGCTCGATCACACGGAAATTGACATCCTGACGCGCTGGCGGCGCATGTCCGGCTTCAATACGCTGTGGCTTCCGGGCACCGACCACGCGGGAATTTCCACGCAGCGCGTTGTCGTGCGCCTGCTCGCGAAAGATGGAATCGACTATCGCACGCTGGGCCGCGAGGAATTCGAAAAGCGCGTCTGGAAATGGAAAGAGGAATCCGGCGGCACGATCACGCAGCAGATGGTCAAGATCGGCGATAGCTGCGATTGGTCGCGCGAACGATTCACTCTTGACCCGGGCCTATCCCGCGCCGTGCGCGAAGCCTTCGTGCGCCTGCATGAAGACGGCCTCATCTACCGCGCGCATTACATGGTGAATTGGTGCCCGCGCTGCATGACCGCGATCAGCGACCTCGAAACCGTGCACACCGAGCGCGCCGGAAAACTTTGGTACATCCGTTATCCGGTGGTTGGCTCGAAGGAGTACATCGTCGTTGCCACCACGCGGCCGGAGACGATGTTGGGCGACGTCGCGGTCGCCGTGAATCCAGAGGACGAACGCTATCACAAATTGATCGGCAAGATGGTGATCCTGCCGTTGACGGATCGCGAGATTCCGATTATCGCGGACAGCTACGTCGATCGCGAGTTCGGCACCGGCGCGCTCAAAATTACTCCCGCGCACGATATCAACGACTTCGAAGTCGGCCGCCGCCACAAGCTGCCCGAAATCGACGTGATGACCGACGACGGTCACATGAGCCCCGCCGCCGGGAAATATGCCGGACTCGATCGCTTCGAAGCGCGCGACAAAGCGGTGGAAGATTTGCAGGCCGCCGGACTGCTCGAAAAGGTAGTCGAGCACACGCACGCCATCGGCACTTGCGACCGCTGCGGCACGATCATCGAACCGCGCGCTTCGACGCAGTGGTTTGTAAAGATGAAGCCACTCGCCGAGCCGGCCATCGAAGCCGTCGAGACGGGCAAAATTCAGGTAACGCCCGAAAATTGGAAAGCCGTCTACTACGAATGGATGCGCAATATCCGCGACTGGTGCATCTCGCGCCAATTGTGGTGGGGCCATCGCATTCCCGCCTGGCACTGTGCGGAGTGCAAGAAGATTACAGTCGCGCGCGAAACGCCCACAAATTGCGCCTATTGCGGCTCGTCGAAAATCGAGCAGGATCCCGACGTGCTCGATACCTGGTTCAGCTCGGGCTTGTGGCCCTTCTCAACACTAGGCTGGCCCGACGAAACCGCCGACTACAAAAAATACTATCCAACCAGTACACTCATCACCGGGCGCGACATCCTCTTCTTCTGGGCCGCGCGCATGATCATGATGGGCCTGAAATTCACGGGCCAGGTTCCCTTCCATCAGCTCTATCTGCACTCGCTCGTTCTCACCGCCGAAGGCCAGAAGATGTCGAAATCCAAAGGCACCGGGCTCGATCCATTGGAACTCACCGCGAAATTCGGCACCGACGCCATGCGCTTCACGCTTGCGAGCATGGCCGCCCCGGGAAGCGACATCATCCTCGGCGACGACAAAATCCTAAGCGCCCGCGCCTTCGCCAATAAAATCTGGAATGCCGCCCGATTTCTTTTTATGAACCTGGAGAAATTCGAAGCCACAGGCGCAACGCTCGAAGAACTCGCCGCCCCCGAGATTCGCGAAAAAGCGCCGTACGCGACAGGAAACGCCGCGGCAAATGCGTTGCCGCTAGTCGATCGCTGGATGTTCTCGCGCCTCGCGCACGTCACGACCGAAATCAACAAAGCACTCGAAGAATTTCGTTTCCACGAAGCCGCGCATGTCGTCTACCACTTCTTCTGGGGCGATTTCTGTGACTGGTACATCGAGTGGGTCAAGCCGCAGTTGACCGGCGCCGACAAGGACGCCTCAGTAGCCGCGTGGCGAAATATTTTCGCAGCGATGGAATCCGCCCTGCGCCTGCTGCATCCGTTCATGCCCTTCATCACTGAAGAGCTCTGGCATCGCCTGCCGCAGCGCGCCGGACAGAAATCGATCGCGCTGCAATCCTTCCCCACCGCAAAGCCCGAGTGGATCGACGATGCCGCCGAAAAGCACTTGGCGTTGCTGCAGGAAATCGTAAAAGCAGCCCGCGAAATTCGCGCCGAGCTAAAGCTCGATCCAAAAAAGAAAGTAGCCGCCGATTTCGCGACAAGTGACGCCGCAACCGCGGAACTCATCCGCGAAAATCTCGATCCGGTGCTGAGGCTGGCCGCCCTGACCTCCCTAAACATCTCAGTTGGCGCCCTCGATTCCAAAGCCGGCGTAATTCGCTCCACCGCGCAATTCGATGTGCGCATCGCTTACGGCGAAGGCGTCGACAAACAAGCCGAGCTAGCCCGCCTACGCAAAGAAGTAGATCGCCTGGCAAAGGATATCGAGTCCAAAAAGAAGCGCCTAAGCGACGAGGTCTTCCTAAGCCGCGCCCCAGAAGAAATTCGCCGCAATCTGGAAACAACGCTAACCGAGCGCGAATCCGAACATCAAAAACTAAGCGATCGGCTAAGAACGTTGGAGTAGCTCTCTCCCCCGTAGCGCTGGCGTCTCGCCGGCTCTTACGATTACAAATCGGGCCACACGCAACCATCACGGCCGGACCACCGAAGAAAAATCGACGAGTTGTTTTTGCAGTTGAGGTCCGCCGATGCTTCCGATTTCAAGCCACACTCTCGCTCGTAAGAGCCGGCGGGGACGCCAGCGCTACGTAACCCTCCCCGACTTGCCGCCCGAACCAGCCTAAAGTAATCTCTCCACCGCCGATGGACTCCAAACGCCTCAAAGATATCCGCGGGCTAACCGACCGCCGCATCGACGCGTTACTCACGTTGCTCTCCGAAAATTCCACGATCGTAGTAAGCGGCACGAAAATCGCCAAAGAAATCGGCGTCTCGAAAGATACGGTGTGGCGCTGGGTCCAAAAGCTGCGCGCCCTCGGCGTGGGCGTCAACGGCCATCCCAGCAAGGGCTATCACATCGCCCGAATCCCCGACATCCTGGCCCCAAAATTAATCAGCCGCCGCCTGCTCAACACTCCCTACTGGAAACGCATCTACCATTTCTTCAAAGTAGAATCGACAAACGATATCGCCATGCAACTTGGCGAAGAAGGCGAAGCCCACGGCGCAATCGTCCTGGCCGAAGAGCAAACGAAAGGCCGAGGCCGCGCCGGCCGCGCCTGGACCTCAGAAAAATCCTCCGGCATCTATTGCAGCGTATTACTGCGCCCGCAAATTTCACCATCGCAAGCGTCGCTGCTAACGCTCGTAGCCGGCCTAGCCGCCCGCGACGCCGTAGCCGAAGAACTGCACGCCACCCCCGACATCCGCTGGCCAAACGACCTACTCGTAGGCGGCAAAAAATTCTGTGGCATCCTAACCGAAATGCACGCCGAACCAGATCGCGTAAATTACGCGGTAGTAGGAATCGGCATCAACGTAAATCAATCGCGCCTCCCCGCAGAAATTGCCGGCGTCGCCACATCCCTGCGCCTCGAAAGCGGCCACAATCATTCGCGCTTAGAAATCCTCATCCGGTTGCTGCGCCACCTCGACCGCTACTACAATCAATTCCTGACCGACGGCCCGCAACCAATCGTCCGCCGGTTCGCCGAAGTATCGAGCTATTTTCAAGGCAAGCGCGTGCGCATCACCACAGCCACCGAATCTTTCGTAGGCACCACGGCCGGCCTGGAGCTAAGCGGCGTTCTGCGCGTGGCCCGCGATGATGGCCGCGTCGAGCCGGTAATCTCCGGCGACGTGGTGGAGGCCTGATGCTGCTCACCATGGACGTAGGCAACACCAACACTGTCCTAGGCGTCTTCCGCGAAAAAGAACTGCTAGCAAACTGGCGTCTAACTACCTCGCGCGAGCAAACCATCGACGAGTACGGCATCCTGGCCCGCGATCTTTTCACTCTCGCCGCAATCGATCCGCACGAAATCGATGGCGTAATCATCAGCTCAGTCGTCCCGCCGCTAAATTCCACGCTCGCCGGAATGTCCGAGCGTTATTTCAATTTGCCAGCGCTATTCGTGGAGCCGGGAATCAAAACCGGTATGCCCATTCATTACGATAATCCGCTGGAAGTAGGCGCGGACAGAATCGTCAACAGCGTAGCCGCATTCGAAAAATACGGCGGTCCATGTGTAGCGGTAGATTTCGGCACCGCCCTAAATTTCGACGCAGTCTCCGAACGCGGCGAATATCTAGGCGGCGTCCTCTGCCCCGGCATCGGTATTTCCGCCGACGCCCTCTTCAATCGCGCCGCCCGGCTTTTCCGCATCCAAATCAAGGACCCGGGAAAAATTATCGGAACAAACACCGCCGCGTCCATGCAAGCCGGCCTCTATTACGGCTACATCGACATGGTCGACGGCATCCTGGATCGCATCAAAAAAGTCCTCGGCCCAAAAACAAAAGTTGTAGCCACCGGCGGCCAAGCCTCGTTAATCGGCAAAGGCTCGCGCCATATCGAAGCCATCGACGAATTTCTCACTCTCGACGGCCTACGCATCATCTGGGATCGAAATTCCGAGCCAAACCGCGCCGCCCGAAAACACGCAGGTGCAGCCGGACCAGCGGTCGTGCCACCGCGCAAGCAGTCGCGAAAATAAATCCTCTGCTAAACTGAATCCGGACTCGCAAAGCCAGTAAGCACGACCGCGCCCAATTTCAATGACCGATTTCAACTATTTCAATTACTTCACTGAAATCGAAGAATATTTCTGGCGCAAACGCGGCGCGCACCTGCTCGTCTCCCCGCTCGATTGGGCCATCGTCGAGACCTGGCAGAAATCCGGAATTCCCCTCACCGCAGTGCTCAAAGGAATCGATAAAGCGTTCGAAGCATACTCGCGTTCAAAACGAGCAGCCGGCGGACGCCAATTGAAAAGCCTGGCCTATTGCGTGGATGCGGTAATCGATGCCGCCACGGAAGCGCAGGAAGCGGCCGCCGGCGCGGGACCATCGGAAAATGGCGCGTCGCGTGCCGCCTCGCGGCCTGTCTCAGAAGGATTTTCGCACGACGAGCTGCGAAATTATTTTCAGCGTAATGCCGCGAAACTCGACGCCGCTTCGAAGCAGCATGACGGATCGAACGCCGATTTGCAGGCGCGCTTTGACGAAATGGCAACCCGCATCATCGAACTAAAGCAAATCATCGACTCGCCCGCAACGATCGATCTCGAAGATCTCGAGCGCCGCTTAACAATCCTCGAGGAAAAACTAGCCGCCGCACTTCACGCCGCCGCCAGCGAAGACGCCCTGCTCGATATCCGCCGCGAACTCGATCGCCAACTCGCCCCCTATCGCCGCAAGATGTCCGCCGCGCAACTAGCCCAACTGGAAAAGCAGTATATTCAAAAGCGCCTATTCGAACATTTCAAGGTTCCGCGCCTAAGTCTGTTCTATCTAACTTGACGCCATTGACGGCGGATGAGGGGGCATCAACCGTAGCGCTGGCGTCCCGCCGGCTCTTACGAACGCAATAGCTGGCAAGAACCGAAATGATCGACGGACTCCTAGTTTAAATAAAATGCGACGATCGGTCCGTTCAGTCCGCCTACGAGAGGTGCTCTAAGCAAAAGTAGTGATCGTAAGAGCCGGCGAGACGCCAGCGCTACCTTTTGCGCGCGCGTAATTGGAGCTCACATTGGACGTCACAATTGAAAAATTAATTTACGGCGGAGACGGCTTGGCTCGCCAGGAAGGCGCCACCGTCTTCGTGCCGTTCGTAATTCCCGGCGAACTAGTCTCCATTCAGGAGACCGAGCGCAAAAAGAAATTCATCCGCGGCCTGCCGGAAACAATCCTAAAGCCATCCCCCGAGCGCGTCGAACCACCCTGCCCCCATTTCCAAATCTGCGGCGGCTGCCACTATCAACACATCCCCTACGAATCGCAACTCCGCTACAAAGAAGAAATCCTGCGCGAAACCTTGCGACGCATCGGCAAAATTGACTGGCAAGGCCCAATCACCACGCATTCCGCCGCGCCATTCAATTATCGCAATCGCGCGCAATGGAAAGTACGCAATCCGGAAAATGGCGCCCCCGCCGAAATCGGCTACTTCCGCGCAGAATCGACGGCACTCGTGCCGATCGAAACCTGTCCCATCGTCTCGCCACGACTCGAGCAAACTCTCGCCGCAATCCGAAAAATGCTAGCCAATCGCGAATTGCCTCCAACCCTGCGCGAAGTTGAAGCTTTCGCCGATTCCACCGATGAACACGTCCTACTAACATTCTCCTTCGCGCAAATGCCGCAAGCCTCCGCAAATTTTCCAGCCGCGATCCGCGCCACAATGCCCTGGACCGCCAGCACTTTATTTCAAACCGTTAGCCAGAGCCGCATGGAACTCTTCGGCGCCGGCCATATCGAGCACGCAGTAAACGGCTTCACCTACCGCGTCAGCCATTTTTCCTTCTTCCAGGTAAATCGTTTTCTCACGCAAGAAATGTCCGCAGCCGTTTGCGCAGCAGCAGGCCAAGGCGCCCTGGCCGTAGATTTATTCGCAGGCGTGGGACTGTTTTCGTTGCCGCTCACAAAATCCTTCAAGCGAGTAATCGCCGTCGAAGCAAATCCCGTCGCAATCACCGACTGCGAAGCCAACGCTGCCGATAATCCCGATCGCCCGGGCGAACTCGAAATCCGCGAAGCCGATTCGCTCGAATTCCTGCGCCGCTTCCGCGAAAAACCGGATTGCATCGTGCTAGATCCTCCCCGCGCCGGCCTATCTCCCGAAGGCGCAGCAAAAATCGTGAAAAAATCCCCGCGCCGAATCGTCTACGTCTCCTGCGAGCCCTCCACCCTAGCCCGCGACCTTGCCGCTTTCCTCGCCGAGGGGTACGATATTGCCGCGATCGATTTCTTCGACGTCTTCCCTCAGACGTTCCACATCGAAACGCTAGTAAAGCTCGAGAAACGCGCGTGAATTCCCAGAACTGAAAATGAAAATCCCGGCCGTCTGGCTCGCTGC
>Ga0206813_1003_pt1 | contig 99449 bp, 76 predicted proteins | sample Alteio_BWOrgCont_92_FD_152856 | JGI IMG/M metagenome (GOLD analysis project Ga0206813, IMG submission 152856) | Enriched cells from forest soil in Barre Woods Harvard Forest LTER site, Petersham, Massachusetts, United States -... | ecosystem: Environmental > Terrestrial > Soil > Temperate forest >...
CAAACGCCGGCAGCGGCAGCATTTCCCGGTTAGGCCCGCAGTTCGCCGATTGCCAGCCGAGAATATGCAGAGTTGAAGCCTTATACCAAGTCGACTATGGAACCGAACTCGGGATCGGTTAGCCGTCGCCACGTTCGAACGGCGTAGTCATCGGACATCCCGGAGACGTAATCACACAACAGCCTGGCTCGCTTCGCTGCCGAGCTTGCATTTTCGATCATCGTTTCAGCGTCTCTGTTAAGCAGGCGGTATTTGCGTGAATCTCGGCGAATATAGCTGAGGCATAGGACCTTGAATAGCTGCATGAGCATTCGCTCCGCCTTGTATTCGAGCTGTTGAACAGCTGGGGAGGCGAACACTAAGTCTTCCGAAATCTTTTTCAGACATTTTAGCTGGCGCTTTCTGCGATCCAAAACATCTAGTTTATAGCGATATCGATTCGTCTGGGACGGTCCGTCGATTTCAGTGATTTCGCACGCTTCTATGAAATCTCCTATACGATGTGCAGCGAATTTCGTGATGGTGTCGGTTCGAATCGCGTCAACGAGCTTTTCTACTATTCGATCATCTTTATGATCGCTTTTCCAGTCCTTAAGTTTCTGCTCGGTGATAAACCTTGCATAGATCCCGTCCACCAAATCTCCGACGGAATATGCTACGTCATCAGCGTGGTTCATGATCTGGCATTCGATGCTCAATTTGCCTTGATATTTGGGAGGTAGCCCTCGATTCGCGAATCTGAGGTACTTTCGCTGATCGTCATAGATAAAGTGGTTCTGCGTTTTGACGTCCGAGCGAGTCTTCTTGTACTTCAAGACACCGTCCAGGAGCGCCCGAGTAGGATCCATTCCCTGCCTTTCTCCAGGGGACGGGCCGTGCCAAATAATCTCCGTTAGAAGTCTAAGGGTCTGCGCGTTTGCCTCAAATCCGCCACAGTTTGCCATCAGTCTATTCAGTACGCGCTCACCAGCATGTCCAAACGGAGCATGCCCTATATCGTGGGCGAGACAGATGGCTTCAACTAGATCTGGATCGATGTAGAAGTCGCCCCCTAAGTGACGACTTTTCTTTCTGAGAAACACGCAGATAGACCTGCCGATCTGCGAGACTTCGATCGTGTGAGTCAGGCGAGTTCTATAGAAATCATACTCTCCGGGTTTAAACACCTGCGTCTTTGCTTGCAACCTCCGAAAAGCATAGCTGTGAATGATGCGGTCTCGGTCAACTTGAAACGAAGTTCGATAGGAATCAGTCGGACGCGGAGACAGGGCTTCCTCATCGAAGGTACCGTAAAAATTGTTTTTGCATTCCATTTGCAGGTTCCATGTTTACAGGCGAATGCGATAATCGTCAGTGAAATCAGATCGTTCGATATCTTTAGGGTTAGTAATCCATTAGACATAAAGACGACGTGCGGCCATTCTCCAAGATTCGTCTTGGCGCTTGACCATCCCTTTCTGGCCGTCCAAATCTGCGGGCAGCGGGTGGTGCGGCCTTCTCGGCTCACTCGCTCGTTTTCGGAGGCTCGCCAATCAGGCGAATGCTACGCCACTCGCCCCGGCTTAATTCTTACGTAAAGAACTGAACGTTTCCGCAGGCGTCGCAGATGAGGGGCCGTAGAAACAGGGACCTTCCACTATGTTCCGCGCTTTGGTTGACCGTTTTATAGAGCTGAATGATTGCGTGCTGACTCGTCACTCCGGCCATCGCGGGTGCGGGATGGTAATTTCCACGCCCGCACACCCGACAAACTATGGGAACTCCTTGACCGAGAGCTTGGCCGCCCCGATCGATTACCATGAGCGTCTCGTCAACGAGTTCGAGAAGCTCAGCCGCGGAGGGCAGGCACTTTTCGGGTTCTACAACTACGCATTTATCCAGCAGATGGTTTATTAGGAACATCGCGGGATCTGCTTTGAACATGACTGAGACGTCATGGCGCTGCTCGTGTTGAGACTCGCGTGGAAGCTTCAGCTTTCCCGCCACCATACACCACAGCAGCTTTCCCAGCATGTAAACGTCGAAATTCGGGCGAACATCCTCTAGACGCTCGCCCAAGTCCGCCCAGTCAGGTATATAGTCCCTCGATCCCACCCGCTCGTCCTCAAGTGTGGGACGGTCCTCCGCACTCGGAAGAAAAACTATTCCGAAGTCGCCTAAAACCAGGTCTCCATCGTTGCCGACAAATATGTTTGCGGGCTTGATGTCTCTGTGGACGATGTTCTCGGCGTGCAAATTCGTAACGGCAGCTACGATCGAGCGAAATGCACGGAGCGCGTCGCGAGCCTTTCCGCGATACCGCGGAAGGTGATGCAACAGGCTTCGTTTCGGGAAGTACTCGGTGACGATCCAGCCCTCGTCGGCGTTTGAGTCAAGGAGTTTCAGCAGGCCCGGAAAATTCCGCTTGAGAACGTGAACCTCGCGCTTGAGCCTCTCGATGGCCTCTGCCTGTGCTCCCGGCTTGTCGGAGCGCACCTTAAATATTTTTAGTGCGCCGAGTTCCGACGGCACTTCCGGTCGCGCATAGTTCCACAGGCAATCGGCAAGGTGTGCGGCATCGTCGTGGCTAGGAGATGCCCACAAGTGAACAACGTCACGCAGGCTGTTCTTCCGCTCTATCACCCTCTTAGCGCTCCTCGCGAGGTAAACTTCGCTTTGTCCACCGCTGCCGAGGAGAGAAATTCGCTGCCATCCGCCTTCGTTTTCGGGTCTTTGCGCAGTTTCGGTCGGGTTTCCGCGTTGATCGAAGTCGGACTGCGCCAGAAGCCTCTCAAGCTTCATCCGTCCGATCGTAGCCTTGATTGCCGCGAGGGACTGGGCCACAGATGCCGGTAGATTCGCAGCGAACGACTCTTCGGTGTTGCAGAGTTCGCCGATGCGGCCGATTGTGGAATCGCTAAAGCGCGCGTGATACTGCACCAAACAACTTTGCAGCGTAAGCGCAAGTTCCGACGCCCAGGAGGCGGCTTGCATCGCATCACTCGATTCGAGCCGAGAAAATATGAACGCGGGCAATTCCTCGGTAGCCGCTGTGGCAGCAATCGCAACCACGGCCAAGGCTGGCGTGCTGATCGGTTGGCCGTTGACTATACGGCCGCGTATCGGGTGACCTAGCAGGGTGTTGCGAAGGATATCGTATATCTTCGCCTTGTCGGCAGTGTTGGATTGGTGGTGGACCTTCGAAATCCAGTCTGCGGCCTCCTGACGGCTGGTCAATCCGTCTCGATAGGACTCAATGATTTTGATTACCTTGGCCGGGCCAATCATAAACCGCACTCCTGCTTAAGAGGTTAGTGAAATGCTATATCAAGTAGTTCCGAAAAAACACGGCGAGGGGTGCATATTTATTCCAGCGATTTAAACCTTCGCTGGCGAAAAGCTATTTTCGTTGGCTCTAGCGGCGCGTAGCGCGGCCGATTTGATCGAGCGTGTCGGGAACTTTGCGGGCGAGGAGGTCGAGGGCGGCGACTTGCTGGTTGGGTTTAGCGCGGGTTTGCTCGCATTATTCGAGGGTACGTCATAGATGCGCGGGCTGCGGGCGAAGAGGGGGGAGAGTGACGAGAATTCAAGGGCCGCGCCGGGATTCGCGCGTGAGGATGCTGACGTCGGCCCTTCGATTCCTCAGGGTGAAGCGTCGCGGGGGCAGCAAGCCGGGCGCCCCTACGACGGCAAAAGCGAAAGTCAAAAACGCCGGCTGGCAGCCGGCGCTACGACGGCTGTGGAAACGGGCAGGGAAGACGAAGAGCCTCGCCATTTCATCCGACGCACTTTAGTATTGACTAAGTCAGTACTATATGCTACCGTATTGCCGGCTCCATCCGAGGGCCGCGGTAAATTCGAAACAGGAGGCGTGTGCTCATCCAAAAAGGGAACTGCCACCACCATCGCAGTAAACCTCGCCTCAAAATCCGCCCAGGCCCATGTTTCAAAGAACTGAAAGGCCCACCAAATCTAATCGGGACACCAAATTATTAGAAACCCGCGCAACACCAACAAAACAAAGCAGGCAGCCTCGCTCTAATCGGGACAAAAACCGTGTTTTCAACGCGAACGTCAAAGCATCCGCGAAAGCACCCAGCCCCGCAAGCTACGCCGCAAATCTCAGACATCGCAAACAAAAAGCGAATACGCGACCCCCTAATTTTGTAGCGATTAAAACGCCACCCGATCGATTGTTTTCTTACACTTACACCCCATTTTTAATCTCACCATGTAGCGATTACTTCTCGCTGCAAAAAAGTAGCGCTGGAGTCCCCGCCGGCTTCCGACGAGCAACCAACACACCCAACCCCGCAGTCCCGGACGGACTCAAAAACAAACCCCCACCACCGCCTACCCTCCCGAATTGAATTCGGGCCGCGCAGACCGTATCCTATGAGCTCGCATGAAGATCGCCCTGGCCCAATTCAACCCCACCGTCGGCGACTTCGACGGCAACTCCGCGCGCATCCTGGATTTAGCCCAACAAGCCAAATCCCGCGGCGCCGATCTAGCCGTCTTCACCGAACTCTGCCTCTGCGGCTACCCGCCGCAAGATCTGGTCGAGCGCCCAGCTTTCCTGGCCCGCAATCAATCCGAACTCAAGCGCCTGGCCAAAGCCATCCCGCTGCCATCGATCGTCGGCTACGTAGGCCGCGCCCAGGACGACACCGGCAAACCCGCTGCCAATTCGGCAGCATTAATCGCCAATGGCCGCGTTCTCTTCGAGCAGCGAAAAATGCTGCTGCCCACCTACGACGTCTTCGACGAATCGCGCTACTTCCAGCCGGCGCATTCGCAAACCATCATTCCTTTGAACGGCGAGCAACTAGGAATTACGATTTGCGAAGATTGCTGGAACGACAAAATTTTCTGGCCGCAGCGCCTCTACGATCGCGATCCGGTAGCCGAGCTAGTCGGGAAGGGAACTACCCTGCTGCTGAATATCTCGGCCTCGCCCTACACCATGGACAAGCAAGGCTTGCGCCTGGATATGCTAACGTCGCTAGCCCGCGAGCATCGCGTCCCGGTCGTTTACGTGAATCAGGTAGGCGGCAACGACAGCCTGATCTTCGACGGCTCAAGCGTCGCGATCATGCCCGACGGCCGCATCGCGGCGCAGGCCAAAGCCTTCGAAGAAGATTTAGTTCTCTTCGACACCGCAACCGGCGAAGGCGACATCCACTGTCAACCGACGAACGAGCTGGAAGTAGCTTACCGCGCGCTAGTCTGCGGCACTCGCGATTATGTCCACAAATGCGGCTTCAGCAAAGCGGTAGTAGGTCTGAGCGGTGGCATCGATTCCGCGCTGGTCGCAGCGATAGCGGTCGATGCCCTGGGCCACGAAAATGTCCTCGGGGTAGCGATGCCGGGCCCCTACTCCTCAGAAGGCAGCGCCCGCGACGCCAGAAAGCTAGCCGAAAATCTGAAGCTGTCGTTCCTGGTCCTGCCTATCGACGAAGTTTTCACCGCCTATCGCAACGACTTGAAAGGCGCGTTCCTGGGCCTGCCGGAAGACGCCACCGAAGAAAACATCCAGGCCCGCATCCGCGGCAATCTGCTGATGGCCCTCTCCAACAAATTCGGCTCGCTGGTCCTGAGCACCGGAAACAAATCCGAAATGTCGGTAGGCTATTGCACCCTCTACGGCGATATGGCCGGCGGCCTGGCAGTGATCTCGGATGTACCAAAAGTAATGGTCTACGAACTTGCGAAATGGCGAAATCGCGAGAGGGAAGTCATTCCCGAGGAAACGCTCACCAAAGCCCCCTCAGCCGAGCTCAAGCCCAATCAGAAGGACTCCGATTCTCTGCCGCCCTACGACGTCCTGGATCGCATCCTGAAGGCCTACGTAGAGGATCTACAGAGCCCACAAGAAATCTCCGAGCTACACGACTTCCCGCTCGAGATGGTGCGCGATATAGCCCGTCGCGTCGATCGCAACGAATACAAACGCAAACAGGCAGCCCCGGGACTGAAGATCACATCGAAAGCCTTCAGCGTAGGGCGACGCTTCCCGATCGCCAATCGATTCGTGCCATGAACGTACTAAGTAAGTTTGCAAGGAGTTTCGCCGAATGAAACGCCGACTCTACGTAGTCCTCAGTTTAGTTTTGCTGTGCGGCATGGCCGGTACACGAGCCCAGGCACAGCAAACGCCGGCCAGCGCGCCAGACCAAGCACACCTGATCGCCTCGGTCGAATCCTACCTTCGCAATTTGTTCGGCTGGGGCAAAGAAATCCAAGTCAAACTGGGCCCAATTAAAGACTCCGAAATCCCAGGCTTCTACGACGTGCCGATCGCGGTAACTTTCCAGGACCAAACCGAGGACGGCATCGTCTACGCCAGCAAAGACGGCAAATTCATAATCCGCGGCGAGCTCTACAACACAACCAAAGACCCCTTCGCCGACATCCGCTCCAAACTAGTAACCAAAGATTCCCCGTCAGCCGGCCCCGCCGACGCCAAAGTAACGGTAGTAGAATTCAGCGATTTCCAATGCCCACACTGCAAAATCCTAAGCCAAAACCTAAAGCCGCTAGAGACCAAATACCCCCAAATCCGCATAGTCTTCAAAAGCTTCCCGCTAGTCCAAATCCATCCCTGGGCCATGACCGCCGCCCTGGCCACCCGCTGCGCCTACCAATCGTCACCCCAAGCCTTCTGGAAGATGCACGACGCCATCTTCCAACAGCAGGATCTAATCTCGGCAGACACTGTCTACGACAAACTAACCGAATTCGCCGCAGCCGCAGGCCTAACCCGCGAAGACTTCAAAGCCTGCCTAGCCGACCCCGCCACGCAAAAATCAGTAGACGCCGACCTAGCCCTAGGCAAGGCCCTAAAAATCAATAGCACGCCCACAGTCTTCGTAAACGGCCGAGAAAACGTAGGCGGCGACCCGGCGATGTTACAGCAACAAATAGACTTCGAGCTAAATAGCCAACAACCCCCAAATCCTCAAACCCAAGCGAGATAGAAACTCGATCAAGATAACCGCAAAGCCCAAGAAAAACGCCCGCTCCCCATCTGTGACATAATAACTATTACCAGATGTCAAGGGAAATGTGCGCCAGTCCGATTGCTCGACTGCTCGGCTGGGAGATTAGCGAATTCGACTTACGCTTATACTTACTATGGCGCCTATCGTTAGCCACTTTGCGTTTTGCTTCATGCGATGCCAGACGTTGCCGCCTTTCGCGGTAGTTAGGGCCGCGTTGCGTTCCTGGACTAAGGACGCTGAGCGGATCTTTTCGTCTTCCAGATCGGCTTGGGATACGGACAGTTGCGCTTCGCATGATCGGCAATTCTGAATCCTGTCAAATAACGATTTTAGGTCCGCCGTCGGGATTGGGGTCGTATCAATGGCAGTCGAGTTCGGGGCTACGTCGGTAGGTGAGGTGGAATCGCCATTTTGACGCGGTGCGGGGCTGTCGGGGGAGTGAGATTTGCTGGCGAAAAGATCTGCGATGTCGGACTTCAATATTGAGATTGCTGGGCTGGCTACTTCGGACTGGGAGGAAAGAGACTTACGGCAATTAGTAGCTGTGGCATCGGGGAGTATCGCGGTTTCGGGCCGCAGACTTACCTTCTTGGGATTTGGTTGCTCGATACTCAGAGTTGCGCCTCGCGTGGTGGATTGCGGAAGGTCAGGAAATTGCTCTAGAGCATTTGCGATCTGCTGGGGTGTTTGCACGGTTTTACGCGTGGCGGCGATTTGGGATAGTGTGGCCTTCAGGTCCGCGTCTCGGGTCTGCTCTCGCAATTCCGCTGCGTTGATGATTTGTTGCTGGGTGGCGATGGATTTTTCGAGGCGTGCGCGGTCATTGCGGGATTCTCGCCAAGTGATCGCGGCGAAGGCTATCACGATGACAAAAATAATTGCGAAGGCAGTTTTTTCTAAAGTCATACGGCACCCGACGGCTGTAGTGAAACTAATCGTTGAAACAAAAACTTGCGAGATGACAAACTAGGGTCAGGCCAAACGTCGCTAGAGAATGTCTGGATCTTTACGACTAGATGTTCTTTCCTGCAAGAAAAAAATCATGTGGACAACAGCTTTCGCAAGTGAACTGGGTTAGCGATCAACAGGAAAGCCCTCTAACAAGGCTGGGCCAGCCTGCGCGAGCGAGGGCATGCGGCGAATGGAGGCCGCGATCTGTACAAATCATCTGCGTTACCGCAGACCAATGTAGTTCGACCTTCTGGCCTCGACTTCAGCTGCGTAGTCGGAGTTCGCGCCACCGTTCCAGAATTGCAGAGCCTGATGTTCGTTCCCGCGAGCGATTTCTAATTTCTTGCTAAACAGGGCACAGCCGACTTCAACACCAACCGTCGGGTCGCACAACTCGCTCAGGAACCGGCCCGTGAAGCCTGTCTCTCGAGCGGACTCTCCCATTACCTGCATAAGGCCCCAAGAGATCGCGCGACTATAAGCTTCAGTATTTGTGGGTGGTTCGACCTTATTGTTGGTAAATAGCGGGGCTACGTACTTCGCAAAAAATCCGGGTTCGTAACGAATAGCATAAGGATTCCATGCGGATTCTTGTTCAATGATAGCGCAGACGAGGGAGGGATCTAGCGAGTGGCGGCTGGCTATAGCTCGGGCAGTCGTAATTAGGGAGTTGTCCATTTATATGTCAAGTCACGATTCACAAAAACTCTGCCGTCGTTAGTGCCGCGGGCCGTTGAGATTGATCCAACGGATCGGCGGTGGGTCGTGATGGGTAATTCCCTGCTGGTCACAGAGTTGATTTAGGCGCTCATAAAGATGAGGGAGGTGATTTAACGCCATATCTTCGACGAAAACGCGGAGGAGCTCATCATTTCGGATCCGTCGATAGAGCCATCGAAGGAACAAAATGAACTGCACGGCGGCGGCGACGGCCAGAGCAGCTCGGTATGGGTCGAATAGAAATTGCATGGAGGGCCTTTGCGTGGCGGATTAGTGTTTTGTCTCTGATGTCGTGGCAAGCAAAAAGAGAGAGAAACGTCGCCGAATTTGACCGCAATTAATGCTGAGCTCAAGATGCGGCAACATCCGCGATTCCCCAAGCGCTTCGTTCAGCACCGGACACCAGCTAGCCAAATAGTGATCCCAGACCCAGACCGAGTCCGCCGAAGACGCTGTCCAGACCACTGTTGTCGGCGTTGCCGCTGGCATTACTGCGGACGCCGAGCAGCTGCCCAGGCACGCTCATGCTTTTGCCTAGCAGGTTGGCATCTATCCCGAAAGTTTGGTTCAGAGCATTCAGCCCGGCGAGACGCTGCTGCTGAGCATTATTTGCGAAGGAAATTTGATTTTGACGGGCCTGCTGAGCCAAGTTTTGCGCCTGTTCCCTGCCAAGCTGCGCGGTAAGATCGTTGAAGCCTGCAGCATTATTGGTACGGGCAACTTGATTCTGCGCGGATTCCTGGAGCGCGTCGAACGCGGTGCGGGCCGCTCCCATGCCCTGCTGAGTGATTGCGTCTTGTTGCGACTGAGTGTAACCCGGGTTAGTCAGGAGATTCAGAATCGTCGGCAGGAGGAGGCTGCGGTCTTGATTTGAGTTCTGATTTTCCTGGCCTAACAGTTGGTTTTGCGTGGCAAGCTGCTGATCGGTGAGGTTGCGGGTTTGCTGCTGTGCCGCTCGGCTCATTGAACCCTCCAAACATAAAATTTGAATTCTTGGGATTGCGGTGCATCGAATCTAAATCTGCAGCACGAGCTAGATCCGGCATCGTTACTGGCTCGTTGACGACGGTCTCAGCCCTGTCCGCTCAGGATGAGCGGAGACGGATCGAATATGGAGTCCAAGCGTCATCACGGACCCAGCCCAATTGGGTCAATCGGCGGCCGAAGCGACGTGCGATTTTTGGGGGAATCCACGCATGAGCGTCTTCGAGGCCCTTGCGGAGCAGGTCGCTCGCGGCAGCCGAGTGTAGCGAAATTAGATTCGTTAGGCGCTGTCTCGGAGTGTCGCGGTCGGGATCAGCGAGCAAATAAATTTCGCAGGTTACGCGAGCTAGTGCGCCCATGGTGATCTGGCCTTTCGTGTCTTCCTGGATAAGTTTTGACACGAAGAGCGGATTTTCCAAGTCAGGAAATTGATAGTCGAAGGATTGGCGCGCATGGATGTTTCTCAGAGCGTCGAGATCGGATAATGAGTATTCGCGGACGTTCATTTTATGTTCTAGTGAGCTTCGACGAACGCAAGCCTGCAGCCCAACCGACCGACCCCCCGATAGCTCTCCGAGCGTACCGACTCACATGCCCCCGTTTCTAGAAAACGTGGTGCCGCATGATCGGATGCAGTTTGGCAACGGATTCGGTGAGTTCAAAACTCGAGTCAAAGGGCGTGACTCCAAGTGGCGATAACGCGTTCGCGATCGCTTCCGGGATTATTTTCGGACTGAGAGGGTGCGGAAGCTCTTGCCAGGCCGGATTCTGCGACAACGAATTATGCGTGCCTTCGTCGGCTTCGACGAGCGCCAGTATTTTTATGTCGGGACTCGCCGCAGACCTCGGATCGGCGTGTAAGTAGTGCGAGGTGGTGAAATGAGCGGATTCGACTTGCCATGCTGAAAGAGTGGTCACGTAGTAGGTACGGCCTTGCATGTTGTTTCCTAGGGAATCTGGAATCGTACTTTGTAGTTCGTCACGCTCGAACTGCACTGCATCGAGCATTGAGGCGGGCGAAGACTTAAGAATTCCGGCCGCGCGCGACGGGTTTTGGAGTGAAACAAATGGGGGCGCGATCAGACGGCAAAAGCGCCAGCGTAGCGTTCAGGACTCAACTGAAAAACGACTAGGAATTAAACGTGTAGTTGTGAGTGAGGATGCTTGCGCTATCTTTACCCGCGAAAAACTCGTGGATCGGGGCGCAACTTATGGTTACTTTCTTGCTTTCCTCGCGGACCACCTCGATTTTTTGCAGTGTCACGTTAGCGTATCGCCCGACCAGAATGTCGGCTAAGCATAACCGCTCCGCGCGCATCGGCGAACCGTCCGCCAGCGTGAAAATGTGATGCGGCGTCACATCCAAGGTTTCGTGATTCGAGAGATGGAGACGAATGAAAGTATCGGCGGGCAGGATTTCCAGTCGGACGATTCGGGTCCAGGCGCTCTTGCCTCGCGGGCCGACGCCACCGTTGCCCGGCGCTAGGATGTGGTCTCCTACCTTGCAAGCGTCGATCGGGACGGTTCCGCGATCTCGCTCGACAACCAGCATACCTTGGCGGATGCAATTGCCGCTGCCGCCGCCCGATCCACCTCCTGATCCGCTCGTCGGAGTCGCAGCGATCATTGCGCCCTGCGATAGAGGAATTCGAGCTTGGAGCGATTGTTGCTGAGCAGCAACGTTTGTTTTTGCTGCTTGAGCGTTGGCGGGAGAGCCGGAACCCCCACCTACCCAATTTAGCGCGGCGGCTGAATCATCCCAGTACGGATAGAAGAAATAACTGGTTCCGGGAGCTAGGCCAGTGATGGCCAGTGAACCGTTGGGGATTGCAGTACTAGTTCCATCAGCTCGATAAACAGCGAAACTTGACCATGACCATGTCACGCTCGTAGGTGTGGAAGAGTACGTGAACGAAGCATTCCAAGTCGGCGGGATGCTGCCTTTGGCTAATACCCCCGGCTTGGAAGGATCGATTGCATTTGACGTAAGAGCGTCTGAGGACACGCGGGCGAAGTCGGCACCGTCGGTTATTGCGGAGTCGAGTGACAACTTGTTTGTGGTGCCAATTGCATTGACGCCGGTGAGCAGGCGTTTTAGAGATTCGTAGAGATGAGATGACGTTGACTTCAAGGCTTCGATTTGGGGAATCGTAATCATAGTCAGAGAGCTGTTAGGTCTAGACGAATTCGTGCCAGAAAGTTTCTAAAGTTTGCTGGCTAAAAATAGAGCGATGACTCGAATGCGAGTTGTTAATCCAAAGATCGAATATCAACAGAACACTAGGAACTGGGAGGCAAGAGAAACTGTCCGTCTGTACGTAATTCGGCGTGCATCAATGGGACGGCGATGCCATTTTGACCTCGCCAATTACGGGACTCCGGAAAGAGGACCCAGAATCAGTTTCGATGAGAAGCAGGCATCTCTCCGAAATCGCGTACGCAGCAAATCGGTGTGTGCCAGCGGACTTTGCGAGTGCCACGGTCAGAGTCGAGCGACCCATCTCGTCGAAAGGAACCAGGCCTCCCTCTAGTACGTTTCCTTCGAGACCGACGGGTCCGCCTTGGACGGAAGAAAGCGAACCATCGATGATCGCGCCGCTGTCCGAGAGAGAGAATCTGCCGAGCTCATAGATTGCCGACTCGTTTGCAGCACGGAGTTGGAACGCAAGCGCCTTGCCTGCGAGATCTGCAATCACCACCGGATCCATTTCATGCCTTGTGATTTCACCTTCGAGAATCCATTTTCCAGACTGCCCAGAAATCTTGCCTGCGACCGCGGGGAATCTCCCGCTGGATACGGGAGAGGTTCCTGGACCAGATCCGGTGACTTCGCGGGAATTCCCGAACGATGCGGTAAACGTTATCCGAATCGGCGGATTCGCGGAAAGTGCGTTTTCTATTCTTAAGTCTACGTCGTCTGTTCCGTCTTGAGCTTTTCGCGATTCGTAATTCCCTGCGACCGAGGCTCCCGATTCCAAAGCGCTCCCATCGCTCGATTTCAGGTCGATTTCCCCTGCGGTGATCTTCCCGGCACCATCGGAGCGTAGGCTTCCGACCGCTGCGATTGCATTACCGCCATCGTCGTGACCGCGAACAATAAACGTATAGTTTCCTTGGAACGCAGCGGGCGGCGCAATCGTGAAAGTAAAGGAATCGCTCTTAGTGGGATCAGCCACGGAGGTTGCCGTGATCATCGGCGTATTATTGGGAGACTGCGGGGCGGTGTTCGGCGGCGTATAGATTACGCTTAGCGGTTGTTGCGCGCTTAATGCCCCTGCTTGTGCCGTTGGTTCCAGCGACCAGCTCACTCCTTGGCCGGCGACATCGTTGTTGACGACGGCATTAATCGTCACGCCGGCGCTGCCCGCATTGATCTGTGCAAATGGATTCGAAATCGAAACGCTTATAGGCTGTGCCGAGGCCTGAATGCGGATGTCATCGAAATCGGAAACCGTCGTGGTCGTAACGGAAGTGGCAGTGATAGTCGGCGTGTTGTTAGGGGCGGCCGGCAGCGTCGCCGGTGGCGTATAAATCACGCTAAATGGTTGCGCAGAGCTGAGCGCGCCGCACGCAGGGCTGCAGGCGGCGCCTTGCGCCATCAGCGCCCAAGTTACGCCGGCGTTCGCAGTGTCGAATAGAACCTGCGCATTCAGCGTAACAGGTTCGGCGTCTGGCGCAATATTGGTGATCTTATTAGTGATATGGACGACGACTTGGGGTGCGCCGATCGTAAATGTGTCCGTGAGCGTGACAGAGGAGTTGGCATCAGCTGTCGCAGTTAAAATCAAACTATTGGGTGTTGGTGGCAAAAGCGGAGCCGCAAAGTTCACCGTGGTCGTGGACGTGAAGGTATCAGGTCCGTTAGCGGTCACAGTGTTCGATTGGCCGCTAAGAGTTCCGCACGCTGTAGTGCAGGGGGTGGTCGTGTCTCCGTTACTTGGCTCGTTAAGCGCCAAGGTGAAATTAACGCCGCGATTTAGCGTGTCATTTTGGGTTGTGACCGAAAAAACAAAATTCGTGCCGCCGGGTACGGTTACAGGGGTACTCGTGAAAGCAATGGATAGTGGTCCGACACTGTTGCCGCCGCCTCCACAGCCACAAAGTAAGATTAGAACCGCACCGGCAAAAAACAGCGCCGAAAACCGCCGCATCAAACCCCCTGAAAGAAAATAGGCACAGCAGTGTATAGAAGCGAGCCGCACCCCGCAAGTTGGACGGGAATAAGAGCGATGAGGTTGCTTCGATCTGGAGCTCTAATTGTGGCCGCGAACGACGGACCACGGGTCCGGTTTCGCCCACGCCGTAAACTTTGTCACTGAGAACCAGTTCGTAGCGCTGCTCGTGCTCAACTGATAGGCAATGCGCTCGCCGAGAATGCTCGCGAAGATTTCCATGTCCTCGGTGGCGGGTGACGCCAACGGCCAAGTTCCTATTGACTGCGCGACATTTCCAGGCAGCAGCGCCGTAAGCTGCAGAGTGCCGCTGCCCTGCGCATTTGCCGTTGCATAACCCACCAAATTACGCCCGCTTAACGGCATGCGACTCAAGAACGCCGTTGTGTAGTAGGAATTTATGGTAGCGCCGTCGTCAGAAAACAATCCGGGCGTTAAGCCCAAAACCTTGCCCGATGAGGAATTGTTGCCAAAGAAAATCTGATCGGTACCATTCGCGCGCTCGATCAAATTGCAGGAATTTGCCGCGATATTCCATTGCGTCCATTTCCGGCCGTGTCCAGGCGAAGTGAGCATCGTGGCTAGCGGATCGGTGAATCCCTCGGTGTAGTCAAGGACTAGCACCTGTGATGGTTGCGTCGCAGCGCCCAAGGGAACTCCTACGAGAAGCCGCTTATGTTCTGTGTCGACTTGCACCCAGATTCGCGATCCAAACTGCCAGTTAATCGTGTCCCACGTGGGTTGAATTTCCTGTGAGAGCTTGATCGGGTTCCCGCCGTCGAACAGGTAGAGCCCCGCGCGGCCCGCGATCACCGCCCACTCCTCGCCGATTCCTACACCGTGTACAGACGGCGTCCCAACTTTATTAGAAACTTCCTCCACCGACCAGAGATCCGGCTCGTTTACTCCGTCGTCGGTGGTGACAAACAGGCTTCGCTCTTTTACCAAGTAGAGATAGTTGCGCAACCTGAATGCGGCTCGAATTCCCTGCCCGTTGTTTTCCGCCACCTCCATAAGCCCAGTGACACCGTCGTAGCTTTCGGCATTTAACGCTCGCGATCCGCGGATGATAGAGGCGTTCTGTGGTTGCAGCGTGGGAAATACTTCAATGTTATCGACAAGAAAAGACTCGCCGGTGGGCGAGGGCACACCATCGGCATAAACCCGCAAAACCATGTCGTTTGGAATCGAAGTTTGCGGCGGAATTAGTTGCGAAATATATTCGACATATCCAGTGGTTGCTTGTAACGCTGTAACTGCGAGCCCCGTGCCAATCGTACCTGCGGTCGGGCTGAAGCAGTTGATGCGCAAAGTTCCTTGATTGAGATTACCGCTTCGCTTGACTCGTGCACGCACGGAGTAATCGACATTTTGCACGAGGAGCGGATCGCCGGCCGGGTCTTTCACGGCTGCTTGCGCGATCATCCCCCTAGCGACTGTGTGTCCGTCGCCTGTGATGCGGTAGGCGTCGCCCCAGACGACATCACTCGACTCCTGGCTAGCTCCCGCGCCCGACGTCGGATCACGTGTCCAACCCAGCGGACGGCCGTTACCGGTCGAATCCCAACCACCGTCGAAAGTTATGTTTGTCCAGTTGTCCATCTTCGCGCGCTCGCCCCACCAAAAAAGGCGCTCCGAATAATCGATCACTCCCAGCTGATCTGGAAGTTCGATTTGCGCGAAAAGGTAGTCCATGCTCACGCCTGATAGCAGAATCGTATCGTCGAAATCAACCGTGAGCGTGGTCGTGCTGTTATCGTTGATGGTCATCGTTGCCGGCACTTGGAAGAAATCGGCGCCACCTGCACCAGTAAAGCAAAGCAGTCGTTGCACTATATTCGCTGGGCCCGTTGGGATGTTTGTCAGTGTTACCTGTTTTCCGCCCGCAGCCGTCCAACTTATGGGTGGCGATGGCGCCGTCCAGAACCCTTGCCGTGTTACAAAGACGACGCTGACCTGATGCACACCCGCCGAGATGTTCCCGGCTGCTGCGGCGTCGGCGGCAGTCGGCCCTTCGCCTGGCCCAACTTGGCTCACGCGATCAAAAAAAATGTCATCGAATTGGCGCGGAAGATCCTGGCCCAGTAGCGAATCGCTAAAGGCCATATATTCCCGGCCGAAGAGGGTTGTCGAGGCAAGATACTGGTTCGGCGTTCCACCCGCCGCCACAAGTCCGAGAGTTCCTGGAGTTGTTTCCTTATACAGATTTCCAAGCGAGTCGAAGACGAGCAGCCTGTCGACAAGATTGGCCGTGATGTAAGTCCTCAAGCCGTTCACGCCAACCGCGCCGCTGAGCGCCGCAAACTGCGACGCGAGTCCAGCGCGCGTGCGAACGCCTCCAGGAAAAAATTCGACGTCCGCGAGACTAGGCGACATCCCAGGCGGAACATCGGAGGGATCCAGTAGCGTAATCCAGCCGCCGAACGTATCAAGCGGAATGGGGGCGAAGGTTTCAATAGACATAGATTTGGTTTTCGTCGGCGATTGGTTGCGAACGCGTGTTTGGACCCCTCCGCGCGTCCGACAGTTCGTCCGCCAAGAGATTTGGCAATTAAATACAGATTAGTTGATCATCGAAAAGTGCTCGCGTGCCGCCATCGCGACTATTGTTTGTCGCGCCAAAACTTTCCGTTCGACAGGGGCTTGGAAATAACTTGGAATTCAGAATCCGAGACGAACTCCGCTCAGGACATCGCGAACGCGGGCGGCTATGCTATCATCACACGCTTACGTTTCGTCGCTGCACGCAACCTGTATGCCAATTTGCGAATCGAAAAGCTTGGGATTCGGATCGTTAACTCCGTTAAGAGACGAGGGCTCCGAATGCGGCAATTTTTCTTGGGCTGCGCGCTGATTGTGTTATGCGCGTTGCCGTTCCGGTTAAAGCGCGTAGAGGCCGGCGCAGGAATCGACGAGGCCTCAAGTAAAGTTCGGACCGTAGCCCGCGGCGTAGCCACCGGCGGCATAGCTACGGATTTCGCCGATAGAATCTATTTCTCCGCCAACAATCGAGTTTATCGAATTTCGCCTGACTTGCGCATTGGTGCCAATGGTCGGGCGATATCAAGCGACGGGCTTGACGCTATTGCTGGTTCCGGCGAGCGTGGATCGCTGGGTGATGGTGGACCGGCGATTTTGGCGCAACTTGACTTGTCGACCGCGGGTGCTTCAACTCCGGCCTCTGCGAAAGGAAATCTCGCCAGCGACATCTCCGGGAATCTTTTTCTTGCAGACACTCTAAATGACACTGTTCGTCGCATTGACGCGGACTCGCAGTTGATTTCCAGCGTCGCTGGACGTTGGGGTTCTGGGAACTTGTCCGCAACATCCTCCGAACAAATTTTACGTCCGGCAGCGGTGGCCGTGGATGTCTCGGGGAACGTCTATATCGTTGGCAACGACCAACTATGGCGACTGGATCCATCGGGCTCACTGTCGCAACTCGCCAATGTAGTTGATCCAGTGGCATTTGCGGTCTCGCGCGACGGAGATTCTATTGCCGTCGCGACCCGAGGCGGTGAAATGTTTGTCGTATTTGAGCGTTCGACGCCGGGCCACTATCAAGCGGCATTTACCTGGCCCGCCACTAATCAAGAAACCCTCGGCGACGAACTTGCCGTCGGCCAAGCCGATAACCAAGGCGAACCGGCTTCTCGTGCGAGCAGATACTCAGGGCTGGCATTCGACGCCTCCGGCAAGATTTTCGCCGCTAAAGGAAATGGAAATATTATCGAGCGGTTTGATTTCAAGGCGCCTGCTCACGCGACGATTGCCGGCAACGGACGCGCCGGGTACTCCGGTGACGAAGGTGCGCCGTTGGAGGCAGAGTTTAATGCCCCTGGCGCACTCGCAATTGATCGCGATGGCAATCTATTAATAGCCGACACCGGCAATCTTGCCATTCGCGAGATCACCCATGCCGCCGCAGTCGCTGGAGTCACGCTCACTCCCAACACCTTTACGTTTTCGAATGAGCCAACGGGAGGCTCCAGCGCGCCGGAAGTCTTTACGCTAGCGAACAATTCGTCGGTGCAAGTCACCGGTATCGCCATCGATTTCACCGGCACGGCAACGCCGCCGGATTTCACGCAGACGAGCACCTGCGCCACCACGCTCGACGCCGGATCGAGTTGCACGATTAGCGTCGTATTTTCGCCGCAGGCAACAGGCAATCGCTCCGCGGCCTTGCATGTCGCGGACAGTGACCCCACGAGTCCTCAAACCGCGGCACTTTCTGGGTTTGCGGATGACTACGAGCTGGCGCTGCAATCCGGAAACACAGACACTTTGACCATAGTCCAGGGCGGTACGGCTAACTACAATCTGGCGGTGGTCCCAGACAACTCGTTCTCCGGTACTGTTACGGTCCAATGTCCTGTGGGATTACCGCTCGACGTATCCTGCGGATTAGCCACTGGAACGGCATCCGGCTCGTCCGGCGGGGCTAGTGGTTCGAGTGGGTCAACCACTCTGGCGCTAACAGTTGCACCAGGAGCGCCACAGAATTTCACGTTGGCGTTGTCGACGATGGCGAAAAATCAGGACACGCTATCGCCACGAGTGTTACGACGGCCAAGATCCTCAGGTCCGGAACTCGGACTCGCAATTCTGGGAACCGTGGCTGCGCTATTCAGTGCCTTGCGAGTTCGCAATCGGCGAAGTCGATCCCGTTGGCGGCCAATCGCGATGTCCTCTTTGCGATTTCGGGCGCTAGGGCTGGTAGTGGCGATCACCACTCTAATTTTTGCCGCCACGGGGTGCGGAGGTAGCGGCACACCAACATTGATCCAGAAACCAAATCCTGGCACACCGGCAGGAACATATCACTTCAATGTCATCGGCGCTTCACAGGGAGCGTCGCGCGCGTTCACGATTACACTAATCGTCCAGAGCCCGTAGATACTCCAGCGAGTTACACGAACGCTCGATTCCCGTCTCGGAATACCTAGAGATAGATTACTCGGCGGTGGAAACTATATGGCTTCCGCCTCCGTGCTTTGAATTGCTCAGGACGAATGTAACGCTCAATTAGCTTTTCGGTTGCCTCCATCGCAGTCGTTTGCATGTCGGCGGCCAGAGCGCGCGCGCCTCGTGCTCTGGCCGCCACCGCCGCCGTGGCGTACGCGAGTGCGTCGTTCGATGCGCGAATCAGTATTGGATCCGTGCCGAGAACCAATTGCGGCAGAACTTTCTCATAACGCAGACGTACCGTGACCTCGGAAGTCGCGCCGAGCAGCTGAATTGTGTCCTCCCGCCACTCCCACATCCGAAGGAACGAACCCGGCTGAAGATTTGGCAGACCGCTCACGATCTTTTCCATCGGAACAAACAAATCGCTCGACCCTGACTGGTGCTCCCATAGTTGATGCGGCACCATCAGATCGGTCGGCAGTTGAGGCGTGGAAGTGTCTGTCAGCTCCGTGGCAGTAAGGCCGCTCGTCAGCGGAAGATCAAGATCAACTTGTGAGACTAAGACTGAAACGCCAGCTTCGGCGAGTTCGCGTTGCAGCGCGCGATAGGCCGAATTCAACAGCGGCATCAGCGTCCCGTCGTTGAACACGGAGCCGGCGGCATCGTTGATCAGTGCGCGCGTAAGATTCAACGCCGTCTCGGTCTGGTCGTACGCAGTAGTGGATAGTACCGGCATGGTTTCCCTCGTAAATCGCGATGTGAGTCGCCCTGCGAGCGCCAGCAATCGAGCCGATTATCGTCACCGGCTCAACCAAATGCTTAATTCGCTTCATTCTTGCCGAGCCGCCGACACGCCACTGCTATGAAGAAATTGTTGGCTGTTGAGGCTCATCTACGACTGGCAATGGTGATTGCCGCAGGTATAGGGCTACGCCCAGGATCGCGCTGATAGCCGCACTGACCCCGCCAATGGTCAGGGTATGATGAAAACCGGCATCCAGGTTGAAATGGTTCGGATCTATGCCAATTGCAGCGAACCCAGTTACGACTCCGTTAGCTCCGCCGGAAACGCCCGCCGCGATAATTCCGCGAATCCAAATTTCCCATTTCGCGAGAGTGTTTGAACGGCGCATGAGTGATTTTTGAAATTCGATTCGACAAAAACGATCCGTCAGTATCAGCCGTTAAGACTCCGGCTCCATCAACACGCCGCTCGATCTTAATAAAGCGCAATGAAAACGTTGGCATACGTACCGCCCACGCTGCTCGGTTGCCCGAAACTCGGTACGCTGATGCTCGCCGGAAGCGCCCCACCAGTTGAACTCGTACCCGATGTCGCTGAAGAGAGCTGCACAAAGCCACCGTTGCCCGCTGTGCCAAAATAAATTTTCGCGGTCGTAGCATTGCCAGTGAACGCGAAAATGTAATATCCGGGCGTTAGCGTCACAGTACCTTGCGCGCAAGCCACCGACGTTAACCCCCCGGATGAGAATGCAGTCGCGCCCCAGTCGCAGAGCCGCGAGCCACTCATGTTGTAGATCCCCACGTCGTAGCAATCGGCAAAGCTGCCACACAGAGAGCCCGCGGTAGTGTCCGGCGTCGCAATGTCAATCGTCATGTGCCCAAACTGGACTTGCATCGGCACGAGAAATGCTACGACATTGATCGCATTCGCACCGGATGGCCCAGTGTTCTGGCCGGCGCCGTTCGCCCCAGGAACAAACGCGGTGAGCGCGCTTCCACCCCCACTGCCGCACGCAGCTCCGGCATCTTGCAGCAATCCTGCCGTTCCCCACTTTGCGCAGTTGCCGCTGGTCGGCGAGCCGCTGTAGTACGGAACAGTCCCGCCATTCGGATTAGTCGTGTTACCAGCAAATGTGTAGAACGGCGCGAGAGTCTGGTTAGTGAGAAGCGCAGATCCCGAACCGCTCGGCGTTCCTCCGACATCAGTAAAGGAGAGGTGTGACGGACAAGAATTAATCTGATAGTACGGCGTCCCGCCCTGATAAGTGCCACCGGCTGTCGTGGACCGAAAGACGTAACAACTTCCAGGATTCGTGCCGCCAGGCGCGCCCCAGCTGAGACTGACGGCGTTGTTCGAGCCAGTTAGAGTGGCTGAGATTTCGCTCGAAGCGGCCGATACATTCGAGGTCGACGCTGATCCCGCCTCGATGCTGTAGTAATAAGTTCCATTGGCCAGTGTGCCGCCGGTGGTGGGCGTACCAGCTAAGCCCGAGGGCGCAATCGCTTGGGCGAGGCTCAAGGCGACGCTGTCACTCGCACTTCGATTCAGCCCGGATTCGAACCCCGGATGCGTGCCGTCGCCCCACATCAAACCGGCGACAGGGTTGAGTGCCATACTTCGCTGCGAATTTCCGGATTGCGTGAACGCGACCGGCGGACCATGGATATTTCCGAAACAGCCCGCGCAAGTCGAGTTTCCGTTTCCTATTTGAGTCTCCAGCAACGTACCCTGATTCTTGGTAATGAAGTCCACGCCCTGATTGTGATGAATCTCGACATTTCCCAGCGGATTTCCACTACCGTCCACAACCGCGCCTGCAGCCTCAAGGTAAACGCTATCAAGACTGCCGTTAAGAACCTGGACGGCGTTGAATATATTGCTGCCGATGCAGCCGCTTACTTGCTCGATGTGGATGGAATTGAATTCGGCTGGCGCATTGAGAACGATAAACGGACTATTGCTCACGCAGTCGTACTGAAAATCCTGTTTAAAAATAAGGTCTGAAAACAAAGTAAACGAATGACCGCCACTATTTGTCACTGTGAAGAAGGGGTTGCCATTGTTCTCCTGCTGATCGTTCTCGAAATCTAGCGTCCCCTCGCTGACCGAAGTATTGGTGCGATTGTCCACCAGGTAGTAGGAACTCGAAAGTATGTTGCGCATCACTCCGATTCCGCCACCGGGCTGACTCGCGCTACCGACGTAAGCGAGCACCATAGCGGGCTGGTTCGTCGCGCTTCCGTTTGTATTGAGCGCCCCATTTTCGAACCACCACCAAAACGTGTTGTAGATAGCGAGCGGCGTGTTGTCAACGGTATCGACCAGTGGTCCACTTTTGTTGGCGACGCCCATCTCCACATTGAAAAATGTCGGGCTATTCGTCGAAAAAACCTGCACCGCTTGATTGTTTCCCTGAATCGCGAGATCGCGAAATGCGACCGGGGAAGCGGACCCGGTGTTTGTCAATAAAAACACGGGAGCGAGATTCGCACTGGTTGACCCGACACCAACCCGCGTCAGCGGCGGGCGTGAGAATTGCGGCCCATTCCCCCCAAATGAGCCCCCGCCCTGAAATGTCAGTCCAATGCAGCCCGGCGGAATATAGATGGGCGCCAAATTCACCTGCCCGCCGCTCGACGATGTATTGGCGGCCGTGAGTGCAAACGTGAATTGCGTCGAACTGCCAACAGTCGCGATCAGCCACGTTCCATTAAACAAATCGTTGGCCACGCCGCTAATGATCACTGGAAAATTCGTTGTGTACGCCGTTGGAAGCGTTCCTCCGCTCACGGTCACCGTGACGACGTTGCTCGTGAGGGTGATCGAGTTAATGGTCAGTGCGTTCGGTAATGTCATCGCATAGATAGGATTTGCGCCGGATGCCGGCGGGAAGAAAACTGTGCCTCCTCCGGTCGAACTGGTGCACGCGGCGTTGATCGCCGCTTGAATCGCAGCTGTATCGTCCGCAACTCCGTTTCCTTGTGCGTTGTACGGCGGCGCAGTCACGTCGATCCACGGTCGGGGGCCGGCGTGACTCTCACTTCCGCTCACACTAAGCGACCCAGTGCTTATGCTCGACGGATTAAATACTCCCGCGCTGAGCGTGCCTGTTACGCTCGCATTACCGCCAACCGTGATATTTCCCCCAAGCGCTATCGATGTCGCTGTCACGGAATTGAAGGAAGGAGTCGATGGGTCATTCGGCAGGATTGTGTCCTTAATCGTGTAGGGATTGATGCCGTTACCCGACACCTGCACGACGTACCGCCCTGGCGTAGCGTAAAAGTGATAGTTCCCCAGACCGTCAGCCTGCAGAGGATTTGGAGCTGGCACCGTAAGAGTGGCGTCCGTATACAGCGCGGCGAGCGGCGAGCACGGCGTTCCCGCCGCACCGCTCGTGCAGACTGTCACGGTCGCTCCGGCCAGCGGCCGGCCGTTGGCGCCGAAGGCGATGTCATCTTTCCGGGATCCTTGCGCGAACGTCAGCGGCGCGCTAATCACCAGGAGTGCGATGACAAATACGGACCGAACAATGCTACGGCCGGACTTTTGATTCGACATCATCGTGATTCCCTTCCTCGCCTAATGTTTTTAGTCCCAGCGTTCCTATTGTGCATAGCTATTCAGCAAACGCGACGATTTTGTGCGCGCCCCGCGGGTCTGGACCATTCGATTGGCGCGCCCTGCGCCGCGATTCCTGAAGCGATTTACGTCGTTTCCTCACCGTGCTTTCGACGAATTCCGTGTTTCGCGGCTTTTTCGGGATCCAAAACAGCCTTGCAATGTTTACAGACCGCGACCTGAGGCTTCACCTTCTCCCCGCAAACTGGGCACTCGATCAGTTTCTGCGGAACGAAAGCCCAATCTCGCTCGACACCCAGCGAGAGCGCCGCTCGACGGTGCATATCAGAAATTTCACGATAAGAATGCCCTCGCGCCCACATCGTATCGCCCTCGGCTACAAGCTGTTGATACCATTCCAAACGCGTCGCCTGTGCCGTCGCAATCTCGTCTTCACTCGGACGCGCCCCCGCGCTAACGAAAATGCCATGCGGCTCGAGATCCTGTATGAGATCAGCCGCAATTTCGCGAGCGGAAATAGTGAATGGGAATCGGCGGTTGTCACCTAGGTCGAGAGCGTCGCCTCGATTCGTGATCAGCAGAATTGCATAAAGCTCGCCTTTCGGGCACGCCGGAATATGAAATATGCCGTACGTGCGCGAGATGTAGAAGTCTTGATCACTCAGGTTCACGATCGAGACGGTAGCTTCGCGCGATTCACCGGTGGATATCGTCGGTACGGAAATCAGACATCGTCGATCAGTGTCATGGATATTGGAGGCCAAGAGTTCTCCTGGAGGTTGCTGATTTTGATACCATCGCGCCTTAAGCCCGCTCAACGATCTCGAAGCTACGAGATGTGGCGGGTGACTTCGAGCTTGCGAGCAACGTTTAGAGCGATTGACTTCGGGTGCTACTCACAACAAATTTAAATTGGATCCGAGCACGATAGACCTTGCCGGCGGCAGCTGCGAACATCATTCACACTGAGACTTGGCGCCATTTTATCCCTGCGGCGCAGCAACGAAGGGCTGGTCGTGGAATGCCGGCACGGCGTCATCGAGAATGTCGTCAGCGCGCTTTTCCCAGCACTGATCGTTTCGAACTTCGCGACTTTTTAGAGCTTGGCGGGCTTCGCGTCCTGGTTGACGGCGGGCCCATTCAATTGCTCGGACGGCGTTGTCACACGCATTTGCGTCGAGTGCTATGAATTCCCCGTGTGGACCAGCCAGCGTGAAGCAATGCTCATACTCCCCGCGGGACGGGTACGGACCGAGCGCTGGGATCAGAATGCCATCCGCTCGCTCGACCGTGAGCGCTCGCCAAGTCTCAGGCGTGCCATAAGTTTCAGGCGCGAGCCAACGCTCGATATGCCAACGATTTTGCGGCAGATATTTCGGCTCGCGGCGGAGTTCAATGGTTTCCCGAACGATGTTTCCGCTCGCATCACGGTCCGTCCATCTTCCGCCAATCCAACTGAGCCGCGACCATCCCCACACTACCCGGAAATTGGGTTCGCCAAATCGATTCCAACCACCCGCCTCCGCCACGCGTTTATCAAGCGCGACAGGTGCTGTGTGAGTTTCGCGAAGAACTTGGATCATTGGAGGGCTACAGGTCTTTCCAGCGCTATTGCAAACGCAAGAATTGAGCTTGGAACGCGATTACGTCTGTTGTTACGCTGGATGGGTAAGCTCCGGCTCCTATTTCAGTGCCGCTACCGACGAAACATTTTACTTTCCAGTTGTTGAGCGCATTCCCTTGAACGGATACGTAGTAGCCGGCATTTCCATTTTGACTGTCAAACATCACCTGCTGCGGCGGGCTAGCGGCGTCCAGTGCTTGGCCCGATTGGCCGATTTGCTCGATCGCCGTCGTCCAGTCCAGCGTGTCACCGCCAGTTGCGTAATTCCCCGAAAAGGCGACGGTGCCTGTTACCCACGTCACGATGCCCGAGGCATCAACATTCTGAACACTAATCGTGATTGCCATAATTTGCTCCGACTGAGATGTAGGATGGCCAAGCCTGAAAGGAAGTGAAGGGGAGGACCTTTCGACCCTCCCGATTTGCGGATGAGCACGGGCGAACTGGAACATGCAACCCGCGCACGCGACGTCGAACCGATGGGAATCAAAGTCCGCACACGAGTCCGACGCCGGCGCACGCGTCCCGCGTTTCTTAATAGCCGCTAGGAATCGCCAGCGTGTCGATGAACGCTCCGCTTCTCGGACTCTCGTTCCAGACCTGCAGTCCGGTAACGAAGTAAAAGATGTATGCAGCCGCAAGCCCTCCGCTAGTCCCATAGATCGGGAAAACCGTCTGGCCGCCGACATCGTAGAAGTCGATGTCCTGCATCACCGCCCGGCCCCAGTGCGACAGATCCAGGAAGTCCACGCGCGTCGAGTTAGCGTTGATCGAAGACTTGATTGGAACGCCAGCCATCGTCTTCTCGCCCGTAAAGAGCAGATCGACATCGCTAGCGCGCCCTCCCGCTCCTTCCTTGATGATTTGCGAGATCGTGACGCCCAGTTGCTCCCAAGCATGCTCTTGCTCGAGCGACGTATACGCGATGAGCTTCCCAACTTGGCTAGTACCCAAAGCTTTGCGCACCTTGTTGATAGCCAGGCGTACAACTCCCGGCGTGAGTGCCGAGTTATTCCCTGCGACGCGTGGCGTCGCAAGTTCAACCGGATAAGTGGCGCGGTTAAGATTGAGCCAAGTCCCGGTCGTGGCGTTAGTCTGGTGGTAAAGAATCACAAAGAGTGAAACCGGCTGCGCTCCGGTCAAGCCGTCGTGTACGATAACGTCGTTTGCGGATGTACCACTAGGAACGTTGTCTACCGTAATCGTCCCCGCAAATGGGTCTACCGCGGTCACACTCGTGGTAACTCCAGCTGCCACATTGCGGTTGGTAGTAAGCGTCGGATCGTAGACCTGGATTGTCTGGTTGTAGTAAACGAGCACGCTGCCCGGGGGCTTCGCCATCGTAAAGGTGCTCCCAGAAATGCTCGCAATCGTACCTAAAACCCCATTTCCGTTCGTCTGCATTACCTTATCGAGGAACGCACGGAACTGCTGCATGTTGTTCTTCACTTCGCGTTTGGCGGCGTTCTCAATCGCCTTCTCCGGCGAGTTCGACGCGTACTCCACCAACTTCGATATTTCCACCGCGTGGCGGAAAAAGATGGGCGTCACTTGCGCTACGTCATAAGTCGTTCCCGACCCACGACCCAGATCTCCACCATCGAGGTTGGCCAGGCCCGGCTTGCCTCCCGGACGGATTTGCAGCGGGAGGCGCATGTTGCGCGAGCTTACGCGCTCCGCATCGCCACGCTGCTGAATCATCGTCAGCAGTATGTCGTCGCGCTCATAAAGCAGCGGCAACTTGTCGCGGACCTTTTCGAGTTGGAGCGCAACTGTCTGTGCATTTTGCATTTGTGCCATAGCTTGTAACTCCCCTTGGGTGGATTTTTAATTGCGGTGGTGTCCTTGACGGATGAGAAGTGATCTATCAAAAATCAGTCGCGGCGAGAGCACGCGCCATCAGACGGCTCACCCTCCTCGGACATTCGGGCTCGCCGTCCTAGTGGTACGCGAGATATCCGGTGCGATCCGCGCGGTCATTTTCCCGCGCCCTATTGTGTTGAGCGATTACTTACCGGTTTGGCTCGCATACCAAGAATTTTCGTCCGAGTCTCGGAATCCTGTTGACGCGGGGTTTCCTTCGCGCTCTGATGCAAGCGTCGAGCTTGTGTCCTGTGCTGAGAGGCAGTTTCGGCGCCGCGCACTCGGGGCTGCCAAATTCGCCGCAGCGTAGTCTTGGGAATTATGATAGTTTGTGGCAGCACCCGCCGTCCCCGGGCCTGCCACAGATGGATATGTGTCGCCCGGAGGGCGTATGAAGCGAGGTTTCACCCGGTTCGTTCCGCTCGTCGTCTTGGCTATCTCGGCAGTCGCGCTTCCATTGCACGCCCAAGGCAACGGGAATTTCTGCGGCTCCAGCCAAACGATGGCCGTGAAGTGTTACGTAAGGAATGCCTTAGAAACGAGTACCGTCAATCTACCTTCCGGCGTGACGACCCAACAATATCAAGCCTATGGCGTCGCCGTTTTGCGGATTTTGCAATCGGGCCACACCTATTTCATGGTCTTGGGTACGTCTGCTGCTATCTCTGACGCGATGCCACCTGGAAACAGCGATGGGTCAGCAAATCAGGCCGCCCAAGATGCAGCCGTGAATTCAATCGTGGACGCGGCACTAACCAACGGTCTGATCACATTACCCAGCAACGTCACCGAATCACAGGTCCAGGAATTTGCACGCGACACCACCGACAAGATGGATACGAACGACGGTCCATCGTTCTCACCCGGGGGCGTCCTTCGCCTAATTGACTCCTACCTCGTCACTTACACCGATTCGAACGGGATCGTGGACTGGACCTCAGTAAACAGCGCCATGAATACCGCCGTAACCAACATGATCAGCTCCGGGATGGTTAAGATCCCAGCCAGCATGACGGTTGCCCAAATGTCCCAATTCGCGGTCGGAGTCGCCCAGGCTATCGAGACTTACAAGACGGCCACAAATCGAAAAAGTTTATAATTGCACAGAGGGCGACCGCGCTAGACGCGGAGATCACAGATCGGCGAGGGAGCTTTCAACCCTCCCGCTCTTCGGCCACGAGAATGAGCGCCGCTCCCGCTTCTCGCCAGATTCGAACTTCACATATTCAGGATGTCGTTGTCGCTCATTCTCCGGTAATCGATATCCTTCGGCATCAAAGCGCGAGGATTATCTCCACCCGGTGCCCCGCCGGCTATATCTACTCTCTTCGCTGCATTGCGCTGGCGCTCCTGCCGCGTGCTCGCATGTGCTACGACTCCGTTAGTCCACTCACTCAGCACTCGTTTTGCAATTCCGGGCAACGCCTGTTTGGCCCGGCCCACCACCATCCCTACAATTGCACGTTGATTGTCCGCCGTATGTTGGCCGTTTCTAAACGCTTGACGGAGCTGTTGACCAAACGCACGATTTGATTGCAATGAGGCATCGATCGCCCGGTAGATTTCGCCCGTTAACCTCTGTCGCGTGTTCTTTGGCGTGCCCTCGGGCAGTAGGCGATCGAGCTGTGATTGAATCGAGCTGAGGACGCCTTCGACCGCCGCGGCGTTAGTTTCGTGAAAGAAAGTATGTTCCTGCGCAGCGTTCATCGACAGATTCTCCTCCGGCTGGTGCAAAGGAGCCCCGTCAGGCGTTGCCAACGATCCGCCGTTTGTCGACGGTTGCGCTTGGGCAGAATTCCCAAAAGCAGTCGGATCGGCTGGCAGTCGATCTCTCTCCGCAGATGCTGTCATCGCGTTCATCATCTGCGCCAGGCTTCGGAACGCATTCGGGTTCAATCGATAGATTGCCGCAGCCAGCTCCGCGTGCGATTCCGGCCGGTTGCTGAAGAACAGCGCGTCGATCCGCGCCAAATCTGCTACTTGGGTGTTCGCGGCGCGCGCATCATCCACGGTCGGGAACAGCTTCTGAATTTCCCGCGCTGATTCTATGTCAGGGAATATCTCTCGAAACGATTGGGCTTCGCGCCATGCATCGCGAAGCTCAGGGTTCGATTCGAAAATCGCCTGAAATTGCGCCGGCTCAGTTTGCCCCGTGTTTTGTTGCGTTTCGTTCCCCTGCCCGGGATGATTCACCTCAATGTCAAATACATCCCGGGCTAAGTTATCTGAAGAGGGCGGCGCGATGTGCGTCACAAGACCCAGAATCTCGTCATCGCTAGGCCGATACGCAGTTGCGGTAGCAGGTGTGGGCGCCGCTACTTCTACTCGCAATGCTCCAGAATGGGACTGTGCCGGTGTAGTTGCTGCGTTCATATTTCCGCCCTCCGCCTTGTCGCTTCCCTTCCCAGATGGTTCTCCGCAGGCCCTAACGCTTCTCCTGCTCATGCCGATGTGATTTGTGTGTCTAACTCCGACAAAACCATTCCTGTAACCCCGCACGAACCCCGCGGCGCCGAACGTCGAAAGCATCACCGTGTGAAAGTCTCGCTTCCCGTCCGCATTCGCGGCGGCATTGGCACCGCCGACCCGTTCGAAGACCTAGTAAAGACGACCGACGTCGCTCGCGAAGGCCTGCTCATCGAAACATCCCGCAGCGGATACTACGCCGGCCAATCTCTTGAGGTAACTTATCCCTACAGCAATGAAGCCGATGCTATCAATACCCCAAAGCGGGCCACTGTCGTACGTGCCTCTACAACCTCGGCCTTTGGCTTCGCGGTGGCCCTGAAGATCGAACAAGGCCGAGTAGAGCCAGCGCTAGAAAAACGCGAAAAGTCTCCGTCAGGCGCCCAACGACTCGCCGGGTCAGTACATGTTCTCGTCGTAGATTCAGACGTCCTCGAGGGCGAAAAACTAAGAATCATGCTTGAAGAGGACGGCTACCTAGTTGCAAGCGCTGCAACCGCGCAAGCAGCTTTTGACGTAATCAAGTCAGACTCGCCTGACGTAATCGTCTCTGAGGTTGAATGCGGTGAGCCCTCTGGGCATGACCTCTGCGCAATCGTGAAAAAGAGCGAGCGTCACAAGCACATCCCGGTGATTTTGATGATGCGCTCCGCGTCCCCGGCGGATTACGCAACTAGCCATGAACTGGGTGCTGTGGTTTGCCTCGCTAAGCCTTTCAAACCAGAGCGCTTACTACACGTAGTGCACTTGGTGGCGCCGCCGCCATCTCAGAGATCAGCCTACAGCGCCCAATTTAATATCGCCTCATTCGTCAGGACCGCATAGCGCCTCGATCGGTTTTCAAAATCACCTGACTAGCGCAATTACAAATTCATCCACAGGCGTTCGGAAAAGTTACCCTCTATAACGGAAGTACTATGGCTTGCCCGCCGCAATCCATCTATAAATAGATTGAGTGTGAAGCGCCGGCGCGCCGGTGCTCGGCGCCAGTTTGTTCACGCTCTTCTTGAATGAGGCTCATGTTCCGATGAATCCGACGAATCCAGCCGAAACCGCTTCCGCACCCCCGAAGCCTGTCGTAACCAGCGCTGACCGGCGCCGCCGGAAACGCGCCAAAATCACAGCGCAAGTTCACGTCCGCGGCGGCATCGGCACGATCAACACGTTCGAAGATCTCTGCACCAGCATCGATGTGTCTCGCGATGGCCTGCTCTTCACCACCATTCGTAAAGACTATTGGGTCGGCCAAATTCTCGACGTTACTTTTCCATATTCTTCCGCAGCCACCGCGATCAATACTTCGCAGCGCGCCAAGATCGTCCGCATGTTCGAGACTCGAGACGGCAGGCCGGCGGTCGCCGTCCATTTCGACGCGGCGGCAAATCGCGACACAAAACTACCGGCCGGCACTCGAGTAGCCGCACAAACCTTCGCGCCACAGACAATGGTTCTGGCCGTCGAGTCCGACGAGCGCCTAGCGGAAACTATGCGCTCCCTCCTACAGCAGGACGGCTATCACGTAGTCATCGTCAAAAACGCCAAGCAAGCGCTCGATGTACTGAAAACTACCGTTCCCGCTGTGATTCTCGCAGAATTTGAAGGCGAGGAGCTTGGCGGTCAAGATCTCTGTCTCATCGTAAAAAAAGACGAGCGCCTGAAACACATCCCGGTGATCCTAATCACGCAAGCCGCGCAACCCGCTGATTATTCCACCAGCCACCAATACGGCGCGGTAGTCTGCATGGCTAAGCCGTTCAAGCCAGAAAGATTGCAGCACGTAGTTCGCCTAGTAGCCCCGCCCCCATCGCAAAGATCCGCCTACGGCGCAAAACTAGGCTTCGGCGTAGAAAGAAGCCTTTAGCCTTCAGTAGGGGAGGGTGCTTTAGCCCTCCCGATTTTCGTCCCTCTTGCCTTCCGTCATTTATTGCGAACCGGTAGCGCCAGACGAATTCTGACCATCCGCCCCCGGAGCTATCTGCTGCTTCAAAAACTGCTGATGCAACAAAGCATGCGCCCGAACATTCGCATACCCAGCCGGCGACTCAATCTTAGCCACCTGCCCCGAATCGCTACTAAACCACCGCTTACAAGTAGCCAACTCCACCGCGTGATCGTCCGCAAATGCATCCGGCAAAATACTCGGCAAAATCGTTTCCACCCCAGTTCTTGGATCTCGATGCAGCAAAGGCTGCTCAACCACCAATTGAGCAATTTCGCGGAACTGTTTCGTCCGCGCTTCCTCGTCAGGGATTACAATCTCCTCAAGTCCAATCAATCGCTTAATCAAAGCCACATTTTCCGGATGCGCCAGAATCTGCTGCAGCTGCGGGTCGGGACTTCCCAAAAGTTGCAGAAGCACCGCCCTCTGTTGTGACCAGAGCGTCGGGTACTGCTCATCAGTCTCAGGATAAGAAAACAAATTCCCCTTCAAGTCCGCCAATCGAATCCACTTCGATTCAAAAGCCGACCCCGCCCCAAGCAAAGTCGTCTCCACATCACTTGGCCGATTCTTCCGGAAACAATCCACCGCCAGCAACATCACGTCCGAGTGAAAGAACTTCATTCTCCGCCACACCAGTCCGATCCGCCCCATAGCCTGGTCGCGGGCCATTGAGTAGCCGGCCGCCGTGTCGGTGTTAGCCATTGCCCCGCCAAAGAGCGCCGGAAATGCCCCCGTCAAGAATTGCGCCACCGGTCCCATCAAATTAGCCGAGTGCATCGCCAGATCAGGAGGAATTTGTGCCGGCGCCGGCTGAAAAAATCCCGACGCCAATGATTGCCCAGGTTTCGCCCGCGCCGGATAATGCGCGCCCGGTTCAGCCGTGGTGGATTGCAGCGCGTCAAAATCAAGCACTTCGCTATCCGCGTAAATCGGCGGGATCCCGTATTCGTAAGTTTCAATCTGAATATTCGAAAGAGTATTAAACCGTTCCTGCACCGAAATCAGCGCATCGCCCAGCGCCGGACGACCAGTCGATCCATCCCCCGGAAGCGCATGCAACACGCGCCAGTGATCGTCCATGTTCTCGCTTCGCGCCTCGCAGTATGTGTCCCCCGCAAACGCGACATAGCACCCATCCGGAAACAACGCCAGTAATTCGTCCCGCAACTTTTTATCTTCCAACTGGTAAAACGCCCACGGCCGCAACCACGTTCGCTGGAACGTGATCAAGTTCATGTTGTAGTCGCCGCCCTCGGTCAAAGGCCCGCCCTGCGACTGCGCCAACCGCGCCAGCCTCTCGTACTGCACCGCCCCGCTAGCCACGGGTGGTCCAATTTTATCCGCCGCCTGCGGATAAGCAGCTTTCAAGCGCGCCTGATGCACTTCCATATTCCACTGCAGGAACGGGTACTCATGCATCTCGTTAGCCCAAGGCGGAGTTTTCAGCTCCAATCCTCCGACGATGGTAACCACCTCTTGTCCGTTGGGGACTCGCAACCGAGTCTCGGCCGAAGGAATCGTAACTACGTCCGCAGGCACCCAATCTCCTAGTTCGAATGCTGCACCGCAATCCGGGCAGATTCCCGGAGGGGGAGTAGGCGGCGTCACGGCCCCAGAGGCAGGGCTGATGGCTGGTGACGCGACACCGCCGGAAGGCAATAACGAGGCTCGAGATTCGATCTGATCCTGCAGGGGAGGGCCTTCTGACCCTCCCGCATTTCGGCCAGGCGAATTCGCTGCCTGCCCGCCCTGCTCACCAACCACCACCCCACCGCAATCGCCGCACGACCAGTGCGCCCCACTCAACTCGACATCCCGCAACCCGATCTGCATCTCAGGATGGAATCCAAATCGCTGCCCATCCACCACATACCGCACATAAGCCCCAACTTTTCCGCTAGTCCAAAGCTGAAACGATTCATCCACGATCAAATTCCCGATGCGGTTGTTCCGCTCTACCAGTTGCGCCACTTCAGTGGCCGATTTCGTCGCCGCAATATCCTCCTCTGCCTGCGCCGACTGCGGAAAAAAGCGCACCTGCGGCACATCCTGCGAAAGCACCGCGATGATCGATAACCCGAACGCCTGGTAAATGTTCGTTACGAACTCGTAGCGCGGCAAATCCTCCAAAGACGTCTCAGATGTAGTCGTTTGTTCGAACGGCAAATGCCAATTCTGATCTCGCTCGCTCCACCACAAATACTGCAGCCCGCGCCAAAATTGATGCGCCTTCTTGATCCGTCGAATTTCTTCCCGCCGCGAGAGTTCCGATTCACTCGTGAAATCCTGCACGATGCGCCGCAGCGCCGCTTGCAGCCGCTCCGGTAGGAACTCGTAATTCTCTCCGTAAGCCGCGGCTTCAAGATGCGAGACGGGGTCGTCGAGCAAAGCGGGCATAGTGTGCGCCGGCCCTTCGACCGGTACTACAGAAGCATCAGCGCCGGGAGCTTCGCCAGGAAAACGAATAGAAGAATCGTTAAGCATGCGACCTCGTAAATCTAGCTTGAGTGAACTATTTGAGTGAGATTACTTCGTAGAATAGCGTTTAAAGAACCCGCTCAACACCTAGCCCCGTCTCGGCTGCATAGCGTCCGACTTATCTCGGTTGGTAATCTGCCTTATTTCCTCGATTTCCAGTATTCGGTTGATCTGCTGCCAACTTCGCCTCCGGTGCGCATTCGCCGGAAGCGCGATCCCCTGCCCTACAGCCGTCGGCATAGGCCCTTCACTTACGCCGGCCACCATCGAATTCCGCTGCTCTCTCGACTCGCCTGGTCGATGCCCGCTCGCCGCGGGCTTTTGCCCAATAGCCGGCGGTCCGCTGTGCCGAGCCTTTTTTTCGATCTCCGTGCGATGTTTCTCTCGCGCCACTCCCGCGTCCAGTCGCAACGGCGGCAGGCCCGCTATACTTAGAATCGAGTTCATCATCGCTCGATTCTCAATTCGCAACCGCGCGACTTCGTCTTCCAACCCGCGCGCATACCGCGATTTGAAAAACTCTCGTAGATGTCTGCCCCAACTCATTTGAAATTAATTACCTCGCCGCCTAGCGCTGTCGACGAGCAAAATGGATCGGCGAACTGTGATCATGCTCAGCCAGTTGCGCCTTGCGCGCCTGAATCGCCCGTATCGTCGGATCGCCCGACGTAACTCGTGCCGCCAATCGCTGCTCGTAAGGCGCATCGCCAGCTGCCACGCGCGAGTGCCGAGACTTCAGCCCATATCGCGCAGCGTCAGCCGAATCGTCGCCGTCGATCTTCGCAATGTCCTCCACCCGCACATTGTCGCGCACCAAATTCGGCAACGTACGAATGAGTTCAACGCAATTCGACGTGATCAGCCACTCCTCGGCTTCCAGCATTTGATACATCAGCATCCAGCCGCCCACCCGATCGTTATCGGCTGGCACCGGACGCGGCAGTCCAAACGCCACGAACATGTTCCCGATCTGGTCGGCAATCGTCTCGTGATCCGTGTGCCGCGCGAACGCGTCAGGCGAAAGATAAACCGCCGAAATCTTTTCATCGACGCTGTGATCCAGAATCGCCGCCGCCAGCTCACGCGGTGACATATGCTGCCCCGTAAATTCTCGGTAGGTAACCGTCCGGCAAGCTGCGGCCCCTATCCCCAGCTCGCCGCCCGCCGATTCGCCGACACGAGGCGCCGCCGTATGCCAATAAACCGCCGCTGGATGCTCAAATCCCCAGTCAATCGAAATCCATCTGGCCCACCAAGGCTCGAACTGAATCTCCTCAGGACGACTCACGTGGAGTGCAGTATTGAAATTATCGAAATACTGCCCAGCGAAAACCGTCCAATCGCCCTCGAGAAATGCGCGCCGCAGATTTTCCGGCAAGGCGTCCAACGATTTCAGATAGTTCACGTCCGCCGCATAAATCGGATTGTCGCAAAGCCGCGCGGGGATGAAATCATAATCGCCGGGATCGTATTTGCCCGGCGAATCCATCCCCGCCGCCGCTTGCTTATCAATCCACAGCGATTTCACCCACGCATGCCCAATGTTTCCAGGATTTGTCGCACCGGCCATGTTGGGGCGAGCGCCCGATACAGGACAACGATTCCGCGAAGTAAGAAACTGCCACTGCGCCAGCGTAAACATCGTCAGTTCGTCGATGCCGATAAAGAGATACTCGGCACCCTGATACTGATAAATATCGCTCTCCGACCGGCTATATCCAAACTGCGTCGTAGATTCATTGAACCAGGTGACGACGTGCTTCGAGTCGTTATAGCTGCGATAGAGTTCGCGAGGAATGTCGCGCCGAAAATACTGCAGCAGCGATGCTTCCAACTCAGGAAAGGTCCGCCGCAGCAGCAACGTGTTCACACCCGGATGCTCGTTGGCCCGGACAATTGCCTCCATCATCAAGGCCTTGGATTTACCAGGCCCCGCGGCCCCGCCGAACAATCGGTATTTCGCGCCCGAATAGTGAAACCGCTGCTGCTTCGGAAATGGGTAGTAACAAAGTTTCCGCTGCCAAATCCGCGCACTGCCATCAAGGAGTTTCGGCGCCGCCGAATCTTCTATGAACTTCTCGACGCCTGTTTTTGTCGTAATGGGCATTTTGGGCGTGGCGCCTGTGCACACTGCAGGCGCCCAGCATCGACGCCGCAAAACATCGAGGCAACCATCGGGTTTTACGCCCCTGTGCGAATTCGCTTGCCCACGTAAAGCGCAGCAGATCCTGCAAGCAAGCATGCTGCAATCGCAGCATGGTGCACACTCAGCACCGCCCCAACAAGCACGCACCCAGCCCCGCCAATCTGAACCGAATAACCAACAGTAGATTTGTTGATAGACATGCACACCTCGACCAAAATGGATTTGAAATAATCAGACAATCCCATCAAGAAAGCTTTGTCGTGATTTCCATCGTGCAGGAATCCGCGCAGAACCTCGGCACCCTACCCGTTGCGGCAAAATCCCCGACGCCGTCATTCCGAATCCCTTTTCGGCGTCAGGGATCCGCATTTTACTTTTGCCGTGGAACGGGCGTCCGCAAAACATCGGCCGCAAAACCACATCACATCCCTACTCAGGAGGATCGAGTGCCGGCGTCGCATCGTGATCCGGCCGGGGCACGCTGTGAATCAATTGCACGATAGCATTCGCAGGAATCTCATCAGACTCACGCGGAGGATCCAAAATCTTCACGCAGTCCCGCGCCGTATCCAGCAGCAATTTCGCGTCTTGCGCTGTGCTTTGGGCGGCGCTCTTCCGCTCGATCAGGCATTTGTATGTCTTCGCGACAACAGACTCGTCCACACCTTCGATCCGCATCGCGTCGGCCATTCTTAAGCGCCGCTTAGGCTGTCCGTCAGCCGGCGATTCTGCAGCTACACCCGAGATTTGAGGTTTTGTCATCGACATGTTCGTGAAGACCCCGCAAGAAGTAAGATCGACTCGAAGCCTAAAATCAGATTAAAAAACTCCGGCCGCTAGAAGAAAGATAACGATCGACTTGAAACTCCACGGCCCGTCGCCGCCCCTGAACTACGCAAGCACTTCTACCGTAACGCCGCTCCCGCCGGTAATCGAAGTCAACTTCGCTCGTATGAATTTAGCGTTCACCGCCGTCACCGTGCGCGCCTCGCCCGCCGCAGCCGTAGACGTATCAATCGTCTGATAATGTGCATCCACATCGTCCAACGCAGTCTGCAACGTAATGCTGATGGCGCTCGGCGCACTCGCGAAGATAGTCTGCCAGCGAACCGTGCGCCCCTGCTCGCCGCGCCCGGAGTAATCAGGCAGCGCAAACTGCTGGCTAGCCTGCCCCGCTGTAGGCGACTCCGCATTGAACGCCAACGCCACATCTCCAGGAAAGATCGCAAAGGGCGGATTCTGCGTATTGTAATTTGGCACAAAGCCTCCAGAAGAAATGTCGAATTCAAAAGCAAACACGGGCAGGCAAGCACAATTTCAGAAGCTCAGTTGATTCCGTTCGGGGGTCTTACTGGGGTTGTGTCCGATTGCTGCCACACAAATCGAGGTTACAATTAAAACTTATACCTGAAGAGTGATTACTTGTCAAGTATTAGTTTTCAAAAGACATTGAGTTTCGGGCAAAAATCCCAACAAACCCCATTTTCACCCGTTTCGGCCAAGGCCATACGGAAGCCCACTTCCCATTTGGTAACATTTCGAAACATTTTGCCGAATCCCAAGGGAGGATTCAGACTCTACCGCCGTTCGGCCCTGTTTTATTCCTGCGGTTTCCGTGGCTCAACCCGGGGTGCCGCGTCTTTATCCATCCAATGCGGCGGACGCAACGTAAACGTCACACCATTCTTGGCGTTCTCATCCACGGTCCTCTGGGTATCCAAAACATCCAACTCAATCGCGTTAGCTCCGCCATAACTCGTAACGTAATGCAACCGTCCGCCCTCAAGCCAATAATCGGTCACTCCAAAACTAGTCCCATCCTTAAGAATCAACACGGTAGAGTCCGCGCCTGGCGTAGGAGCCGCAGCGCTAGGCGGCGCGGTAGCCTCATCCGAGCTCGGTTCCGACTCGGGCGCTCCAGGTTCCCCATAACGCGCCTGCGTCGTGTCACCCGTCACGTTCCCGGTAAAATCCGAATAACTGCCGCCCGAGTAATATCCATACCCGGGATAGAGATACCCGTACCCGCAAGGGTTATAGCCGTACCCAAATCCGTAGCCATACCCGTAATTAAAACCAAGGCCAAAGCAATCATCAAAGAAGCCAGGGAAAAATCCGAAGGGATAAAAACCACCGAAAAAAACCGGTCTCCGCCGACGAACGGTCCCTCGCGCCCCCAGCGAAGCAGAAGGAATCGGCCGCCGGCCCAGGATCACCGCATTCGAATGCGGCGATACGCTACCACGCGCTACAAATGTCCCTCCCGCCCCTCGCGGCGCAGTCTCAGTACTCGGCGACATGTTTTCCGTCAAAAAATACGTATTTTTCTCACCAGCAACGCCGCTCGATGGCCCCTCTTCCCAGACAAATCCGCGCTTCCCAAGATCTTTCGGCGCCTCAGGTCCCACCCGGTTCGAATATCCCGGCGTCGCCTCCCAAACATATCCAGGCTCCGCAATGTGCGTCGTCTGCGCCAACCGCGATACCACTCGCGCGCCAGAAGCAGTCCCCGATGCCCCGACCGGGCGCGTCGTCGCCGCAACTGTAGCTCCGCCATGCGCTGAAGCACCACTCGGACGCGGTGCGCTCGGATGCTGGCCACCACCAGAAGAATGGCTACCTCCGCCAGCGACGTGCCCACTGCCGCTACCACCAAAATGCCCACCGCCCCCGCCGCCAGCATGGCCACCACCACCGCCTCCATGCTGAATAGCCAACGCCGGTGTAGCACTCAAAAGCACAATTGCGCCAAGGATTTTGGCCGCGTCCCGGAAGGCGCGCGCAATGACACGCCTCGCTGTGGAGTACCCACGAAGGCCTCTAGAAAGCCCGATCTTCACGAAGTTCGCCAAGAGCGACTCCTTCCGGGGACGAGTTCGATTCTACTCTCTATTTGACGCGAAGCAACACATCGCAGTTGCGAAAATGCGACACGAATAAACGCGAAGTGAAGTTCTACCAATCACAATAGGGGAGGGTCCTTCAGACCCTCCCGATTCCCGAAGAGATTAAAGCGAAGTAAACTTACAGAAGAAAAAATCAACGAACCAACGAATCCTCTCGATCCGCTAGCTCTAATAGAGCTAAGCCTTCTGCCGGGTAGCCGTAAAAGCCCGATTTCCGCGCCCCATTCCGCCATGACCACCGTGCCCACCGCCGCCATTTCCTCCGTTACCGCCACCGCCGCCACCATTCCCGCCGTGCCCGCCACCACCAGAAATCGTCCCCTTGATCGTATCCCCGTCCAAAGTCCCCGAATAATTCGTGGTAAATGTCCCGCGCTGCCCCTTACGCGTAGCGGAAAAATTCACAGTGCTCCCACTTACGCTCCCCTTCACATCCGCAGTGCCGCGCTCCCCTCCAATAGTCCCAGTCAGCGAGCTCCCATCCTGCGTCAACGTAAGCGTCTGCGTCATAGTTCCATTCGGCGTCTCAAACGAGACCGACCAGGTCCCCGCGACATTAGCAGCCTTCGCGTCCGAAGGCGGTGCCTGCGGCGAATCCTGTCCGCGCGCGACGCCAGCCGACGCGAAAATCAATCCAGCCACCAAAATCGAAAACCAAAATGATTGCCGTCTCATAAAAACCTCTCCTTCACACCTTCGACGTAAAGCACCAAACAACGGTTGCAACTACACCATCCACAAATATTAAAAACACGAACACGCACCGAAAGTTGCAAACCCAGAGAAACGCGCGGAGGTGCCCCACGCGCCGTTGCCCAAGGGGTACTTTCGCTCGAGCAGAATTCGAGGTCCAAAAACACACTCCGTCGGAAAAAGGTCTTGTGACGCAAAATCCCGAAAGGTTCTCTAAGCAGAGACCGCGCGCGAACGATCGCCCTTACCTCGCAGATGCCAAATCAAAGCCGCCCCCAAAAACACCGAAGCCAATCCAGCCGTCTGCGCATTGGTCATCCCAAAAAACGATCGAGGATTAATCCGAATAAACTCCACCAAAAATCGCGCAAACCCCGTATAAATCAAATAAGCCGCAAACACGAACCCCGCAGGCCGCACCATTCCCAACTGTCCGTCGACGCGGCCTCGCGGCACTCGCTCAAATTTCTTGGCCGTTGCGTTAATCTTTTCGCCCGCCGGCAGAATCGGAGTCCGCGCCTGAGTCGCCCCAAGCCGCCACAACAACCAAGCAATCAACACTGCGGCCAAAAATTCATAGATCGGCGTGGGATGCACTCGCTGCAAGGTCGGCACCACCCCATTGGGAAAACTCATTGCCCAAGGCAAGGAAGAAGGAATCCCATAATCACCATCCCCGGAAAGCAAGCAACCGATCCGCCCTATCCCATAACCAAGCGCCGCCGCTGGCGAAGCCGCGTCGAATAACGTCAGCAATGGTATTCGGAATCGATAACCCAAATAAATAAACGCCGCAATCCCCGCAATCAATCCCCCAAACCAAGCAAATCCATAGCCAGTAAAGAGCTGCCCCACCGGATCTGCGAAGAGCTCCTGCGGCGTCTCCAACACATGATAAAGTTTCGCCCCAATCATGCCGGCAAGTGATGGCACCGCCACCAATGTCTCCGCCTCGATCTCAATCCCCCGCCGCTTCAAATCCGCGCGCATCACAAAAAACGCGCAGATCATCGCCGTAGCCACCATCAACCCAAAGGTCGGCAGCGTAATCGGCCCAAGATGTAAAAACGGAATCACAACTGATCGGTATTTCGCATTTGACTTAGCTTTTTCCCATAGGGGAGGGCCGGGTTAGCCCTCCCGCAGGCCGCAACAGCGGCCGAACGAAAAAAATCAAACCACTCGGCCCAGAACGCCACAAACTAAACCCACCCCTTCATCTGATAAGCCCGATAACCACCCACCGCCAAAGCCGCCAGCTGCACAAACAACAACAAATCCGGCTCAGTAAAATTGAAACAGGATTTCCCATGCTTATGCCGTTTCAAATCCCCCGAAATATTTTCCTCCAATTCCGGATGCGTATAAATCGGCATCAAATGAAAACTAACGTAATTCTTCTGAATCAACACGCTCCCAAAATACATCGGCTTGCCCTTGAAGGTAGGCCCACGCGACACAAGCTCATACTTCCCAGGTTCGTCTCTAATAACCCGCAATTTCCCGTCAAACTCACTAAGAATGGCCCTCAGCGCCGCAAAAGTAGCCAGCGCCCCAGGCGATGAATTCTTCAAACCGCCAGCAGCAGATTTCGCACGGCCGGTCTTAGCGCGCTCCGGCTTTTTATGTTTCGCGCTACGTCGGGTAGGTTTAGCCATCGCAAGATTGTACGACACACGCCATCGCAGCCAAAACTACACTTGAACTACACGCGTCTTCTCACAGTGGTGTCTCCGTACGGATGCGCGACGAAGCCAAAGCACAGTCATCCCGAAGCTTTTTTAGGGCTGAGCTATCCAGATCTGGGTTTGAATTTGCCGTTTCTTCAATCTTAAATCTGAAATTTGAAATTTCCTGCTCGCCCAACCTTCCCAATCTTAAGAAAGGTGTCTCCGTAAAAACTCCACCGTCTCCCGCCAAGCCAAAATCCTCGCCCGCGCCGTAGCCTCCGGCGTCCCTCCAAAAGCAAATCGAAACCCAAACGTAGGTATCTTCGACACCAAAGTAGTAGCCGGCGTATGCGGCAATCGCAAAGCATGCCCAGCCCCAGGATTCCGCACGTGCTTCACCTCATATCCAAATTTCCGCGCAGCCAACCGTTCCTCAATCGCCTGAGCCATCGGTTCAGAAGGCCAAATCAAATCCGCCCCAGCCGAAACCAGCAAAATCGGTGCCTGAATTTTCTCCACCTCAATCTTTGCCCGCTCCACAATCTCTTTCTGCTTAAACGAATCCCGATGCAAATTCACAAATCGCACCGGCTTCCGAAATGCAATCAACCGCGCCGCCGTCCAGACCCGAAACCAGCTCATCCGATAAGGCACGAACGGCAAAGGCTCGCCGCGATAAGTCCAAGATGACCGGTGCCCGTTGCGATCCCGCGCCGCAGCTCCGGCATCATCTGGGGCCTTGCCAGTTCCTTGCCAAACCACATTCCCCGGCACAATCCCAGCCACAGCCCGAAGCAACGGAATCCGCGACGCCAACAAAAGCGCAAGCTCCCCGCCCCGCGAAGTTCCATGAATCGCCAATCGCCCAGCGTCCACTTCCGGCTGCCGGCCCAACCAAGCAATAGCCCGCTCAAAATATTCCAGCGGAATGCTATTCAAAGATGCCGGCAAAGGCTCAAATCCAAAATAAGGCAACGCAAACGCCGCGAATCCGTGCGCAGCCAACGCCGCAGCAATCTCCCAATCAAGCCCTCCACCAGACCCGCCAACGGTGATCACTGTAGGAAGCCGTCCGGCCGAATCGCCGCCAGGCGTAAGCCCGTCTCGCGCGGGAATGAACAACAACCCAGGCAGCCCGTCTTCCTCAACAGCCCGAATCGCCGTCCCCGGAGCCACAAAGTGCCGCTCCAGTCGCGCCCGCGCGATTCGCCGCACGCCCGCAGCCGACGCCTCAATCGTGATCTCCGCAGGCGTCAACTCCTTCTTAAGATACTGATCATGCTGCCCAGCATCGCCAGGATTCAACTCCAGCGACCAGAACAGTCCCATTTCATCCACCCCGCGATAACTTCCCGCGACCGACGCGTCCTCCGCAAGATCGATCGTCCCGTCCGCTCTAGCCACAAACTCGGCCCACGATTCCCAGCGCCGCGACGAGTCATCCATCGTCCAAGCGCTTACCCGCACCCGTCCCCCAGGCGACGCCCCAGTAACCCGAATGCGCACCTCCTCATCCACGAACGCCGTCGCAGGCGTGATAGAAACCCCCATCTCACCAATCTTCATGGCCAAATGATAATACGACAGCCTTTATCGGGGAGAGTTCTTTAGCCCTCCCGCAGTCCGGCCACGCCGCCGCAAGCAAGCTGCCCAATGCACCCCGCAGTCCCCAGCTGTCAAGCTAAGTTGGGGCGCCTTTTAGTCCGGACAGATCAAGTGCAAATAGCCTCGGACATCTCGACTTGCTAACGGCACACCATCAATTAAGCCATTGAATCTGAGCAGGATGTATGCTAAGCTTAAGTTGCGTTTGTTGCTCTTGTGTTTGCTTTTGACGCAGTAACAAGGCTGCAAGGCAACGTGCCGAGCGGCCTTTTTTTTGTGGACTAGAGGCGAACCAGCGCGCAAATAGCTTTATCCATAACGAGGTAACACTGAAGTGAAAGAACAAGGAACAGTGAAGTGGTTCAACGCCAGCAAGGGATACGGATTCATCCAACGCCAGTCCGGGGAGGATGTTTTCGTCCACTTTTCGGCGATCCAGGCCGAGGGCTATAAATCCCTCAACGAAGGCCAGGCCGTCGAATTCGAAGTCAAGAAGGGCCCCAAGGGCTTGCAGGCCGAGAACGTAGTCAGCCTCTAGTCTCTGACTGGCGGGGTGGCCTTCGGGCTGCCCCGCCGTTTCTTGTGTTTGGCAGCAATTCTAAGCACTTCCCAGCCTCTTCTAATAAGTACGGCCTACTAGGAGGACTCAATGCAGGTTCTGTCTGAAGGTCAGGTAGTACGTCATGACATCTACGGCAACGGCACCGTCACGGAATCCAATTCCGAGCGCACCATGATCGATTTCGACGATCACGGCGTAAAGAAGTTCGTCACCAGCATCTGGGTAGCCGAGTTAATCGGCGAAGCCCCAGAAAAGCCCCTAAAGCCACGCCGCGGCGGCCGTCGCAAGAAGTCAGCCACCGCCCAAGCCAAGGCCATAGCCAAAGCCGCAGCCGCCAAAGCATAGTTCCCGATCAAATTCATCTCATTCAGAATTTCAAGCCCGTCCCAAAAGGACGGGCTTTTTTTTCGCTGTTGTCCCGGCACTTTTCAGTAAGGGAGGGCCGGGTTAGCCCTCCCGCGACGGCCGCACTCTGGCCGTCACGACCGTTTGCGGGGGAAAGCAAAAAAACGGGCGGCCCAAAATATGGGCCGCCCGTCGTGGTAAAAGGCTAGGCAAGACGGCGGTTAAAACACCAACTTCGCCCCAATCTGCAGTTGCCGCGCCCCAGTCGAACCATCATTCTGCCCAACCTGGCTAAGTGACTCTCCATAGAAAGGTGAGAAGAGGAAGTTGTCAGGCTTCGCGAAGTGCACGTGATTGAAGATGTTGTAACTCTCCAATCGTAGCTGCAGCTTGAACCGCTCCGAAATCGACGTGTTCTTCGCCAGCACGAAGTCCCAGTTATCCATCCCGGGTCCGTACCAGTGATTGCGTCCAACATTGGAAGGCACACCGAATGCCGGCGTCTGCGTAAACGCAGAAATCGGCGGTCCGGTGAACGCCTCATCCGTCCCCGGCTGGCGGCTCGAAGACCCCACAACCGTCGCTCGGTCCGCTAGCCCAGTGTGCAGCGTGTCGATCACACCATTTGCCTGACCATTGTCATCCGAATTGAAGATGTCGTACGGCAAACCGGTTTGAAATTGCCCGATGCCGCTCAACTCCCACCCTTCAAATGCACGTCCGATGAATCCCTGATTCCAACGCGAAGTACCACGCCCGACGGGGGCCTGATATACAAAATTGATAACTCCTCGTTGCCTCACATCCGTCCCAGAATTTCCGTACTCATGTTGCGGAAGGAACGAATCCACCGGGAAATTCCCGTTACCGGCGGTAGGCAGTAGAGGATCCGACGAGTTATCGAGCGCGTGCGAGTACGTGTACGAGAACTGAATCAGCAAGCCGTGAAAGTTGCGCTCGCTGAGTTGCAATTGCAAACCATCGTAGAAAGATTTGCCGCTCGTTTCGTCTTCGAACGCATGGAGAAACGCATTGTTGTTAACTGGATCGAATGGCAGCAAAGGCAAACCCGTATTCGGATCGGTCGTCTCTGCGCCGAAATACAAGTTCGTGAATTGCAGCGTCGATGCCGGGACGCCATCGGCGATCAATTCATTCACTAACGCAGGCTGCGGCGGCGCGCTGTCCACCACACGCAGGATTCGCGTGCCGTGATTGCCGACGTAGTTGGCGTCGATGGTCAGATTGTGGCCCAGGTCTCGCTGAACGCCGAAGTTCCAGGTCACGATTCTCGGCGGCCGCATGTTTTGCGAGAAGAGATCCGGGAAAATCCCGGCGCCATCGGGTACCACCGGATTCAAGGACAGGCTTCCTGGCGGCGTTGATCCTGTCAGCGTCTGGGAGCCTCCCGCAAAATTCGCGAACGACGGCTGGAACGGCGGATTGCCCCGCGCGTCCTCAACCAAATTGCCGTAGACGCGATCGCTGAAAACTCCGATCGCGCCGCGCACCGACGTCTTGCCGGTCTTAAACGGATCCCACGCAAACCCAAATCGCGGCTCGAAGTTGCGGTGGTAGTCCGACCAGAGAGACGGATTTCCCGGGCCTACTGGAGTAAACGTAAACGGCGCCGTTCCGCTGGGATCCTGGAATAGCGTCGACAACTGGCTGTGCACTTCGTACGGCACGCCGTAGTATTCCCAGCGCAGACCATACGTCAGCGTCAGGTTCGAACGGATTTTCCAAGTGTCCTGACCGTAGATTCCCACTTCGTGCTGCCGGAATCCAAGCAAGTCGGTCGGAGTGCGCACGTTATTGGGATTAATGAACTGCGTTTGTGACTGGATCGCCACCAGCCCCATCAGCGTGCTGGCCATGTCCTCCAGTTGCGCGCTGTCGGCCGCCCCTGGGATGTTTTTCAGAACGGAGATACCGAAGTCGCTCGCATTGTCGAACGTAAACAGTTCACGAGAACCGAATCCCGTGAAATTGTTCGAATACACATCGCGGAATTCGCCGCCCCACTTGAACGTGTGCGTCCCGGACACCTTGGTCATATTGTCTAGCGTCTGATAGGTCCCCTGGAAACTGTCTTGTGCATTAGTTTCACCCAAGGGCTGGCAACCCATTGTCGCCACGTTTGACGGGGTAAAATCCGCTCCATTTCCCACCGGATCGATGAATCCGAAACTGTTGAACACCGAAACGCCATCGCATCCGAAGAAAAGATGCCCACGGTTCCCACCAAATCGGAGTTCATTGATGAATGTTGGCCACGGAGTTGATGTCAGTCCAACGGACAATCCTTGCGTCCGCTGGAATGAGGAAACTCCGCCCAGCCCGCCCGGGAGCGTGTCCGTGTGAAATGGGTTCGGATCGTTAGCCCAATTGAATATATAGCGCACGAACAAATTGTTGTTCGCGCTCAACTTCTGATCCACTCGCATCGTCGCGTTTTCATTTCTCGCTCGCGATACGCTTGGGAAGAAGAGTGTGCCGGTCACTCCGTCTCCGCTCGGTACGTTCGGCAACGGGTACAGCGCAAAGATCTTCTGAATCGTTGGATCGAGCGCCGCCCCAGCCGCGTTGTTGATCGAGCCAGGCGTGGAGATATCCACAGGAGTGCTCACGCCGTTCTGCGGATTTGTGTACGTGAAAATTCCGGTCCGAAACGCGGCGGTCGGAACGATCGAGTTGTTCGTCAGCGTCGTGTTGAACCGGTCTCCTTCGTAATTCAAAAAGAAAAACGTCTTGTTCTTGATGATCGGTCCGCCCAGCGAAGCACCGTACAGATTCCGCACGTACGGATTCTTCGCCGCAACATTTCCGGTAACCGGATCGATCTGATGATTGAAGAAATCCCGCGCCCCCAGCGCATCCCACCGGCCGAAATAATAAGCATCTCCGTGGAACGCATTCGCGCCCGATCGCGTGATCACGTCAACCACCGCGCCGTTGTTCCGTCCATACTCCGGCGCGAAGTTGTTTGTCATCACGCGAAATTCCTGTGCCGAGTCCGGATTCTGCGAAGTCAATCCTCCAAGGTTTCCCGGCACATCCGCGTCATTATTGTCCACGCCGTCGAGCATAAAATTATTGTTCCGCTCGCGCCCGCCGTTCACCGACACTCCGCCCTCCGCGTCCGTCTGCACCACTCCGGTGCTCAACAGCACCAGCTGATACGGATCTCGCAAAATCAGCGGCAGTTCGGTCATCTGCTTCTCTTCGATCACGTTCGAAATCGTCGCGTTCTGCAATTCCACCGGCGCCACCGACTGCGCGTTCACTTCCACCGACGCAGCCACGCTGCTCACTTCCAGCTTGATATTCAGCGTGAAGTTCTGATCGACTACGAGGGTGACGGCATTCACATCCACTGTCTTGAAGCCGTCTTTCGTCACCGAGATGTTGTATACGCCCGGCGGCAACTGCGCGACCGTATAATTCCCTTCCGCAGAAGATTCTGCGGCACGATCGGTATTAGTGTTGACGTTGTGGACCGAAATGTTGGCTTTTGCTACCACGGCCCCGGTCGTATCTACAACCGTCCCGGTAACCGTCGCGTTCTGCGCGAATGCGGAGTTCGACGCTGCCATCGCCACCAGGGTCACGAAGACGAGACGCGCCGCCCATGAAAAATACTTCCACGCCACTGTTCCTCCATTACGCCCCGATCGAGTAGCGCTCCCGACCTCGCAGGCGCGAGCGGAGCCGCATCTCGATTCACAATCAACCTTGCATTTTCTAGGCCAGCCCGATTTGTTTGTCTAAATCTCGGCTAAGTGATATGCATCACGCAACTTAAAACAGAGGCACACAAACCGGCGGAATTTCAAAATCGAAGATCTTCGAAGTCATACGAATCTTCACATATGGTTCTACGGAACCTCTTTTCGCGCCGCCATACAAGGCAATCTAAATCGTATACAGCAATTCCTGTAGTTTTTCATCGCGCAGAAAACTCATTCCTCGCAATATTGAATTCATATGAATTGACAATTGAAATCGCTCTGTTGACTTGCTCTGCGGCACTAGACTCCTCCCCGGTAGGGCGACGGCTTGCCTCGCCATCCCGGGTAACGCCTGCGAAAAAAGTAAGCTACGTGCGTCGGAGTAACGCGATCGGGCGTTCTCCGCAACCTCCCTAAATACGCCCAGTGTCGACAAAACCAGATGGAATTGAATTCGGCGGAATTAAAATTTGCCGCAGTTTTCACTCGGTGCGCGTTCTCGATCTGAGGGAGTCCGCGCCAGCGGACTCCCCACAGATCGGTCTCGCGTAAATCTAGAAGTGAAGCTTCAATCCAAATTGCATCTGTCGCGCCGTGGTTGTGCCGTCCGCGTGCAACGGCGTAGTTGTCGATTGCCCGAAGTCATCGAACTCGATGAACTGGTGCGGCTGGCTAAACTCCGGACGGTTGAATACGTTGTAAGCCTCCGCTCGGAACTCCAGATTGAATCGTTCCGTGATCTTGGTAGTCTTCGCCACCACCATGTCCCAATTGTTAATCCCGGGACCAGTGAAGACGTTCTTGCCAAGATTACCCGGTCCGCCGAAATCCGGCTCAGAGAACAAACCGGGATTCGGACCAAATTGCAGCCTCGGCGAACTCGAAGCCGCAAGTGGGATTTTCGCAGCGGTCGGATTGAAATTCGCCCGCTGCGTGCTCCCGGTTCCATCACTGTCGCGTTCGTCGAAAATTTCAAACGGTGTTCCCGCCGAAAAAGTCGATATCCCGGAAAGCGACCATCCCTCGAGTACTTTGCCCACTACTCCCTCGCTGAGATGCGCCTTGCCGCGACCGAGTGGCAACTCCGCCGTGTAATTCATCACAAAGCGGTGCCGCGTATCGAACCCCGAATTTCCACGCTCCTTCCGCAAATCGAAAGAGTTCGCCGGGAAAACGAGATTGCCCAATTCGGGCCGGATCGTATCGCCGGAATCATCGATCGAGTGCGAATAGGTGTAAGCGCCCTGAAAGAACAGGCCATGTGAAAACCGCTTGGTGACGGTGGTCTGCAGGCCATGATAAATGGAGCTGGCAATACTCTTCTCCAAGTTGGCGTGAAAGAACGCGCTGTTGTTCGTAGCCGCAAACGGAAAAAGTCCCCCGTCTGACGCAGGAACGTACAGCAACGCTCCTGAAACTTCCGAGAACGCATCCGGTCCGCTCGGAATTTCACACGGAGGATTGGACGCGCGGCACAATTCGCGCAACTGCGCTACCAATGCCGGGTTTGGAGCGTTTCCGTCAACTACGCGGTGCAAGTGATTCCCCTTCACTCCCACGTAGTTCACTTCGAGCTGGATGTTGCCGCGTATTTCCCGCTGAACCCCAAGGTTCCACTGCTGAATCCGCGCCAGCTCGAATTTATTGTCGATCACCGCCGGAAATGACAGTGACCCCTCTGCTGGGAAGTCGGCGACGGTTGCACTTGGAGCCGCAGTGGTCGGAGGAATAGGCAAGTTCGAAATCTGATCCGCCGCTGTCGGTCCAAAGGTCAAAAACGCATTGTTAACCGCCGAAATTCCCGCCGGTGGATTCCCGCGTGTATTGCCCGTCACGTTGAAGAAGTAACGGTCGCGGTAAATTCCGTAGCCCCCGCGGACTGAGGTCTTGCCGGTCTTAAACGGATCCCACGCAAATCCCACGCGCGGCTCTGCCCCCGTGTAGTCGGTCGGATAAAGAGGGTTCGATCCGCCGTGCGTGACTTGCTGAAACGTAATCGGGCTAGGCCCCGAGAGTTCCGCCGGCGTCACGTTGGAAAGCAAATTGTGAACTTCCCACGGCGTGCCGGTAATCTCGTAGCGCAATCCAAAACTAAGCGTTAGGTTCGGCGTCATTTTGAACTGATCCTGCGCGAAGAGATAAACGTCTCGCTCCCGTTCGCCGCGGATATCGCTTCCCTCTCGCGTAGCATTCGCGCTCGGACTGAAGAATTGCTCTTGCGTCTCCGCATCCACGGAACCGAACAGCGACCACACCGCGTCTTGAAGTGGCTGATTAAAGTTAGACGCGAGGGCCGGGGTCGTTGACAGAGCGTTTGCTTGGTTTGAGAAGATGTTGAACTCGGGCGTCGAACGCGTGCTGAAGTTGTTCGAATCGTTCGAATATTCCGAAGCGAACTCCACCCCAAACTTCATCGTGTGGCGGCCTTTCGTCCACGTCACGTCATCGCCGGCGTTGAACGTTCCAAACGGCCGGGTCTGCGCATCGCTATCGCCCAATCCACCGCATCCGAGCGCCGTGAATGTAGGCAGATTGAAATCCCGCCCACGGCCGAACACATCCGTCGGACCGAGCGTATCGATTATATTGAGTCCCGTGCATCCGAACTGCGCATTCGAGCGAACGCCACTGACACGCGCATCGTTCAACATGCTAGCGCCGATCGTTGACGCCAAGTGTACAGACGCACTCTGCGTCAACCCCTTAAACGACACGCCTCCAATTCCGTCCGGAAGAATTTCAGAACCGCCCCCGTCGTCGAATCCCTTGTTGGCGATATAGCGAACCGACAAAACTTCTTTTGAGCTGAAGTTTTGATCCACTTTCGCCGTGTAGTTGTTGGCGACCTGATGATCCGCTGCGCCAAAATTGAAGTGACCTGCAACGCCGGGTATCACGTCATCGCCCGCCGCGTTCGGAGCAGGATACAATCCCAATACCTTCTGCATTAGAGGATCGAGTGTCAGACCCCGAATGTTGTCAGGCGAGCTGGGCGTGCTGACGTTGTAGGCTTGCCCGGCAACATTGAAAATTCCGGTTAGAAAAGCGGGGTCTGGGTCGACCGCTTGGTTGGTAGTAGTCGTCGCGAAACGTTGTCCTTCATAATTGAAGAAGAAAAACGTCTTGTTCTTGATGACCGGACCACCAACCGACACGCCAAAATCGTTTCGCGTGTAGGGATTCTTCGAAGTGTCCGCCTCGTGGTTGAAGAAATCACGCGCGCCAAGCGCCGCCCATCGGCCAAATTCATATACGTCGCCGTGGAGCGCGTTGCTTCCGCTTCGCGTGATAATGTCAATCACCGCGCCCGAGTTCCGCCCGAATTCCGGCAAATAACTCGAATTAATAACTCGGAATTCCTGCGTCACGTCGGGATTCAACGTTGCAAGCCCGGACGCCGGCACACCCGGATCGTTATTGTCCGCGCCATCAAGCTTGAAGTTGTTGTTCTGCTCCCGCGATCCATTCACCGAAAATCCGCCCAACCCGCTGTTCGTGCCAATGGCACCCGGCGTGAGCAGAATGAGTTGATATGGGTCGCGAAGGATGAGCGGCAATTCTCGAAGCTGCCGGTCGTCGATTACCGTACTGACTTGCGCATCCGATGTATCGATCTGCGCCACCGTCTCGCCGGCAACCACCACCGATTGCGTCACCGCGCCAACTTCCAAACGCACATTCAGGGTGAGGGCCTCGTCGACATTCAAAACGAGAGCTGAAAACTGCGCAACTTTGAACCCGGTCGCCTGAACGGAAACATCGTACGTCCCCGGCAGAATTTCGACGATCGTGAAGTTCCCGGTTTCCGATGACTCTACTGTCCGGTCGATGTTGGTTGCAATGTTATGCGCTGTAACGGTGGCTTTGGAGACTACAGCGCCGGAGCTGTCGGTGATGGTTCCTGTGATTTTAGCGGTTTGCGCGAACATGAACTTGGGGCACGCGATCATCACCACCGCGATGCTGACGAGCCGCAGCGCCCATGAGCCGAACTTCCATGCCACTGTTCCTCCATTACGCCCCGGTCGAGTAGCGCCCCCATCCTCGCAACTGCGAGCGGAACGCATCCCGATTCACGCAACTACATTGCATGTGGCCAACCAGCACGCAACGCGACATGCCACGCGCCAATAAATCACGTAAATTCCGTTAGTTACGTATTGCCTGATAAGAATTCGAGGTCACTCGGCAGGTCTGTTTTGCAGATTCATACGAATCCCCACATATGATTCCGCATACAGGTTTTATGGTAGGAAAATATCGCAGCGCGCTTCAAAACTCAAACAAATGAATGAATATGAATCGATATGAATTCCGTAGTCTGCAAGGGGGGTTCTTTAGACCCCCCCCGATTTTCGGCCACGTTCGGCAAATCGCCCCGCCGCAAAAATCCCAATCTCGACTCGACTTAAAAATCATACCGCAGCGAAAATTGCATCTGCCGCGCCGAGTTCGCGGTGGCGTTAATCACTCCGAATTCCGACGGATCCGCCAGCGTCAACGATCCCGGCTGCGCGAACATCACGTTGTTGAACACGTTAAACGCCTCCCAACGGAATTGCAGCTTCTGCCGGTCCGACCACGGCATGACGAAATTCTTGAACACTGCAATGTCCAAATTGAAGAAATCCGGACCGTGCAACGGGTTCCGAGTTCCGGTGTCTCCACCGAACGGAAAACTAAACGCACTCAGCGCCGTCGTCTGGTCCTTGAAGAATTGGATGCTGCCTGTCGTCGGGTCCGTATGAATGTCGCGCGAAGTATCCGCGAAATCACCATTGAATACTGCCGGAGCATCTTGCGTGAAATTGATGGGGAATGCCCCCGTATGCGTATTCATCGGCAGTCCGGTACGAAACGTCAGAATTCCGGAAGTCGCCCAACCGCCGACAATCGCGTTCACCCAACCGGGAGAATCGCCTAGGAAGCGCTGCTTATGTCCAACCGGTAAGTAGTAGTCGTAATTCCAACTAATCAGATGCCGCGCGTCAAATGTCGAGTCCGCACGGCACGTACGCAGGTTCGTCAGATCGCAAATTAAGCCTTGACCGTTAAACGAGTACAGCACGAAATCATTCGTGATAATGGACTGATTGTCGATCGAGTGCGAATAGGTATAGTAAAAATCCGAGGTGAAATTGTGCGTGAAGCGCTTCTTTACGCTGATTAGCAAGCTATTGTAGCTCGAGTCCGAATAGTTCCCGATGTAACCGGCCGAACCCGTTTGAGGCAACATCCCAGAATTCGGCGGCACGATCCCGAATTCCGCGAGCGAAAGATAGCTGCTCGAGAGGTCACCGTTCTGCAGAAATGGCCCGAACGCGTTGATCGTCGCCGCCGCCAGCCCCGTGCAATTACTAACCGTCTTGCTCAAGAAACTCGCAGCGACACTCGGGCACGATCCCGCCGGAAATCCCAAAGCCGCCAGTTGATTCGTTAATTGATTTTCGAACCAAGGCTGCGCCGAAAGGCCCGTAAGCGGAGTCCCCGCTAAAATCTGTGTCTCCAGTCCAGCATACGCCGCCTTCAGTCCTTGCCCCGAAGCCGCGTCCTTGAAGTCCAGCACCTGACCGGCATCGCCGACCGCGATGAGTTTGCGTCCCAGCCGTCCAAAATAATTCGCTTCGAACGTCCATCCATCCGGCAATTCCCGCTGCACCCCAAACGATATCGTGTACGCATACGGTGTCTTAATATTCTTATCAAACTGGAAGAACCTCGGAAAACCGCCTCCTGCCAATCCAATCGGATCGCCTGCGGAATCCACATTCGGCGTAAACGGCCGAGGCGTTACCGCCGGTGGCGGCGAGATAATCGACGCAGGAATCGAGTTCAGCCCGGTGAATCGAGGATTGCCTGCGACCGAATCGACCGGATCGCCTGCGATTCCCAGATTTAGTGTGGGATTTGAGTCAAACAGAAATGTCGATTGATCCAGTTCGAATGACAGCGTGCTCAACACGCGATCGTAAACAATTCCCGCTCCCGCACGGATGCTCGTCTTCCGATCTCCCAATACCTTCCCCAGGAAGCCCTGCCGCACCGACGGCGAATAGGCAATTCCCAACCGCGGGCCAAAATCGTGCCAGTCAGTGTTCGCGTAGCCAGGCGCGTTATTCGCTTTCCCTCCCAGGTTATAGCTCACCAGAGGTGCGGCATTGTTCCCTTCCACTCCCTGCGCTGCCGCTGACAGTCGCGCGTCGAACAACTGATTGATATTCACGCTCGGCACGGACTCGAAACCATTCGCCTCGTACGGCACGCTGTGCACTTGCCAGCGCAATCCGAATGTCATTGTCAAATCCGAGCGGATATGCCAGCTGTCCTGCCCGTAAAACTCGTACTCGTTGTACACGAAGTATCTCGGTCGCCCGGTTCCCTGCGGCTCGGGCGTTCCGCTTTTGTCGTAATTGAAGAAACTGCTGGTCTGCGAATAGGTCCCCAACAGCGTCAGAAAACTGTTGTCCCACGCCTCGTCGGCCGCCACGGAATTGTTGATGTCGCTCGGGCGCAACGCGTCATTCAGGTTGAACAAGAAACCGGCGGTCCCGACCGTCACGAAATTTATGTCGTTCTGCAGGAAGGAATGAATATGAATGGGTTTCACATCTGTTCCGAATTGCAGCGTGTGCTTCCCTTTCGCATACGTGAGATCGTCGCGGATCTCCGGCACTGCCACGTTGCGCGCCTGCCCGCGCACATCGTTAAAGGGTGCGGTGAGCGGGCCAAAACTGAACTCATTCGGCGCTGTCGGCCGGAAGTTGACCGGAAAATCCGCCACTTGCCGTGACACTCCCACCGAAATATTGTTGACCAGATCGTTCGTCGGATTCCAGGTCTCGCCGATCACCCAAGTGCGATCGTGTCCGTAGAAGCTGGCCACCGGATCGGGATCGCCGGGAAATTGTTCGGACTGTTGGTCGTCGTTGATGCTGTTGTACTGCATTCGCGCAAACAATTTATTCCGCGTATTAATATTGAAGTCGATCCGGCCGGTGTAATAGCCCTCTTTGAAGTGGACGGGAGGCGTGAATAGAAATCCGCCGGTATTGACTCCATCTCCCACGGTCAGATCGTTCGCGTGCGGATAGCGCGAATTAATAAAGGAAAGCAGCGTTGTATCGACACCGACGTTCGCCGGATCCATGGCCCGAACTTGGGTCGGCGTCAGCGTGGTAATGCAATTTGGCGTTGAATTCTGGCGGCTGTTGCCCGTACAGCCGGCATTGCTGTTGATGTACGACATTTCGCCCGCCCGGAACGAGTCCAGCGGCACGATTTGTTCCACGCGGTCCGCGAAGCCTTCGCGCAAAGCCTCATAATTGAAAAAGAAAAATAATTTGTCTTTCTTGATTGGTCCGCCGAGGCTTGCTCCAAACTGATTCCGATTCAGCGCTTGCCGGCCGATTCCGTCCTTGTTATTGAAAAAACTGTTCGCCGCGAAAATCGTATTGCGATTGTATTCGTGAACCGAGCCGTGCCAATCATTTGTACCGCTCTTGGTGACCAGAGCGATCTGGCCTCCCTCGCTCCGTCCAAAGTCCGCATTTCCACTTCCCGAAACGATGTTCACTTCCTGCACCGTATCGATCGGGATCGACCCGACCGCCGAAAATGCTTGGCCGATAGTCTCGTCGTTCACGTCCATGCCGTCGAGGGTAATGTTGCCTTGGTCGGCGCGCGAGCCCGTCACCGACCCAAGCTGGCTGTCATTTTCCGGCCCGTTATCGTCGGCGCTGATCACGCCAGGAGCCAGCGTCAAAAGCGCGGCGGCGTTGGTTCGAAACAGGCTCGGTAGATCTTGAACTTTCTGGGTGTCGATTTCGCTGCTGATCGTCGCGTCGGTGGTATTCAGCGCTTGGCCCGCGCCTCCTGAGACCTCGACGGTAGTCTTGACGTCACCGACATCTAGAACACCATCCTGCGTCGCGATCTGCGTCGCCGCCAGCGCCACATTCCCGATCACCAATGTCCGGAAGTTTGCCTTCGAAAAGGTCAGCGTGTACCCGGATGCGGGAGGGACTTGGCGAAAGTCGTAGCCTCCCACGTCGTTCGTCTTCGTCTCCGCGGAGAATCCCTTCTCCGCGTTCGTAAGCTTAACGTCCGCGTCGGGCACCGCGCCGCCGCTCGGGTCTCGCACCACGCCGGTAACGCCGGAGAAGGATTGCGCGTTTGCCGGTCCGCCGCTCAGAATGCCGAGCGCCAATAAAACGGTGAAAAATATACCGAAAGCTCGGACGCAACACTTGGAATGTCTCATCGAACGCCCCCGATCGAAGAGTCTATGGATGGCAACAGCGCTACGACTTGGCAACTCGTCAGCGACGAAACTACGTCAGTTAACTGTCGTTAAAGGCTCGCAATCCCTCGTCCAATCGCGCGGCGTCAGGGCGTCGAAATTAACCCATTTAACTGCTACTACTTACAGGCGTAACGGAACCCTCGCCACTCGTGATAATGAATTCCCTACCATTATGCAAAGTGGAAAATATGGTTCGACGTAGCTGCCTATGATTCGAGGCTCAATCCACGCACCTGGGCTCGGATTGGTTGGAAATGTTCGGGAGGACACTCCTCTGGAACATAAAGCTTGAAAGTGCAACTACATTGAATTATATACTAAAAACAGGAAAGCTATGCGGTGCGGGACTTTAGTCGGCCTAGGCAGGGCGAGCGAATAACAGTAAGGTTCAGAATCAAGGCCACTTAGCTGAGCTGTTCGCCATCGGCCAAACTGGAACTTAAACTGCATTCGACACACGGGGCGTGTCTTGACTTTTCGGTCCGATCAATCCGTCAATTTGCTGAAAAAACTGTCAGGGGGAGAGGTGTGTTGATGAATACGAGCAAGATTCTGCGTTTCGCGCTCGTGTTCGTGGCGTTTCTGCTGCCGAGCGCGGCTTTCGCGCAAACCAGCAACGGAACGGTCGCGGGCACGGTTACGGATCAAAGCGGCGCGGTAGTTCCGAAAGTCGATGTTAGAGCTGAAAGCTTAGTGCTGAACGTAGTCCGCGAGACAACCACTGATTCCGCGGGCACGTTTCGTATCGAGTCGCTCACTCCCGGAACGTATAGCATCTCATTCAGTTCGGCGGGTTTCGATACTTACCAAGTGAACGACGTTGGAGTCGCGGCGTCGCTTACTATCACTATTAATGCCAAGCTGAACGTCAGCCAGGTGAAACACACGGTCATCGTCGAAGCGAAGGCTGGCGAGCAGATTGATACGCAGTCGGGCCAGATGGCGACCAATTTGGACACCACCGAAGTTTTGAACTTGCCCCAAAACTCCTTGAATCCCGCCGAGCTCGCGTTGACGCTCCCAGGCGTGCAGGACGCAAACGGCTATGGGTTTAGCAATGGCGTCGATTTCTCGGTGAATGGTACGCGTCCTCGCGGGAACAACTTCCTGATCGACGGCCAGGACGACAATGACTACTCGATTTCGGGCCAGGCATTTCAGCCCAGCAATATCGGGGCGGTCCAGGAAGTCACAGTTCTGACGAACGCCTACGCAGCCGAATATGGCCGCGGCGGCGGCTCCGTGACGAATTACATTTACAATTCCGGCTCGAACCAATTTCACGGTAAGGCGTGGGAAATCGCGCATTCATCGGATACCGACTCGACAGACGCCGCAGTTGCATTCGGCGGAGGAACCAAGCCGGTCTCCATCGAGAATATTTTCGGCTTCGCGTTCGGTGGCCCAGTCATTCACGACAAACTATTCGTGTTCGGCACCGGCCAGTGGGACCGCTTGCGGTCGAGCGCCAACGGCTCCACGCTAACGATTCCGACGGCCTCTGGTATCTCGACATTGCAGTCGCTTCTGCCCTCCCTCTCGACCAGCGGAGCGGCGAACTTGAACTATCTGCTCAGTTCGTTTGGGACCCTGGTTGGCAGCTGCCCTTCTGCAAACGCAAATTGCGCGGGAATGCCGATCAATCTTGGCCCCTCGCTTCCGTCCGTACCGATCGGCTTCGTGCAACGGAGTGGCGTCAGTGAACAGTCCAATGATCGCCAGTGGGACGTACGCCTGGACTACCACGTGTCGAGCAGCGACACGCTATATGGCAGCTACTTGCGAGATGACAGTGCTCTGACACCTGACTTCTTCAACAATCCGGGCGCTTATCCGGGCTTTGACACTTTGCAAGGCGGCCCGTCGCAGCTGTTCCGCTCCGGTTGGACGCGGACGATCGGTGCCAACATCGTGAACGAGATGCGGTTCTCGTACACCAACATCGGATTTACCTTTGGCCCGACTCCGCAAACTGCTGCGAACCCGCTTGCCGCTTTGCCCGCGGTTTCGTTTGGAGCTGACGTTCCCTTCAACACCCTAGGTTTGGGGACCGGCTTTCCGCAGGGCCGCGCCCATAAGACCTGGCAGATTCAGGAAGCGCTCAGTTACACCGTTGGACGTCACACAATCAAGGGCGGAATCGACATGACCTTCCTTTCGGTCGTGGATAGCATCCCGTTCAATTCTCGCGGTACCCTGCTTTACAACCCTGGCGGCGGATTCAGCTCACTCGGCAACTTTCTCGATGACTTTTCCGGGACCTCGGGATCAGCCAGCCTGCAGTTCGGCAATCCGGTTATCAAGCCGAACGTCACGATGTACATGCCCTATATTCAGGACACGTGGCGCATGAAGGACAACTTGACCATTACCTTCGGCCTGCGCTACGAGTACTGGGGAGTTGTCGAGAACTCAGTGGAATTCCCTGCCGTCAACGCGGCGCTGGGCAATCCTCTTAGCGGCGCGGTCACCTTTCCGGGATCGTTCGCGTTTGAGGAAAAACCCGACCGGAATAACTTTGGGCCGCGCTTCGGCTTTGCCTATTCGCCGCACTTCGCTCCTTGGATATTCGGTCACGATAAGACCGTCATCCGTGGCGGCTACGGCGTATTCTACGATGGTCTGTTCACAAACATCTTGGACAACACCGCGTCGACAGCGCCTAACGCTTTCGGCGGTGAAATCGTAGCAACGACGGGAACGAGCGGCGCGCGCGGGTTGGCTAATCTATCGACCCTGTTCAATGCCATCGCTCCGGTCAACAGCCCCCTCAACGCGATCGACACCGTCAACAACAACCTGCGCAACCCCGTCACCCAACAGTGGAACCTCAACATCCAGCGCGAACTGCCTGGAAAATTCGTCCTAACGACCGCTTACGTCGGAACGCGTGGATCGCACTTGTTCGTGAACCAGGACTTCAACCCGGTCGATCCGGAGCAGACTTCCGGCAACGGTCGAGTTAATCCTGGGCTTGGCGACGTGCTTTCGAGGACCAATGGTGCGGATTCGTGGTATCACTCCGGACAAGTCGAACTGGAGCGCCGTTTCCACACGAGTCTCACTCTTCGGGCGTCATACACCTATTCCAAGTACTTGGATGACGGTTCGGAAGTATTCACGACGACGGGCGGAAGTTCGGTTGCTGAGATCGCCACCAATCAACATTTTGACTGGGGTCCCTCGGCATATGACCGGCGCCAGCGATTCGTAGCTGCGTACGTGTGGGATATGCCCTACGTCCACGGAAACACATTCGCGAAGGCTGCGACGAAAGGCTTTACTCTTTCGGGGATCATTACCACGCAATCCGGGTCGCCAGGAACGATTTACGACGGCCTTGACGCGAATGGTGACGGGCGCGCCAACGATCGACCGATCGTCGGCAATCTAGCTGTGCCGCTCACAAACAACGGAATCGACGGCACATGGCTTGGATTGAACAACTCTCCTGGAACGTATTACAGCATTTCCAACTGCACTTTCCTAAACGGAACGCAGTTCCCGTGCATCCCGCAAAGCGCGAACTCGTTCCACTTCCTCATCCCCGCGCCCGGGACTCCGTTTGGGAATGTTGGACGCAATTCGTACTTTGGACCGGGGCAATTCTTCTGGAACACCAGCGTTCAGAAGAAGTTCGATTTGCCGTTCGGCAAGCTCGAACAACAAGCGCTCACCTTCCGGTGCGAAGCGTTCAATGTGTTGAATCATCCGACTCTCACGACGCCGTCTGCGGGCCAGGGTCTGCCGTCGACCTTGAACCTGCTAGATCCGCTCTTTGCGGATAATGCGGCAACGATAAGCGGAGCCCGGACGATCAAATTCTGGCTGGTGTATAGCTTCTAGAACAGCCGGACAACCCAGAAATACAAAAAGCGCCCCGGAACCTTTCGGTTCCGGGGCGCTTTGACTTTCATGGGACCTTCGGACGAAGATCCCGGTATTGCGATTCAGTTGTGGGCTGCCTTATCGGTATGAGCTACGCGGAGACCACCTTGTGGCGGACGGCGTACCTCACCAGGTCACTGAAGGCTCCAATTTGCAGCTTGTGCATGATGTTGTTGCGGTGCGACTCGACAGTGCGGGTGCTGATGCCTACCTGAGAGGCGACCTCCTTATTGCTAAGGCCCTCGCAGAGCATCTTGACGATTTCCTGTTCGCGTTGCGTGAGGCGCTCGATGGGGATTTCACCTTGGGCATCGCGCGGCGCGCCGGGCGCGCAAGAACGCGGGCCAAGGTAAAACATGTCCTTAATGCGTGGCGTGAAGAACGGCCGATCGTCGCGCACGGCTCGGACGGCTTCGAGCAAGTCTTCGTCGGCATCCGATTTCAGCACGTAGGCGCGCGCGCCGGCCCGCAAGCATTCGCGAGCGACCTCTTCCGCGAAATGCATGGTGAGCACAACTACCTTCACGTCTGGCGATTCGCGGCGGAGCTTTCGGGTTACGTCAAGACCGTTGTACTCCGGCATAGAGATATCCAGGACCACGATCTCGGGTTTGAGTTCGTCGACTAGCCGTAGTGTTTCGGCGCCGTCGGCAGCCTCGCCGACCACTCGGAACCCGTTGTCGGCGGCCAGCAAGGCGCTCAGGCCGCGACGCACTACTGGATGGTCGTCTGCAAGCAGCACCTTCACTGGACGTGTTCCTGTTCGCTTTGAAGCACCGTTGTGTGGCAATGGATTACGCTTGGGCACAATGGCGCCAGATGGCCGCGCGCGGGATCCGAGCCCGTCCAATTCGCTCTTCGGCGGATCGTCCCACGATGTCTCGACCGGGCGTCGGGCGGGCGTCGAGGCGGTCGCGAGAGCATCTGCGAAAGAGCGTTGCTCTTTTACGCGCGGTGGACGTTTGCTATTTGTTCCGATCATGACTGACCTCCCTGTACTTCCATAACCTCGGTTGCGATCGCTCAACTGCTAGTTGCTGGAGCTCAACAATTGGCTGCCGAGCGCTCTAAGCGGTCGCCGCGGCACTCAGTACGTCCGCAGCCACTGGCAAGACTACTCGTACCGTAGTGCCGTGACCGGGCTGCGATGAAATATGCAGCTTCCCGCCGAGATGTTCGGCGCGCTCGTGCATTCCGACAATCCCGACCCCCAATGCTCCACTTTCCATGGCAACAAGCCGCTCGGGCGAAATTCCTCGTCCCCAGTCCTGAATTTCAACCGTTACTTGCCGATCTTCGCGGCGCAAACGAATTTCCGCTCTTGGGCTGGCTGAATGGCGGTGAATATTCGTTAGCGACTCCGTTATCACGCGGAAAATCATGGTCTCGTGTTCCCGCGACAGACGGCCAAAATGTTCGGCCACGTCGAGAGCGACCGGAATTCCGCCGCGCTCGCTGAAGCCCTTGACGTACCAGCGCACCGCGGCGGCGAGGCCCGCCTCATCGAGCATGGGGGGATGCAGGACATAGCAAAGAGTGCGGATCTCCTGCATGGCGCCTTCGACTAGATCCAGCGAGTCTAGTAAGTTGTTGCGCGTATCGTCGTTCACGGATTCACTACGCGCGGCCGCTCGCAGATTAAGCTTAACAGCGAGCAAACTTTGCGCGGTAGCTTCGTGAAGAAACTGCGCAGTGCGACGGTGCTCTTCGTCTTGAATAGTTAGAAGGCGAATCGATAGTTGGTGCAAAGTTTCCTCGGTATTTTTGCGAGTGGTGATATCGCGCGAGAGCACGCAGAGGGAGTGGGGATGGCCGTCGACGGAAGGGATGGGAGTGATGTTTGACCGGAACCAGCGCAGACCGGCTCGCACCTTGAGTGGGTATTGAAGAGTTTCGGAGATTCCGGTTTGCAGCACTCTCTTGAGCATCGGGCGCCAAGTGCTGTGGAATTCCGCGCAGAGAAGCTGTTCCGACGACGTACCGATGATCTCTTCGCGAGGTCGAACCAAGAGCTCGTCATTGCGGGTCCATAGTTTCAGGACGACTCCGTCCGCATCGAGTTCTGCGACGACTTCGTCGATCGAGCCAAGCAACGCGTCCATGCGAGCTTCATCCTCGCGGAGCGTGTGTTCAGCCTGAAACTGATCTGTAACATCCTGGATCAAGCCCACAATTCCTGCCGGCTTCCCTTCCGGGGTTTTTACTATGGTTCCGCTGCACCGGATGACCCGGCCGTCGCCGTCGGGCCGGATTACGCGCAGAGGTAATTCAAACGGGAGATGGTCCGCGAGAAACCTGGCACGACACGCGTCGAGCAATTCGCGATCGTCCGGATGGATCAGGCCGCGAAATATCTCGTACGAAGCGGTGGTATCGGAATCCAAGCCAAAAATTTCGTAGAGTTGATGCGACCAGACGTCGTGCCCGGTCAGAAAATTGGATTCCCAGGTGCCCACGCGAGCCAGATCCAAGACTTCGCGGAGCCTCGATTCCAAGCGTGGCATGAGCGACTTCGGATTGGTATTCGAAGTCTCCGTGGAGATAACGCCGACGGCGAAGCGGCCGTCGCGGGACCGGGCAGCCGGAAAACAAGAAGCCTGCCAGTAGCGAATCACGCCAGGCGAGCTGGGGAGTTCTCCAGCGATCTCGAAGTTGAGGCGGGCGCGGCCGGTTTTGGCAACGCGCTTCAGGATTTGGTCGAGGGATGAGGCGATCGACGGGACGAGCTGGCTGGGGGTCTTGCCCAATATCTGCCGAAGTGAAAAACCGCAAGACTCCGCCAGACTTTCGCTAACCATTAATATCTTTAAATCGGGGTCGAGCAGAACAAGGGCGGCCGGAGCGCGAACGAAGAAGGACGCCAGATCAATTCGATCGAGCCATTTGGCTCGCTCGCGCTTGCGCGAAGGGCTGCCCCGGTTCACAGAAGCCTTAATCGGTACCGTGTGCCTAATCACGGATGTTCGCCTTTTACCACTGTGCCGACGGCGCTCCGAAGAGGTGAACTGCCTATCGCCCGGAGACACCCGCTCGAATAGCAAAACAGTAATCGCGTATAATTACTCTGTCAAGTACCCTAAGTACTCTCCAGAGTATGTGCCGAGAAGGCTAACAAAGGGTACTGTACGAGACGCGAAACTACGTAGGCGGACCACGAAGGTTCTTACGTATTTCTTTAGGCTTACTAAGTATTAATCGGACTTGCTTCGCACTTGACCTCCTTTTATGCTCTGCATCCAAAAGAGGGGGCAAGAAACTGTATCTCAAGTTCGCCCGGCGTTCCGCCTCCCAAGCTCGGAATCCGGCGACGATCGCTCGGCCCTTGTAGGCGCCTTCACCCGAGGGTCCCACGGAGCACGCAACATCTCTAAGCCAACCGTAGGCCGACAGGGGCCAGCGATCGACTAGATGTCAGAGTCTGAAGTAAGTGCACACGAATCGAAGGCGGCGCGGATTCGCCGTGCTTAAGTGAGAACCGGCGCAGGAGCGCAAACGCCGGACGACCATAGCTAGTAACACCGCAGGAAGTTGCCTACTTGTAGTCCACTACGACCTGTCCGTCCACAACGCGAATGTTATTCACTCCGGCCGGCAGCTTCATTTTTTCGCGATTTTCGGGTGAGTCCATGATCCGATCGGCCACGGATTGCAGGGTGGAGGCAGGTAGCGGCATCGAACCGATGGCGCCACTGGTAGGCTCGAACTTCAAGTAGCCATTTTCAGCATGAATGTGACCGTCTAACTCCATCGATAAATCTTGCCCGTGAAAATTGAAGACAACGTAGGCCTTGACGACGTCACCGACCATATCTACCTTGACGTCGCGGACGGCGGATTGGACGTCTTCGAGCGTTGGCGCGACTTCGGTGGCTGGAGCGGAACCGGATCCCGGTGTCGGAGTAGGCGAGGACGCCGCGGGCGAGGACTGTTGCGCCGGAGCAGAATTCGCGGAAGATTGCGCCTCCAAATTATTGCTCGTGGCTAGGTTCGAGCTTAGATACGAGTTAAGTTCTGTGCTATCGAGTCGAAGTTTATGCGGTTCGCCCATCGACTGCGCGACTTCGGAGTCGCGAATTTTTTCTTCCGCGCGCGCAGCCGCTGACGGATCCGTGCTCACCGAGGGTGGAGTTCCCTTCCGCAGAATCAGAACCACGACGCCCAGGATCAACGCGAGCGTTACCCACCGTGCCACGCCATAGAATTTGCGCGCTTTGTCGAAGACGGTCGGATCGCGAACCACGTCGCTATTCTCGGTGCGTCCCGGACGAGAGGTTGCCGGCACGCCATCGACCGGGCGCCAACTGCTTTCGGGATCGGATCGATCGGCGTAATAGGCAAATAGCGAATTGCAGCGACGGCAACGATCACCGGCATCCTGCTGATTGCCGCAATTGGGGCACACAATAGAAGACATTCTTCCCTCGCAGACACAAATCTAGCATGGGTAGGGGAAGCGCGTAATTGGTACGAGGGCCAGCGATGGCGGGGCGATACCTGTGCTGAGGAACAGGAGACGATTTTTAGTTGGGGGGATTACAGAGAAGCTTGCGGATGGGAATCCCAGAGTTGAACCCTGCGGCGGACCAACAGAGATATGGTTAGACCAATGCAAAAAAGCAGAGCGGCTATGGCATTGATGCGAGCCGGCAGCGTAATTGCTTTTGTCGAATGGGGGACGCGAGTGAGAGGCAGCACGATGAACGTCATTGCTACGTAGACCAACCCACCATAGAGTAGTCCGCTGAGTATCGGCCGGCGCAGCAGACCGGGAATTTTTCGGCTTGCCACGTAATAGATTGCCGTCCATGTGAATGCGATCGAGTAATGGATTGCAACACCGAGAGCAACCGACACCATTCCCGCGCTGAAGGCCTTCATCCCGATTAATCCGCTCGCGATGTATTGAAAGATCATGTAGGGCGTGATGCCGCGGAAGAAATTGAAGATTAGATTTTCGGAAATGTCGAGCGTTCCGGCAACCAGCGCAATCCAGCAAAGGTCCAGGAAAGCTCCACGGCGACGTGAAGAGTTCGAATCAGCCACGGAATCCTCCGGCCTCAAATTTCAGCCCGCAACCGATCATGCAAGTCTACCGAGACGAATTGGCGCGAGTATACAGTCGCGGAAGTACAGCTGGCCATCCGTTCAGGGGAAGCTGGCCCGAATCCAGACTTAAAGGCTAGCTGGGATTTATCGCGAACTGCGCGATGATGAGGTTCGCATGGGAAGTAGATCTGCGGTGGGCGCGCGACTGGGGCGTTTAGTTTTGTAGAGGGATTCGGCGTGAGCCGGCCGTTGGTCACCGAAACGCGGTAGTACTCTGGTACCGCCAAAATGTGACTACTCCGCTAGAGGTCCCGGGCGTTCCAGTTGCTACTTTAAGCCATCGCGCGGGACGCCTCCGCAGGTGTCCTAATCACCCGACGCGAAGTCATCGAGCAGAGCTCGCTACGACTGAGGATGGGGAATCATGAAGAAGCGACAGAATACAAGCAAGGTGCAGGGGAATCCTGGGGGCTATTCGGGCACGGTGGATGCCGCGCATCTGGATTCGCAGGATCTATCTAGCGCGTTCATGTCCGACGCGGACCGCAAAGCCGGTGCTTACCACCCTGACCGCACCTCGGCGGTTGCCACGCTAGAAGCGCCGATTGAGACGCCCATAGCCAGCTCGGGGGTGGACTCGAGCAGCATTCCAGAGGCGCAGAACTCTTCGTTCTCGGGCAAATCGAATGGAAACGGCCATAGCTCGAACGGCGGGGGCGGCAACGGTCATGGCGGAAGCCATGGCGGTCACAATGGAGGCCATAACGGTCACAGCGGCGGCGATGGACACAATAACCAAGGGAACGGCGGCCGGGACCAAGGCCAAGAACGCCGCCGGAGACGGCGCGCACTAATTTCGGCGCCGGTGCGTGTACGATCTGTGAATATCACCGAAGAAGGGCCGAGCGAAGTTACCACTACGATTGATGTGTCGCGCGGTGGGATTTTTTTCGTAAGCGAGCTGAGCAGCTACGAAAAGCACATGGAAGTCGCGGTGGTCTTCCCGTTTAGCGGGATACCGGGCGATGTGCACTCCGAGCAGATGGGCCACATCGTGCGGGTTGTAGAATATGAGGATGGACGGCGCGGAATCGCGGTTTCATTCGAGAAGCCCGCCGTCGTAACCGACGAAGCGCTGATTGATTCGGGTGGCCGCCTGCTTCAGCCGTACGCGTTGCGGGGACCGGGAGTTCCCGGCGGCGAGGTGAGTGCGGAACAGAAAGAGGTAAAGGTCCTGATTCTTGAGGCGGATTTACGCGCTCGAGAATCGATGAGCAGTTACCTCGGAAGCGAAGGATACTCCCCGATAGTGGTTTCGAGCGGCGCGAAAGCCCGAGAAATGCTAGCTACAACGGTGCCAGCCGTCGTTATCGCAGACGTAGAAGGCGATAGCATGGCAGGATTTGACATCTGCGCATTCATAAAGAGCGATGAGCGCCTGCGACACGTCCACGTAATTCTCGTGACCAGTTCGGCTTACCCCAGCGATTATGCCAATGCGCATGCCGTCGGCGCGACGATATGCATGGCCAAGCCATTTAAACAGGAGAAACTGGGCCAGATGGTGAAATTGCTCGCGCCACCGAAGAGATTGACTCAGGACAAGTCAGCGTCGCGAAGCGCCGAGCAGGGCTCCAACGGGAACGGCACTGCCAAGCGATCTATGGTCTCCACGCTATCGTCCAACGGATACACGAAGCCGGTCTCGCCGACGCCGGCGCCGGCCGCGGAACAACACGAGTTCCGAAAACTGTGCGACGCGGCGGTGAACGAAAAGCACGTCAGGGAAGGAGACCGCTACGATGCGTCAGATACCGATCAGAATGCGAACGCGGCCGTCTCTTCCAAAGATGCCCGAGTCGATTCGAAAGGTGGCTTCGCGGCCTTCCGGAATAAGGCTGTGTCGCTGTTCAAGCGATAGTCGCCCGTAGACCTTCCTTATCCGGTCGCAACTAAGCTGGCCTCACGTAGATTGACGGCGCGTGAGCCGGTGGCTAAAAAAGGACCCTCGGATCACACCGGACTCGCTGTTCGACGAGGCGAGTTCGTAACTGGATGACAGAATCGCGGTTTCTGGGAGGACCAGAGTCTCGGACGTTCCGCAGAAGTAGGGGTGTAGGTCCTCGCCTCGGTCCGGTATTACTGACCACCTGGCTTTGCTCTTAAGACCGCCGCATTCGAAAGTATTCCTGGGGCGGAAATAGTCCGACGCGGGCGCATTCGCGTCCTACAGCGTTCTTGACCTGGCTCGCCCAATATTCAAACGTATTTTCACTCACGCCCACAAGCTTAATCGCACGCTTGTAGTCCAATTCACTCAGAAAATAAATCACAAACAACTTTCGACGGCCTTTCCACTCGGACCGCCGCAGGGCTCGTGTACCGGCCGCCTCGAAATCTGCGACGTACTCAGACGCGCGCACATTCTCGGGACGCCAAAGATATCCATTGGATGGTCTAGTCATATCGACCGCCGCCATTTTGTTGCCAATTCCCTTTCCCAAAGAGCGATAGCGCGCCAGGCAAATGTCGAAGATTTCGCGCGTTTTCACCTTAGTTCTCCCGTCCGGTCCATAGATGCGGGTCACAATTCATCGCGCGCGTCCACGCATCGAAGCACTCCTCCCAGCCATCGAGATAGCCGCGCGCGTATTCTTCGGCGAGGAGTTGCCTTTCGCGCGTGACGCGTTGCATTTCACCTCGTTCGTGGCGTTCTTGAGGCTCTGCATTCCACGCGAGCTGAACGCGCCAAAGCAGATCTCGAGCAACACGCGCGAGCCAGTGCAGAGGCATCGGGAAATAAACGGCCACCCTACGACGGGGTTCGTACCACGCCAGATTCCATCCGCGAGGGATTTGCCCGCCCCATGTGATTTCCCGTCCGATCAGCAAGCGTTGCATCATGCGCTCTCCTCGGCCGTCTGCTGCCTGCCAACGAAGCGCCGGCAGGTGGCATCCGTCGTCAAAGCTAGTGTGACAACTCTTCGTAAATTCGTTGTTCTCATTGCAGACCATAAATACCGAATACATCGCTGCGTCTTCGCTTTGCAGTTCCGTTTCTGGATGTTCGCTTTATTTCCGCCCAGACCTGTCGAGTGGGTACTATTGTTCTAAGTACGCAGAACGTTATCATTATTACCTCAGCCCAGCACCCCGTCCCTCAATAGGTGCGGCTCAATTGGAGAATCGGACCATGCGTAGAAAAGCAGCTCCGTTTCAGTATCTTCTTGAGTGCTCACAGATGTCGCTCGAAGATTTCGAGCTCGCGCGCTTGGATCGAGCAGCGAATTTACGCAGGCAGCTACGCGATATCGCCGAGGAGTGGATCGATGCCGAAGTCGAAGCTCGGCTCTCTCATTGGGTCCGCGAGAATCGATGGCATCCAGGGAAATGTGCTTCGGACTGTGAACAACCTGTCGGCAGTTCAAGTTCAACTTTATCGATACGCCGAGCAAGCAACTCGGCAAGAGTCTTGCATCCTGTATCCTCAAAGAACTCCCACTCGCGACCAACCGAGTCGAAGCGCGCCGTCTTGGCTCACATGCTTCCGCCGCCCGTCCAGATCTCGGCGGTTCGCCGCGCTTCTCGCGCCCCCGCGCCGCTCGCGTTCGTCGGCAAGACTTGCGACCAACGCAATTCTCGTTTTGGGCGAGTCTGCACGCGGTGCGAACTGCGTGGGCTCCGCCCCAACGCGTCGATAGGGGTGTGTTACGCAGGCCGAAAGCCACAGTCGCATTAGCCCGCCGAACGAACGGTCTCTCGACCGTGGCATGCATTACCATATCTGGTGGGGAGCAAACATCGATTCGGCATGCGGTTTCTAACAGCACAGTTAGGAATTTGACCGTCGGCGAAGTGCGACCATTCGCTCGGCTCTCCCGCGAAAGCTCGGCCCGGAAGGCGCTCACGTGAATTTTCTCGCAAAGCGGTAGCAAACCCATCCGAGTCCCCGTCCCGCGACGACGCCACGCCGATTCTCGTCAGCCCGTATCCGACTCGACTTACCGACGCAAGACCGATCTGGGTCCCAAGACAAACCCACGAGAAAATTTCCTCGAGTTCCGCCTAGTTCTAACGGGACCGAGCGCAGTCGGCTCAATCACCATAACTAACTATTCCGGGTAGTGGTCTGCTCGGATGGTTGAAGATATGGTTTGGACGGGCGGTGTTTGTTTGTCGGCGCGCTGGACTGGGGAGTGCTGATGGAGTTGGCCGGATTTCCGATGGTGGAAACTGAGGGATGGCGTGGGTGCTGGGTTGGCGGGCTAGGTCGCGGACGTTGCGGAGGATGCTGGAGTTACGGCTTGGAAGTTTTTTGGGGTGCCTTTTTCTAGTAACTTTTCTTTTCTGTAGATTAGGGAGTTTATGTTGTAGGGGGCTAGTTCGAAGCCGTGGCCGTGGGTTATGGCGTCCGTGGGGCAGGCTTCTACGCAGTATCCGCAAAAGATACAGCGAGAGTAATCGATGTTGTAGACCTTTGCGTAACGTTCGCCCGCGGAAATGCGGTTGGCTTCAGTGTTTTCGGCGGCTTCGATGTAGATGCAGTTGGCCGGGCAGGCTGCGGCGCAGAGGAAGCAGCCCACGCATTTTTCCAGGCCGTTTTCGTCACGGTGTAGGACGTGGATGCCTCGATAGCGGGATTCGAATTTTACTGGGCCGTTCGGAAAGATCTCTGTTGTGGGCTTACGAAACATGGTGCGGAACGTGACGCTGAAACCCTTGGCTAGCGTGGTGAAGGTCTTGCCTACTTCGGCGAGGATTGATGGCATACGAACTGACTTTAGCAAATCGGGTCACGAGGAGGCAAATCGCCGACGTTTTCGCAGGCGTTACTCGGGCGGGCGCGTCAATTGCTTTGCAATCGCAGAGACAACTGACCCAACGCCCCCCAAGAGGAAAAATGCGGTGGCTGTAGAAGCAGCCGGCGGGGGGCCACTACTCACCTGGGGGAGACACTGGCGGCGGGCCTAGGTCGTTTGGCTTGCCGGTAAGGGCGTTGATGATTTGCTTGCCGTGGAAGCGGCCATTTTCTATGAAGATTTCACCGGTGTGTTTTCCGCCTAGGATTACGCCTGCTACGTAGATTCCCGGTACGTTTGACTCGAGAGTGACGGGATCGAAAACGGGTTTTCGGGATTCCGCGTCGAGTACTATCCCCATTTTCTGCAAGAAATCGAAATCTGGGTGGTAGCCGGTTAGGGCGAAGACTTGCGTGGCGGGGATGGATTGCTCGCCGGCGCCGTTCCGGACGCGAATTTTGCCTGGCTCGATTTGCTCGACGGTGGTGTTGAAGAGGGCGCGGATTTCGCCGGCGCGAATGCGATTTTCGATGTCGGGCTTAACCCAGTACTTCAGGCGCGGGCCCATTTCCGAGCCCCGGTGGACGATTGTTACGCGAGCGCCGGCGCGGAAAAGTTCGAGGGCGGCTTCGGCAGCGGAATTCTTCGCGCCGATCACGACTACGTCCTGCTGCCAGTAGGGATGCGGGTCAGTGAAATAGTGCGAGACGTGCGGGAGATCTTCTCCGGGGACATTCATCAGATTGACGCGATCGTAGTAGCCCGTGGCCAGGACGATTTTACGGCTTTGATATGCGTGGGGCTGTCCGTTGGCATCGCGAGTGTGAATTTCGAATGCGCCATCCTGGCCGGTGCGACGCTCGACGGTTTCGTAGAGGCGGAGATCGAGGGCGTAGTGGTCGGCAGTGCGACGGTAATATTTTAGGGCTTCGGCGCGGGTGGGCTTGGTTTCGGCGCTGGTCAGCGGCAAGTCGCCGATTTCCAGGCGCTCTGCAGTCGTGAAGAAAATCATATTCGTGGGAAAGTGGTAGATCGAGTTGCAGAGGCAGCCTTTGTCGATTACTAGCGGGTGTAGGCCGGCGCGCTTGGCTTCGATGGCGCAGGCTAGGCCTGTGGGGCCGGCGCCTATGGCTAGTAGATCGTAAACGGTTTGTGTGGATTGCATCGTTTTAGGTTAGCACGGGATGCAAATTGAATACGCTTTGGCCGGGGCCCGGAAAGGATGGCCGAAAGGCGGGATGGCTTCCTCTCCGCCCAGGCGGACTGGCGGACGGGAAAGCAGCCTCCCCTACTGGAACTCCCTCGCTTCGTTGACTTGCGCTTGTTGAGTGCATAAGATTTCACGTACGTGGTTGATTCCTCCCCACTTTCTGGGCGCCTGATTTCACACTACCGGGTGCTGGAAAAACTTGGTGGCGGCGGGATGGGTGTGGTTTACAAGGCGGAAGACACTTCCCTGCATAGATTTGTCGCTTTGAAGTTTTTGCCGGATGAGCTGGCGCGCGACCGGCAGGCTCTGGAACGATTTCGGCGCGAGGCGCAAGCTACCTCGGCGCTGGACCATCCGAACATCTGCACCATTCACGAGATCGGCGAGGCCGACGGACGTCCGTTTATCGTCATGCAGTTTCTGGAGGGGCGGACGCTGAAGCACATGATCTCCGGCAAACCGCTACCGCTGGATGAGGTGCTCGAGTTATCGATTGAGATTGCTGATGCGTTGGACGCGGCGCACTCGAAAGGCATCGTGCATCGCGATATCAAGCCAGCGAACATTTTTGTGACTGTTTATGGGTCAGGGTTTGCAAGTACAAACCCGGAAACGCGGCCGGGACACGCCAAAATTCTGGATTTTGGATTGGCGAAGATGGTGGTGACGGCCTCGAGCTTATCCATGTCGGCGACCCAAGATGCCGCGGAGATCGCGCCAGAGAAGTTGACGAGTCCTGGGAGCACGCTGGGAACGGCGGCTTATATGTCGCCGGAGCAAGTGGGTGCTAAGGAACTGGACTCGCGCAGCGATCTTTTTAGTTTTGGCGTGGTGCTTTATGAGATGGCTACGGGAGCGGCGCCTTTTCGCGGGGAATCTGCTGGGGTGATTTTGGGAGCAATTTTGAATCGCGCGGCGGTGCCGCCGACGCGGCTGAATCCGGATGTGCCGGCGGAGCTGGAGAGGATCATCAGTAAGGCGCTGGAGAAGGATCGCGAGACGCGTTATCAGCATGCGGCGGGTTTGCGGGCGGATTTGAAGAAGCTGCAGCGCGAGAGGATGTCGGCGACTACCGGCGACTCGGTGACGCCGCCGACGGCGAGTTCGCGGGCCGCATCACCAGCGCCGCTTCAGGCGACCGCAGCGGCGGGATCGAGCGGTACTGTGGGCGGCGCCCCCGGTGTCGCAGCGCGAGCGAAGCAGCCTTCGGGCGGATCGATCGTTGCGGCGGCGAACGGGCACCGATTCGGATTAGTCGCCGGGGCCGTCGTGGCGCTGGCGGTTTTGGCCGCGGCTGGATATGGCGTCTACTCGATGCTCGATCGCGGTGGGGCTATTCCGTTCCAGAACTTCACGATCACGAACGTAACGGAGAACGGCAAGTCGCGGGCGGCAGCCATTTCGCCCGATGGGAAATACATTCTGAGCGAGCTTGTGGATGGGGGCGAGGCCAGCGTGTGGTTGCGGCATGTGGCTACGAATAGCGATACGCAGATAATTGCTCCTGCAGACGCCGTGTATCACGACTTCAGCTTCTCGCCAGATGGAAACTATTTTTATTTTCGCAAGGCGCGCACATCGGCAGAAGATGTGTTTGATGTGTACCGGGCGCCGGCGCTCGGAGGCACTCCGCAGATTGTGGCGCGCGATGTTGATTCCAGCGTGGCTCTTTCGCCCGATAGTCAGCGCATCATGTACGAGCGCTTCAACGATCCAGGACCGGGCAAGTACCGGTTGCTGCAGGCCAGCCCTGACGGCAGCGAGGAGAAAATTCTCGCGAGTGGCGAAATAGGGCTTGGGAAACGATTTCTGGCATGGTCGCCCGACGGAAAGCGAATCGCGATGGCTGGTCTCCCCAACCAGGAACCGGGCGCCATCACAGTATTGGAAATGGCGTCAGGACGTGACGAGGCGATTGCCGGGTTCCCGGGATTTGCGTATAGCGCGCTGAGTTGGATGCCTGATGGACGCGGTCTGATTGTGCAATATATTGATCCTTCCGCTGGCGCGAGCCATAGCCAAATTGGATTCGTTTCCTACCCAAGCGGGCACGTTCGAGCAATTACGAAAGATACGAACACTTACAACGCGGTGGCGCTATCGGCGGATGGGAGGACACTCGCTACGGTGCAACAGAGGCAGCTTTATGCCGTGTACGCGATGCTGGTGAACGAAACGGGAGTGGGCGCAGCGAGCGTCGCCATTCCCGAGCAGCAAATGGATCTGATGAAATTTGCCTGGGCGGGCAACGATGGGTTTTTCCTGAGCAAAGACGATCGGCTTCTGCACGCGTCATCCGATGGGAGCAACGAAACGACGCTGCTGAACAAAATAGCCGTGACCAACATTAATGCTTGTCCGGACGGACGAACACTACTCCTATCTGCGGACGTGAAGAATAGCAACGAGGTTAGCGTATGGCGAATCAACGTAGATGGCACGGAGTTGGCGCGGCTCTCTAACGGGACGCGCGATCTCGCACCCACCTGCTCGGGGGATTCGAAATGGGCGTACTTCCTCGCGTCCGACAGCAATGGAATTAAACGTGTGCCCATTGAGGGAGGAACACCCGAGATTGTGCCAGGCAGCGTTATTCCCGACGCGCTAATCGTCCACTCTTTCTACTTGGATCATTCTCCAGATGGGCATGTGCTCTCGGCTCTCGTGCTCGGTGGCCGGACGACCCGAGGGCACAAAATCGCTTTAATTCCGCTCGATTCCGGATCGCAGGAACAAGTGCGCTTGCTGGACCCGAATCCGGCAGTTGCAGATGCGGCGCGGTTTACTCCCGATGGCAGGGCGTTGGTATATCCGATCACGCAGCAGGGCGTTGATAACCTGTGGATGCAGCCGCTGGATGGATCTGCCGGGAGGCAGATCACGAATTTTAAGAGGGCTCTGATTTTTGGAGTGCAGTTTTCGCCGGATGGGAAAAAGTTGGCGGTGCTGCAGAGGCGCAGGGAGTCCGACGTGGTGCTGTTGCATGAGACGAAATGACTGCCACTGCGCGGAATCTGTGGGCGCATTGACTAAAATTGTGACCCTGCATAAGATGCCCTCGCGTGGTTGATTCCTCTCCACTTTCTGGACGGATGATTTCGCACTACCGGGTGCTGGAGAAGCTCGGTGGCGGCGGGATGGGTGTGGTTTACAAGGCGGAAGATACTTCGCTGCACCGATTTGTGGCGCTGAAATTTTTGCCGGATGAGATGGCGCGGGACCGGCAGGCTTTGGAACGATTTCAGCGCGAGGCGCAGGCGGCTTCGGCGCTCGACCATCCGAACATTTGTACCATCCATGAGATTGGCGAGGCGGACGGACGTCCGTTCATCGTCATGCAGTTTCTAGAGGGGCGAACGCTGAAGCACATGATCTCGGGTAGTCCTGTGGCGCTGGATGAAATGCTGGAGCTATCGATTGAGATTGCGGATGCTTTGGATGCGGCGCACTCGAAGGGCATCGTGCATCGCGATATCAAGCCTGCGAATATTTTTGTTACATCGCGGGAGCACGCCAAGATTTTGGATTTTGGGTTGGCGAAGACTTCGTTGACGGCTTCGAGTTTATCCATGTCGGCGACGCAGGACGGGGCGGAGGTTGCGCCGGAGAATTTGACTAGTCCTGGGAGCACGCTGGGGACTGTGGCGTATATGTCGCCGGAACAGGTGCGGGCGAAGGAACTGGACGGGCGCAGCGATCTTTTTAGTTTCGGCGTGGTGCTTTACGAGATGGCTACCGGAGCGGCGCCTTTTCGCGGGGAATCTACCGGCGTGATTTTCGAAGCGATTTTGAATCGCGCGGTAGTGCCGCCGGTGCGGTTGAATCCCGATGTGCCTGCGGAACTTGAGAGGATCATCAATAAGGCGCTGGAGAAGGATCGCGAGACGCGTTATCAGCATGCGGCGGATTTGCGGGCGGATTTGAAGAGGCTGCGGCGCGAAACGATGTCGGGGGCGGCGAGCGGCACGGTGACGTTGCCGGCGGCGGGAGCGCAGGGCGCATCGTCAGCTTCGGTGCAAGTTGCCGCGGCGGGATCGAGCGGTACTGTGGCTGCCGCGGCGCCGAGTGTGGCGACGCAGGCCGAGCACGCCTCCGGAAGTTCCGTTGTTGCGGCGGCGAAGGAGCACCGATTCGGATTAGTGGCTGGCGCCGTAGTGGCGCTAGCGGTTTTGGCGGCGGCTGGCTATGGCGTGTATTCGATGCTGAATCGCGGCGGGGCTGTTCCCTTTCAGAATTTCACGATTACGAAGGTTACCGACAACGGCAAGTCGCGGGCAGCGGCAATATCGCCCGATGGGAAATATATTTTGAGCGAGGTTGTGGACGGCGGCAAGGCCAGCGTGTGGTTGCGGCATGTGGCTACGAATAGCGACACGCAGATCATTGCTCCCGCAGACGCCGAATATCACAATTTCGTTTTTTCGCCCGATGGGAATTATTTCTATTTCGGGAAGGCGCGCACATCGGCGGAAGATATCTTTGATCTCTACCGCGCGCCGGCACTGGGCGGCACTCCGGAGATTTTGGCGCGCGACGTTGATTCTAACGTTGCTCTTTCGCCCGACGGCCAGGTCATAGCCTACGAGCGCTTCAATGATCCGGAAGTGGGCAAATACCAGTTGCTGCAGGCCAATGCAGATGGCAGCGGCGAGAAAATTCTCGCGAATGGACCGGCCGTGCTTGGCCATCGGCAACTTTCTTGGTCCCCAGACGGAAAGCGGATCGCTGCGGCCGACAGTGCGATTCAGGGCCCAAGCCCGCTTGTGGTGATAGATGTTGCTTCTGGCCATCGCGTAGATCTTGCTGGCTTCCCGGGCTTTACCTACCACGCGCTTACCTGGACTCCGGACGGGCGCGGCCTCGTCGTGCAATACGTTGATCCCACCGGAGGTGGAAACCACAGTCAGATCGGATTCGTCTCCTACCCAGGCGCACAGCTTCGAGCGATCACGAAGGACACGAACGCCTATAACACTGTTGGCCTCTCGGCAGACGCGCGAACACTCGCGACGGTGCAACAGAAACGGCTTTATACCGTGTACACCATTCCGGTGAACGAAAAAGGAGCAGGCGCACCGAGCGTTGCCATTCCACAACAGCAAAGGGATTCGATGAGTTTTGCGTGGGCAGGCAACGATGGGTTTTTCATCGGCGAAGACGATCGGCTCACGCGAGCGTCATCCGATGGAAGCGGCGACACCGCGCTGCTAAACAAAGTGACAGTGAACCATGTTAGTGCTTGTCCGGACGGTCGAACACTCTTGCTGGAGTCGGCCGGAAAAAATGGAGCCGCGGTCAACATCTGGCGAATCAACGCAGATGGCACGAACTTTACGCGGCTTTCCGACGGGACGCGCGACACTATACCTACATGTTCTGCCGATTCGAAATTGGCCTACTTCATTGATAGCAGCGGCAATCGGCTTAAGCGTGTGGCGATTGACGGCGGAACGCCAGAGATTGTTCCAGGTAGCGTTGTTCCCCGCGCGCTGATCGTCCAGGCATTTTTTCTGGATCGCTCGCCGGACGGGCATCTGCTGGCGCTTCTCGTTATTGTTGGGGAGTCGAACCCTATCCATAAGATTGCTTTGATCCCGCTCGATACCGGGTCGCAGGCACAAGTGCGCTTGCTGGATCCGAATCCGGCGCTCACTGATGGGGCTCGCTTTACGCCCGACGGTAAAGCGTTGGTGTATCCGATCACGCAGCAGGGCGTTGACAACTTGTGGATGCAGCCGCTCGATGGTTCTGCTGGGCGGCAGATCACAAATTTCAAGAGCGATCAGGTTTTCGGCGTGCAATTTTCGCCGGATGGGAAGAATTTAGCGGTGCTGCAGCGGCGCACAGAAGCCGACGTGGTGCTCTTGCGCGAAACGAAATAAGGAATCGGCTGCAGTATCTGAGGGCGCATTGACTAAACTACTGATCCTGAATAAGATGCGGGTCCGTGGCTGATTCTTCCTCGCTATCTGGGCGGATGATTTCGCACTACCGGGTGCTGGAAAAGCTTGGTGGCGGCGGAATGGGTGTGGTGTTCAAGGCTGAGGACACCACGCTGCACCGCTTTGTGGCTTTGAAATTCCTTCCTGATGAATTGGCGCGGGATCGCCAGGCGCTTGAACGATTTCAGCGCGAGGCGCAGGCGGCTTCGGCGCTGGACCATCCGAATATTTGCACCATTTATGAAATTGGCGAGGCGAATGGACGTCCGTTCATTGCCATGCAGTTTCTCGATGGCGAGACGCTGAAGAAGCGCATTTCCGGAACGGCGCTGCCGCTCGACGAGGGGCTAGATCTCGCGATTGAAATTGCCGACGCTTTGGATGCGGCGCATGCGCGCGGAATCGTGCATCGCGACATCAAACCCGCCAATATTTTTGTGACTTCGCGGGGGCACGCGAAGATTCTCGATTTTGGTTTGGCGAAAACGATGTCGGCGCCAAGCGGACAGGAAACCGTTGACGCCGTCTCGCCGGAGCATTTGACAAGTCCGGGGAGCACGCTTGGGACCGTGGCGTATATGTCGCCGGAGCAGGTGCGGGCCAAGGATTTGGATGCGCGGTCGGATTTGTTTTCGTTTGGAGTGGTGCTGTACGAGATGGAGACGGGCGCACTGCCCTTCCGCGGCGAAAGCTCCGGCGTGATTACCGAAGCGATTTTGAATCGCGCGCCGGTGGCGGCGGTGCGATTGAATCCGGATTTGCCGGCGGAGTTTGAGCGCATCATCGAAAAGGCGCTGGAGAAGGACCGTAAGCTGCGCTATCAAGGCGCGGCGGAGATGCGCGCGGATTTGGCGCGCTTGAAGCGGGATACGGAGAGCGGGCGATCGGCCTCGGGTTTTGCCGGAGCTGCCGCGACGGAGGAATCTGCGAGCACCAGTCGAGTTTCTGCTCCGGCTGCTAGCCTGTCGGGCGCAGAACCTGCGAAAGAAACTGCCCGCGGATCATCGGCACGAATCTCGGCGGCACCTGCTGTTACTGCGACCGCTTCTCCGGAAACAGCGCGGCCGAAGTGGATGATTCTTGCCGGGGCGGGAGTCTTGATTTTACTTCTCGCTATCGGCGGCTATTTCCTTTTCCATCGCGCGCCCAAGCTGACGGAGAAAGACACCATAGTGATCGCCGATTTCGGCAACAGCACGGGCGACACGGCGTTTGACGACACGCTGAAGCAAGCGCTTTCCGTGCAACTGGCGCAATCGCCCTTCCTAAATATTCTTTCCGATCAGAAAGTGAGCGATACGCTGCACATGATGGGGCGTCCGCCGGGCGATCGTCTCAGCAAAGACGTGGCGCGGGAAATTTGCCAGCGAACGTCGAGCACCGCGATGCTTTCCGGGACCATCGCACAAGTTGGCGACCGCTATTCGCTGGTGCTGAAGGCGGTGAATTGCTCAACGGGCGATTCGCTGGCCAGCGTGGAGGCCGCGGCCAGCGACAAGAATCACGTACTGGACGCGCTGGGCAAAGTGGCGACGTCCATGCGCGAGAAGTTGGGCGAATCACTAACGACGATTCAGAAATTCGACAAGCCGCTGGCCGAAGCGACGACTTCCTCGCTGGAAGCGCTGAAGGCTTATTCGGAAGGCGTGCGTGCGCGAACGACGAAGAGCGACGCCGCCGCGATCCCCTATTTCAAGCGGGCCGTTGAACTCGATCCGAATTTTGCGAGCGCTTACGTGTTTCTGGGAATTTCGTATTCGAATCTCGGGGAGAACGGGCTGTCGAACGACTACATTGCCAAGGCGTATGAACTTCGCGACCGCGTCAGCGAGAGGGAAAAATTTCAAATCTCTGCGGACTACTATCAATTCTGCACCGGCAATCTGGAGAAATCCAAGCAGGTTTACGCCCAGTGGATGCAGGCCTATCCGCGTGACGACCGGCCAGGGCTGGATTTGGGAGTTGCGGAAAGCTCATACGGCGATTATGAATCAGCGCTTAACCACACGCTACAATCGATTCGGTTGGCACCGGAAAGCGCGATTGGTTATGGGAATTCCGTGGGATTTTATATTTCTTTGAACCGGCTCGATGAGGCCAAGAGCGCGTACCAGGATGCGGTCGCAAAATTTCCAGATCTCCCCGTACTGCACTCCAATGCCTACTGGCTGGCGTTCCTGCAAGGCGATAGCGCGGAGATGGACCGCCAAGCCGCGTGGGCCAACGGGAAGATAGGCGGCGAGGATTATCTCGACGCGATTCAATCGGATACGGCGGTGTATCACGGCCGTCTTTCCAAAGGGCGCGAGTTCTCGAAACGGGCCGTTGAGTTTGACAAACGCAGCGACCAGAAGGAATCTGCGGCGCTGTGGCAGATGGCGGCGGCAACGCACGAGGCGGCGGTCGGGAATGCGAGCCAAGCGCGAGAAGCGGTATCCGCGGCCCTGGCGCTGGCGACAAACCACGACACGCAGCTACTGGCTGCTATCGTCGATGGCATGGCCGGAGAGCCGGACCAGGCCGAAAAGATTGCGGCTGATTTGCAGAAGCAATTCCCTGAGGACACGCTGGTGAACTTTTACTGGGCGCCGGTCGCGCAGGCCGCTGCGGCCATCGATCGCAAGAATGGGGCGAAGGCGATTGAGATTTTGAAGCCGTCGGCGCCTTACGACTACGGCTCTCAGCCTCCTGGCTTCACCGTAGGCGGAGAATTGTTGCCGATTTACGTACGAGGCCAGGCTTATCTGCAGATGGGCAAGGGGGCCGAGGCCGCGGCTGAATTCCAGAAAATCGTTGACCATAGTTACTTGATCGGAAATTTCCCGTTTGCGGCGCTAGCACATCTTGGGCTGGGCCGCGCTTATGCTTTGCAGGGCGATGCTGGGAAGGCGCGGACTGCTTATCAGGATTTTCTGGCGCTTTGGAAAGATGCGGATGCGGATGTGCCGGTGTTGCAGCAGGCCCGCGCGGAATACGCGAAGATTAAATAGCTGGCGGCAGGGACGCCGGCGCCCCTTAGCGGCGAGCGATTATCGCTACCACTTTTGCTTCGGCTGCCGTCGCCACGGGATTTAGAGATTCTGTCGACATTCTGGCGATCAGGGCTTCTAACATGTAAGTGCGGTTTTGATAGGTCGCCAGGATTGCTGGGGTGAGCGGTTTTTCCTTCCAGACATTATCGTCGGATTCATTCAAACCGGCGAGCCATTTGTTGAAATATTCTGCGTCGAAATCCCTTCGTGTGACTATCGAGCGCACTGCCAATGCCAGGCGATCTTGTTCGCCGTAGGAATAGACCGTTGGGGCGGTGGCCAGGCGCGTGGCGATGGCTGCGAGGATTGCGTGTTGGTCGTCTTGCGTGAGGAGATCGTTCTCGGCGAGGGCTTTTAGCAGGTCGGCGGTGTGGGCGGTCGGGTGGATCCAGCCTTTTGTGGCGTCGTAGCCGCGGAGGTCGCGCTCGCTGGTGAGATAGGAAATCGCGTCGTTGAGTAAGGCGTGATAGCGCGTGTCGCCGAGGAACTGCGTTTTGAGATCGCGTTGCGCGATGGAGGCCAGCATTAGCGCGGAGAACGATCGCTTCAGGACTGAGTCTGTGCCGGATTCACCGATGCCGGCTTTCAGATTGGCGGACCATTCTTCCGCGAAGGGGACGAGTTCCTGGCGGGAGAGTTGCGGGCGTTCGATGATCCAAACGTCGAGGATCGAATAAGCGAGATCATCGCGGAGTTCCGGATCGGGCGAGCCGAGGTAGCCGCTAAGCTCATGTGCGAGCGCGGCGGCGGATTCACCTTCCGGGACGGCATAATGGTTTTTCTGAATGCTGTGCCAGAATTCGCGATCGTGTTTCGTCGCAGATTGCGGCGCGGCGGCGGTTGCGGGTCCAGATAGAATCAAGATCGTCGCGGCAAGTACCGCCGCGTAGAGCTTACTTTTCAGTTGTGGAGTAGTAGCAATCATTGGACGCTTGGATCCTTAGCTTCGCTCAGGATGACGATGCTTCGACTTTTTCCGCAGCCTGTAAAGGCGTAAAACTTCCGACTTTTTGGGCACGGCTGATATCGTGCCCTGACAAATCACCGTGGCCCACAATTCTGCGATGCGATAGTAGGATAGACGCATGAGCGACGCACCGGTTAGGCCTACGATTTCGATTGATGTTGTGAATCAAATGGATGTTCGGGTTGGGACTATCGAGACGGTCGACGACGTGGAAGGCTCGGATAAGTTGGTGAAGCTGCGCGTGAATTTTGGCAGCTTCACGCGCACGATTTTGGCCGGGATGAAACTCGAACGAGCTAATCCCAAAGAGATCGAGGGGCGACAGGCACTGTTCGTCGTGAATCTGGAGCCGCGGAAAATGCGCGGCGTAGTCTCGGAAGGGATGCTCTTCGATATCGGTTATGCAGACGGAATCCGCCCGGTGCTGGCGGTGCCGGAAGAGCAGGTGCCGAATGGGTCGCGGGCGGGGTAAAGCTTAATCGGTGGACTTTCCCACCGGCAGCGGCGATTTACGCTCCCAATTTTCGGGGCGGTCCGGGACCTTCCAGAAATTTGGTTCGGGCTTGATGAACTCTATGCCGACTTGAGTTTTGCCGAGCAGGCGTGTGCCGAGTGTCGTTACGCGCGCGAGGATTTCTTCCTCTGTGGAGACATTCTTCAGGCTGATCAGCTCACCGGGAACGACAGGCATCGCCAGCAAAATCAGAGCGCCGTGGGCGTTGACGACGAGCGTGCCTGCGGTTTCCGACTGACCTTGTCCTTGGTGGCGATGGACGACCACCTGGATGTGCGCCTTTACGCGACGGCTGCGGCGGCGGAGTTCTGGGCGCGAGGGGCCTTTTGCTCTTTCAGCCATAATTGAACGCTAACAAAGGCGGGGCACAAGTTCGAGGGGAAAGTGGGTTTTGGCGGCGTAAACGCAAATAGTGCGGCGATGTGGGCGTTTCGACGAAGCGCGGATCAAAGCAAGACAGGGCCGAAAATCGGGCGGGACTGAAAGACACAGGCCCGCCCCTACAAATGCCACTACGCAACGGCGATTTTTGCGCTTTCGGATTCGAGTTCGCGCAGGATGGCGCGCAGCGTGGAGGCTAGCTCTTCGCGGCTTACCTGGCTCTTGCGGAATAGGATACGCATGCGGAAGGAATTATCTTCCGGTTGAAAATCGAAGAGGAAAGGTTGCGGCCGGGGTGCCGAAACATTTTCTTCCTGCCGGGCGCGGCGGGCTTCGTCGCGAGAGAGGCCGCCTGAGGCGATCTTGTCGACCATCTCGCGCATTTTCTTTTCGTTCGGTTGGCGCGCGACTTGCAGCAGCAATGATTTGGTGACGATTCCCTTCTCGATGCACGCCTCGCGCACCGGGTCAGGGATTACGCGGATGGAAAGTGTCTCGGTGACCGACGAGCGGGCTTTGCCGATTTTGCGGGCGATGTCGTCGTGCGTGTAATCGAAATGCTCGGCGAGGCGCGAAAGACCGTCGGCTTCTTCGAAGGCAGTGAGATCTTTGCGTTGCAGATTCTCGATCAGCGCGAGCTCAAGCGTTTCGGCATCGTCGGCGATTTTTTCGATGCACGGGACTTCATGCAGGCCCGCGGCGCGCGAGGCGTGATAGCGGCGCTCACCAGAAATAATGTAGTAAGTGTCTTCGCGCGGGACGTAGCGGACGAGCAACGGCTCGAGCACGCCCTTTTCGCGAATCGAATCAGCCAGTTCGCGCACATCACCGATCGTCTTGCGTGGCTGATCGGGATTCGGGCGAACCTTATCGATGGGAATCATGCGGCCGATGGACGCGCCGCTATAGCTGGCTAGCGTCTCGACGTAGTGCGCGTCATGCCGCATCTTGAGAGTGACGGGTAACCCTATCTTCCTCGACACGTTGCAATACCTCCAGGGCGAGCTTGCGATACTCTTCGGCGCCCGAAGATTTCGGCGCGAAACTAAAAATTGTTTCCTTATAGGCTGGGCTTTCTTCCAGACGCACATTCTTGCTGATGCGTGTTTTGAACAGCGCGTCGCCAAACGTGGCGCGAATTTGTTCGTGGGTATCGCGCGAAATGTTGGTGCGCTTGTCGAATAACGTAATCACCACGCCGAGAATCTTGAGATCGGGATTCGGCCGCGAACGAATGCGGCCGAAGGTTTCGAGAAGATCGTCGGTACCTTCGATCGCGAAATAGGCCGCCTGAATAGGGATCAGGAGATGCGTTGCGGAGACGAGAGCGTTGACGGTGATGATGCCCAGAGCCGGCGGCGTGTCCATCACAATGTAATCGTAATCGTGCAAAATCGGCGTGAGCGCATCCTTCAGTTTGAAGGGCGCGTCGAATTGTCCGGCGAGCTGCTGCTCGAGTTTGGCGAGCGCGAGACGCGACGGGGCTACATATAGAAACGGATCTTTGGTAGGGCGAATAATATCTACCAGCGGAATTGGATGGTCGCTGAAAATATCGTAAGTGGAATTTTGAAATTCGGCGGCGTCAAAAAAAGCGATGGAAGCGTTCGATTGCGGATCCAGATCGATCAGCAAAGTTTTCTTTTTGCGGAGAGCGATGGCGGCAGCGAGGTTGATGGCGGTGGTGGTTTTACCGACGCCGCCCTTTTGATTGGCAATTGCCAAAACGCAGGCCAAACCGGACACCGTTCCCTTCCCCGGCAACCGCAGGCCTATATGTGGGAGAGGCCTGAAGATTTAGTACTACCCGGTGGGCCTCACTGTACAGAGGCTAGGTCTATAGTTCAAGCGAAAAAACGAGGCTGAGAGGCGAGCGCGATTGGGGCGTTTGCCGGCAGTTGTACCGCTGGCGTCCCTGCCGGCTCTTTCGACGCACGCGTCGGCAAACGGCGTGATCATGGGCGGCGCGAGGATTAAAGATAGAGATGTGTTTGACGCCGGTCGTTCGCCCATGATCTGCGTCACGGGCTCGATGTTGCTCGCAAGAGCCGGCAGGGACGCCAGCGGTACGTACGGAGAGTGCTACATCTTGTAGCGGCCCAGGTCCTCGTCGCTCAGATTCTCCAGCCACTTGCGAAGTTCCTCGTTGGTGCCGCGCTCGGCGGAAGCACTCGACATCTTCGACGTCTTAATCACGTCTTCTTCCACGAAGATCGGGCAATCGAGGCGTAGCGCCAGCGCCAGCGCATCGCTCGGCCGCGCATCCATCGACATCATCTGGCCGTCGCGCTCCATCCAGATCAACGCGTAGAAAGTATCGTCGCGCAGTTCGCATACGACGACGCGATGCACATGAACATTCAGGCCGGTGAGAACATTTTTCAGGAGATCGTGCGTCATCGGCCGCGGAGTTTGTACTTTTTCTATTTCAAGAGCGATGGCGTTGGCTTCGTAGATGCCCACCCAAATGGGCAGCACTCCGCTTCCCTGCGTTTCCTTGAGGACTACTACGGGCATGTTGGTCACGGGATCCATCATGAGACCGCGAATCTTGACCTCGAGTTCCATGGTACCTCCCGGAGACTCAGACCAAGTGCTCGCCGGACAAACTGCCGGGACCCGAGCGCGTGACCTTGACTTGCAGATACTGTCCCAACAGATTTTCGCGCGGCGACGTGAAATTTACAACACGATTGCAAGTGGTGCGGCCGCCCCATTGATTGCGCGCGGCATAGCGCGAATCGGCGAAGACCTCGAACGTTGAGCCGATCAGCTTTTCATTCGTCGCGCTTTGAATTTTGCGCTGATATTCATTCAGAACGGCGAGGCGGCGGCTCTTCTCTGTTTCGGGAATCGCATCGGGCATGCTGCGGGCGGTGGTATTGGGCCTGGGGGAATAATTGAAAGCGTACACGCCATCATAATGGACGCGGTCGAGCAGCGAGAGAGTTGCCTCGAAATTACTTTCGGTCTCGCCGGGGAAACCGATGATGACGTCGGAAGTGACGCTGATGGGGCGGCGGGCGGCGCGGATCCAGTCGATTTTTTCGAGATATTCGTCGCGCGTGTAGGTGCGCAGCATGGCTTTCAGAATGGGCGTCGAGCCGGATTGCACGGGTAGATGGATGTGATCGCAGAGCGCGGGGGTTTCATCGATGGCTTGCACGATCTCGCGCGTGAAATCGTTGGGATGCGACGTCGTGAAGCGTACGCGGCGGACGCCATTTACTGCGGCGACTTCTCGCAGCAAGTCCACGAAATTTAGTTTGCGCGGGCCCGAATCGCGATAGGAATTTACCGTCTGGCCAAGCAGCTGAATTTCGCTATAGCCCAAATCGACGAGGCGCCGCACCTCGGCGAGAACTGCCTCGCTGCGGCGGCTGCGTTCAGGGCCGCGCGTATGCGGCACCACGCAATAGGAGCAGGCATAATCGCAGCCTTCGATGATCGTTAAGTAGGCGCGGAAGGGATTGTCGCGGCGCGTGAGATCGGTCTCGAAGGTTTCCTCGGTGTCGAGGTCAAGGCCCATGATGCGGCGTCCGCCGGCTTCGAGTTGCGCTAGAAATTCGGGAAGCTTGCGATAGCTGGCCGAGCCGCAGACCAGGCTGACCCACGGCGCGCGCTCGAAAATGTCTTCGCCTTCTTGCTGCGCGAGACAGCCGAGCACTCCGATGATTTTGCTTTCGCCTGCGGTGCCGCGAAACTCGCCGAGCCGCGAGAAAACTTTCTGAGCCGCCTTCTCGCGAATGCTGCAGGTGTTGTAAAAAATTAAATCCGCGTCCACGAGCTTTTCGACCTGCTGGTAGCCGCGTCCCTCGAGCACGCCCACCACTTTTTCGGAATCGTGGACGTTCATCTGGCACCCGAATGTTTCAATATAGAAACTTTTTCCCGCACCGGGCGTCACGGTAGCGATGGAAGTCGCATCGAATGAACGAGTAGAGTCGGGCGCTCCGGCCGGCAACGAAGAAATGCCGCTCGCCGCGGTCGCAATGAGGGATTCGAGGGGAACGTGGATACTCTCGCTCATGGAAACTCTCATCTTAGCACAGCGATTCCCATGCGGCAGACAGAGTAGACTGTGTGGCGTACGCCAGCCCCACGAAAAGTGCATTTGATCGATTGCTTTGACCGCCCCAAACGCGTGTGTTACCGTGAATTTGGGTCGGATTACGATACAATTTCTGGGGGGACACAATTTTCGTACTAGCGGCGCTTCTCTATCAAGGACGCATTCAAGCTCTGGTCGAGCAAACAGGCTGGATAGCGCGAATCGTTCTGGCCATCCTGCTGTTCCTCTCGCTGTTCTCGTGGGCCATCATTCTTTCGAAATCAAAACTCTTCAGTCGCATCGAGCCGCAGACGAAAAAGTTTCTGCAAGTCTTTCGCTCCGGGCGCGGGCTGGCTGATCCACGCACTTTGCGCGCCGCTGCCGGCGGTTCGCCGCTGGTCAACCTCTACGAAGCGGGCTTTCGCGAATTGCAGAGCCAGGTGATGGGCACCAACCCAACCGGCGGCAAACCGAAAAATATCAGCGCGGTCGGTGTGGAAATGAAATTAGCGGCGGCCGAAGAGGTGCGCGGGCTGGAACGATGGATGCCCGGCCTTGCGACCATCGGATCGGTCTCGCCGTTCATCGGGCTGTTCGGCACGGTGTTGGGCGTGATGGACGCGTTCGAAGGACTGGGAACAGCGGGGGCGGCGAGTTTGCGCGTGGTTGCGCCGGGTATTGCTGAAGCGCTGATCACTACTGCGGCCGGACTTTTCGCCGCGATTCCTGCCGTCATCGCTTACAACCACTATCTGCAACGCGTCCGCTCTGAAGCTACACGGATGGATAATTTCACCATGGAATTCGTCTCGCGTATTGAGACGCTTTACAGCTGAGCTGACGCCTATGCCGCAACTCTCTCGCGAAACCGGTTCGACACTTTCGGAAATCAATATCGTTCCGTTCGTGGACGTGGTGCTGGTGCTGTTGCTGATCTTCATGATCACCGCGCCGATCCTGCAATCTGGCATCGAAGTGGATTTGCCGAAGACGAAGACCGTCAAGGAAATTTCGGAAGCGCGGTTGGTGGTGACCATCGATCGATCGCAACGCGTTTATCTGGGCGATACGCCGATTAATATTCATGATCTCGGCAATCAGGTTCGCGCGAAATCATCCGATCCGGCTCATCAACCCGTTTATCTGCGCAGCGATGAAACCGTGCCTTTTGGTAGCGTCACCACCGTTCTGGACGCGCTACAGCAGGCAGGCGTGCTGAACGTTCAGATCGTAACCAAGCCGCTGACCGAGCGTGCGCAATCGCAGTGATGCGCTGATATGGAAGCATATTACGAAGTTCCGGCCGACAGCCTTAAAAGACCGCTGGTGCTGGCGGGCATCTTTCACCTCGCGCTCTTTGCCGGCATGGCGTATCTGCTGCGAGCCACTCCGCACGAAGGAGATTGGGGCGGTCCTGGCGGCTCGATTTCGGTTGGAATTGTGGGTAGCGTGCCGGCTGCAGTTCCGGCGATTCCGTTGCCGCAGCCAGACACGGTCACGGAAAGCCGCGTGGTGGATGAAAGCAAGGGGCTCTACAAATCGGAGCCTGAGCCGAAGCCAAAAGTAGAAGACGCGACGCCGCTTCCGAAATTTGAAAAGAATAAGCCGCCGAAATATATTTCGAAGCCGTCGAAGCTGCTCGAGAACAAAACCCCACCTCCGCAAAATGCGGTGCCTTACGGCGGAGGCGGAACGCCGGCAGTTCCCTACTCTGCCGCGACAACTTTTACGCTGGGCAGCGGATCGACGCAAGCAGGCATGACAGCCGGCGGCGCGGGCGGAGGAAATTTCGGCCAGAAATATTCTTGGTACGTCGAAGCCGTGCAGCGGCGCGTGAGCGGCAACTGGCTGCAGGCGACTGTCGATCCGAGCATTCGCGCTGCGCCGAGGGCCGACATCACGTTTCAGATCATGCGTGACGGCACCGTGGCAAATATTCAAGTGGTGCAGTCGAGCGGCAACGCATCGGTGGATACTTCGGCGGTGCGGGCGCTTCGGGCTTCAAGTCCGTTGCAGCCTTTGCCGAACGACTACAGCGGCGGATATGTATCGGTGGATTTTTATTTCGATTTTCGCCGGCAGTAGCGCGATTCGTGGGCGGCGCATGTGAATGAATCGGGGGAGCGGTGGAATTAATGGCGAACATGAAAGCGAAAATGGAGTCGCGGACAATAATTCAAAATGCGATGCGCGCTGCAATTCTATTCGCGGCGCTCGTAGCTGTGCTCGGCGTGGCTCAGCCGGCAGCGGCGCAGGATTGGTTCAAGACCGGCACGGGGCTCGGCGTGGCGAAAGCGCGACTGGCAGTCGCCGACTTCGGAGCCGCTGATGCAACCGCGAAACCGCTTGAAACAACATTTCACAATGTACTTTGGAACGACCTCGAATACAGCGGCATCGTCGAGTTAGTCAGCCCAAGCTTCTATCCGGCGAGCGTGCCCACGCAGCCCGGGCAGCTTCATCCCACGGATTGGAGCGCCGCGCCGGCGAATGCATTCATGCTGGCATTCGGCAGCCTCGACATTCAAGGCACGAGCCTGGCGGCTAACGCCAACCTATTCGATGTGCGCTCGCCGACCGGTGCCGCGGTGCTGCAAAAAATATATCGCGGCGCGGCGACCGACGGAGACGCGAGAAAACTCGCGCATCAATTTGCCGACGATATCATCGCGCGGCTCAGCGGCGGGCTGCCGGGTATCGCCAGCACGCAGATCGCGTTCGTGAGCAATCGCGGCGGGAACAAAGAAATTTGGCTAATGGATTACGACGGCGCGAATCAGCATCAACTTACCCACGTGGGAACGATCTCCCTCACGCCGCGTTGGTCGCCGGATGACACGCGCATCGCTTTCACCTGCTTTGCGCCTTACCAAAAAACGGTGTCGGCGCAAATTTGTCTCTACTCGACAGAATCGAACCGCCTGATCAGCTTTCCGCGTTACAAGGGCACGAATAGCGCGCCGGCCTGGTCGCCGGACGGATCGAAGCTGTCGTTCATGTCGAGCGCCATGGGAGATCAAGGAATTGTGGTGACGGATGGTGACGGCTCGCATATGCGCAGGCTCACATTGACGAAGTCGGTGAGCACCTCGCCGGTTTGGAACCCCAAGACCGGCAATCAAATCATATTTGTGAGCGATCGCGGCGGCGAACCGGTGCTCTATCAAATGAATGCGGACGGTTCGAACATCGAGAGAATCGCGATGCCGGACATGGGATACGTCGTCGATCCGTCATGGTCGCCGAATGGCCAGCTTCTCGCTTTCGCGTGGCGGCGTCCGTCGGGAAATTTCGATCTCTACATTATGGATATCGTGAGCCGGTCGCTGGTGGAATTGACGCGCGATGCCGGGCGCAACGAGCGGCCGAGCTGGGCACCGGATGGCCGGCATCTCGTTTTCGAATCGACGCGCACCGGCACGAGGCAGATATGGACAATGCTTGCGGACGGCAGTGAACCCAAGCAGCTTACGTTTTCCGGCCTGAATGAATCTCCGAATTGGTCGCCGAAATGACACCGCCTGCGACAATCGGATTCGGGATCACGGCCGCGACGCTTGCAGATTCGGAAACAGTTTGCAGTTTCTACGAATTTAATGGGCCCAATCGTAGTACAAATTTTCGGCGCGAGTTTTTGTCGTCACGCATAGCAATCGTTGCGCCGCAGGAGGACTGTTGATGAGGGAACGATCTTTGCGACAAGTTGCAATGGTGTGCTGCCTGGCGGGCTTCGCCCTGCTGGTTGGCGGATGTAAGAAGCAAGTTGGTGCAGCGCCACCGGCGCCTACCCCGGCCCCAGCGGCGGCTCAGCCGACCGTGACAATCAACGCATCGACGACGTCGATCAATCCAGGTGATGCGGTAACGCTCACTTGGTCGTCCACGGATGCGACAGATCTGAGTATTGCCCCTGGAGTCGGCCGTGTGGCGCCCTCGGGCACAACCACGGTCACTCCAGCGCAATCGACGACCTATCAAGCCATCGCGAATGGTCCGGGCGGCTCGGCGACTGCAAGCGTGCGCATCACCGTGGCAGCAGCCGCTGCTGAAGCACCTCCCGCCGCGGCTCCGGGCATGGACGAACTCTTCCGTCAGAATGTCCAGGACGCCTACTTCGATTTCAATAAGTCCGATTTGCGTGCCGATGCGCGTTCGGCATTGACGCGCACCGCGGAATTCCTGCGCTCTTATCCGCAGCTCAAGGTAAGCATCGAAGGCCACTGCGACGAGCGCGGCTCAACGGAATACAACCTCGGTCTCGGCGAACGGCGCGCCCAAGCCGCACGCGATTTCCTGGTGCAGCTCGGAATTTCCACCGATCGCATGACCACCGTGAGTTATGGTAAAGAACAGCCGTTCTGCACGCAGTCGAACGAAACCTGCTGGCAGCAAAATCGGCGTGCGCACTTCGTGCGCGCGCAGTAAGCTGAGTCAGTGAGTCTCGACGAAGATGACGATCGCCGGGCGCCGTGAAGCAAGCAATCCCACGGCGCCCGCGCCACAGCGAGGAGGAGAGATGTCGCGCAAGGCAACGATAGGAATGGTTGTCGCAGCCGTGTTCCTCGGCGCATTCGCAGGTCAATTGATCGCGCCGCAGCCCGCATCGGCCGTCGCGCGTGAAATCATCGAGCTGCAGCAGTCGGTGTCCCAGCTTTTGCAGGGCCAGCAGGATATGCGCAGCGCGATGGATCAGCGGCTCGCCGAATTGCGCACGGTGGTGAATCAAACGCTGGACGCGCAGAATCGCGTGAACACCGAAATGGGCGCAGTTCAAAAAGCGCTGCAAGACACGCAAGCGAATTCCGGGGCGCGAATTGATACCATCGCCACGCAAACGCAAGGCGTCTCGGACAATATGCAGGACTTGCAGGCGCGCGTAGCAAAGGTCTCGCAGCAAGTCACCGACGTCCAGAATTTGCTGCAGAGCATCGACGCCAAGCTGCCCGGCACTCCGAGCGCAACCGGAGGCGGAGGCGGCTCTGCCCCACCATCGTCGTCAGCGCTGCCGTCAGGCGTCCCGGCTCCGATATCCTCCGACACGCTTTATCAAAACGCGCTGCGCGACTTCAGTAGCGGCCGCAACGATCTGGCGCGCCAGGAGTTCGGCGATTTTCTCAAGAATTTTCCGCAATCCGATCTCGCCGGGAACGCGCAATTCTATCTCGGCGAGATCAGCTACGCGCAAGGCGACTATCCAAATGCAATCACGGCGTACGACGCAGTGCTCACAAATTATCCCCGAAGCTTTAAGCTCGCTGCTGCCTCTCTGAAAAAGGGTGAGGCCATGCTCGCCAGCGGCCAGAAAGCCACCGCTCTGCGGCAATTTCGATCAGTGGTGAGCCGTTTCCCCGGCACGGATGAATCGCGCCGCGCCGAAGCGCACGTGAAAGAATTGTCTCCGCGCACTGCGCCGGCCGCCACCACTCCGCACTAATTCCATCTTTTCGCTCCTCGGCTCACTTCGGTTATACTCGCCTTGAAGATTTCTCCCTATTTTCTGAAGAGGCAGGTGTTTTCATGTCCGTCAACAAAGTGATTCTCGTCGGCAGGTTGGGCAAAGATCCGGAAACGCGTTTCACCGGAACCGGCCAGGCTGTCTGCAATTTCTCGGTGGCCACCGATTCCACCTACAAGGATCGGTCCGGCCAGCGCCAGAAGCAAACCGAATGGCATCGCATCGTCATGTGGGGCAAGCTCGCCGAGATTGGGCAGCAGTATCTGAAGAAGGGGCACCTCGTGTATCTCGAAGGACGGATTCAATCGCGGCAGTGGGAAGACAAGCGCGATGGGCAGAAGAAGACTTCCTTCGAAATTGTCGCGAATGAAATGAAAATGCTGACGTCGCGCTCCGAGAGCATGTCCGCAGGCGCGGGAGCGAGCGCAGGCGGCGGATATGGTGGCGGCGGTTCGCACTCCGATATGGACGCGCCAGGGCCGGATGAATCAATGCCGCAAGCTGGCCCGGATATTTCCGACGAAGATATTCCGTTCTAGATTTTTCGTGGGTTTTGTCGGGGACGGTGCTTTCTCGTCCGCCAGTCCGCCTGGGCGGAGAGGAAGCCTTCCCGGTCTTCGGCCCCGTTTTTGTTCGCGGGAAAAAGCGCGGAGCACGCAAGACATGACGCTCCGTCCACGATCCTGCGCGTAACTGGTTTTTCGCTCGTAAGATGCCGGCAGAGACGCCGGCGCTACTTTTGGCTTTCGGCGTTGGCGCGGTCGGCGTCGAGTTCCTGAAGGAATTTTTCGTATTTGGGCTGTTGCTCGGGAGTGAGGAGCGCGCGAATTCGCTTTCGTCCATCCGCGCGAATGGCATCCGACTGCGGCTTCTGCTGTTGCGAAAGCTCGTGCATCTTGGAACGAATGTCATCCACGATGGCGGCCACTTGTTTCTCTTGATCGTCCGAAAGTCCCACCTGCACGGTCAGCTGCTTCAAAATTTCGGCGTGCTTGGGATACCCCGAAATGGTGTGCCCGCCATTCGCGCGCACTTCCCAATAATGGATACCCACGCCCCCAAACACGGCGCCCAGCAGAAAGACCGCCGCCACCATCACGCCGGCCTTGCGCTGAAGGCTGCTATTCTCCATGTCGCACATCCGTAATGGTCAAAAATGTCTCATCGCGATTTGCGGGCACGGTCGTCGGGTCGCTGAACAAACCCGTCGGCTCGTTCTGCCGCACTTGCGCGACTTGCGGCTGCGACGATGTGCCGGATAGATTCACGTACATCACCAGCAACGCAACCGCTCCCGCCGACGCCCAAACCGCGCGCCGCGCGAAGATCTCCAACGGCTTCCAGAAGCTAGATTCCGCCGCCGGACGCTCGTTGAGCGCACTGATGCGAGCCATCACCCGCCGCGTGAAAAAAGGACCGGGATCGGCCGCAGCTTCGCCGGCAAATCGCAAAATCGACCGGCCACTCAGCGCCGACTCCACCATCACGGCACACGCAGAACAAGTCTGCAAATGAGCCGCAACGCTCTCCCGCTCGGCGCCGCTCAATTCATCAGTAACATAGTCCTCGAGGACGGCCTCGAATTCCGGACAGGCTTGCAATTTTCTTTCATCCATGTGGCTCATCCCCTCCTTTCTTTCGACTGCACCCGTCCGTCTGCCCCAAAGCGGCGCCGGTAAGCATCCATCATCGCCGCCCGGGCGCGAAACATCCGGACTTTTACAGTGTTTACGTTCAGGTCGAAGATCTCGGCAATTTCCTGCACCGAGAGCCCTTCGACTTCCTTCAATAACAAAATTCGCTTGTCCTCATCCGACAGGCTCGACAAAAGCAGCTCCACCAGCTCGCGCGCCTGCGCCTGCTCGTCGGGCCCTGCCGGGCTACGGCCGGCGGTGGCGTAAGAATCCAGCCGCTGAACTTGCTCTTCCGAAAGATCCGCCTCATAAACCAACGGCCGGACCTTCTTTTTCCTGAGCGAGTCCCAGCACTCATTTACCGCAATCTTATAAAGCCAGGTCGAAAAGGCCGAGCGCATATCGAACCGGCGGATTGAAACGTAAGCCTTTAGAAAAACTTGCTGCGCAATCTCCTCAACATCCTCCCGGCGATGCAAAATCCGTGCCACCACGGCGAAAACGCGCTGTTGATGGCGGCGGACCAGCTCCTCAAAAGCCTCGACCGTTCCATTCTGGGCCAGCCGTACGAGTTCCCGCTCATTCTTCTGACCATCGGTCAGAACGCCGACTCCGCTGATGGCTTGGGCGGATGCAGCCACATCTTTTGGGACGTTGGGCATCAGGTTCCGGTTACATCCGGGTTGGGCATGAAAAATACCGAGAATATGTCACTTTGTACTTGCAGCCAGCTAATGGCTATGTTAACACTACACGCATGATTATCGGCGATCGGCTACGTCTGTTACGCGAAACCAAGAAACTATCACAGGGCGACATCGAAAAGCGCACGGGTCTTCTTCGTTGCTACATCTCGCGCGTCGAGAACGGTCACACCGTTCCGGCGATCGAGACGCTCGAAAAGCTCGCACGCGCGATGGAGATCCCTCTCTATCAATTGTTCTATGATGGAGAAGAACCTCCTGAGCTGCCGAACCTTCCCAAGCGGAAGTCGGCAGATGATATCGCCTGGGGCAGCAAGGGAAAAGAGGCGCGTTTTCTGGGGCGCATGCGGCGCTTGCTGGGACGGCTCGAAGAGCCCGACCGGCGTTTGCTGCTGTACATGGCCCAGAAGATGGCGAACCGTTAGGGCGCGCGGTACCGGAATCTGCGGGCGCCCTGCCCTTTACTCCCACTCGATAGTGCTCGGGGGTTTCGAACTGATATCGTAAACGACGCGGTTAACTCCCGCGACTTCGTTTACCACTCGTGTCGAAATTTTCTCCAGCACTTCGCGAGGTAATCGCGACCAATCGGCAGTCATCGCGTCTTGCGAGTCCACGACGCGCACAACGATGGTGTCTCCGTACGTGCGGCCATCGCCCATGACTCCGACGCTGCGAACCGGGAGTAGTACGGCGAACGCCTGCCAGACTTTTTCGTATAGCCCTGCGTTTCGTATCTCTTCCACTACTACTGCGTCGGCCGCTCGTAGTGTATCTAGACGCTCGCGGGTAATTTCGCCGATTAGGCGTACGGCGAGCCCTGGGCCTGGAAACGGATGCTTCACGAGAATTTCTTCCGGCAAGCCCAGTTCCCTGCCAATTCTGCGAACTTCATCTTTGAACAAATCCCGCAGTGGCTCGATTAATTCGAAGGGCATATCCTTCGGCAAGCCGCCCACATTGTGATGCGTTTTGATGGTAGCCGATGGGCCTTTCACCGAAACGGACTCGATCACGTCAGGATAGAGCGTACCCTGCACCAGAAAGCGGATTTTGCCCGCGCCGTTAGTCGATTGCTCGGAGAGTTTGCGCGCTTCTTCGGCGAAGACGGCGATGAAATCGGCCCCGATCGTCTTGCGTTTGGTCTCCGGATCGGTGACACCTTCGAGTCGCGAAAGAAATCGCTTCGACGCATCCACGCCATCCACATTCAGGCCGACGCGCTTGCGTAGAAGTTCGAGCGTGTCCTGATATTCGTTCTTGCGCAGCATGCCGGTATCGACGAAGACGTTGGTGAGCCGGTCGCCGATCGCGCGATGCACCAAGGCCGCAGCCACGGCCGAATCCACGCCGCCGCTCAATGCGCAAAGCGCCCGCGCGTCGCCCACTTGCCGCTGAATCGCGGCTACCGTCTCGCCGATGAAACCTGCGCGATCCCAATTCTTCGTCGCGCCGCAAACGGCGAATACGAAATTCTGCAAGATTTCCGTGCCGAATTCGGTGTGCAGCACTTCGGGGTGAAATTCGACAGCGCAAAGTTTCGCAGCTGCATTCTCAATCGCTGCAACCGCATTCGCAGTGCGTCCCGTGACGACGAAGCCTGACGGAAGCCCGACAACATGATCGCCGTGGCTGTTCCAAATCCTCAGGCTGCGCGGGACGCCATTGAAAAGCTTCGATTCGCCTTCGCGCTCAAGCTGCGCGCGTCCATATTCGCGCCGCTCCGCCGGCTGCACATTGCCGCCGAGCGTGTGCGCCATCCATTGCATCCCGTAACAAATGCCGAGAACCGGGACGGCACTGCGCAGCACTTCTGGATCGCAAACGGGCGCGTCTTTGTCATAAACCGAGCTAGGGCCGCCCGATAGAATGATCCCCGCCGGATCGTACCGGCGAATCTCCTCGAGCTTGGCGTTGCACGGCAGGATCGCCGAGAAAACCTCCTGCTCGCGAATGCGGCGCGCAATCAGCTGCGTATACTGCCCGCCGAAATCAAGGACGACGATTCCTTTCTTAACGATCACATCGCTCCTTTTGCCTCAGAACGATTTCAATGCTTCAAGATTTCAGAACGATATTCACAAGGCGCTTCGGCACCACAATGACTTTCGCCGGCGACTTACCGGCAATCAGCGCCGCGACGTGCGGATCGGCCATCACCAGTTGTCGCAGTTCTTCCTCGCCCTGACCGTCCGCCACCATCAGCTTCGCGCGCACCTTGCCGTTAATCTGCACCACAATCTCATACTCTTCTTCCGCGGCCAGATCCTCGCGATAATCCGGCCACCCATATTTTATGATCCCGCCGGAATTCCCGAGCATCTCCCACAGTTCCTCTGAGATGTGCGGCGTAATCGGCGCGATCATCAGCACCATCATCTCGAAGACTTTTTTGATCACCGCAGGATTGGCGCCCTCGCTAAGCGGCTCCTGCGCATGCAATCCGTTGAACAGCTCCATGATCAGCGCCACGGACGCGTTGAAATGCCAGCGCTGCTCGAAATCCCGCGTAATGCGCTTGAGCGTCTGATGCGCCTTGCGCAGCAGTATCTTCTCTTTCAGCGTAGCTTTCGAAATATCGAAGCCGTCGTACGAAAGCGATTTCACGCCGCGCAGCCGCTCAGCCTGCGCATCCACCAATCTGTAAAGCCGCTGCAGAAAGCGCGAACAACCCTCGATCGCCTGCTCGCTCCACTCCAAATCTTTTTCCGGTGGTGCCGCGAACAGCGTGTACAACCGTCCAGTATCGCAACCATATTGCTCCGCCATCTCAACCGCGCCGACCACGTTCCCGCGCGATTTCGACATGGCCACGCCGCCCTTCTGCACCATGCCCTGCGTAAAAAGCCGCGTAATCGGCTCGTTGATTTTCACCAAACCAATATCGCGCATCACCTTGGTAAAAAATCGCGAATACAGCAAATGCAAGATCGCGTGCGTAATCCCGCCGACATACTGATCGATCGGAAACCAATGCCGCACAATCTCTTCATCAAATGGGGCCTTGTCATTGTGCGGATCGCAGTAGCGGTAAAAATACCAAGCCGAATCGACGAACGTATCCATCGTATCCGTCTCGCGCCGCCCCATTTCTCCGCATTTCGGACACTTCACATTCACGAAATCGGGCGCGGTAGCCAGCGGCGACTTGCCCGTTTCCACCAAATCCACTTTTTCGGGCAGCTTCACCGGAAGCTGATCGTCAGGCACCGGCAACATCCCACACTTCGGGCAATAGATCACCGGAATCGGCGTTCCCCAATAGCGCTGCCGCGAAATGCCCCAATCTTTTAGCCGGTAGGTAATCTGGGCATTGCCGAATCCGCGTGCTTCGGCATCCGCGGTCATTTTCTCGATCGCTTCGTCGGGCGATAAGCCGTTGTATGGCCCGGAGCCGACCAGCGTTCCATGCTCGTGCTCGGAAAACGGCACAGACATCGTTGCGCCATTGAGTGGCGCAGAATTCAACGGCTGAACCACCACGCGCACCGGCAAGTTATATTTTCGCGAGAATTCGAAATCGCGTTCATCATGAGCCGGCACCGACATCAGCGCGCCCGTCCCATATTCCGCGAGCACAAAATTCGCCACCCAGATCGGAATCTTTTCGCCCGAAAACGGATTCAGTGCATACCGGCCGGTGAAAAACCCCTCTTTCTCAGCGGTGGCAATCTCTTCCGTCTTCAAAACGCGTTTGCGCAGACGATCCCACTCGGCATGATCTTGCGCCGACGCCGAACCGCTATCCAGCAACTTCGGAACCAGCGGATGTTCCGGCGAAAGAAGGACCGACGTAGCGCCATAGATCGTGTCGATGCGCGTGGTAAAAACTTCGATCGTCTCGTCGCTGCCCTCGACGCGAAACCGCACCCGCGCGCCCTTCGATTTCCCGATCCAGTTGCGTTGCATGGTGAGGACGCGCTCGGGCCAGCCATCCTCGATTTCCTTCATGTCCGCGAGCAATTGCTCGGCGTAATCGGTAATTTTCAAAAACCACTGCTCGATCTCGCGCGCCTCAACCAGCGTATCTTCATGCCGCCAGCAGCAACCGTTCACAACTTGCTCGTTTGCCAGCACTGTCTGGCATTTCGGGCACCAATTCACGCGGCTTTTCTTGCGATAAGCGATGCCGCGCTCGAGCATGCGCAGAAAAAACCACTGATTCCAGCGATAGTACTCCGGCTCGCAAGTAGAAATTTCCTTGCGCCAGTCGTAGCTGAATCCAAACCGCTTCAGCACCCGTTTGAATTCAGCAATGTTCAGCCGCGTCCATTCACGCGGATCGATTCCGCGCTGAATCGCGGCATTTTCCGCAGGCAAACCGAAAGCGTCCCAACCCATCGGGTGCAGCACATTAAATCCGCGCATCCATCGAAAACGCGCCACCGCGTCGCCGATGGTGTAATTCCGCATGTGGCCCATATGCATGGTGCCCGATGGATACGGCAACATCTCGAGCATGTAATATTTCGGCCGCGCGGGATCAGCGTCCGCATAGAAGGCGTGCTGCTCGTCCCACACCTTCTGCCACTTTTCTTCAATCGCCCGTGGATCGTACTGGCCCAAGTTCAGCTTCCTCGCTTCCGTGATTTCAAAGCAGCCCGTTTCGCCGCAGCATGTGCGCGTGACGTCTTGCGCGGACGCTCGCTCGGATGTGCTTTCTCGGTCGCGCGACCCGACGCCCGCCGTCGCGCCTTCGCGCGAACGCGAAACCCATCACGCGCCCCGCGCCGCTTCGGCACTTCTTTGCCAAGCAGCTTCCACAGCGCCACAACATTCCGCCGATCATCCCCAGGCTTATCAATCGGCGTTTCCAAAATAAAAGCCCGCCCCGCAAGCAACGGATGATTCAGCACGCGCCCAAACGCCTCGAGCCCAATATGCCCCTTGCCAATGTGATGATGCCGATCCACGCGCGAGGCCAGCTCCTTCTTCGAATCATTCGCATGGATCACGTAGACATTCGCAAGCCCAATCGTAGCGTCCACATGCTGCAAAGCTGCATCAAGCCCCTGCGCTGTACGAATGTCGTGCCCTGCAGCAAAAATATGCGCCGTATCAATGCAAACGCCCATCGGCAACTCGCGGCACAAATCCAAAATCGCGTGCAACTCTTCGAATTTTGATCCGACGGAACTACCCTGCCCCGCTGTGTTCTCGAGCAAGATCCGTAGCCCATCAAGTTTCAAACCGCGGGCCGCCTGTCGCAATCCATCCGCGATCGCCGCAATCGAATCCGGCATCGTAGCGCCGCAACAAGCCCCTGGATGCGCCACCAGAAAATCCGCGCCAAGCGCCAGCGCCCGCACCAACTCGCCATGAAAAGCCTGTATCGAACGCGTTCGCAGCACGCGTTCCGGCGAAGCCAAATTAATCAAATAATTGTCGTGAATGACGAGCGGTCCGAGTCCCAGCTCCAACCGGCGCGCCCGAAATCGCTGCGAGTCAGCCGCCTTGATGCGGGAGCTATCGTTCTCACGCGACCACATCCGCGGACTAGACGAAAATATCTGCAATGCATTCGCGCCCAATCCATGCGCGATTTCAAGCGCTGCGGAAACGTCTCCAGCGATAGAAGTGTGAATTCCGATCCGACTACTGCCATCCATCCAAGCAGGCGGGCCCGGCGGCGCAACAGGTTCCGGGCGGTATTCGTCCTCGTCTTCGTAGGCGGGTACTATGCTCTGTGGTTCTTCGGCCATTCCCTCAGGATTTCCCGGAAAGCAAACGGTGAGCGCCGCAATCAAGCAGCACAAAGCAGTGTAACGGAATTTTCGAAACGCCGCAAACGCGACGGGACCGGCCTTTGGTTTGGCCTCGTAGGGCCCGCGCTTTATGCCGGGCCTCTTCGTGCACCAGCTCGCCAGTCTGAGACTAACGCGTCCATTCGCTCGTGTTGCCGCTATGGCTGGATCGCGGCATTCACCTTTCGCCTTATCTTCGCCTTGAATCCACGGGAAAAATCGAAAAATAAGCTGTGCGCGGATTTCGAGGGTAGGGGGAGTGTCCCGATTGCTTTTGCGCCGCTGCTTTGTTTTCAGGTATTTGCGGCGTTAAGAATAGTTGAGTGTCCCGATTGTTTCGATTCGCTTTTCCTTCGCTAAGCTGCCGGACAAGACGCCGGTTCGCGACCCTCGCGGGCAGGAATTCCCCGCCACGCCGACATTGATTCTGCGGCCGGCGCATGAGCCTCGCCGTAAATACAACCCGGGCGCAAATTTGCGATTCCTACTTGCTCAGATTTGCGGTAAACCTCTCACCTCCACCCCGCGCGGAAGCGCAGAGAGAGGCCGTGGAATGAAAGACGTCGCCCAACGTCTCCGGCGAATTTTCGCCGCGCTCGCACTTTGCATTGCAATCGCGCTCGTCCCAGCAGCACCCGGCATCGCCACTGCCCTACGCGAGCCCGCTGCTCTCTCGCAACAAGATCGCGTCGACATCTTCG